>Ga0209480_10000132_pt1 | contig 68240 bp, 69 predicted proteins | sample JI61114C2DNA_FD_187501 | JGI IMG/M metagenome (GOLD analysis project Ga0209480, IMG submission 187501) | Wastewater effluent complex algal communities from Wisconsin, to seasonally profile nutrient transformation and Carbon sequestration -... | ecosystem: Engineered > WWTP > Effluent > Algae...
CGCAAAAGTGGTCGGTCATTCACCACTGGAAACCCGCTTTGCAGACTTTTTTACTTATGTTCGGTGAAGAGCGGGTTCCGCTCTCCGCCCTATGAAAAACGTGTTACACAGTTTATTTGACAGACTCACAAATCTACGCGAGCGGCTTTCGCCCGAGTTTTATTGTAGGGCTATGGCGCGGTGGCAGTACAGTGGGGATTTATGTACAGGAATGCTTACAAACCTTAGGCGTCCAAAGTAACCATATAGCGCTACGTACTTCCTATCGTGGCCAGCCGCATTATCAACAAATGGTGGCTGATCAAGGCGCAAGCATTCGCGTACACGGCACTCAATACTTATTAGAAACACTCAACCGCGAAGATAGCCTACTGATTGTAGATGATGTCTTTAGCTCCGGCCATTCGATTGCAGCGGTATTAAAACGCTTAGAAACTCATCTCAAACGCAATATGCCCGAACAAGTGAAAATCGCTACGCTGTGGGAGCGCCCTTCGTTCAATGCCACCCGTCTACAACCTGATTTTGTCTTGCATCAAACCGAAGATTGGCTGGTTTTTCCTTATGAACTCAGTGGCTTAAGTCGTGCAGAAATTACTGAGCATAAACCGTGGCTTTTACCTTTATTAGTCGAAGAGCGCTTGGCTAACTAAAAATCTTCCCCGGATTCATCAGGTTAAATGGGTCGAGTGCCTGCTTAATCGTGCGCATCACATCCACTGCACCGCCTAACTCTTCCCGTAAATAGGTCTGTTTGCCTTGCCCAATCCCGTGCTCGCCGGTGCAAGTTCCATCCATCGCAATCGCGCGCTGGCTAATACGCGACACAATACCTTCCGCTTTTTCCACTTCTAGCGGATCAGTTAAATCAACCAGCAGAATAATATGGAAATTGCCGTCACCCACATGCCCCAAGATCGTGGCGACCATCCCAGATGCTTCTAAATCTTGGCGAGTCGCTTCAACACATTCCGCCAAGCGTGAAATCGGCACACATGCATCGCTCGAATAAGCCCGCGCGCCCGGACGCAAAGCTTGCGCTGCAAAGAAAGCGTCATGCCGCGCTTTCCATAACTGCGCTAATTCTTGCTGATCACTACTCCAGTTAAATTCATGCGCACCAAACTCAGCTGCGATCCCTGCAAACATTTCCGCTTGTTCAGTCACGCTAGCTTCGCTGCCATGAAACTCCACAAATAAAGTCGGCTGCTCAGCCATGTTGAGCTTGGAATAGCGATTACAGGCTTGAATCTGTAAAGCATCTAATAACTCAATCCGCGAAACTGGGATGCCTGCTTGAATCGTCATAATCACTGCATTGCAAGCATCCAGCACACTCGGGAAAGCACAAACACCACCCGCAACCACTTCAGGACGACCAAATACTTTTAAACTTAACTCAGTAATAATGCCCAGCGTACCTTCAGAGCCAACAAATAAGCGTGTGAGGTCATAACCTGCTGCACTTTTCTTGGCGCGACTGGCAGTACGAATCAGCTCACCTTGAGCTGTCACCACTTCTAAGCTCAGCACAACATCTTTCATCGTTCCGTAGCGCACGGCATTCGTGCCCGAAGCACGGGTTGAGGCCATGCCGCCTAAGCTCGCATTCGCGCCCGGATCAATTGGGAAAAATAAGCCGGTATGCCGCAAAGCTTGGTTTAACGCTTCGCGGGTCACGCCGGGTTGCACCACTGCGGTTAAATCTTCAGCATGAATCTGCAAAACTTTATCCATACGTGATACATCAATACAGATGCCACCTTGCGGCGCATTCACCTGCCCCTCTAAGGAAGTTCCAGTGCCAAAAGGGATGAGCGGGCAGCGATGCTCAGCACATAATTTGACCGCATCCACCACCATCTGCTTATCGGTCGCAAACAGCACACCTTCAGCAGGCTGATTCGGCAGCCAAGTCTGCGTATTCGCATGCTGCTCACGTAAACTTTGATTGGTGGTGAATAGCTCGCCGAAGCGCTGTTTAAAAGCTGCTACTGCGGCTGGATGTTCAATGGTTGCCATGCTTCGACTCTGCTCTTGATGATGCACTTAGTGTAGGTTTAGCCTGCTGATTAATAAAGCTTAAAGCGGCGTCTTTGCACCTTCACCAGCGACTTCGCGCACTAATTGCGGAACCATATAACCCGGCACAACCAAGCGTAATGCCGCCACTAAAGCTTTGGCTTCCTCTTCAGGCACTTCAAAATGGGCAGCACCTTGGACTCGATCTAAACTATGTAAGTAATAAGGCAGCACCTGCGCAGCCACTAAAGCTTCACTCAAAGCGGCTAAAGCCGCAACGCTATCATTCACCCCACGCAACAGAACACTTTGATTAAGTAATAATACCCCAACTTCGCGCAACGCTTTTAAGCCTGCTTGGACTTCAGCATCCGCAAATTCATTGGCGTGATTAGCATGAATCACCATAATCACTGGTTTATTTAATTGGTTTAGCCAAGTTAATAGGCGCTCATCAATCCGTTCCGGCAATACCACCGGCAAGCGCGTATGAAAACGGATGCGCTGCACATGCTCAATCGCAGCAATACGCTCACATAACAGGCTCAAGCGCTCATCGGATAAAGTTAGCGGGTCGCCACCACTTAATAAGACTTCGGTGATGTCAGAGTTGCTCGCAATATAATCAAGCGCTTCTTGCCACTGATCACGAGCAGGATTGGCCTCCGAATAAGGAAAATGGCGACGGAAGCAATAACGGCAGTGAATCGCACAGGCGCCCGTCGTGACTAATAAGATCCGCCCTTGGTATTTATGCAGCACCCCCTCCGACACCATCGCCGCTGTATCACCGACTGGATCCATTAAAAACCCAGTTTCCATCTGCATTTCCGCTGCTAAAGGCAACACTTGACGTAATAAAGGATCCTGCCAATCGCCTTTTTTCATCCGACGCACATAACTATGCGGAGCTAATAAGCGAAATTGCCGGGCTGCCTCTAAACTAATTTCAGCCTCTTGGCCTTGCAGATCTAACAGCTGAATCAATTCAAAAGGATCACGTACCGCCGAAGCTAAAGCACGCTGCCAAGATGAACTTGTTAATGAACTTGAATTTTTAGTCTGATTTTTTGCAGCGATTCCGGTTATCATACGCACCTATTTTAAATTGAGTGATTTTTGGAGAGCAACAAGGCTATGCCAAGCTACAGCACCAACGAGTTCCGTTCTGGACTCAAACTAATGATTGACGGTGATCCTTATACCATCGTTGAGAACGAATTTGTAAAACCGGGTAAAGGTCAAGCATTTAACCGGGTTCGCGTAAAGAATTTAAAAACTGGTCGTACCGTCGAAAAAACTTGGAAATCGGGCGACTCTGTTGAGGCTGCTGATGTAGTCGACCGCGAAATGGAATACCTCTACAAAGAAGGTGATGACTATTACTTCATGGCCACCGATGGTTCTTTTGAGCAAGTTGCAGCCCCTGCTAGCTCGATGGAAGATGCCGTGAAATGGTTACGTGGCAATGAAGTTTGCGTCGTGACATTATGGAATGAAGTTCCTTTAACCGTCACTCCCCCGAATTTCGTTGAGCTGAAAATTGTTGAAACCGATCCAGGCTTAAAGGGTGATACTGCCAGCGGTGGCAATAAACCAGCGATTCTGGAAACCGGCGCCGTCGTGAAAGTCCCTTTATATATGAATCAGGATGAAGTCCTGCGCATTGATACCCGTACTGGCGACTACATTTCTCGCGTCAAGTAAGCAGTTGAAGGATTGATGGGGTGAACTGGCAACCAAGCTGCTCTATTCAAGCTCTCAAAGCGCGTGCCTGCCTTTATCAGCAGCTACGCGCTTTTTTCCATGCACGCGGTGTCATGGAGGTGGAAACGCCTGCGCTTTCCCAAGCGGGTAATACCGATCCGAATATTGGCAGTTTCAGTGTAAATGCGCCGTATGGTTTGCGCTATTTGCACACTTCCCCCGAATATCCTATGAAGCGCTTATTAGCAGCGGGCAGTGGCGATATTTATCAGATCTGCAAAGTGTGGCGACAAGATGAGTCAGGGCGCAAACATAATCCAGAATTTTCCATGCTGGAATATTATCGGGTTGGTTTTAGTTATCCGCAGTTGATGCTAGAAGTCGCTGAGCTCTTAAAATTGGCAATTCCGCATTTAACGACTACGCCGCAGACGCTGACTTATCGGCAAGCCTTCCTTGAAATTTTAGGGCTTGATCCCCATCAAGCGTCTATTGAGCAATTAAGGGCTTGTGCTCAGCAGCAGCAAATTGATTTTCAAGGTGAATTAAGCCTGCAAGCTTGGCTCGATTTGCTGTTTACGCATTGTATTGAAGCCAGCTTCCCTAGTGATCGTTTGACCTTTATTTGTCATTATCCAGCTACGCAAGCCGCTTTAGCGCGTGTACATTTGGAAGATGGCAACTGGGTAGCGGAACGTTTCGAGGTGTATTTGGGGCCACTGGAATTAGGCAATGGTTATCAAGAGCAAACCGATGCTCGCCAATTAGAACGCGTACTGGTTGCCGATGCAGAGCAACAAGTACAAGATATTCCGCTCGATTTACGTTTTATGGCAGCTATCCAAGCAGGTATGCCGTTTTCGGCGGGAATTGCTTTGGGGTTAGACCGAATTTTATTGTGTCGCATGCAAGCGAAACAGCTACCGAGCGTGCTGAGCTTTGCGTGGGAAATAGCGTAACTGCTTAAGGGACGGCACAATGCGCCCTTCTATTTTGAGTATTAAGGAGATTATGTATGAGTTTTTTTATTTCTGATGCGCTGGCTCAAGCCGCACCAGCCGGTCCTGCTGGTGGTGGTTTAATTGAAATGGTCTTGATGATGGCGGTATTTTTCGCCATTATGTATTTCATGATCATTCGCCCTCAGCAAAAGCGCACTAAAGATCATAAAACAATGTTAGCCGCGCTGAGCAAAGGGGACGAAATCGTTACAGGTGGTGGCATGTTAGGTAAAGTTGCGAATATTGGCGACAACTTCATCCAACTCGAAATCGCTGACAATGTGCAAATCAAAGTACAAAAGCAAGCCATTGCCTCTGTACTACCCAAAGGGACTTTGAAAAACGCTTGATTTTTCTCCTTTTATACCCGCTCACCTAGGCTGTGCTGTTGACCTTCTCAGCCTAGGAGCTTGTTTTGGAATATAACAATGAACCGCTATCCAGTCTGGAAGTATGTAATGATTGCGATCATTCTTTTGATCGGCATTATCTACTCTGTTCCTAACTTTTTCCCCTCTGAGCCTGCTGTGCAAATCAGCGCTAAAACTGAGAAGCCGATTGAACCTGCTGAAATGCAGCGCTTTGAGCAAGCTTTAAAAGACCAAGGCTTAACTTTTCATGCTAGTGAAAATAATGGCTCGCAAGTCTTATTCCGTTTCGCTGACACCGATGTTCAGTTAAAAGCCTCAGAAGCTTTAAAAGCCGCTGCGGGTGATAAGTACTTGGTTGCACTTAACTTGGCTCAATCAACACCTCAATTCCTGCGCTCCCTACACGCTAACCCGATGTATTTAGGCTTGGACTTGCGCGGTGGTGTGCACTTCTTAATGGAAGTGGATATGAATGCTGCTAAGGATAAAGCTTATGAGCGCTACGAAGATGAATTCCGTGATACTTTGCGTGAAGCTAAACTCACCTATTTAGGGGTTGCGCGTGAAGGCGATAAGTTAGTTGCTAAATTCAAAACTGAACAAGAGCGCGATGCTGCCTCGCCCGTTTTAAGCAAACCGTATATCAATAATGAATTGGTTTGGGATAAAACAGAGGTAGATGGTAGCTTTGTTCTGGCTGCAGCGATGTCTGAACAAAATCTCCTGAACATCGAGCGTTTTGCTATTCAACAAAACATCACCACCTTACGTAAGCGCGTGAATGAACTAGGTGTAGCAGAGCCGGTGATTCAACAACAAGGTAAAGGCCGGATCGTTGTGCAACTACCTGGCGTACAAGACACGGTGCGGGCTAAAGAAATCTTAGGAGCAACGGCGACCTTAGAATTCCGCTTAGTGGATGATGGTGGCAGTGATGCACAACAAGCTCAATCTACTGGGCGCGCTCCGATTGGTCTGCAACTTTATAAAGAGCGTGATGGCACTCCGATTTTGCTCAAGCGTAAAGTGATGTTGACGGGTGAATATATTACTGATGCCAGCTCAGGCTTCGATCAAAACAACCAGCCTTCCGTCAATATTACCTTAGACGGCACTGGCGCTAGCCGCTTCAGTAAAGCAACTGGCGAGAACGTCCAGAAACTGATGGCCGTCGTTTATATTGAAACCAAATTCCAAGAAGTCGAAGTGGATGGACAGAAAGTCCGCAAGCCGGTTAAAAGCCAAGAAGTTATTAATGTAGCACGCATCCAAGAGCAACTCAGCAAGCGCTTCCAAATCACGGGTTTAGACTCACCGAAAGAAGCACGCGACTTAGCTTTATTACTCCGTGCAGGTGCTTTAGCGGCACCACTGTATATCGTCGAAGAACGCACCATCGGCCCAAGCATGGGTAAAGAAAATATCGACAAAGGCTTCAACTCTAATATTTGGGGCTTCATTGCGGTCGTCATTTTCATGGTCGTTTACTACCGTGTATTTGGGGTGATTTCGAGTATTTCTCTGGCTGTGAATGGTTTCTTATTATTCGCACTGCTGTCGATGATCCAAGCGACTTTAACGCTACCCGGTATGGCGGCAATTGCGCTAACGTTGGGTATGGCGATTGATGCCAACGTATTGATTAATGAACGGATACGCGAAGAACTACGGAATGGAGCCTCTCCACAAGTAGCGATCAATGCCGGTTATGAACGTGCTTGGGGGACTATCTTAGACTCGAACCTCACCAACTTAATTGCGGGTATTGCCTTATTTATGCTCGGCTCTGGCCCGGTGCGCGGCTTCGCCGTGGTGCTGTGTTTAGGTATTTTGACTTCCATGTTTAGTGCAGTAACCGTTTCACGGGCTTTGACCAACCTGGTCTATGGCTACCGTAAACGCTTAACTGATATTTCAATTTAGGGGCTGGATCATGATTGAATTCTTCCATTTCAAAAAAGACATCCCCTTCATGAAATATGGGAAGTTAACGACCCTTATTTCTCTAGGTACCTTTGTCTTTGCTGTATTTTTCTTGCTGTATCGTGGCCTCAATTTAGGGGTTGATTTCACGGGCGGTACGATGATTGAGGTGCGCTATGCGCAAGCAGCACCCATCGAACATATCCGTGAGACGTTAAAAGGCCAAGGCTTTTCTGAAGTCTTTGTACAGAACTATGGCTCTACCCAAGATGTCTTGATTCGCTTACCCGTCGAAGAGGGTAAGTCAGGGGCGCAAGTCAGTGACCAGGTACTAAAAACCCTGAGAACTGAAAGCCCTGATGTTCAACTCAGTCGCGTTGAGTTTGTTGGCCCGCAAGTGGGTCAAGAACTGTATGAAAATGGTGGTTTGGCACTCTTATTGGTGGCGGCAGGCATTATCATCTACCTATCGTTCCGCTTTGAATGGCGCTTTGCGGTAGCTGCTACGATTGCGAATCTGCATGACGTGGTCATCATTTTAGGGATGTTTGCCTTCTTCCAATGGCAGTTTGATCTCACTGTCTTGGCAGGGGTGCTAGCGATTTTAGGTTATTCAGTGAACGAGTCCGTTGTTGTGTTTGACCGGGTACGGGAAAATATTCGCAAAATGCGCGATACCAGCATCCCTGACATTATCGATAATGCGATTACCGTCACTATGTCACGGACGATCATCACTCATACTTCGACTCAAATCATGGTCTTAGCGATGTTCTTCTTTGGTGGTGAGGCTCTGCATAATTTCGCCTTAGCTTTAACTATCGGCATTATGTTCGGTATTTACTCTTCAGTTTTAGTGGCATCACCCCTGGTAATGCTATTTGGCCTGAAGCGTGAACATTTAATTCCGAAAGAGACAGTGATTGAAGGCGCGAACGAAGACGGTTCTGTGGTTTAAAACTAAACCAAACAGTCAAAAAAAGACCTGCTTAATGCAGGTCTTTTTATTTAATCTTTTGTTAACTCGCTTTGCCCACATACAGCTCTAAAGCCTGTACTAAAGCTCTCCCATCAAAACCCTGCTCGCTGATTTTCTTCGGCAATACATAAAACACATCGGGCTTGGGATACAGCAGCAAATAATCTTTATTCTGCTTCCAATCTTTAATATCTTTCCATAGTAATAGATTAGAGCCGTGACTGGAGGCGATCTCGACCCCCGTTGGCAGCAATTGCGCAGTGAACGGCTCATGCAGCGCCTTAAAACCTCGGTAAAACTTTTTGGATTTGTAAGGTGAACCTACAAAATGCAAAAAGGCGTAGCTAAGCAGCACGCCGATTAAACTTCCCAAAGCTAGATCACCAAATCCATAGTAATCGACCCAATAAACTGCGAACAAAGCAGCCAATACCACAGCCAACATTAAAATCAAACGCAACGGTGGTGTTTCATTCAAACGGCTGGCCGCTAAAAAATCACGTTCTGAAATCGTATAAGTGGCTCTCACAGAGTCGGTTGACATAAGCAGTTCCCAAGTGACACTCCAATAATGCGCAGATTATACGTGCAAATCACTGTAGAAACAGCGCCCACTGAGCCGTAGCTTAACTAATCAACCAACGCCTCATAAGGCAAACCCACATACTGCTCAGCAATTACGGTACGCCCAAGCTCAGCGCTCAAATAATAATCCAGCTCTGAATCCATAAAACGGCTAAAAGTACCGCTTTTCATATCGCTCAACTCCATATCACGGTAATTGTGCAGCATATTACTCATCCACCACGAGAAACGCTCAGCGTGCCAAACTCGGCGCAAAGCAATCGGTGAATATTGATTAATGCAATCTTTATCGCCCTGCTGATAAACCCGCTGCATAATTTTATACAGAGTCGCGACATCAGAAGCAGCTGAATTCAAGCCCTTAGCGCCGGTAGGCGGAACAATATGTGCGGCATCCCCGACTAAAAATAAGCGTCCATATTGCATCGGCTCACACACAAAAGAGCGCAAAGGGGCAATACTTTTTTCAAGGCTCGTGCCTGTCACCAACCGCGCAGCCGCTTCAGGAGGTAACCGCTTTTTCAGCTCGGCCCAGAAGGCATCGTCTGACCAATCTTCTAATTTATCAGTCAGTGGCACTTGTAAGTAATAACGCGAACGAGTGGCCGAACGCCGACTGGCTAAGGCAAAACCGCGATCATGCTTGCAATAAATTAGCTCTTCACTAACGGGTGGCGTATCACTGAGTAAACCTAACCAACCGAACGGGTAGACGCGCTCGTATTCAGTACGTATATCTGTCGGAATAGTTTGGCGTGATACCCCATGAAAACCATCACAACCTGCAATATAGTCACAGTGCAATTCGTACCGCTCACCTTGATATTCAAAACTCACTGAAGGCTGTTCAGATGTAACATTATGTGGCTGTACTGTTGAAGCTTCGTAATAAGTGACTAAGCCCGCTGCTGCACGTGCATCCATTAAATCTTTGGTGATCTCGACTTGCCCATAACAAACAACCACTTTTCCACCGGTGAGACGCTTTAAATCAATATGGGTAGTTTTGCCATTCACCGCAATTTCAAAGCCTTCATGCACTTCGCCTTCGCGATCCATGCGTTCAGCGACACCGGCTTCACGCACTAGCTCGACAAAGCCTTGCTCTAAAATACCGGCACGAATCCGCCCCAACACATAATCACCAGTGACGCGCTCTAAAATAATAGTTTCAATGCCTTGCTTGGCCAGTAATTGGCCGAGTAATAAGCCGGATGGCCCCGCACCAATAATAGCCACTTGGGTTTTTAAGGTTTTCATTCCGCCACTCCTCAATCTTGATGACTTGATCATCGAATAAATCCCCAAGCGGCTGAATGTCTAGGCACAGCAAAGACTTGTACTTTTGAGTCAATCTTCTAAACTAGCCCTATAAAGATGGATGAGAGACAGCCATGAGTCGTGTGCAACCACAACTAATTCCGCAGTTTGCCCTCTACGGCGACACTAGCGGGCAAGCACCCACTGATTTAGTGCATATTGAAGATATTGCCGATCGTAGCCGCGCCAATAACTGGCTAATCAAACCGCATCGGCATACCCGTTTATTTCAAATTTTTTTCTTAATCAATGGTAGTTTACAAGTCAAACTCGAAGAACATACCCATCACTTAAACGGTAATTGGGCGATTAGCATTCCACCGGGCTGTGTGCACGGTTTCGAATTTCCCGCTGACACTCAAGGTATGGTTCTAACCGTTGAAGCCTCATTGCTCAATTTTCAAACTCAACAATGCCCTGGTTTAGCAGTTTTATTAGACAATCCACACACCGTCGGTTTTGAATCAGCAGATGTACTTTTTGCTCAATTCCAAAACTTTTTGAGCTTAATCCGCCAAGAGTTAAAACAGCCCTACATGGGCCAAGAGGCCATGCTGAGCTGGCTAATTGGCACGCTCCTGATGACACTCTGGCGACAATTACAGTACAGTCAAACTCAAATACATAACAACCCGAAAACCAGCCAAACGTTTCAACAATTTAGGCAATTATTGGAAGCTCATTATCGCGAGCAATGGGATGTAAAAAACTATGCCAATGCCTTACATACCTCAGTCTCAAGCTTAAATCGCTTATGCCAAGAAAAAGCGGGGAGTAGTGCGAAAAGCTTGGTTCAAGAACGAGTTTTATTAGAGGCCAAACGCCGCTTGATTTACACCCAAGAATCATTAGAGCGGGTCGCAGAGTCTCTAGGTTTTAAAGACCCTGCTTATTTCTCGCGTTTTTTTAAGAAATCAGCGGGCACTCCACCGAGCGATTATCGCAAGGCGAAGTATTTAGAAATGGGAACGAGCTAGAATTCGGGAGCACATTCAAACTGTAGAGCAATTTGAGTCATCGGATGCTGAAAACCCAATTGCCAAGCATGCAATAACAGTCGCTCGGCTTTGGCGTTTAATTCCGGTGGCGCATAGAGTTCATCCCCCACAATCGGATGCCCCAAACTCATTAAATGCACGCGCAATTGATGTGAGCGCCCGGTGAAAGGCTCTAATTCCACCCGGCTCAAATCAGCCTCAGCCGCATAAGACAGCAAGCGATAGCGTGTGAGTGAAGGCTTACCCTCTTCAAGATCGACTTTATGCTTCGGGCGGTTCGGCCAGTCTAACAATAGAGGCAGATTAATTTCGCCCTCTGCCTGCTTGAGTTGCCCGCCGACTACTGCAATGTAGCGTTTGTGCACGGTGCGCTGCTGAAACAGAATACTCAAAGCACTTTGCATCGCTTTGCCACGCGCCATTAACAGCAAGCCCGAAGTATCCATATCCAAACGATGCACAATAAAAGCATCAGGATATGCACGCATGACCCGATTAATCAGGCAATCTTGCTTATCCTCACCGCGCCCCGGCACCGACAATAAGCCCGCCGGTTTGTTCACAACAAGCAAGTATTCATCAAGATAGTACAGGTCTAAACCTTTATCAGCTGGAGGTGTATAAATCATGTCGGTCTTATACCATAAAATCACGCTATGTTATCTTCGCGTACCAGCTCCTAAACGAGAAAAGCGCCTATGTGGCCGACACGTCAACAATTGTATGCCTGCTTAGAACAAGCGGATAGTAATTCCATGGCTCGCTGGTTTGATTACAGCTTGACGGGCTTAATTCTATTCAATGTTTTGGCGGTTGTGTTAGCTTCTGAAGCTAATATCTACCAACGATTTTCCACGGCTTTCGATTATTTTGAGCTATTTTCAATTAGCATCTTTACTGTCGAATATATCTTACGGGTTTGGCTAATCCCACAATCGCCACAGAAAAAATACCATCATCCTCTGCGTGGACGCTTACGCTATCTGCTCACACCAATGGCCTTAATTGATCTATTGGCTATTTTACCGTTCTATCTAGGTACGCTCTTGGGCATAGGTGATTTTAGAATCTTGCTGAGCTTACGCCTATTGCGCCTGTTCAAACTCACTCGTCATTCACAAGCGATGACTTTATTAATCAGAGTCATACAACAAGAGGCTGCGGCTTTAAGCTCTGCTATTTTAGTATTGTGTCTGTTAATTTTACTGGCTGCCGCTGGCATGTATTTAGTTGAAAGCCAACAACAACCTGAAGAATTTGGCAGCATTTTGCGTGCTTTATGGTGGTCAACAGTGAGCCTAGCTACGATTGGTTACGGAGATGTTGTTCCGCTCACCACCTTAGGTAAGCTCTTGGCGGGCTTTATCATTATTATAGGCGTAGCGATTGCCGCCTTGCCTACAGCGATTCTGGCTTCAGGGTTTATGAATGAACTCATGCATCGCCGCAATTTATTTCGGATGGAAGTGATTCAGGCTTTGGAACAAGACTCTTTAAAATTTTCTGATCTCAGACATTTAGAGCATTTGCGCCTTAGTATTGGTGTTAGTCATGCTGATGCGCGCCTAATTTTTGAAGAGGTCAAACAATCCGCATGGCTACAAACGCATCTAAACTGCCCACATTGCCATCAAGCTTTAGTGATTCGCCACCCAGCCGGGCAAATTCACCTAGCGGCACATAAACCGACGATGAATACCAACACACACTAGCCACCCATCATATTCGGCTCGGCCTCCAAGCGCACGCCAAACTTTTCCTGCACTGAAGCCATAATGCTTTGCGCCAATTGCCAAATCTCAGCGCCGGTTGCTTGGCCATAGTTCACCAGCACTAAAGCATGCTTTTCATACGTGCCCGCATCGCCGGTACGCTTACCTTTCCAGCCACATTGATCAATCAGCCAACCGGCTGACAGCTTCACTTGTTCGTTTTGAGGCCAACCCGGACAGTTCGGATAGTTTGCTTTTAAAGCCTCGAATTGCTCCGCAGTAACCAGTGGGTTTTTAAAGAAGCTCCCTGCATTGCCAATCACTGCGGGATCAGGCAGCTTAGATTGGCGCAGCGCAATAATGGCAGCGCTGATCACGCGGGCATCTAAAGTTTTCCCTTCAAGCTGCTCGCTCACACCCGCATAATTAGTTTTCCAAACGGGCTGTTTAGGCAAGCGAAAAGTGACTGCTGCAATCAACCAGCGCCCCGGCTCCACTGATTTGAAATGACTATCCCGATACGCAAACGCGCAATCTTCTAAACTGAATTTACGCAGCTCAGCCGTGCGCCAATCCAAAGCATCTAACTCATAGAAAACATCTTTCAGCTCAACTCCATAAGCACCAATATTCTGCATGGGCGCTGCACCGACCGTACCCGGAATCAAGGACAGATTTTCTAAGCCCGCATAGCCCTGCTCCAGCGTCCAGCGCACAAACTCATGCCAGTTTTCGCCCGCCCCCGCGCGCAGATAGACATAATTCTTATCTTCAGCAATGACTTTGCGCTCTTCTAAACGCACCTGCACGACCATGCCCGGAAAGTCGGCAATAAACAGCATATTGCTACCGCCACCGAGGAATAACACCGGTAACTCAGGATGTTCACGCCGCCAAAGCATCACTGCTTTCAGTCCGCCGAGTGTACGTAGCGTACAGAAATAACGCGCTGCGGCTTCAATCCCGAAGGTATTCAGCGCTTTTAAGGAGTAGTGTTCGTAGATTTTCATGCGGCGCATTGTGGCGCGAGCGCTGAAACGGCGCAACTGGATTTACCGGTGAGTTGATGCAATTAGTGCGGCAATAAAACCTCAAATACCGTGCCACCACCTACCCGCGAATTGCAAGTCACCACACCGCCATGCCGAGTGGCGATTTGCTTGACTAAACTTAAACCCAAGCCCCAACCGCCTTGACTTTCACCATGCTCCGCTGGTCGATAGAATGGTTCGAAAATATGCACTTGTGCCTCAGCAGAAATACCCGAACCCCGATCTAAAACTTGCAAACTGACCTGCTCAGTCTGACTGGCTAAACGTGCTGCCACTTGCCCGCCACCGTGACGCACTGCATTTTCTAACAGATTGCGAATTAAACGGCGCAGCAAACGTTCTTCACCGCTGATTTCTAAAGCTTTTGCCTCGCAATCCACATTCAAACGCGCACATTCTTCGGCGAGTAAAGCAGAGAGGTCGACTGTCTTTTGCTCCAAAGGAATTTCCAAGGCATCTAAGCGGCTCGCGAGCAAAATTTCTTCCACTAATTGATTCAACTCCTGCATATCTTGGCGCAGGGTTTGCACTTGGATGGAGTGCTCTAAAGCCTGTTGCTCAGCCAGCATCGCTAAACTCATTTGCATGCGTGCTAAGGGCGAACGCAATTCATGCGAAGCATTGGCTAACAGTTGGCGATGACTTGCAAGCAACGCCTGAATCCGTTCCGCTGACTGATTAAAGCTAGCTGCTAAAATCGCGACTTCATCACAGCCTTCGACAGGAACGCGGGTAGCTAATTGCCCTGCACCTAAAGCCTCTACGCCTTGTTTCAGGGCTTCTAAGCGGTAAGTTAAGCGTTTAGCAATCGGATAAGCCCCCAAAGAAACAATGAGCGCGGTCAGCAATAAGAAGGGGAATAAAGGAAAATGTGCGCCCTGCTCGCGAAAGTGAAAAATGGTAGCCGCGAGCAGCGAAACAATCGCGACACTGCTAATCACGACCAGATAAATCTGCCAAAATAAACGACGGCGTAAACGCCCAAAACGCTGCGGCTTTTCCTGCCCATGCTGACATTTAGACTTGGCTCGCTCGCAGTGCTTGCGCCTCATAAATGATCCTCACCATCTTGGCTGCGCGCAAAAATATAACCGGCTCCACGTAAGGTAATAATCCGGCGAGGCTGCTTGGGATTATCCTCAATCGCCGCCCGAATCCGCGAAATATGCACATCAATCGAACGGTCAAAAGCATCCAGCGTTTCGCCCTTCACCATATCCATCAATTGTTCACGGCTTAAAACCCGCCCTGCCCGCTCCGCCATCGCTACCAGCAAATCAAATTGGTAGCTGGTTAATTCACGTAACTGCCCATCGACGCGAATTTCACGCGCTTCGCGATCAATTTCTAAGCGCCCAAAGCGTAAAGGCTGGCTTTGTCTCATATCGCGCAAACCACGCCGCAGAATCGCTTTAATCCGCGCCCGTAGCTCTCTCGGCTCAAAAGGCTTCGGCAAATAGTCGTCTGCGCCCATTTCTAGGCCAATAATGCGGTCGGTGGCATCGCCGCGTGCAGTGAGCATCAAAATCGGAATCGCCGCTGTTGCTCCAACCCGCAAATGGCGGCAAATATCTAAGCCATCTGCATCCGGCAGCATTAAATCTAAAATGATCAGCGACCAATCGCCTTGTTGAGCCAGCTTTAAACCTTCTTGGCCGGTATAAGCGCAAGTCACGCTATAACCCGCATCGCCTAAATACTGCACTAACATCTGGCTTAAGCGCAGATCATCATCAATGATTAACAGAGGTTCTGACATAGGAGTCTTTAATAGGAAACAGGGCTAAGAGTTTAGCCCTGTGGTGGTTTTAAACTAAAGGTTTATTCGCAAAACGCGCTGATGTTTAACGGATTAAGTCTACGGCTTTAGCACGTTGCGCAGGCGTCGCTTCAATCCCATCCAGAATCATGCTCATCGGCAACCGACTAGCACCACCTTCATACATCTGCTGCTGATAAGCACCTTGATGCCATTTATGATGATGACTCGTTGCTTTGCCGAGCATAAAACCAAACAGTGCAATTAAAGCGGCAGCCGCAAATATTTTCCAACGGCGCTTGCCCTGTTGCCAAGAGCCACAATATTTAGACCCATCGCCACAGCCACCCCGCTTGCCATCACCCTTTGCCGGTGTTGGATTGGTTTCAGCTTCGGTATTGAGCTTTACATTCAAACCCTCGGTTTCAGGATTAGTTTCATTGGTATTTTTTACATCTGACATGCTAGTGACTCCATAATTATTCGTTAAATCAGCTTTGCTTCGCTGAGCCAGCTATCTCGCTGGCATGGAGCTATCATGCAAGGATTGTATTGCTGGATTACGGCGGGTTTGTAAAGTTTTGTGAAGTTGATCATCTTCATACGATGCTCTAAAATATGAATAAGTATTCATACTCTGAGGAATCAGCATGCAAATCAGTGAACGCGCTCAAGTAACGGATTAACAATCCTAACACTACCGATGACACGCCCATCCTGCATATCTTCAGAATACAAGAGGGTACATGCTGTTTTTTGTGCCATGCGTACAATCAGCGAATCCCAGAATGAAAAGCTATGCAGCCGATGAAGATCAATGGCTTGCACAATGTCATCAGGTGTGATGCTAAAAACATTAGCTTGTTGGCTCAGTAGCTGAATTTTACGCTGTGCCATTTCTGCAGGGACGCCAAGCTTACGGGTTGCAGCTGCAAAATACTCCTGAAGCACTTGGGTGGACAAAACCAAATTGCCACTCATCCAAGCACTTTGCAGCAAAGCCAGCGCCTTGGCTTGCTTAACCCCATCATGACGATCGTCGGTATAAAGTAAGATGTTTGTATCGAAAAAACTACGTTCTTTCATGGAGTGCATCCCGATTAAATACCCAACCTTTAGAGTCGCCCTGTCCAGATAAAGACAAGAACTCATCAAAGCTGGCATTTACCCGCTGCTGGCGAGTCAATTGCTCCAAGTACTCTCGCACCATTTGATTGAGGCTCGTACCCATTTCTTGGGCAATTTTGCGAACTTCGTTGACGACTTTATCATCAACTGCAAGGGTGATATTCATAACACTGCATCCGTGTACACGTAATAAGGCTATTATTAGATTGACATGGGTTCTTTGCAATAATTAATTTTAAACAAGTCTGCGAGAGACGCACACTGCTTTGGCTAAGCCTTAATTTTTAAACTTTAAAGCCTCATCCCCCCACAAAGACTGCAAGCGAAGGTCGCGCCCACAGCTGCCGCGATAATAGCTATAACGCAAGGGATTTCGAGCCGCATAATCCTGATGATAATCCTCCGCTAGATAAAACGGCTTGGCGGGCAGAATTTCTGTCACGATGTCCGCGCGAAACGGCTTGCTTTTATTCAGCTCAGCCAAGGACTGCTCAAACACCTGTTTTTGCGCATCATTCTGATAGAACAAGGCGGTTTTATACGGGGTGCCTTTATCGCAAAACTGCCCCGCAGCATCGGTCGGATCAATGCTGCGCCAGTAAAAATCAGTGAGTGCTTTCAAGGATACTTTGCTGTCATCGAAACTGATTTTGACCGCTTCAAAATGATTAGTTTTTTTGCTTGATACTTGCTCATAGCTCGGATTTTCGACTGTGCCGCCGGTATAACCCGACTCGACCGCTAGCACACCCACGATTTTGGCGAAATCATGCTCCACGCACCAAAAGCAGCCGCCCGCAAGCATGACCGTATCGGTTTTAGCTTGAACATTGCAGCTAAGGGCAAGGAGCAAGCTCGTGCTTGCAAGGCTGAGAAAAAGAGACTTGAGTTTGATGGCTTTCATAGTGAACCTTAAGCGATGGAAATGAATTGTGCTGCCTAATGATACGTAAACCCTTAGCAACTTAGATGCATTTTTCGGGTTTAACTGCACTGCTAAGCGAGTCTTGCAGGTTTCGACTAGGCCGATTACCCTAGGGCTGCCACTCCCTAGCAGCAGAATGAACTATGCCAAACATCAGCCTACTCACAAAACAACTGTCTACTTTTCTACCAAGGAGCTGCTAGTGCCCACGCTCAACTGGATAGGCAAACAAGCCGTCGCCTCGCATCACAAGGAAGTGCCGTTCCGTTTGGTCGAACCCGTACCGCAGCTATCCGCCGGAGATGTGGCAAGCGGCAACCTGATTGTGCAAGGTGACAACCTGCTGGCGTTGAAAGCGTTATTGCCGCGTTATGCTGGGCAAGTAAAGTGCATCTACATTGATCCGCCGTACAACACCGGCAACGAAGGCTGGGTATACAACGATAACGTCAACAGCCCCGAAATCCGCCGCTGGTTGGGGGAAACGGTTGGTAAGGAAGGTGAAACACTCGACCGCCATGACCGCTGGCTGTGCATGATGTACCCACGTTTGGCTCTACTAAAGCAGTTTTTACGCGAAGATGGCGCAATTTTTGTTTCAATTGATGACAACGAAGCCGCATCCTTACGCCTAATCATGGACGAAATCTTCGGTGCATCAAACTTTCGAGCCTGCATAACATGGCAACGGAAATACAGTGTAAGTAATAATTTTAAAGGCATTGCTACCATTATTGACTACATTTTGGTCTACTCAAAAACTGAAGAATTCATAAATAATTTACTGCCACGAACACAAGAATCTATTGCTCGTTATACAAACGATGATAATGATCCTCGTGGAGCATGGAAGGCAGTAGACTACTTAAATCAAGCAACTCCAGACAAAAGACCCAATCTATGCTACGAAATAATCAATCCATTTACAGGAAAAATAATAAAAAATACAAAAAAAGCATGGAAATACGAAAAATCTGTACACGAACAACATATCAAAGAAAATCGGTTATGGTGGGGTAAAGAAGGCAAAAACACTGTGCCAGCTCTGAAGCTGTTTCTTTCTGAAGTTCGAGATGGCCTCACACCTCACAATTGGTGGGCACATGAAGATGCAGGGCACACAGATGAAGCAAAGAAAGAAATTGATGCTCTACTAGGCTCAGATATGTTTGACACACCGAAGCCGACGCGGTTGATTCAGCGGATTTTGCAGATTGCGACAGATAAAGATTCGTTGGTGCTGGACAGCTTCGCGGGGTCAGGCACAACCGCCCATGCCGTACTGAAACAGAATGCGGAGGATGGAGGCAACCGCCGTTTCATTCTGGTGGAAATGGACAACACCATCGCCCAAACCGTCACCGCCGAACGGGTCAAGCGCGTCATCCAAGGCTACACCAGTGCCAAAAACAAAGAAGTTATCGGACTCGGCAGCGGCTTCCAGTTCTACCAACTCTCCCAAGAACCGCTATTCGCCGCCGATGGCAAAGTCCGCCCCGACGTGACTTTCCGCCAACTCGCCGAATTCGTCTGGTTCACCGAAACCGGCACAGGCTTGCAGTCGTCGAAGAAACCCCTCCCCAACCCTCCCCTTATCAGGGAAGGGAGCAAGAAAGACGCGCCACTCTCTTCTTCCAGTCCCTCCCCTGACAAGGGGAGGCTAGGAGGGGTTTCTTCGTTCACCACCCCACTACTCGGCATCTTCCAAAACCGCGCCATTTTCATGCTCTACAACGGCATCCTCAAAGACAAAACCGACCTCGGCGGCAATGTCTTAAACGCCAAAACCTTACACCTGCTGCAAGGGCTACTCCCCGAAAAAGACCTGCCCTGCGTAGTATTCGGCGCACGAACCCGCCTCGACAAAGCCACGCTCACCAAGCTCAATATCACCTTCCACCAATTGCCTTACGAACTGGCGGCGAAAACATGGTTTTAAGACTCAAAGATTACCAAGAGCAATTGCTGGATGCGCTCGAAGGCTTCCTCAGCCGCACCCGTGAATTGCAAAACCCCGCACTGGCATTTTGGGAAAGCACTAACGAAGTCTTCGGCTACGGTTTGCCCTACACCCCGTTACCCGGTGCGGAATCCGTGCCGTATGTGTGCTTGCGCGTCCCCACCGGCGGCGGCAAAACCCGCATTGCAGGGCAGTCGATTGCACGGGTCAAAAGCGCGTTCCTCGCCACCGAATACCCGCTGGTGTTATGGCTTGTCCCATCCGAGCCGATTCTGGAACAAACCCTCTATACCCTGAAAACACGCGGCGCAATGCTCCATGCGGATATGCGCGAACTGTTCGGCGCGGTAAATGTGTTGGACATTAACCAAGCCCTCTACATGACCCGCCCCACGCTGGAAAGCGGTGTCACCATCATTGTTGCCACCATGCAGAGCTTCAAACGCGACACTGCCGAAGGCTTGCGCGTCTACCGGCAAAACGGCGCGTTAATGTCGCACTTTGAACACCTGCCCGCTGACTTGAAAGGCGACCATTCGCTGGTGGATGCCATCCGCTTACAGATGCCCTTCATCATCGTGGACGAAGCCCACAACCAAGGCACACCGTTGGCAATGGATACTTTGGTGCGTTTTAACCCCAGTTGCATCCTCGAACTGACCGCCACCCCTGACCGCATCAACCAGCCTTCCAACGTATTACGCAGCGTTTCCGCCGCCACCTTGCAAGCGGAAGATATGCTCAAACTGCCGCTGGAACTGGCAATCCACCCCGAATGGCGCACCTGCTTGACCGAAGCGCTTGCGCGTTTACGCACGCTGGAACAGGAAGCCCAAACCGAACAGCAATTGACGGGCGAAATCATCAATCCTGTCATTATGCTGATTCAAGCCGAGCGCAAAAACGCCAATAGTGAAAGTTTCGTGCCGGAACGGGTCAGGCAATTCCTCATCGACGATTACCAAATCCCCGCTGCACGCATTGCCATTGCCACGGGTGCATTGGACGAATTGTCCGGTAAAAAGCTGACCGACCCTGACTATCCACAATTCATTATCACCGTGGATAAATTGCGCGAAGGCTGGGATTGCCCGTTTGCTTACGTGCTATTTTCCTTCCGCAATACCACTTCTGCTACCGCTGTTGAACAGGTGTTGGGGCGCGTGTTACGGATGCCGCACGTCAAACGCAAACAGCGTGAAGCTCTTAATCGCAGTTACGCCTACGTGGTTTCCGACCAATTGGCAGCCACCGTGCAAGGGTTGCGTGATGGATTGGTGCAAAGCGGCTTTGAACGCCAAGAAGCCAAAGACTTAATCAACATTCCGAATGCCCATAACGGGGATTTATTCGCCTCCACTAACGACTTGGTGGTAACACTCCCCACCGCCAACGACACCGTTGTTACCCCCAGCAGCGCGGCGATTGCGATATTGCCCAAAGCCTTGCGCGACAAAATCGAAATCTCCCCCGAAGCGGGCACACTAACGCTCAAAGGTGGTGCTACCCCCGAACAAATCAAAAAAGTGGCGGAAACCTTTAAGCAACCGGAAGCCGCCAAAGCCGTGCGCGAACAACTGGATACGGCACGCGCTAGTGCCATCGCCCCCCAGCAACGCGAACCAGCGCCCGCCGAACGCGGCATTATCGCGACCGTGCCCTTGTTGGGTCTGCACCAGTTTGGTTTCTTTGATGTGTTTGATACCCGCGCCCTCTCGGATGCGGATTGGGAACTGAATGACTTTGATCCCAAACTCACCGCTGACGAATTTGCGCCCGATGCGGACGTGATGAGCCGCGCCCAATTATCCATTACTCAAAAGGGCAAGCTGCAACTCGATTTCTACGACAAATTGGATAATCCACAACTCAAGATCGACACTATCGAACTGGGTTGGACAGATATTGAGTTGGTGACGTGGCTAGACAAGAATCTGCCCTTCGTTTACGCCGACCAGCCGCAAAAAGTGGCGTGGTTGAATCAAGCCATCCAGCATTTGTTGCATGAACGCGGCTTCACCTTGGAAGAACTCGCTTACCGAAAATTCCGCCTGCGCGGTGCTTTAGAACGCAAAATGGCAAGCGGTCTGGTATTAGCCAAACAAACTGTTTTCACTGACCTGTTCAAAGACGAAACCCGCTTTGAAGTACATGATGAATACAGCATCACCCTCAAGCAAGGCAGCTATGCCTACAATACCCGTTACGATGGCTTCATCCATTTCAAGCACCATTTTTTCACCCCCGTCGGCGATTTACAGCCACACGGCGAAGAATTTGAATGCGCCCAACGTATTGACCAACTCGACAATATCGACTGGTGGGTACGCAACGTTGACCGCAAGCCCAACGCCTTTTGGCTGCAAACCGCCAAAGACCGTTACTACCCCGACTTTCTGGTACGCCTGAAAAACGGTATAACGCTAGCAGTTGAATATAAAGGCAAACACATCGCCGAACACGACAAGGAAAAACGCCAAATCGGCGAACTCTGGGCAAGACGCAGCGGCGGACGTTGCCGCTTTGTTTGGGTAGAAAACAAAAACTGGCAAGCCTTAACTGCCGCCACACTGAATTAAGAAAGGGTAACTCATCATGACCGATAACAGTTCCCAAATCGTCTATGTCCTCACCAACCCTGCCATGCCGAACTTAGTAAAAATTGGTAAAACCACCCAATTAGAAGTAGATGCACGGATGCGCCAACTCTATAGCACAGGCGTGCCTTTCCCTTTTGAATGTGCCTTTGCCTGCCAAGTGAAAGATGCCACCGAAGTAGAAAAAGCTTTACATATTGCTTTTAGAAAAAACCGCCTCAACCCGAATCGTGAATTTTTTGAAATTGACCCCGAACAAGTGATTGCTATTTTAAAACTCTTGCGCGTGGATGACATCACCACTCAATTTGAGCAACAAATGGAAGCTGAAGTCGAAGCTACCGATAAGCAATCCGCTCAAAACTTTAAACGTCGTCAACGCCCGCGCATGAACTTTTACGAACTGGGTATTCCTGCAGGTTCAATTTTAATTTCTAAAAATGGAATGCTCCAAGCAACGGTAGTCGATGAGAAAAAGGTAGAATTACAAGGCATGATTTGTTCTCTCACTGAAGCGACCCGTAAGCTATTAAATCTACCCAATGGCGCACCGATTCAACCTTCACCCCATTGGACATTTAATGGCAAACTCGTGAAAGAAATTTACGAAAATTATCACATCGAAACAGGTGATGAATAAGCGCTTGCTTTAGATAACTAGCTACACACTAATTACCTCTAGCCCCGAAAAATCGTTATAATTCGAGGCTCTATGCAAACCTAAGTATAAATTTAAAGGTATATCGCCCCCTATGAGTACGAATTACGACGCATCCGCAATTGAAGTTTTGACGGGTCTTGATCCAGTACGTAAACGTCCGGGGATGTATACCGATACCACTCGCCCCAATCACTTAGCGCAAGAAGTCATCGACAATAGCGTGGATGAAGCCTTGGCAGGTCATGCAGATCGGGTGGAAGTCACGCTGCACACCGATGGCTCAGTCACCGTAACGGATAATGGTCGAGGTATGCCGGTCGATATTCACCCCGAACAAGGCAAACCGGGCGTGGAAGTGATCCTTTGTACTTTGCATGCAGGCGGTAAATTCTCCGATCAGAATTATCAATTCTCCGGCGGTTTGCATGGTGTGGGTGTGTCGGTGGTTAATGCACTCTCGCAACGCCTAGAAGTTAAAATTAAGCGCAGCGGTCAGCTCTGGTCAATGAACTTTGCTGATGGCAATAAAGCCAGCGAACTGGAAGCCATTGGCAAAGTCGCCAAGAAAGAAACCGGAACTTCCGTGCACTTCTGGCCTGATCCTAAATACTTCGATTCGCCTAAGTTTTCCATTCCCCGCCTCAAGCATAATTTGCGGGCTAAAGCAGTACTTTGCCCCGGTTTATTGATTCGTTTTACCGATGAAGAAAGCCATGAAGTCATCGAATGGCATTATCAAGATGGTTTACGCGACTACTTAATGGAAGCCGTGAAAGGCTTTGAGCTATTACCTGAACAACCCTTCACTGGCACACTCAAAGCAGCCCGCGAAGCCGTAGATTGGGCGCTCTTATGGCTACCTGAAGGTGGCGAGCTGACCCAAGAAAGCTATGTGAATCTGATTCCTACCATTCAAGGCGGTACGCATGTGAATGGTTTGCGTACAGGGGTCACCGATGCTTTGCGCGAATTCTGCGAGTTTCGTAATTTATTACCGCGTGGCCTGAAACTCACACCGGACGATGTCTGGGAAAATATCAGCTATGTGCTGTCCTTCAAAATGCAAGAACCGCAATTTGCCGGGCAAACCAAGGAACGCTTATCTTCACGCGAAGCCGCCAGTTTTGTGGCAGGCTCGATCAAAGATGCGTTTAGCCTCTACTTAAACCAAAATACCACGGTTGGCGAACAATTGGCGGATATGGCGATTAACAATGCCAATCGTCGCCAACGTGCTAGTAAAAAAGTAGTGCGTAAGAAAGTCACGAGTGGCCCTGCGCTACCCGGTAAACTGGCGGATTGCAGCTCGCAAGATATTACGCGCACCGAATTGTTTTTAGTGGAAGGTGATTCAGCGGGTGGCTCAGCGAAACAAGCGCGCGATCGTGAATTTCAAGCCATCATGCCCTTGCGCGGCAAAATTCTAAACACTTGGGAAGTCGACTCCGATCAAGTATTGGCTTCACAGGAAGTGCATGATATTTCAGTGGCGATTGGCGTCGAACCGGGGCAGCACGATTTGAGCCAATTGCGTTATGGCAAAGTGTGTATTCTCGCCGATGCGGACTCCGATGGAGCGCATATTGCCACCCTACTTTGCGCTTTATTTGTGCGTCATTTTAGATCTTTAGTGGAAGCAGGCCATGTATTCGTGGCGATGCCGCCTTTGTATCGAATTGATATTGGCAAAGAAGTTTACTACGCTCTCGATGATGCCGAGCGCCAAGCACGCTTAGATTTATTAGCTGCTGAGAAAAAGCGCGGTACGATTAGCGTCACCCGTTTTAAAGGTTTGGGTGAAATGAACCCTCTACAATTGCGCGAAACCACCATTTCACCGGATACGCGCCGCCTAGTGCAGCTCACTCTGGATGATAGTGCTGCCGCTGAAGCGATGATGGATATGTTGCTGGCGAAAAAGCGCGCTTCAGATCGAAAAGCTTGGCTAGAAGATAAAGGAAATTTAGCGAGTGTTTAAGCATCTCCCAACCGCCGATATTCATGCACCCTGCTTTTGCTTGGTTCGTCATGGGCAAACCGATTGGAATGCCGCTGGGCGCATTCAAGGCTTAGAAGATGTTGAACTCAATGCAGTGGGCAGAGCGCAAGCTGCACAAACTGGCTGGTATTTACAACAATGGAGTTGGGATAAGGTTATCAGCAGCCCGTTACAGCGTGCAGCTGAAAGTGCTGAGATCATTGCACAGCAGCTCAAACTCAGCCCGATTGAGATCATGGATGAATTTATGGAGCGTGATTACGGTGAATGCTCCGGCATGACTACCGCACAGCGTAAACACTCTTTTCCTGATGGCATTATTCCTAAGCAAGAAACGCTCGAAACCTTGCAAAAACGTGCTTTAATGGGTTTGCAGCGTTTGATGATTGAACCGCAAGCACGCATTTTAATCGTCACCCACGGCGGTCTTATTAATAGCCTGCTAGCTCAGTTTAGTGCTGGCGAAATCGGTAGCGGCAAAACCATTTTGCATAATGCCAGTCTGACACTCTTGCAATGTCAGCAACAAGACTGGCAAATTTTAGCTTATAACCTCATTGATCACTTAGCCACCGAGCTTAATCGCACAGCTTAGTCTGATAGGACTTAGATTCGCCCTTACCCGGCTGACAACGCCAAGCGCGCTCAATATTCGTGGCATACCAACCCGTGCTTGTGGACTTAAAAGTAATTTTCTGCAAGACCCCAACCACTGAGGTATCAGGGATATTTTCCTCGCGGAAGGTACAGATTTGCCGCCCTGCCTTCACCTTGCCACACCAGTGATAGGCCTTAGTATGTCCTTCTGGCTCAACCGGTAAGCGCTTTAATAAATCCAAGGGAAACTTAGCCGAGGGATACTGAGCCACCACTGCCTTTAAATGATCATTAAACGCTTTTAAATCCTGCTGAGGTGCTATCTGAAAAGCACGAATGGGATAGCGTGCATCATTCGCGGATGCTAGAGAGCAGCTCAAAAGCACCGGCACGAGTGTTAATAACTGCTGATAAAACTTCACAAATGTCTCCTAAATATAGCCCGCGATTTGCCCAAAAATCGCTTGTTAGGTGACAGCCTAGAGTGCACTAGCTTCACAGATGTTTAACAAAACTCACATCAGGGTTAATTCCGACAAACTGGCAAACTAAGGCGACAGACTGAATTGAACATCAGCAACTGCGAAGCGAATCAACGCCCATTCGCTAGGATTTAAAACAGCTGGGCGGCGCTCTACGGTTAAATCATCGGCAAATAGATTATGTAAGAAGACTGCCGCTGCTAAACAACTGCCTTTAGCTGACGGGTGCGAACCATCAGCATCATAAAGTGCTTTACCAAAGACCGAATCTTTCTCGCGTATCTTCGACCAAACTAAGCCTACCGGTACTACGCCAGCCTGATTTTGCTCAGCAACCGACGTATAAGATGCCGTAAGTTGGTGCTGCATGGTCTTAAAATCGGGTAAAGCCTGCAGATTTTCAGCATCGCCATCACGCCTCCCCCAAGTCATGTACAACATAGGCTTAGCGCCTGCATTACGAATTGCTTGGCTAAAACGTGCGACTGATACCTGAAAACTTTCTGCGGGTGCGCCCTGTAAGGCAGGCAAACGGCTGTACTCTTGCAGCACGACCCGATCCCATTGGCCTGAATGAATTTTATCAAGCGTGCTGGTATCGGTTAAATGCTGTTCCAACCGCATGCCACTATGCGTAATAAATTCAAAATGTGACTGTTTCCACGGTGAATTATCGAGCATTTGGCTGAGACAAGGACGCATGTGCTCGGTATAACTGTTACCGATAAACAAGACACGCTGAGGTTTAAAGCGGGACTCATCTGCAAACAACGGACTAGATAGACCAACAAGAGTAGCTAACACAAGGCTGGAATAAAGGTTTATACAGCGACGCCTCATGTACAGCTCCTATAAACGTTTTGATCAGCTTACGAATACAGCATTGCAGGCCAGCATGCAACTGCACCGTTTTCACCAGCTATTCAAGCTTGCTGCAAAATGCTACCTTAAACCGATGGAAACTAGATATGAAGCTGATTTTAGCCGCCGTTTTGGTGGGATTGCCCGCAGTTATGGCGACTTAGCGCTACAGCGCTTTCAAGCTGCACACGTCTGTGTGGTGGGAGTGGGTGGGGTTGGTTCTTGGGCAGTGGAGGCTTTAGCACGCAGTGCGATTGGTAAACTCACTTTAATTGATTTAGATAATGTTGCTGAGTCGAATATTAATCGTCAATTGCCCGCACTTTCTAGCACGATTGGCGCGCCCAAAATTGAAGTGCTACAAACCCGCATTCTGGATATTAATCCTAGCTGCCAAGTGCAGCTCATAGAAGATTTTGTTGAATTAGAAACCATCTCGCAATTTATCAGCAAAGAAATGGATTATGTGATTGACTGCATTGATAATTTCCGTGTGAAAGCGGCTTTAATCGCTTATTGCAAACGTCATAAAATCCGCGTGATTACCCTAGGTGGCGCTGGTGGACAACGTGATCCCAGCCAAATTCGTCTTGGCGATTTAGCGCGCAGCCAACAAGACCCTTTATTAGCCAAAGTCCGCAAGCAGCTTCGCCAAGAATATAATTTCAGTCGCAATCCTAAACGTCGCTTTGAGGTCACTTGTGTGTGGTCAGAAGAGCAAATGCGTTTCCCAACTGCTGAAGGTGGCCTGTGTAGCGGGCGTCCAACCGATACGGCAGGAACGAGTTTAAGCTGCGCCGGTGGTTTGGGCTCGGTCATGACAGTGACAGCGAGCTTTGCCCTGTTCGCTGTCAGTCATGTATTGGGTAAATTAGCGAGCAGCGAAAAGCTTCAACCGGCTGCTGAAAACTCCACTTCATAGCCGCCAAATTTGCGAATATTAATCACGCCCGTATCAAAAATCAGATATTGGCCTTTAATCCCTTGCAGTACACCAGCAACTTGCGGCTCTTTATCAAAGCTTAACGACTTCACTTTGCTTGGGTAACTAAGAATTGGATAGCGAATAGTCACTACCTCTGCCTCAGGCAAAAACTCCACCTCATTCTCACCGAAACGATGGCGCAAATCACGCAGAGCATCTTGCACTTGTGGAATTAATTGATCGCGCTCTGCTTTTAAATCTAAAGGTTCAGCCTCAGATTTAAGCATTTGCTGCCAATTCGTTTTATCGGCTACGTGATCTTTAAATGCCACTTCCATCAAGCCTGACAAATAGCGCGATTGAACTTTAAGAATGGGCAAAGCAGCGACGGCACCTTGATCTATCCAGCGCGTAGGAATCTGCCCTTGGCGAGTAATGCCGACTTTCAAGGCCGAGGAGTTAGCCAAATAGACGAAATGCGGCTGCATACAATGCTGTTCACCCCATTGCGGCTCGCGACAAGTACCCGCTGTATAGTGGCAAAGCTCAGGTTTAATGATGCAAGTGTCACATTGCGCAAGCTTCATAAAACAAGGATAGCAATAACCTTGGTTAAAGCTTTTTTTAGTGTATCGCCCACAATGAATGCAGTAAATCTTACCAGTGTGGCTAAGAGTCAGCGCTTTGCCCAGCAACGGCGCTAAGGCAATTTCAGTGTTATTGAGCACCAGTTGATACTCAACAGGCTCAGTGAGTCGGGTATGCATTTTGCGCAAAATGCCGGTTTGAGAGGTCATACACGCTCCGTGTGTGGCGGCGGAATTGCTGCTGTCTGCGCATGATACGCACGCAAGACCGTATTCAGCAATGCGACTAATTTACCTACGAAAGGTGAAAAACTCACCAAGCAAGCTAAATTACTAGTCTAAAATAACCGCTGTACCATTCACTGAAACCATCAACATACTACCGCCCGAACCTAAGACTTCATAAGCGATATCCACACCAACTACGGCATTCGCACCTACCTCTTGAGCATGTTCTTGTAATTCTTTTAAGGCAATTTCACGGGCGCGTTGCAATTCACGCTCATAAGTACCCGAACGTCCACCCACTAAATCGCGGATACCTGCAAAGATATCCTTAAACATATTCGCTCCAAGTATCGCTTCCCCTGCAATCACCCCACAATATTGAGTGACTCGGCGCCCTTCAACGCTGGGCGTTGTAGTAATAATCATGCTTTTATCCTTTTATTATTGAACAGGTATGAATTTTAGCAGGGACAGCCTATTACTCTCAAAATCCCCCAACCCTGATCCAGCCTAATCCTTGATACTCGCGTTAACCCAAATTTGTTCTGGCGAGCAACGTTGCCCATCAACACTGAGGGTATAATGATCTAGCGCCGTAACGCTGGACACCGCAAGAAGTGAGTACACTAGACTCGACTCTTGAGGTGCAAGAAAAACCCAGAATTTAGAGAAAACTATTTGAGCTACAATTTATGGTGAGCTAGCGGTAAACGCTAGCTCACCATTATAAACACCAGCAGCCAACGATTGACTACTCGTATAGGTAAATGACCAATTAGCATCACGCATAGTAACTAAATTGCTAAATGCGGTAGGCGTAACATTAACTGAAGTTCCGGTACCACTATCTGGCACAGGGGGCGCTGGAAAATTGCTATCACTAGAGCTAATGTTTAAACCAGAAAACGGAATGGTGCTCGTTCCATTACTCAAAGCTGAACTGACGGTTGTTTTGAGATTAACTTGCCCAGCATTGCTACTTAGCTGTACTGGCAAAACCACGGCATTAGTAGTTGCAAAACTGGGAGCAGCCCCACTCCAAGCAACCGACTGATTATTCCCATTAGTCGCGGTCACTGGCGTAGTACTCGTTGGCATGGAAGCTGTAGTAGTTAAACTGACCGTATCAATGCTACTAGCCCCACCCACTCGAAAGTAAATAAACTTATCGATGTTAATCTTGAAATCCAAACGAGCAGTCGCTGTGAGTGCTCTGTGTGAATTTGCATTGGTGCCAGCCATCGTGCTTAGCTCTGCTCTAACAGAGGCTGCGATTAAACCTATAAGCAGCGCTAAACCTATGCGTTTCATTTGAACACGGCTTGATTAATTTTAAAGCTACCTTTATCCCAATCGATACTGCCTTTGGCTTGAATAGGATAAGCAGGCGGATTTAACTTTTGCTTAGCAATAGCTTGTGGTGTAAGCGGTAAAGTGCGCGTTTGCCCTGGTAAAATCGGCGTATTTTCAGGGGCCAATTCAAACTCTTGACCCTTAGCATCAGTTGCCTCCAGAGCACCATCCAAACGCCCATGGGCATCACCTTGGTTGCTTACCGTCACTACAGGTACACGCTGGCCTTTGGCATTTTGCACATTTAACTGTTTGATACTCAGTTTTGGCTCTGCTCCACCGACAGCAATATAAACAGCAACTGCAATCCGTCCATTCACTGGCAAGCTTAAACTCGCCCCAGCCAACTTTAGCGTAGTATTGGCAGCCGCCTCTTTACCTTCGATAGCGACCATAAAACGACACTCCGTGCGCGGAGTATTCGCTGGTACTTGAACTTGAAAACGGAATGAGCGCTTAGCTTGTGCATTGAGCTTAAGGCTACTTTTTTCTAAGGTCACCCATGGGCGGCAGCTATTAGGCAGCAAGGCTTCGTGATAAGTAATTTGCCCTTCATTGGAATAGGTCCAATCCAAAGTACGAAGCGTTAACTCAGTTGGAGCTTTGCCTAGATTTTGAATTTCAAGAGACTGCCCTAAACGTTGGCTGGTATTAGCATTTAACTCTAAACGAGAGGGTGAAACGGCAATCTCAAAAGGCCCCGCATAAACAGGTAAAGCCACGAGGCTTCCTAAACACGCGATGATTAAGCCTAGCTTTTTTTTATTATTCATTTGTTTCTATCTCGAAATAAGATTCAAACCCAAACCCTTTCCCTTCTGGAAGGCGTAACTGAGCTAACTCAGCCTGCATTTGCAAATCGAACTCAGTTTCCATCCAATCGTCAGTGACTGTGCCTGACCAAACTAATTTCCGATCTCCTGCATGCCCTTCCCCCTCATTAAATTGCCCATTCGTTTTCCAATTCACTGTTAAAGCATGAGGGCTTTTTAAGCCATTAATGACCAAGGGAATGACATAGTAAATATTGGCAGCCTTACCTTTATAGGCGGCTGTAGCCAAGCGATATTGCACCCAACCAAAATTTGCACGTACATACTCTGGCGACGCACTATCGACCAATGGCCTACCTGTTTCACTGGTTACGCTGCGAGCCTCTACCACACTACGAGCTGAAGTACTGTCGTCTAAATGTGCTGTTTCTGCAAAGGTGGTTGAACTGAATAAGCAAACGGCCCATACGAGATAATAAGCTTTATTGTTCATGGTAAAGTTGCTGTATAAGTGACACGCCCCGTGTATTGACCTGCTGGATACAGCGTGCTGTTGGCGTAAGTAAATACCAAGGTATTTTCCATTTTCAAACCAGCATTCATACTACCCACCCAAAATAGAGTTTGGGTTGAACCACCACTGAAAACCCCATCGGCTATGTCATAAGAACCCCGATTATGAGATATCCAACTGATCGCATTAAAGGGTATGATCGTGCTGCCACAACCTGTACCAGTAATACATGACAAACCGACTGGCGAATCAACGGTTAACTTCACATTTTGCCAAGTACCCGCCATCGTTATAGGTATTTCACTAGTCAGCCTAATTAAAACTCCATTCGCTGGATTTGTCGCTGCTGTACCTGCTGTTGTACTAGGAACACCTTCGATGGGCGTATTATTAGGGCTTACTTTATCGGTCGTTACATTAAATACAACGCTATTCACTGTACCAAACTGTGAAGATCCTACTTGCAAGGTCAAGCGGCGTGGTGTCGTCACCATTGGCGTTAGGGTTAGCACCGCAAAGGCCTGCTCAAATAAGCAGGCACTCAGCAATAAGCCCACAACCAGTTTGGCCTTAATGGAAAACTTTCTGTTAAAACTCAATAAGGTTATGGGCATCTTCTTTTCCGTTTAAATATTCGCAGCCGTATAAGTGGTCACTTGGCTAGCAGTACCTGCGTAAGCCGAGCTCAAGGCAGTGCTATCTACAGAGTAAGCCCAAGTGTCACTTATTGCTTCATTTCTTGGAATCTCGACTGAGTCAGTGCACTCAGTGGTTGCACCAGGATGCATAGTCGACTCCACTTGAATATCCCTAGGCAGCAAGTTTAAGCCTGATAAACCCGTATCACTGCTACATTTTAGCTGCACACCCTTAGCATTTGTCCAAACATACATTTCAATTTTCTGTCTATCTGAATCTAGGGTGGGTGTAGCCAACTCATCCCAAGTTGCTGCTTGATTGTTACCATCAGTGGTGATTAAACCAGGTGCACCTTTAATGGTTGCGGCGGCTTGTAACCTTAATTCATCAATGGCGGCACCTGCACTGCCAACTCTCAACACCACTAATTCTGGTACCGTGACGGTGACCTTCACATTAGCCTCAGCAGCAACACCTCCAGTACCCTTTGAATTATAACCAAACGTACTATCAGCTATTGAACTGCCTGCTACTGCCAGCAAACCACTAGCCACTAAGGCTGCTAAAATTTTATTTATTGTCATTTTCATTTTGGGGTTTCCTAATTTATTTTTATTAATAAGTAACACTTACAACACGTTAACACTGGCGTGTCGCGAACATTCAGTGCGAGCTAATCTGCTCCTTTAGTTAAACCTAAATTTGCAGCTACCTGTCCTCGCAGTGAAATATTTACACTTAAACTATCTTCCTTGCTACTCCAAGGAAGAGGTACTGTATCTAGATTAAGTGTTAGCGCATGGCTACCGGTTGCCACTCGCGTAAATTCATAGTAGCCATTCTTATCAGTACGCACTGAATAGCCACCATCTAAATAAACCTCTACTTCAGGCACACCGGCTTCATCGGCTTGGCGTTGTCCATCTTGATTAGTATCAAAGTATACAAAACCTACAACACCACCTGTCCCAGCTAAACCTTCAGTCTTATTACCAATCACACTATGCTCTTGACCTCGATTGCCCTCCCAACGCAAGTAAACTTGGGCTGACTTATCATTACTCCGCGAAGTTTGAGCTGCTTTAATCCCATTGCTATCCACATCAACTTTGGCCTGATTTAAGTTAAGTGCAGCACCTAACGATAAACCCTGTGTAATTTTATACTCACTAGTAAGCGCACCAGCTAAACCTTGCGATGTCGATAATTTTCCAGATCTCGAGCTATAACGTAAGCTACTACTAATACTCCAATCTGCATCTGGCCAATAACGTGCGGTTACCCCGGCGGTAGGATAAGTTTGTGTTTCTGCTTCGCTACGATCATGAGCGACACCTAGAGTGGTTATTAATTCAGGTTGAGCATTGAATATCTTATTAGAATTATTTAACCAATCTTGCTCCCACTGAAACTCATCACCGGTAGCTGCTACATCATTAGTCACTATTTTTTCATTGCGATGTAGAGTAGTACTCAGGCGACTACGTCCCCAGTTCGCATTAATTAATTCATAATAAGCATAGACATATACACTACGTTGATCATTTTGTTGTGCCTTATCATAACGGGTTTGTTGCAAACGTAAACTTCCACCATACGAATGGTTTCGATCCATGCGATAGCGCAAACTTCCATCCCAACCAAACTCTTTAGCAGCGGCGTCTTGGTCTTTTTCTTGTAATTTATCTTGCTCTGCACTTAAGCCTGCACTAAAAAAAAGCCGACTACTTTCACGGTTAAAACGCCAGTAGATACCTTGCTGATCTGAATTTAAAAAGTTCTCACCAAAATAAAGTTCAGGTTCTGTTTTGTACACACCAAACTCATGAATGTAGCGCCCTACTTGAAACCCACCTTCTAGATAGCTACCTTGTGAAGTGGTTTCTAAGCCCGCCTCATCGGTATGCTGGCTTTTCAGCAAAGTAACACGTAGCTTTTTGTTATTTTGATTATCACCGTCATAGCCTAGCGCTAGGGCAGCACTACTAATTTGTTCCTGGCTATTGGCTACCTGCTTAAACTGATCTACTTGATTCGCTTGTAAACCTAATACAAAGTTCTTACCTAAACGATGGCTAGCACCAATCCATGATAAGCGCCCATCAGTCTGGCGATAGCCTGAATAAGGATTACCTTTTAACTCACCTAAATCGCCACTACCTAAGCGGATATCAAACTTATCGCCACGAACCCGGGTACGTGCACCGCGAATATTATCGACCCCCAATGAGAGCTTTGAGCCGCGCCGCAAAGCATCGGTTAACTCACTTGAGACATCCCCCAAAGCAGAGTCCGCGGCCATTGTCGGAGTTAAGTACAAACTATTATTAAGTAAAGTAACACTAGTGTCTGGATCATCGTTTTCAAAGCTCAAACTGTTGTTGTCGGTATTATTTGCCTGCTGGCTAGTTTGTGCTTGGATCTTTAAGTCACCAAAGCTTTCTGTCTCATAGAGATACTCAAAGCGAGTACCAGCATCGCCTGTTTTACGGCGCTTACTGCTATTAGTTTTAGAGTCCGCATAATTGACACGGGTTTCAAACAAATAGGCTTGGAAGCTACCCTGCTCTAGTTTTTCAGCCTCTTGAGTTGTTAGCTCAAATAATTCAGGGGCAGACATCACTTTATCCTGATAGGCGGGTGGGGTATTTTCAATAATAGCGGTGAGTTTTTCCTGTTCAGCTTGGCTGCTATCAACAGACTCGATTTGTGCTGAAACATTATTATTTTGGATTTCTAACGTATTTACATTTGCTGCTAGAGTTGGCTGCATTAAAATAATACTGACTACCACCGCTAAGCAGTTAGCTTTTAAGCTATTTGGCAGGTGCTTAACGCCTTTGTGGTAGATTAGATCAGCTCGCATAAGTAGGTTGTTATAATTTTTTATATAAGTATATTTTACAAATATTATTACTATTTATTTCAGTGCGCAACACCGCTCATGCGTCTAATAATGTTACTTATTACCCAAATTTATCGCTTGAATGCAATTATAGCCAGACTGAACTTAGTTTTGCTCTAAACCTCTGATGCCAACTAGCGACCCTTTCTAGCTGGATACCTAGCTAACAAAATCTAGCTCGAAGCATTCCGCTTTTTAAATAGATTCGGCTAAACTTGCACCACCATCAAAACAGCAGGACTTCCTTATGCGTGACTTCGGTAGCTTCGATTATATTATTGCCGGTGGCGGTGCAGCAGGCTGTGTACTGGCCAATCGCTTATCTGCGAATCAAGCTATCAATGTGCTTCTCCTTGAAGCCGGCAATGACGAACGCTGGATTTGGACAAAAATTCCGGTCGGTTACCTATTTTGCATTAATAATCCGCGTACAGATTGGTGCTATACAACCCAAGCTGAACCCGACCTCAATGGGCGCTCAATTCTGTATGCGCGTGGCAAAGGTTTGGGGGGCAGTACCTTAATCAACGCCATGATTTATATGCGCGGGCAAGCCCGCGATTATGATGAATGGGCTAGCCTAACTGCTGATCCTAGCTGGTCATGGGAACAGGTGTTACCTACTTTCAAAGCCGTCGAAAATTACTGGCAAGGTGAAAATAACTACCACGGCGTTGATGGCGAATGGCGCGTGGAAAAGCAGCGCTTATCTTGGGAAATTCTCGAGCGCTTTGCTGAAGCTGCCACACAAGCAGGCATTCCAAATACCACCGATTTCAATACCGGCAATAATGAAGGCGTCAGCCAATTTGAAGTGAATCAAAAATTAGGTACGCGCTGGAGTGCAGTGCGTGGCTTTCTAAATCCCATACGTGGGCGTAGAAATCTGACTATTGTTACCAGTGCTTTAAGCGATAAACTGTTATTCGACGAAAAACGCGCAACGGGCATTCAATTCTATTTGAAGGGCGAGCTGTGCAAAGCGAGTTGTCGGGTGGAAACGATTCTCTCGGCTGGTTCCATTGGTTCGCCTGCTATTCTGCAGCGCTCAGGAATTGGCGATGCAGCCTTCTTGCAAGAGAAAGGCATTCCCGTGTTAGTGCATTCGCTAGGTGTTGGCAATAATCTGCAGGATCATTTACAGCTACGTAGCATCTATAAAGTACAAGGCATCAAAACCTTAAACCAAACCTCCAAAACCTGGCAAGGCAAAGCCAAAATGGGTTTGGAATATGCCTTGATGCGTAAAGGCCCGCTGACAATGGCGCCGAGTCAATTAGGTTTGTTTGCGCGCTCCGAGGCTTCCGTGGCGACACCCGATTTGGAATACCACGTGCAACCTTTATCGCTAGATAAATTCGGCGAGCCTTTGCATGCTTTCCCGGCCTTTACCGCGAGCGTTTGTGATTTGCGCCCCGAATCACGCGGCTGGGTGAAAATCGCCGATGCTGATCCGAATAGCACACCCTTAATTGCCCCCTGCTATTTAAGTGTGGAAGCAGATCGGTTTAAAGCCGCGAAAGCGATTCAACTCACCCGCAAAATAGTCGCGCAAGCAGCCCTACAGCCTTATCAACCAACTGAGTATCTACCCGGCTCGGATTATCAAAATATGGAAGAGTTAGCAATGGCCGCAGGTCATATTGGCACTACCATTTTCCATCCCGTTGGCACTTGTAAAATGGGGAGGGCGAATGACCCAAGCGCAGTCACCGACAGCCGCTTACAAGTATGCGGTGTCACTGGTTTGCGCGTGGTCGATGCCTCGATTATGCCGACGATTACTTCCGGCAATACCAGTTCGCCCACGATTATGCTGGCAGCCAAAGCTGCGGAAATGATCCTCCAAGATCGCCTGGGTGCTTAAAGCTACAGCATCTTCCGCAAGATCGGGTTAAACTGCGTGGCTCAGAAAATAATTTTAAGACAAGGAGCTTTAGCTCATGCCGATTGGCAATTTAATGATGGACTTGACCGGCACTGAGCTAAGCGCCGAAGAAGTCGATTTATTAGCGCATCCCGCAATTGGTGGGGTGATTTTCTTCACCCGTAATTATGCATCAGTGCAGCAGCTGACCGCGCTCGTCAAGCTAGTACGCATGGCCGCACAACGCCCCTTGCTCTTAGCAGTTGATCATGAAGGTGGGCGTGTGCAACGCTTTCGGAAGCAATTCACCGTCTTACCTGCAATTGCCAAATTAGGCGAGAAATATACTGAAGACCCACTCGCAGCCCGTCAAGCAGCCTATCGTTTAGGTTGGCTAATGGCGGCTGAAGTGCGCGCGGTAGATATTGATATTAGCTTTGCACCCGTGCTGGATTTGAATTATGGCGTCAGCCAAGTGATTGGCGACCGCTCCTTCCATCGTGAACCGAATATTGTTATTGAACTAGCGGGTGCTTACATTAGCGGGATGCATGAAGCCGGTATGGCCGCGACGGGTAAACATTTTCCGGGGCATGGCTTTGTGGAAGCTGATTCGCATTTAGCCATTCCCGTTGATTTGCGCAGCCAAGAGCAAATTATGCAAGCAGATGTACTACCCTTTGCTAAGCTCATGCAACAAGGCCTAAATGCAGTGATGCCAGCGCATGTAATTTATGAGCAAGTCGACACCCAACCGGCGGGTTTCTCACGGATTTGGTTGCAAGATATTTTGCGTGGTCAACTAGGCTTTGACGGGGTGATTTTCAGTGATGATCTGAGCATGGAAGCCGCTGGTGTAGTTGGTGGTTATGCTGAGCGGGCTGAAGCGGCTTTAGCGGCAGGTTGCGATATGATTCTGGCTTGTAATAAGCGCGCTGGGATTATTGAAATTTTGGATAAAGTGAAATTGCAAACCTCCGTGGTTTCTGCTGAGCGTTTACAGCGTATGCTCGGTCAGCCCTGCATGAATCGCTCTGCTTTATTGGAACAAACTTATTGGCAACAGGCTGTCGAGGAAATTAGCCATTTAGCTTAGGCACTGATAACAATAGTTACACAAAGAATTCATAGGATAAGGGCATGAGCGAAACTAAAATTGCATTTGCAGTGATTGGCGGTACGGGCCTCACTGCTATCGAAGGCTTAGAAGTGATTCATCGGGAAGTAGTCCATACTCCATATGGTGAGCCTTCTGGGCAAATTACTCACGGCGTGATTGGCGAAAAACGTATTGCCTTCCTAGCACGCCACGGCTACACGCATAATATCCCTCCGCACCGGATTAACTATCGCGCCAATATCTGGGCACTGCACAGTATTGGAGTGAAGAATGTAGTGGCAGTCGGTGCAGTCGGTGGCATTACCGCACACATGGCTCCGCAAACTTTAGCGGTGCCAAATCAAATTATTGATTACACCTACGGGCGCAGCCATACTTTTTTCGATGAAGGCTTAACTTCCGTTACGCATATTGATTTCTCCCAGCCCTATTGCGCTAAGCTCCGTCAAGCTTTATTAGCCGCTGGCAAACAAGCACAGATTGAGCTGATTGATGGCGGCACTTACGCCGCTATGCAAGGTCCACGTTTAGAAAGTGCAGCAGAAATTATCCGCCTCGAACGCGATGGTTGTGATGTCGTCGGCATGACCGCGATGCCAGAAGCCGCTTTAGCCAAAGAAATGGGCTTAAGCTATGCCAGTTGCTCAGTGGTCGCTAACTGGGCAGCCGGTAAACAGCCCAATGAAATCACTATGACTGAAATTCATCAAAATTTAATCGTTGGTATGGAGCGTTTACGTAAGCTCTTAAAAGTGCTGGACTGCTAATTCATGTTACTTACAACTAGTTCTGCTCAGTCCTTTGAAGCAGAGCTAAGCTTAACGCTAAAACCCTCAAATTTTTTGCTCAGCATTATGTTGTTAACCCACAGTTTGGTGCTAGTCAGCGTGGGTTTTATGCCAATAGCTTGGTTTTGGAAGCTTGCTCTCAGCCTACTCATTGTCTTGCTGGGACTTCACGAATGGCGCTTACAACCTAGCCTCGGCTCTAAAACTTTCAAAAGCCTCATCTGGCGTGAAACCGGTGGTTGGGAATTAGAAACAGCGCAAGGTCAATGGCAAGCGGCCAAACTCACCCAGCATTTCAGCAGCCTGCGAATCACGATTTTGCATCTGCACATTCAAGATAAAACTTGGGTGGTGATTTTATTGCCGGATAATCTTGCTACGAATCAGGGGCAATTATTAAGACGACGCTTGAAACTATTGGCTTAAAAACCTGTTAAAAACCCTTCCCGATCTGGAAAGGGTAATAGAGACAGGTCACTGATACTTGTTTTTATTTATAACGAATCATTGAGCTAAGCCTGGTCAACTTTAGCTTTGCTTAGGGTTATCAGTTGTTGCCGGTTCGATAGGTTGATCAGGAGTCACTTCAACTTTGGCTTCAGGCGTTTCAGTGTCTTTTGGCTCGGCTTTCACCTCAATGCTTTCACAAACCTTCTGTGCGGCAGGTGCACAAACAGCTGGTTCGACTTTCAACTCAACCGGCACAACAATCGGTGTTACCGTCACGCTAGGTTGGGCTTCAGGCTCAGCACTTGTACCCGCGAATACTAAACCGCTAGCACTGAGAGCAACGACAGCAGCAAAAGGAATAAGAACTGATTTCATTATACGATCTCCATATCAAAAGGTAGTGCACTGCAGGCACATCCTTGTGCCCACGTGAAAAAGCTAGTTATCAGGCTGCTTGCAGTTCTGCAGCTTACTGAACACTAGCTTAATGACATTAACGCTTACCCTCAGCTTGCGTTGACACATAAAGAAAAAATTTTATTGTTAGCTATGTAGACAGAGCTCGCGATAAAATGAGCCCATGCAAGCTCTTGACCCCATCAGCATTCCCCTTAGCGGTAAAAATCTCATCCAAGCCAGTGCCGGTACGGGCAAAACTTGGACTATTTCACTGCTGTACTTACGCCTGATTCTTGAACAGCTGTTAACGGTTGATAAGATTCTCGTGGTCACTTATACACGCGCTGCGACGGATGAATTACGCTCACGGATTCGCGCCCGTTTAAAAGAAGCCGTGGCTGCGTATGAACAGCCAGAGCTTGCCAACAACGAATACCACGCTTTATTAGAAAAATACCCTGCTGACACTGAGCGCTTGTGGTATTTGCAACGCGCCCTGCTCAGCTTTGATGAAGCAGCGGTTTTTACTATTCACAGTTTTTGTCAGCGTGTTTTGCAACAACATGCCTTTGAAGTCGGGATTCCGTTTGAAAGCGAATTAGTGTCCAGTGAAGCCGATTTGCAATTACAACTTACCGATCAGTTTTGGCAGCAACGCTTGGTGCGCCCGAATGCTTTAGATGCCGTGGTGCTGAGTAGCAGTGGAATCACGCCCGAAAAACTCTTACAGGAAGTGGCTGAATTTATTGGCCGTCCTTATTTAAAAATTGTCAGCCGCCAACGAATTTCTGAAGCAGAGTTCATCGCTTTAAAAGAGCGCTATGCTAGTTTACTGGAACAAGCTCGAGCGCTTTGGACGCAAGATAAGGCTGAAATCCTTAAACTCCTCCATGATAAAGAAGCCTTAAATCAGAACAGTTATGCGCCTGCACAAATCCAAAAAGCAGTGGCTACTTGGACTGCTGTTTTAGCTGGCAAACTAGCGGCTGATCAGCAAGAACTTCTCGCTAAATTAGGTGCGAATAGCCTGAAAAAAGCCACTAAAAGCAAACAAGCAACGCCTCAACATCGGTTCTTTGGTTTGATTGATGAGCTATTAGAGCCATTTGCAGCCTTAGTTGAAATCCAGCAGCGGGTTTTAGAGCAATTACGCTGCGACTTATTAGTCTGGCTACGCGAGCAATTGCCCGAGCGTAAACGTATAAAAGGTCAGCTTACTTTTGATGACTTGTTGGTTAATCTGCAAACTGCACTGCAAACCCGCCCTAGCCTCGCTGCTCAAGTGGCCGAGCAATATAAAGTAGCGCTGATTGATGAGTTTCAAGATACCGACCCGATTCAATACGATGTGTTTGAGCATATTTATCAGAATACGGAGGGGCAGGTTTATTATGTCGGCGACCCGAAGCAGGCGATTTATAGTTTCCGTGGTGCAGATATTTATACCTATTTGCAAGCTGCGAATAGCGTGCAACAAACCCAGCGCTACACGCTAGCCCGTAATTTCCGCTCCCAGCCAAAGCTACTGGCTGCTTTTAATCTGATTTATGCAAGCTCAAAAGATCCGTTTCGGAATAGCAAACGTATTGATTATGAAACCGTGAGTAGTGGCGGTACAGTGACTAGCGAACTGCACTGCGAGCCTGCTTTAGCCCCTTTGCGTATTTGGGATTTCCAAGGCGACCCCGAGCAGGAAGCCAGTTTAAGCGCATTACAAAACACGGTCGCCCAAGCCGTTGCGAATGATATAGCGCGCTTGTTACTGCAAGGCCAACAGGGTTTGGCGAGTATTGAAGGCCAAGCGCTGAGTAGTGGCGATTTTGCCGTATTGGTGCGTAGCCATCGCCAAGGGCGCTCAATCAAAGAAGCCTTGCAAGCTTGTGGGATTGCCAGCGTACAAAAATCGCCAGTAGGGATTTTTCAAACGGAAGAAGCGGCTGAATTGAGATTAGTGCTCATCGCGATTGCCGAACCTAGCCAAATCAACAAACTACGCCGCGCTTTAGTCACAGAACTCATGGGCGGCACTGCTGAAACGCTGGTTGCTTTAGATGCTGAACCACAACTCTTTGATAATGAACTCGAAGACTTTTTCCGCTGGCAATACCTCTGGCAAAAACATGGCTTTATGCGTATGTTCCGCGATTGGCTGGATCGACGTGAGGTGCGCGCGCGCCTACTGGCTTATGTGGATGGTGAGCGGCGTTTAACTAATCTCTTACATCTCGCCGAATTGATTCATGTCGAAACTCGTAAACAAGCACCCAGCATGCAAACCACTTTGCGTTGGCTGCAACGCCGTGCCGCTGAACAAACGAGCGAAGAGCATCAACTACGCTTAGAAAGTGATGAAAACCTAGTACAGATTGTCACTATTCATAAAAGCAAAGGCTTGCAATATAAGATTGTGTACTGCCCTTTTCTATGGAATGACCAAGAGCGCGAGCTTAAAAAAGACTGGTTTGCTTGGTATGACACCCTCGAAAAACAAAGCTGCTTACAAGCCAGTCGCTTGAATCTGGAAGCTGCTAAAGCAGCGCGACGTGCCGAAGAGCGCAGCGAAAATCTACGGCTGTTATATGTGGCAATTACACGGGCGCAATATCATTGCACCCTTGTTAATTTAAGTGCGCCAGTCACTTATAAAAGCTTTAGCTATAATACTGCACTAGCTTGGCTTTTATTTGGGCATTTGCCGGAAAGTGAAAGCATTCTCTGCACGCTTGGCAAACCTGACAAAATAGCACTCCGCCAACAAGTGATGCAGCAGGCTTTAGAAGTTTTAGCTGCAAACTCCGAAGGGTCAATTAGCTATGCACCTTTGCCTATTGAGCAGGAGGCTATCCGTTATCAGGCTGCTAGCCCTCAGCAAACTTTCCAGTGCCGTGAATTCAAACAGGAATTGGTTGCTATTCAACGGGTGGGGAGCTTTAGCAGCTTGGCGCAAGGGGCACATGATGAGCAACCTGATTATGACCGCCCGGCGAGCATTGAGCTGTATAGCTCAGTACCGCTGCGATTAGACTTAAAGACTTTCCCCAGCGGCTCACGGGCTGGGATTTGCTTGCATAGCATGCTGCAGCAGGCGAATTTTCAGCAGCCGTTAGCTGAGCAAGTCGATGCAGTGATTGTTAGAAACCTGAAAGGTCAAGGTTTTAGCACTGAACTACAACAGGCAGCACTCAACTTATTACAACCTGCTCTGCTCACACCTTTAGCACCCTTGGAAGCTTTCTCTTTAAGCTGCTTAGCCAAAAAAGATCGCTTAGATGAACTAGAATTTTATTTCCCGGTGCAAAGGCTCAACCAAGATATTCTGAAAAGAATTTTAAGCTTTTTACCCGATACTGCGGATTGGCAGCCCATTCAAGCAGCCCTTCAACGCTTAAGATTCGATGATCTGAGCGGTTATATGAAAGGCTATATTGATTTGGTGTTTCGCTGGGAAGATAAATATTACATCGTCGACTACAAATCGAATTGGCTCGGTGATGAGCCGAATGCCTATGCAAATAGCGGCCTGATGCAAGCAATGGCTGATGCGCATTATTATTTGCAGTATTTAATTTATTGCGTGGCGCTACATCGGTATTTAAAACAGCGCTTAGCGAATTACAGCTGGGATGAGCATTTTGGCGGGGTATTTTATTTATTCTTACGTGGCATGCACCCTGATAAAACCAATCAGGGGATATTTTTTCATAAGCCCGTGCTCGAATTAATGGAAGCGTTCGATCACATTATGCGCGTGTGAGTAGTAATTCTAAATTCTGCTCAATTAAAGCCACGGCTTGCTCCATTTGTTTTGGGCTATCGCTAAAACGATGCACAAACCAAACGCCATGAATGCTAGCGAGCAATAAATTAGCCGACGCTTGCGCTTTGCTTCGATCACCTAATAAAGCCTGAAAATCATGGGTCAGATTACTTAGAAAGCGCCGATAATAGACACGCAGTAGGCGGGCTGCCCGTTCATCATGCGCAGCCTGTGCCCAAAATTGCGGCCAAACATCACGGGCTTCAGGAGAAATATGAATTGAAGAAAAGTTCATCCGAATCATCGCTTGTAAGCGTTTTTTTGGAGCGGTTTCATTGCGGAAAATCGCAAGGCTAGACCGATGTAAGTCACGCACTAAATACACATAAGCGGCGTAAATAAGATTATCTTTAGTATCAAAATAATGGTGAATAATGCCAGTCGATAAATTAGCGCGCTGGCTAATACCTTTAGTGGTTAAGCCGCTGATGCCATTAATACTAATTTCTTCCAGCGTAGCATGCATAATCCGCAGCGGAGTTGCTTCCTCTGTCAACTCACCAAAGGTGAAGCGCTCAGATATTTTGTGGTCGCTCATCGCAATCTCCGTCGACTTGGGATTATAGCTTAGGGTTGATTGACTGCTCAGTCAATAGCGTATTAGGAAATGGCAGTTCACTATACACAACGCTTGCTTAATCCTTGCATTAGTTTTGCAAAAGCAGCTTGTATACTGGGCAATACAAACACTAATCCATGGAACTATTGTAATGCTGAAAACTATCATGGCCTGCCTAATTTGCTTAAGCTGCCTTAGTGCTTGTGCGAGCACTCATCCTGATTGCGAACGTGCTGATGCTTTCGGCCACTGTAAGCAATGGAAAAATCAGCAGCAACCCTGCACAAACCCTGACTTTCTTGGTTTTTGCCCACCGAAACGAAATTAAGCCGAATGCGCCTAAGTCTATTCTAGTAAAAACCATCTCGATGAGAGCACTCTTGCAGGCTCCAAAACAATCGGCTCTAATGCGCCCATGAATACCAATACACCCATTCTCGAAGTGCGTAATCTGCACAAACAATACCCCAAAGTCAAAGCCGTGGATGGCGTGGATTTTTCCGTCCCGACGGGCATTTGCTTTGGTTTGCTCGGCCCGAATGGTGCTGGTAAAACCACCACGATTGAAATGATGGAAGGGATTATTAGCCCTAGCAGCGGTGAGATTTTGTATAAAGGCGAGCCCATGGGGCCGCGCTTTAAAAATGAAGTCGGCATCCAATTTCAATCGACGGCTTTACAAGACTTTCTGACCGTGCGCGAGAACCTGAAATTCTTCAGTAATCTCTATCCGAAGAATATGTCAGTCGATGAATTGATAGAAATCTGCTCGCTGCAATCCTATCTCGATCGGGATGCACGTAAACTTTCCGGTGGGCAGCGCCAGCGCATGTTGCTCGCGATTGCTTTGGTGAATGATCCTGAAATTGTATTCTTGGATGAACCCACGACCGGCCTTGATCCACAAGCACGCTTAAATTTCTGGGAGCTGATTAATCGCATCAAAGGGCGCAACAAAACCGTGCTGCTCACCACGCATTATATGGAAGAAGCCTATAACCTCTGCGACCAGATTGCGATTATGGATCATGGCAAAATCATTGCGCAGGGTTCACCGAATGAATTGCTCGCCCAGCATTTCCAAGATGTGATGATTGAATTGCCTGCTAGTGATTTCCCGGAAGCTGCTCAGCACATTCCCCATCGGCGTTTGGAGAAAGTCACGCCGACCATTGAAATTAGCACTCAAGACGTGAATGCAACCGTCGCTGATTTATTGCAAGCAGGTGCTTCTTTAGCTGGCTTGCAAGTACGTCCGCGTACCTTGGAAGACTTATTTTTAGAATTAACGGGCAAGGAGCTACGGCAATGAATCTGCGTCGCATTGGGGCAGTGATTTATGCCCGTAGCCTTGAATTTATCCGTGATCGCTCTGCCCTCTCGTGGAGCTTTGTGATGCCGATTGTGATGGTGGTCGGCTTAGCTTTTATCTTTTCTGGCGATGGTCAGCCTTTGTTTAAAGTCGGCGTGATTGCTGAGAATCAAGCGGCTGAAGCCGAGCCTAATCTGAGTTTGCATCCGTTTTTAAATACTAAACATATTGATTTTTATAGCGTACCTGCTGAGCAACAAGCGGCGGCAGTGAAAAAAGTTGGGCGGCATCAAGTCGATATGCTGATGGATTTGCGCGCTGGACAAATGCACTATTGGGTGAATACCGAATCGCCGAAAGGCTATTTTATGGAGCTGCTGTTAAAAGGCAGCGAAGGCAGCAAACTCACCCAAGAAATCGTCAAGGGTGAACAAATCCGTTATGTGGATTGGGTGATTCCGGGCATTTTGGGCATGAATATGATGTTCAGTTGCTTGTGGGGCGTGGGCTATGTGATTGTGCGTTATCGCAAAAATGGCTATCTGAAGCGGTTGAATGCCACCCCACTCACGGCGACTGAATTTCTACTTGGGCAAATTTTGTCGCGCATGGTATTAGTGGTTGGTGTAAGTACTTTAGTCTTTACCCTCACCAATTTATTCATGCACTTTGTGATGGAAGGCAGCTATTTGAATTTGTTCATTGTCTTGATCGTGGGCACGTTCACGCTCATCACAATGGGGCTATTAGTAGCCAGCCGTGTGCGTAGTGAAGAGTTATCTGATGGCTTATTGAATCTGCTGACTTGGCCGATGATGTTGCTTTCAGGCGTGTGGTTTTCGATGGAAGGCACTAATCCAATCATGCAATGGCTCAGCCAACTGTCACCACTGACGCATACACTAACCGCAGCGCGCGCCATTATGTTGGATGGCGCAAGCCTCTGGCAGGTCGCACCGCATTTGTTGATCTTGATGGCGATGTCGGTAGTGTTTTTAGCGATTGGTGCTTTAGGTTTCCGTTGGACAACGGATTAAGCGAGGTGGGCATGCAAACGACAGAAAACCCTGTCTATCAAGGTGGCTGCTTATGCGGGCAAGTCCGTTATGCAGCCCGCCAGTTTGAGCCGAAAATGGCGCATTGCCATTGCTCGATGTGCCGCAAATTTCATGGTGCAGCCTTTGCGAGTTTCGGTTCAGTGAAGCGTGAAAACTTCCAATGGCTGCAAGGCGAAACCGAGCTTGCAGCCTATCAAGCACCGAATGGCACGGTAAGGCGCTTTTGTAAGCATTGTGGTTCGAGCTTGACCTTTGCCCCTTCCATTGATGCGGTTGAGGTGTTGGAAATCAGTTTGGGCACGCTGGATACGCCGCTTAATCAGCAGCCCGATGCGCATATTTATGTGGACTCGAAAGCGAATTGGAGTGTGATTGCGGATGGCCTGCCGCAGTATGAGGAAGGGCGTACTACTAACCAGTTAAATCTTTGAGCTAGTACATATAGATTCAACATTAATTTTGAGCAAATTAATCCTGAAAATGAGTTTGTAGTTTTCTCAGCAGCTCTAAACCTCGTTGATGGCTGCCGCTAAAGCTTTAACAGGGTAGTAACCTCTTCATAAAACTTGTTAAAACTGATTTTTATGCCCATAAGGAGCCTCTTTCACCAAGCTGAATTTATTCCCTGTAAACTCATAAAACTTCACCAGATCATCATGACCGGGTTTATCGGTCTCAAAAGCACCCGCCATAATTAATAAACGGCTGGTGAGTTTATAGATAAGTTCGCGATCATCCTGATTTTCAAACTCAGGCTTTAAGGGATACACGCCCATTAACAGCTCTGGCAATGGATAAGCTTTGCCTGTGATCTTGTCGACGATGCCCCCAGCAATACAGCTAGTGCCACACCCCCAAATCGTCAGCACATAATGCCCTGCAAAATTTGGCTTATCGGCTAAAGCTTCGCGCAAACGCGTTTTAAAGGTTTTGCCAAACTCATCTAACACCAAAACAGGCTTTTGCCCTGCATAAGCTTGCGTGGCTGGATAATCTTTGAATTGGGGCACAGCCTCAGCTAAGACGGCAGCGCATGATAAATAGGCGGCTAAGAATAAAGCGCATCGTTTTTTCATAGAGACCCTCGCTATTTTATCAGTTGCACCGTAAAACCGCTTGCTTTAGCTGGGGGATATAAGGCGCATCGGCGACCGCCGATCTATTCATCCATCGTCTATGTTGATAGAATTCATTCGATGAAAACCCTGAAATTGCGTATCACAGACAATCATGCTCAGCGGCTAAACCAACTAGCGACTGAAGTGAATTTTGTCTGGAACTACGTCAATGATCTGTGTTTTACCCACTTAAAAAGAACCGGACAATTCTTCTCCGCTTACGATGTAGCCAGCTATACGGCAGGCGCATCCAAAGAACTCAATCTACATAGCCAAACCGTACAGGCGGTGACGGAAGAGCTCATTACCCGTCGCAAGCAATTCAAGAAAGCTAAGCTGAATTGGCGGGTGTCTAATAAACAATCCGCCCGTCGTTCGCTAGGTTGGATACCCTTCAAAAAGTCAGCCGTTAAAGTCGGAAATGGCTTTGTTCAGTATGGCAAAACTACGTTCAAACTCTGGGACAGCTACGGCGTAGAACAATACCACGTCAAAACGGGGTGTTTTGTCGAAGATGCACGAGGTCGCTGGTACGTCTGTTTAGTGGTGGATAACGCCCCTAAGCTCGAATCCAAAGGTGCTACCCTGAGCGTGCCGAAGGGTACAGAAGCAGTTGGCATTGATCTAGGCTTAAAGGATTTAGCAACTCTCTCGAATGGCAAAAAACTAGCAGCACCTAAACACTATCGCCGCTATGAACAACAGCTAGGCATAGCGCAACGTGCTAGAAAAAAGAACCGCGTTCGAGCGATTCACGCCAAGATCAAAAACACACGGCACAACCAGCTTCACCAATTTTCCACTGAGCTGGTCAAAGCCTATGCCGCTATAGTCGTTGGCAATGTCAACTCAAAAGCCTTAGCCAAAACTAAGATGGCTAAATCCGTACTGGATACGGGTTGGTCGAGTTTTAAAACCATGCTCCGGTATAAATGCGAGAACGCAGGGATATGGTTTGAGGAAGTGAATGAAAAGTACACCACCCAAGCTTGCTCGTGTTGCGGCTGCATCAGCCCCAACAGTCCGAAAGGTAGAGCGGGTTTGCGAATAAGAGAATGGACTTGCCCTGCGTGTGGGGTGCTGCATGATCGTGATGTGAATGCAGCGAAGAATATTCTCGCGCTCGGACATGAGCGTCTAGCGGTAGGAATCCCCGTCCTTTAGTGAGGGGAGGATGTCAAAGATGCCCAAGCATGGCATTCTGTTCGCAACACAAGCTATTAATTCATAGACAGCTGGAAGGATGGTTTGTTAGAGGAAACTTAGCTTTTTCTGTTCGATAGCCGGTAACGATTGATCATTGTTGAGCAGATACAGCACTTCCACCAAAGGCTCACTAATTCCAATTTTTCCTATATCCCGCTTAAAAGCCTTGCTTGGTTTAAACTTCCTCATTACTCAACATCCGCTAGCATTGCCTCTAAACTCTCGTACACCTTACCTTTACCTGCCTTCAACTCTTGAATGGCCTCTAAGGTGATAGCATTTGCTTGGTAATTAAAATTAATCGGAATCGTCTTGGTTTCAGCTGTAAGCTTTAAAAACATCTTGATGGCTTGAGCTGGACTAATTCCATAACTTTTAAACACCTCGAAGGCTTCATTCTTGAGATCTTCATCTAAACGAATATTGTAAGAAACGCTCATATTGCACCTGTATTAAATACCCCACATGGGGATTCGTAACGATTAATCCAAATTGATATGCATAACCAACTACAGTCTCATAACCCCACATGGGGATTCGTAACTTCGTCCTCCGAATCCAGAACAGCTAAGCCGCCAAACTCATAACCCCACATGGGGATTCGTAACACGCACCTATAATAATTTGCGGAACTTGATACCAACTCATAACCCCACATGGGGATTCGTAACTAGAGCGCCCAATTTTGTTGATTGTTGAGATCAACACTCATAACCCCACATGGGGATTCGTAACGGTTATGCACGCCATCAGTTGCATGATTTTTTCATGCTCATAACCCCACATGGGGATTCGTAACTTGATGGTTGAGATAGTCGAGTTGATGTTGTTCGTTCTCATAACCCCACATGGGGATTCGTAACGATTAAGGGTATTGTTCCGAAGGGCTTGCCATCCACCTCATAACCCCACATGGGGATTCGTAACACAAATGCAGAAACCATTAGAACTAAAGAGCTAATGCTCATAACCCCACATGGGGATTCGTAACCTGATAATTCACCGATAGCCCGACCGCCGCCTAAAATCTCATAACCCCACATGGGGATTCGTAACTAGGCATGAAGATGGTGATACATACATAAATACAAACTCATAACCCCACATGGGGATTCGTAACCTGAGTCGGCACACCCACCCGTGTCCCGATATAGACACTCATAACCCCACATGGGGATTCGTAACGGATTACTATGAGTTACCAACTGGAGAAATCCAGTTCTCATAACCCCACATGGGGATTCGTAACCCTTAGAGGGACACCCCGGCTAGTGCATCTGATTCCCTCATAACCCCACATGGGGATTCGTAACCAAGATGCTATTCCGGCAGGCGAAAAGGATTGCTTTCTCATAACCCCACATGGGGATTCGTAACAGGGTGTTGCGGATGCTGGTGCGCTGTTGTTTGAGTTCTCATAACCCCACATGGGGATTCGTAACATGATTCAGCGGGGCCGTTTGTTGGTTTCAAACCGTTCTCATAACCCCACATGGGGATTCGTAACGCCAATTGGATGCTGTCTTTTGGCAGTAGGTAGGCACTCATAACCCCACATGGGGATTCGTAACATGATCCGCCTAAATTTTTACCTGAGCCGTAGATCACTCATAACCCCACATGGGGATTCGTAACCATTGGAGCGTTTCACGGTGAGCGGGCAAAAGAAGACTCATAACCCCACATGGGGATTCGTAACGGTTTTGCTCATTTCACGCAGCGGGCGAGCAAAATACTCATAACCCCACATGGGGATTCGTAACATCCAATTGGGGCATCGTTAAGCAGATTTTCGCATCTCATAACCCCACATGGGGATTCGTAACGCGGACGCACTCGAACAACAAGTGCAGAAAATGGGCCTCATAACCCCACATGGGGATTCGTAACGAAAAACCCGATAGCAGCTGAATTGACACCCGAACACTCATAACCCCACATGGGGATTCGTAACCTATTTAGCTAAAAAATGAATGAGAGCGCTGCTTCCTCATAACCCCACATGGGGATTCGTAACCATCGCCAGCTTTATGCATGCGGGTGAATCCATCGCCTCATAACCCCACATGGGGATTCGTAACATTTGCCCCAGCGTTTACGCAGCCACTCTTTGTCTGCTCATAACCCCACATGGGGATTCGTAACTCGCGGATGATGTCTTCCATTGCTTGGGCAATCGGCCTCATAACCCCACATGGGGATTCGTAACTGGTTTAGGTTCGCTGTTGGGTGCTGGATTGATGGCGGCTCATAACCCCACATGGGGATTCGTAACCTCGGCATGGGCTGAGCGAAGCGACGCTAGATAATTCTCATAACCCCACATGGGGATTCGTAACGGCTGAGCGCGTTAATGAGTTGGCGCTTGCCTTGTTCTCATAACCCCACATGGGGATTCGTAACCTAGTCAATTTCGTGATTGATGCCCTCTTCCGAGAAAACTCATAACCCCACATGGGGATTCGTAACTAGCAACGATATGTTCCATATTGATACGCGCAGCATACTCATAACCCCACATGGGGATTCGTAACGTGACTGCTCGCTTAAAAGCGCGATAGCCGAATGTGTACTCATAACCCCACATGGGGATTCGTAACTGAATATTGGCGGGTAGGTCATCAAAACGAGGCATACTCATAACCCCACATGGGGATTCGTAACGGGCCACAAGGTCCCAAGGGAGATACTGGCTCGCAACTCATAACCCCACATGGGGATTCGTAACACGGCTGAATTTGAGATCATTTACAGCCAAGAAGACTCATAACCCCACATGGGGATTCGTAACGCGCTGATGTTCAAGCGTTACTCGATGCAGAGACGTCTCATAACCCCACATGGGGATTCGTAACCCAATTTGCGCGTGGAAAAATCGACGAAATGATCAGCTCATAACCCCACATGGGGATTCGTAACCGCGATTACGCGGAACAATTGCTCCACATACACATCTCATAACCCCACATGGGGATTCGTAACGCGCTTGTTAGGTCGCATTCTTGACCTCAGAAAAAGACTCATAACCCCACATGGGGATTCGTAACAGGCGCTATCTATCCGCCACCCCTCTTGCTGAAGCTCTCATAACCCCACATGGGGATTCGTAACGGGATGGCATATTGATGATCTCGTTGGTGTTTTGGGCTCATAACCCCACATGGGGATTCGTAACCTAGTCGCAGTCGCTGCAATGGCGGGATTGGTCGCAGCTCATAACCCCACATGGGGATTCGTAACGTATCGGCTATTTTGCAGCCAGAGGGTTTCGCCAGTCTCATAACCCCACATGGGGATTCGTAACCCCTGATTTCAGTGCATTTTGAGCTAAATACCACTGAAGCAGGTATAGAAAAACTAGCATGAATCTCAGATAAAAGTACATCAAAGGGTAGGCTTAAATACTTCATGGGCGGTCGAAGTTTTTATAAAACCGCAAAATCGCGGCGATGATCATTGAGTGGCGTGCGCTTTAACTCACCCTTGCCCGATTCACTTTTCGCTAAATGATGCACTTCAATATTTTGCCGATTGGCGCAACTAATTTCTGTGACTCGATCTTCGGGAATCATTAATTGGCTTAAATCCCGATGTAATTTAATGGCTTGCGCCTCCGTAATATCTCCGGTAAATACCGAAAATTGATCATGATTTAAATAACGCCGTAGTAGCTTCTTAAATTTATTAGTCCGTTTGGCCTCTACGTCATAAGTCACTAACATAAACATCTAAACCCTCCTTTTAAACGACTCATATTCGCTGACGCCCAATACTTCGCGCTCTAACATCAAAGCTTCGCGATAAATCCAGTAGCGGAACGTATGATCTTGATATTGCTCCTCTAAACGCAACGAAAACTGCTCAGCAATATGACGCCGCCCCGTTTCAGTCAATAAACAAACACCCTCTTGCTGATCAAACCAACTACTATCTAACATGCGCCGCTGCACCATCCGAAAAATCAACATATCCGTCAACACAGGTTTAAAAGGTTCCGCTAAATCCAAACTTAAAGAAGCCCGCCCATAGCCCGGCGCATGCAGCACACTAAAGGTTTCTTCCAAATGCGTTTTACTGATTTCATGGCGCACCACGGTATAAGTGAGTTGATTGAGAAACGAGATTAAACAATTAATCGGATTATTCGGTGGGCGACGCACCCGCTTACCGAAATCCAAATCAGAGTGAATCTGCTTCCAAGCCGTGTAATACGCTTGATGCAAATTGCCTTCAATACCCATTAAAGTGCTGGTGTCAGGCGCCGTATTGAGTTTAGTGAATAAGGTTTGCATGGTTTTAATAGCAGGTAATACCGCTTCGTTGCCGCGATATTGATAGTACTTAAGATTCGCGATGCGATTAAGCGCAGCACCTCTTAAAATCTCGCGTGCCACACTCAAACGTTGCGGATCATTTAATAATAGCTCCGCTTGTTTAAGTTTAACTTTGCCAGCCGGGTTATGATCATAAGGCTCAAACGCGCCTTTAAAATAACCATAATAATCAAACACCGACAAGCGCACGCCATGCTTGCCACACAAGCCTAATAATCTCGAATTGAGCCGACTTTCGCCCAGCAACACCACATGCGCCACCTTCTCAATGGGCAGTGAGCGTACCGTGTCACCTAGTTTAATTTGCAGGGTATTTTCATGCTGTTTGAGTTGAGCATCACGGGCGATAAATAAGGTTTCCATGTCTTTAATCCTTAATCATGCCCACAAAAAATAGCGAGTGAGCAACTACTACACAAAGGGATTTTAGGAGCAGGAGGGACATGATTTTGCGTGCTCAGTTGTTCTAATTGTTCGGAGGCTTGCCAGAGCTTGGTTAAGCGAGATTCGTCTAAATAAACCTCGCGTTTACGCCGCGAACTGAGCACATGCGTATAGGCTTGCCATGTTTTTCCCGTACTAATCGAAAGCATCAGGGCATAAAATGCAGTTTGATTGCTAGACGCCTCCACCGCGCCACCCGTGCCTTTATTTTCATACACAATACACTGCTCCCAATCAATTCGATCCGGCGCTAAGCCGATTAAGCCACGTACTGAGTGATCACGTTGATAGCTGGTTTCATGCAAGGCAGTTCCGGTTTGCACCCGTGAATACCACTGGGCAAAGTTCACTTTGTGCAAATACATCCATGCCCGCCGCTCGCATAGCTCAATGTGTTGGAAGTGTAAGCCGTGTAGATTGAGGCGCTCGACACGTTGGTAGAAGGCTTCGGCCTGCACCCAATTAAATGCTTGGGGGATTAAAGGACTATTCATCCGATAACACCATGCACAGTTTCCCAACCTTCACTGGCCTGATCCAAGAGTACCAAACGAGTTAATCTCACCAGCTCTTCTGCGGCTGCCATCGCTTTTGGATATTTGCGCCAAGCTATTGCTCCCGCGCCAGATCTATCCACCAATATTTCACACCAACTTTGCACCAGATCATCATCACTGCGACTGTTTTTATTAGCTACAGACGCTGGAGATTTATAAGGAAACAACAGCCGTTTGGCAGGACGCGATAGATAACCACTGCTTTCAGTAAGGTACGTATCCAATGGTGCATTGAGTTGAATCTCTTCCTCACCCTGTTCATTGATACGGCTAAAACACTCTTCCAGAATCCGATGCCCAGCACGATACAACACATGTTCAGGAATACTGTAACTACCGCCATGCGGTTCTACTACTTTGATCCGTCGCCCAATGGTTCGCAAACTGTATGCCTGCTCCTTGAATTGCTTTATCCAAAGACGCGCATAACGATCGAACAATGTATCTTGTTGTAATCCTTCTACTTGCTTGAGTAACGCAGCAATTTTACCTGTTTGTGGCGGGCTGTGTTCAAACAAGCGTTGTTTAAAATAACGGTTATAACCCTGTTGCTGTTGCAACATGTACCAATACAATCCCGCCAGCCATAAGGTACGTTGCGGCAAGGTACCGTAATTATCCAGTTCCATGTCTTCAACAGTGAAGCGACGTGCCACGCTACCTTTCAGCGTCCTTGATAAATCATCAATCATGCAAAGCTGATTATCTTGCTGTACTGCCCAACGCAATAACTTCGGTAGCCAAATAAGGCATTTTTTCAGGTTTTCGTCCCAGCGTGCCAAGACTGTTCCTGCAAAATCCCCACGTGCTGCCCGACCATAACGCTGTAAAAAGTTCAGTGGTTCAAATCCCGGTTCCATGAATAACAAATCAGTATCAAAAGTGACCCCCATTTCTACACTGGCAGTAGCCACCAATACTTTGAAATCATTTGGATTATGTTGCTTTCCAGTCGTAAATTGCCGTTCTGCAATAGCACCGCGTCCACTATCGTCGATGCTATTTACCAATAAACGCTGAGCACGAGAAATACCCAGTTGGTCAAAAAATTCAGCCAACCGATTAACCTGTAATTGCAGTTCAGTGACGCTGTTATAAATCACGACCACCAAGCCGCGTTGTGCCTTGACGACTTGATTTTCGATCAAGCTTGCATGATCTTTTAGCAAGCTGTACATATCGGGCATATCCACAAAACACAGCCTCACATCACCGTGGACAATGCGATCCTCGCTTTCTATGTGTTCGCCACTAACCACATGCTCACTCAGGCGCGTAGTCGCCTCCTCTGGAATACCAAGCCGATGTAATACTGGCTGAATATCCAGTGGCGTGGCAGAGAGAAAACTCAACTTCGCCCGAGTGCTAACAAACTCACACGCTAGCTTGGCGAAAACCGCAGCCATGCCATAACCACGCGCATCAATCGTGTGGAACTCGTCAAATACGATATGATCAAATTGCGTTAAAAAATCCAGCGGACTGGTGTCGGACAAACCTAAATCCAACCGATGCCGTAATAAAATGGCACTCACTGTCTCTGGGATGGCAATGATCATTTCACCACCTTCACGGGTATCATCCAACTCGTAAATTTGGCGGATGCGATAGCCCGTGATTTGTTTTTCCCCTATTGCACCCGTATCCAGTAGCCGATTCGTTTCATCAGAACTCCACAAAGCAGTTTTGTTGTCTCGCTTTTCTTTGTCCCATCCTTGGGTTTCAAGGAAGCCACGCAAACCATGCAAAAGATTCTGTGCCAATCGACGGGTTGGAACAATGAACAGAATCCGTTGCCCAGCCAACATTGCTCGCTGAAAGGCATAACTTTTACCCGCACCCGTAGGCGCATCCGCAATCCGTACCTTGGCGGGATGATTCAATAAATCATGCTGCAAGGGCGACAGTCCACTATCCAAACTGCGAACTGCATGACGACGAATCGTAACGCTGGTCATGTATCCTCCTCTTTTAATTCCACTGACTCACATGCGCTTCAGCCTCATCTCTGGATAGACAGGGTGTCAGTTGCAATTCATGCAATAAGTACCGTGCAACAGGTAACTCCTGCTGAAACAGCCTAGCAGTGGCAGCGTTAAGGAAAATCTCTCGTACTTCTTTCACTGCTTTGAGTTTCACCATTCCATTGCGATGCAAACCAACACGAATGACCAACTCATCCCGACCAGCCATCTTGAATGGATCGAAACCATCTAGCCCAAAAATAACACCTGAGAACTCAACACCCGGTGGAACTTCCTGAGTCAAGAAAAATGTCGCCAGATTGCCTTTATTGACTGTCTCTTGTAGCGACGTAGGAAAACCACCTTCAGTATCCACATTCAAACGACGCACTAATGGTGGCAGCAGTTTGGGGTTATTGGTGGTCAACACAGAGGTACGCCACGGCATAATCTGCAAATGCTGTCGGTAATCCTTGGGTGGCAAGGTGACACTGGCACGCATCATACCCATCGCCGCCGCCAACCCGAAGGCCAGCGCACGGTCGCCAATGATTTCTGGCAAGGTAGCAGTACCATTGGGAACAGCCGTACTGTGGTATACAAATGGCGTCAGAGTTTCCGCACAAATCGGAATAGCTTTGACCTTGCTCATGAGGCGTTCTTCTTTTCTGGTTTGATAAACCAGCCATTGAAGAACTCGTCCAGCTTGCTCTTGGCGTACTGGTAGTCTTTTTTCAGGCCATTGAAATCTTGCTCGAAACGATCCAGTAACTGGTGTTGATAAGCTGTGATGGCTAACGCATCCATGTTGAGCTGATGTACGGCGCTCAATTGCTCATGCAAGTGTTTGCTAAGTGTTGCAACATTCTGGGTCAGTGCCTGCGGCTCTTTCGGTAGGGTTTTAAGCAATTCGTAAGGCGATGTCTGTGCCTGCTCGAAGGCATCACCATATAACCCGACTAGGTGAGTGCGGATGTTAGTGCCGGTAATGGATGTCTGCCCACCATACGTTCCAGCTACCCCCAAACACAGGAGCAAATGATCCAGGCCTATGTGCGGCAATACCCGACCACGAGTAGATAGCACCTGTACCAACAAAGTACCGGGCAACACAAAATGGCGATTGAACAGATGAACGCTGCTCTCTTGGCGTTCATCGTCATACAAAGTGCCAGATTCCATTGCACTGATATGTGAGGTTTCGCCCACACACAATTCCTTGGGTAACACACTGATGGCATCAGAATAATTTACCGCAGCTTTAACAGAAAGAATGGCATTGGTTTTTTTCCATAGTGTGGAGTCGCCAAAAACCAAAGTATTTAAGTCATACACTGAAGATGGTTTATCTTTTGCCTGTAATTGGGTTTTGTTCTGCGGCATCGTCCCGCCAGTCTTGAATAGGCGCAGCAATTGCAGACCACGCCCGCGCTCCGGGTATTTGAATTTATTGGGTACAGCACGCACATGAGGCTCACGGTTTTCCCCTAGTTCAATATCAGTAATACCCTCCTCAAAGTTGCGCACAACAAACGGTGCAATCACTTCCCGCACCACCACCAAACTGACCGAACCTAAATTTTTCGGTTTTGGGTGAATGTATTTATTGTCTTTGGTATTTGCCTTTTCGCCGAAACTGCTATCAAAAAGGTCGTCAATATTGCCAAGATAATTTTCAAATTCCTGCATTGTGTTCATGTCACACTCCTGTTTTAAAATAAGTCGCCTTGTGCGGTTTCTGGCTCAAGTTCATCCTCAGCGTCAGTTTTTTCTTTCGGCTTTGGTTGGTAACTCTGGATAAAAGCCATGCGGTAAATGCTCTTGATATTGCGCAAACGTTCCAAGCTGGGAATACGCTGATCCAGTGCTTCTGACCACACGGTGTCGATAAAGAATGCTGCCACTTCCAGACAGGCATCCTTGTAACTGTTGGTTTGCCAGTGACTTTTTGCAGCCACATCCCCGCGTCGTGTCAGGTTTTCTTCTAGCCAACCTGCCACACCCAACTTTAGTGCCAGCCGATCTGCTTCGGTTTCGGTTTGCAAACGTCCATGTTTGCGTTGCACCGTCATAAATTCGAGGCATAACGCTAACACCTGCAACTGTTTACGAGGAGTTGCGGAAGGGCCGCGATTGGACTGGATACGAGTCGCTTGTTGGGCAAACTCCACCAGTACCTTGTCTGATTTATTCATTGCGTTCATTGATTCACCTTTGAGATATGCAAAGTATTCTGTGAGCAGGGTGCTTGTGACTTCACGTCGCACCATCTTTTCTTCCTGTAAGGCAAGCCAGATTCGGCACAGCGCCATAAAACGGGTACGTGGCGCGGCATATAGACGCAACACGTCATAACCAAGTCCGTAAGTACCTAAAATCTTCTGCGCCAGATCCAACCGTTCCAACGCACGGGGAATCTGCTCCAGCCTTAATTCGCGGGCATATTCCCTGTCATTGCTCTCATGCAGCAACTCACCCAACCATTCGGGCAGGGCATCGAAGTAAAAAAAGGCTCGACTATGTACTGGCAATCCCCGAAAGATATGTATCGGACGTCCCAAGCGCATGATGCCTTGCAGTAACCAGTAAAGTTCGGATACTTGCGAGGCAGTATTTCCCGCAAAGGATTCAAACCGTGCAATGCGGCAGCGTCCTTTGTACTGCACCAAATCATCCAGTCGCCCCACCTCAACACTAGTTAGGTCTCGCAAGGCCACAGTACGGATGCTGTTGTCTCCATCCAGTGCCAGTCCGCCGAACAATCCCAAGGTAGTGGGCGAAGACAAAAACGTGGGCATAGCGATTTCTTTATTACCTTGTGCAGCCTTGTACAGATCGGCACGCAGGCTGTACTCTGCCAGCGAAACAGGACTGATTAGGGTATGTGATCCATCATTCAAACCTTCTGGACGATTATCACGACCACTGAAAGCTGAGGCTTTTATTCCTAATTTCCCCAGTCCCAAATTTTTCCGAATGAGAATGCCTTGACCTTTAGGTATTGGCTGGGCGGTGAAATGGCAATATTCCAGTTGCCCACTATCAGACTCCACCCCGCTCGTATCTGTCACGACCACATAACCCGCCAACCGTTGCCGGAAATAAGCCCGCACTGCTTGATTGACCTGTTCACCGTTTGACGGGATAAACTGCCGGAACGCCGGGATTTCATCCGTTCCTTCCAGCCATTGCTGCAACAAGCCGGTCTCACCCCAGATTGCTTGCCGGATTTCACTATCTTCATTTGCCAATGTGACGGCCCATAAAGCCAGTAAAACCCGCCTGCCATGTGCGTATGGAACACTGTTGATCCACTCAGGCGGTTGCTCCGGTAAAACGCGCTGGAACATCTGTTCTCTGGCAGCATAATCCGGGAAGTTTTTAGGTGTATCGTTTAGGTTCAGATTCAGCAACAAAGCAGCATGGGCGGCACGACGTAACCAAATTCCGGCATTGCCTTCAATAGCTTGGTCAGAGTCATACAAGCTGATATTTTTGTTGTAATTTGTGGGCAAATTGGGCAATAACGCCATATCCTCCATCAAATTACTCAAAGGATCGAACACATGGTTAATATCATTCGCCTTAATCAGCAGCACATTTTTAATGTCACTGTGTTTAGCACTCGCTAGATAAGCGACAAGCTCCTTGTGCCGTGGTTGTCCATTAAGCAATTCCGGTTCACCGCGATCATTCACATTGATGCGTAAACGGAATGGCAGGGCTGAGCATACGGATTCCAGTGCCTGCTCAATCACCTCGTCCGCCTGTTCTTCATACAGCAGCACTAGCAAGCGTCCATCATGATGAATTTCCAGCAATGGCGGCGCACCCACCAGTTCACGGCTATACAAGGCCAATTGTTGTTGCAGTGCATCCAGCAAAAAAGGATGGTGCGGGTCGTAAATATCCACGACACGTCCGTTGGTAAAAAGCCGTCGCAACGCCTCACTGCGGATGCAACTGCGGTCTTCCGCCAACCGCTTGAGAACACCACCAATACCTTTCTGGTCAGATGGCTTTTCGGGGTCAGCATCCAGAAAAATGCCGTCCAGCTTGTCCGCCAACCGTACAAATAAGGGCAATGTCCCGTCTGCATACACAGGGGGTAGTACGTCTGGTAAACGCCGGTTAGCCTGTTGTGCTTCTACCTTGTCGATCAGGTACAACAATTGTCCGGGTGTCAGTTCGATACCAGCCTGTTGAAGGTATTTGTCCAATCCATAACGCTGCATTCTCTCGGCAACCTGCCCATCATTAACATCGTCGACCGAATGAATGCGTCCGCCCAGATTCAAGTCCTTGTCGATGTCATGCATGAATCCCAAAGCAGCAATCAGGCGTAGCTTGCGATACAAAAAATCTTCATCCATGTCCGGGTTGCGTGCCAGCCAATCGAGTGCTGCCAGCATCAAGGCTCCACGCACCACCGATAACAAATGGTCAAGCAGGGTGATATTGGTATTGTGCAAGTAACGGACACGCTTTTCGGCATCATCCGACCAGCCCCCTTTGCCACTCAGCGTCATTAAGCGTATCGGGCGAGGATGCTTCTCCTGACCAGCAGTGATGGCTTTCAGTTTTTTATCTGACAATATCCAAAAAGGTGAAAACTCTTGTGACACCCGATCTTTAAGTACATGTTTCTCCACTACTGTTTCGAGAAATTCCCGGTAAACGGCCTCTGCTGCTTGTGTAGCCCGCTGCTTCCAGTTACTCATCGCCCAACTCCCTGTTCAGCCAGCCCCAAACACCCAAAGCCACTACGAGTTTTCTCACCAATGCCTGCATACCAAGCCAGCCGCAAATCATCCTCGCTACCTTCTAATACCAATGGAGCCTGCATTCCGATCACAAAGCTTTTGTGCCTGTTCTTTAAGGTTTTCAGATTGACCAGTACAGAGTGTTCAGGGTTAAGCCGTAGGTATAACAAGTCTGGATAGATTTTCAGGTGCACATCTCGCCCCGCCACAAAAGACAGCTTTCGGTTGATGATCTGGCTTAAGTTCGCAAGGTCATTTAGGTTGCTGTACCAGTGTTTGCTTTTGCCGGTATGGCTTTCATCATGTAACACCAAAGGAGATAACATCAGGCAAGCCAGTTGGGTTTGCTGTGGCAGAATAGGGTCAGGCTCAATCAGTAAATTAGCGTCAGCAAAGTTGACATTGGCATCATTCCTGCGGTGCTTGAAAACCTGAGTAGGGTCAAGGCGGTCAAGTACTCGAGCCAACCTCGCATCTGCTGTGGAAACAACCAAACCATGCGCCAACCCAACATGCCCGCTATGCCAACCTAAAGGTGCAAACGTCCAAGGTTTTGCTTGATACCCGATAACATCACTATTGTTGGCTCCAGCTGCTATCAACGCATTGACCAAAGCATCATGGATAAGATCAAGATGATCGTACTGTTGTAATGGCTCTTGCTTGGAAAGTTGTAGGCGGATTCGTAACATGATACTTCCTTAAGGGCAATTTTTATGCAAAATAGTATAGTATAGTTTAATTAACCATAGGAAATTCTTAAGTGTCATGAAACGAGACATGATAAGGCGTTTCGCCTATATTGAAACTTGCTTATACTGGGGTGCGGGGATTACTGCTGGTGAACTTGGCAAAACTTTTGGTATTGCTCGTCAAAATGCACAAACCACTATTGATTCCTATCGAAAGCAACAGCCAGGAAATATGGTTTATAACCCAGCGAGCAAACGGCATGAGGCGAGTAAATATTTTCAAGCTCATTACATCAGCCAAGAACCGCGTCATTACCTTAATTATTTGCGTGGCAACTCGTTAACCAATCATTTTTGGGAGGATGAAGAGTGGGGGCACTTACCGGTGGAAGATGTAGACTCCTTGTTTCGACCCCACTTGGATAAGCAGGTGATTCGTACTGTTATCGGTGCCATTCAAACACAGCAAGTGTTGGAGTTATATTATCATGCCAAATGGGGGGGCTTTGAGCATCTCACCATTTCACCTAACCATTTAGTCTATGCCAGTCGGCGTTATCATGTCAGGGCTTATTGCTATCAGCGCAACAAGTTTATCGACTTGGTGTTATCGCGAATACTTGAAGCAAATACGACTAAAGATGACTGGATTTCATCAGCTGATGATACCGAATGGAATACTATGGTGGAACTGCACTTTATTCCCAATCCCGATTTGCCAGCAGAATCGAAGCAAACCTTGTTGCTTGATTTCAATCTAGACCAAGCGGCTTATGTCATTACAGCCCGTGAAGCTTTAAAAGCCTATGTAATGCGAGAAATGGAACGGGTTGATTGGAAATATAAAATGCGACTTTGGCTGTTGGTTCGTGCAGAAAAATTTTGATATGCGATACAGCCTAAAAACAAAAAGCCCTGAATCAGTTAAGATTCAAGGCTTTATATTTGGTGCGAGAAGAAGACACTAACTACCCATATAAAACAATAACTTAAGCAACATCAACTCTAAACATGTCCTATTTCATGTCCCTGTTTTGAAAAATGACCCTGTTCGATGGCTAGAATAGGAGGTAAAAGCGATGTTAGTTTTACCCTGAAAGTCATCCTGTGGAACATGTCATGAAAGTAACCGACACAAAACTAAGAAACGCCAAACCCAAAGACACGCCCTATAAAATCCAGATTGGTGATAATACTTATCTGGAAGTAATGCCAAGTGGGTACAAGGTTTGGCGCATGCGTTTTCTGAATCCCGATACCGGAAAAGATAGCAAGTTCACCTTGGGGGCATATCCGGCTATCTCGCAGCCGCAAGCGAGAACCCTTGCGGCTGAGGCGAAAAAGCAGGTGAAGGCGGGGTTTAGTCCTGTTGAACGGCGCAAGGCACAAGCGCGGCAATCTCAGCAGGAACAACAGTCCGCTTTAAGAGCGCAGGCCAATTCATTTGAAAGTGTGGCGCGTGCTTGGCATACAAACCGCTTTGCAACCATGAACAAGTGGAAAGTCGGCCATGCTGAAAAGATCATGCGGCAATTAGAGCGAGATGTGTTTCCCCATATTGGTATTGTGCCAGTGATGGAAGCCACCGCTCCGATGTTGTTAGAGGTGGTGAGTCGAGTGTTAGAGCGGGGCGCGGTGGAGTCGGCCAAGAAGCTGCATCAGCGTATAAGCTCCATTCTCAGCTATGCAGCGGTGCGTAAGCTGGTCATGCACAATGAAGCCGCTAACCTAAAAGGGGAGCTGCCCACCGCTGAGCGGCGGCACAATCCATACCTCAAGCCTGAAAAAATCCGGCCTTTCTTGGCAGCCTTGGAGCATGATGAATCTGGAGAGGTTATCAAGCTGGCGATACTCTTCACCCTGCACACCTTGGCGCGCACCGGCGAAACCCGCTTTGCTCGTTGGGAAGAGTTCGATATGGGGGCGCGGCTGTGGCATGTACCCGCTGAACGTATGAAGATGGGCAGGGCGCATACCGTCCCACTATCCAATCAAGCTCTGGCTTTGTTGGAACGCCTCAAGCTGCACAGTCAACGCGGTTATCTGTTTGTCCCACTCAATCAAGGTAAGCCGATTAGCGAGAATGGCATGCTGCAAGCGCTCTACCGGATGGGCTACAAGGGCAAGCTGACTATTCACGGTTTACGTGCAACCGGTTCAACTATTCTCAATACTTCCGGCTGGCGGGGTGAGGTGATTGAATCCGCGCTCGCACACTCTGAAAAAGACCTGATTCGGGCGGCCTACAACCATTCGGACTACTTGGAAGAACGGCGCGAACTGATGCAATGGTGGAGTGATTACTTAAACGCGCTGGAGCAGGGCGCGCAAGTCATCCCGATTAGGCGTGATCGGTAGTGAATTGGGGTAATGTTGGGGTTTGATAGAATCACTTAATCTTAAATGCCATTTAATAATGGTGTAGACCTTTTTAAAACAACAGTAAAAGGCGGTGAGTGATGCAGCGTGAATTTATTATATTTGACCTATTCAAAGCTGAGCATTTCCCGTATGCCAAGAATTGGGATGTTGACGAAAGATCACTGATTGAGTGGACGGAATGGGAACTTGATAAAGCACAACGCTCTATGTCTGCTTTATCGGGGGCGTTGGGTGGAAAACCTGATGATACACGCGCGAATGTTAGGGACGTTGATCTATTGGGTTTGTTAGGTCTGCTAGAAGGGCGGTTGGCGGCTGTAAGAGCCGCGCTCAATATCGTGCTAGAAATGAATAGCGCTGCTAAATCACGGGAAGAGCACGCAGCCGCTAAGGCCGCTTGGCGTGCTGCTCAGTCTGATTGCGTAGAATCTCGTTGATCTGCTTGGAGGAAAGTTTAAATTGCTGTGCTAGTTCGTTGGTGGTGAATTGCTTGGTTTGAGCTTGGCGATAGATGATAGCGTCACGGATTGAGCGCTTGGCGGCTGAGCCTGTCGGTAAATACATTTGCATACCGCCGAAGTCATTCACTAGCCGCCACGTAGCGGCCTCTGCTAGTTGCTGACTCTCTTCGGCATTGATTCCCTTGGTTCTGAATGTATCAGTCAAAGCAGAGAGGATGCTGGTTACTGTTTCAGGCCAGTGGGGGTTGTTGGTAAAAGCACTGTTCATAACATGGGTTCCTCAATAACGACGGTCAATGTATTTTGCTGAGGATGCTAAGCCGTCGTTAATAACCTAGGTGAGTCGTTAGCTATTGAAAAAATAAATGGGATATAGCGGGAAGTGGTGGGATAAGGTGGGATGATTTGCCGACTAAGCCATTGAAAAGGCGGTAACTACTAATCAGCTGAAAATTAGTAGTTCACTGGTATAAGTATTAGTAGTTCGCCAGTACAAGGGGAGCTTGCTACACTTAGCGCATAGAACACCGGCTGAGCCGGAAAACCTTGCCCTAATTGCGAGTACCCGCATGACCGAAAAACCGCGCTCCACCTTGAGCATTAAACGCACGCTAGCCACAACCCAAGAAGCGACCGATAGCGCTCCCAAACCTATACAGCGCACCGGCAAACGTATCATTAAGCGTGATGCTTTGCCCACTGCCAGCCTTGGCAAACCTAAAGCAAACCTACGACCTAACACCAAGCCAAAGCGCGCCCACAAACCCAAAGCTAAGCCCAAACCTAAACCCCTGCACAGTCCTAGTGATCTACGCGCTAGGGAAGTAAACGACAGTTTGAACGGCTTCAATGTATGGCTACAGCAGCGCCCCCTTGCCCTAGGGATTGAGCGGCAAATCTTCCAGCATATTGCTAAACATTCCCTGTCAGCTTCTAAACGGGTGGTGCAAAAGCTCTTACATCAACACACCCGCAACAAGGCTTATTTGCTGCAAATTGCCAAGGGTGGGGCACGCTTCAATCTGGATGGAACAGCAGCGGGGCAAGTGCTAGCGCATGAACAGGAAGCGGCTATTCAAGCTCAGGGCGGTTAAGCGCTCGCAAGATCATAGCCTCAGTCTCTGCATTGGCCTTGATGTACTGAATTTGTATCTCAGGGCGGCGGTTTTTAAAGACCCTAAAAATCTCATCGGCGAACGCTTGCCCTACAGATTCAACGCCTTCAAAGTCAAAAATCACCACTTTAAAGCGGTCTACACGCGCTAGAACTCGTTTGGCTTGTGAGCGAGAAATTAAGGACTCGTTGCCATATTGGGCTAAGCGCACCGGTACGACCGTTTTTACAAAGCCATAATCATCACCGGAAGCGTAGGTATCGAATACCTCCTTGATCGTGTGCATGGCGTTATGGTTTAGTTCTAACTCAACAAACGTACCGCTCGTACTGGCACTGGCCTCTTTCTCAAGAATCCAGTCTTCGGGTGCATGCAAATCGTGTGAGAAGAAAACCCTACCTGATGAAATAATGAAATGATCAAAGAGTCGTGAAGTGAAGAATATCCCTTCGCCTGAATGATTGGCGGGGTCAGTGGTGAGCTTGCCTTTGGAGAGTTCAAGCACTGCGTGGCGCTCGTCGTCAAGTTTAAGTAAACGGCTGATTCTTGAGAAAATACCCTCACCATCATCCGCTATTTGTAGCTGTGCATAGGTCGCGTAAATCGCAAGGCGCACGCTGACCACTGCACCATCAGAATGATCAATCGCATTATTGAGCATTTCAGTAAGGCCATATTCCCAAAGGGTCATGGCAGTCTTAGGCAAATCAAACTTAAGCAGGCGGGGCGCTATTTCCTTACTCCATACTTTGTGTTCCTCAAGGTTGGCTAATGGGTAAGTCGTTGTGAATACTTCCATAGCCTTGAGCTGATATTGCTTATTGCGAGTCGCACCGCTGACCTCCAGCAAGCCTTGCTGGGTTAGTGTCTGTAAATGGCGGTTAATCGCTTGGCGAGAAATACCAAACTGCTGAGCGCTGAGCGTGGCGATGTCATGCGGGTGTGCTTTGACCTGCTCTAAGATGAATTGGCGAATATCGCCTCCTGTAGCACGTTTTCCGGTTAGGTTCTCAGTCATATCTTACCTTTCTTTGTCAACATTTCTTAGTGGCATTGTCAACATCTAGTAGTGTTATTGTCAACATAAGCAATGACCCGAGTTAGTTATTAAGCAACTCTGTTTTGTTTTAGGGTTGAGTCGTGTTTATTCAATACGTGCAAAGGTGCTCAACATGGCTTCAACTGTCGATAATCAACGCTACATCAACCGTGCTGATTTGCGGGCGCGGGTCAATCTCTCTGATAACACCATTCGCAACCTAGAAACCCAAAACCGTTTCCCTAAACGGCGTACTTTATCCGCGCGTTCTGTCCGTTGGTGGCTACCCGATGTTGAGGCGTGGTTACGTGACCCTGAAGGCTGGCGAAATAACCAAGTCAGCTAGTCAACCATTCGCTTTTTTCGATTGATCACTTATTACTCATTAGTGTTCAAGGACGCTCAAGGAAGCTCAAGGAAGTTCAAGAAGAATCAGGATAAAACGCCTGACCCTGCGAAATTTCGCGATGGACGCTAAGTCAATAGTTCGCTTATTGTTCGTTTAATGAAACCGAATGGAGAAACCCAAAAATGAGCCAAGCTAATGCAAAAGTAACTCTCACTGGCGACCTTGCCGCATGGCTGATTGAGCGCGCTCAACGCAATACCCGCACACCAGAGCAGGAATTGACCCACATTCTGACCCCATTTCGGGAGCGTCAAGCGCAGGGGAAAGCACGGCGTGCTGAGCGCTTAGCATGGGGTAAGCGCTATTCAGCGGCGGCCTAACGCCAAACATAAAAAAGCCCGCTAGTGGCAAGCTAGCAGGCTTTGGGAGTGAGTCAACCACGGACTTGTAACAGGAAGTTTGTCATAAAGGAAGTCATGACATGAACGAGTATATACCAGCTTTAAACCCCGTTGAATGCCAGTCATGCACGCAATCAATGATAAAACGCTTTTTAAGCGAAAACGCAGGCTTGAAACTTGCTGAAACATTGTTCCATACTGCAAGGGCAAAATTCAGGGACTTCTATCCCCTCAAGCGGCGGCAATACCGCCCCCAACGCATCGGCGGTTTTTTTTCGCCTGTAGAATGCAGCATCGGCGGTTTTTCGTCGAGTGTGCGTGGACTACAAGACGGTGAATACCGGAATAAACGCGTCGTGAAAATCCGTTTGAGCGATAGAAGCACTCGGCAATCTTGCCCAAATTCTAAAACTCGAAACGGAAGTAACACCATGAACGCAATCGCTCTAAGTGCGCCTGCTTTCCTTGCACGGAAACAGACCTCTGCACCGGCTAGCTTGCCACAAGCTGGCACGCTGGTATTCACCCAAACACCGACCGGCATCACCCTCAGTCAAAGCGGCGTATTAGTCGCATGGGTGGTGGTTGGCTGTCATCAAGGCCAAGTCGACAATCACCCGCATAAGATTGAATTTGTCGATGTCGCCTACCACCGCCAAACCCAGCGCGGTATCAACCTAGAGACCGCTGACTTCGACACCCTGCCTGAAGCGTTGGGCTTCCTCTGCGATGTATTCGGCCTCAAGGCTGAAGGCGGTGCGGTATGAAACGCAAATCCACACCCACACTTGAGCCGGTGAGCGCTCCCTCTTCGACGGTGCTCTCTTCATTTCCGATGCTTGAAGCGAATGACCGCCTGTTGTGCATGTCGGCTGTGGTCGCATTGACCGCACGTCAACCTAGTACGGTTTACGCGAATATCAAGCGCGGTCTATTCCCCGCTCCCATTAAATGCGGTACACGCGCTAGCCGCTGGAAACTCTCAGAGATCAACGCTTATATCAACGGCACGTATACCAAACCACCTGCAGAAACAGCGCTCCCTACCCTAAAACTGGTGCGCAAAGGGGGCAAGGTATGACTTACTCCACCATGACTTATGCAGAACAACGGCGCTTAGCGGTCTTGGGTTACACCGAGAACCCTCAACAGGATGGCACTTGCTGCCCGTATGTCAGTTTACCCCGTGATTACTTTGGCAAGGCTCACTATATCCAAGGTATAGAGCGGGTGGGCTACTGGATGCCGCGCTTGATGGCGGTTTTGGGTGAAAGTACTAATGAGCGTGCACCTAAGCAAACAGCCTTCATTGCGCCGGACTTAGCGGCGGCGGCTTGGAGGGTGCAAGCATGAACCTCCAAGCCCAAGACCTTACTCACACTAGCCACCATCGGCATGATGAATTTTGGTTAGATGAGCAGTTCAGCAAGCTCCCCTTTGCTCTGCACCGTCCGATTCAATTCAACTACGGTCGTACCTTTG
>Ga0209480_10000133_pt1 | contig 68202 bp, 50 predicted proteins | sample JI61114C2DNA_FD_187501 | JGI IMG/M metagenome (GOLD analysis project Ga0209480, IMG submission 187501) | Wastewater effluent complex algal communities from Wisconsin, to seasonally profile nutrient transformation and Carbon sequestration -... | ecosystem: Engineered > WWTP > Effluent > Algae...
GCTATCTTGGGAGCATCGGGCTTCCATCTTCTTGAAAGCAGCAGAGTTATTATCAGGCCCTTACAGAATGAAAATCAATGCTGCGACCATGCTTGGTCAGTCTAAAAACGCTTATCAGGCAGAGATCGACAGCGCGTGTGAGTTGATCGATTTTTTAAGATTCAATGCATACTATATGACAGAGATCTATAATGTGCAGCCAGAGTCTTCCACAGGAATATGGAATAGATTGGAATGGAGACCTTTAGAAGGATTCGTTTTTGCCTTGACCCCTTTCAATTTTACAGCTATAGCTGGAAATTTGCCGTGCGCTCCTGCATTAATGGGCAATACTATAGTTTGGAAAGCATCAGAAACTCAGATATTTTCCGCGAACGTAATTATGGAAGTATTGCGGGAGGCTGGACTTCCGGACGGAGTAATTAATCTTATTTTCGTATCAGGTGCTGTGGCAGGAGACATTATATTTAGCCATAAAGAATTTGCAGGATTGCACTTTACAGGCGGCACAAATACCTTCAACACTATTTATCGCAAGATAGCAAGTCATTTGGATGATTATAGATCATATCCGCGTATCGTAGGTGAGACTGGTGGAAAAGATTTTGTCATGGTTCATTCATCTGCAAATGCAATACAAGTAGCTACAGCACTGTCACGCGGTGCTTTCGAATATCAGGGGCAGAAATGTTCAGCCGCATCCAGGGCATATATTCCACAATCTTTATGGCCTGATGTTTTGGAAAGAATGAAACAAGATCTTGCATCTATGAAGATGGGTTCCACTGAAGATTTTGGTAATTTTATCAATGCTGTGATAGATGCAAAAGCATTTAAATTCATCACTTCATATATTGAGGCAGCTAAAAATTCATCAGATGCAAAAGTAGTGATCGGAGGAGAATATGATGATTCAGATGGTTATTTCATAAGACCAACAGTCATCGAAACCACCAATCCAAAATACGACACACTATGTACTGAGTTATTCGGACCAGTTTTAACAGTTTACGTTTATCCTGATGATAAGTTTGAGGAAACGATGGAATTGCTTGATCAGACTTCTGAATATGCTTTGACTGGTTCGATATTTGCTAAAGACAGATATGTCATAGAGAAAGCAGTAAAAGCTCTTGAAAATTGTGCCGGCAACTTCTACATCAATGATAAGCCGACAGGTGCAGTCGTTGGCCAACAGCCATTTGGAGGGGCTCGAGGTTCAGGAACTAATGACAAAGCCGGTTCTGTATTAAATCTATACAGATGGGTCAGCGCAAGAACTATAAAGGAGACTTTCGTTACTCCTGTAGATTATAGATATCCTTTTTTAGGGGAAGAAAGCAAATAAAAAATATGAAGAGACCGGATTTATTCCGGTCTTTTTTTTTAGGTCACAAGTTAAAAACTTGAGCCAGCGGTAATAGCTTGTTAGAACCGCTGAATGTTCGAGAATTCGCGGAACCGTTCGGAACCGTTCCCAACGGTTGCGAACCGTTACACTCACATTCAACTGTTAATCAAATGCTTACAGGATACTCCATTCACAAATATACCTCCATTTTACTTCCATTTTGCCAAAGTCGTTGGTGTGACTTGTTCTCAGACAGGCAATGATAGGCAAATATTATAACCGTTCGGAACCGTTCCCAACCGTTGCGAACCGTTATGTACATATTCAACTGTTAATCAAGTACATACAAGGTTCTTCGTTCGCAAATATACCTCCTTTTTACTGCCATTTTTTCAAAGTCATTGGTATGACTTGTTCTCGGACGCTCTTGGTTATGCTAATATTATAACCGTTGGGAACCGTTCCCAACCGTTGCGAACCGTTATGTCCATACTCAACTGTTAACCAAGTACTTACAATGTGCTTCGTTCGAATATTTAACTCCTTTTCAAGGCTATTTTTAAAAACCATTTGGGTTAAGTCGTGCCTGGGCTATAGATGATCGGTCATAATTGGAACCGTGCTCAACCGTTGCAAACCGTTATCCTACATTGGAGTAATAATATTTCAATAATAAGACGATACGTACGTATTAACTAACATTTTTTTGGGGGATTTATTTTTAGGAACGTCTAGATAAATTTCAAATTTCCTTAAGTAGATACATCAATGTTTCCACGGAATCCATATTCATTCTTAAGACAAGGGTATCTTTTGTTGATTTAATAATATGGACAGCTGTTTCTTTGATAGGTTTTATTGTAGTATCTGTAGTGATTAGTAGGCTGTCTTTTAAAAAATATGTTCCGGCTTGCATCTGGCCGATATTATTTAAATAATTATACCGAGAATTCTTCGAAAAGGTTAGTCTAACCGGACTTAAATCTACTGGGGAAATACTATCTCCTATGACAAGATTACCTGCCCTCCAAGTCCCTTGCAATACAATTTCTTCTTTAGGCAATTTCTTTTTGCAAGCTGCAAAAATACAAGTAAGACTTATAAAAATAAATAGCAAACCTTTCATACGTCATTAATCAGCTGGCGTTTCGGCCATTTCCATTATCTCATACCAATATACATCTGCTACAGGCATGACAGATAGTCTGGATATCCTGATGAGATCGAAACTTTTCATATGTTCCATTTCTTTTAATGTACTGTATAGAACTTTCTTCTTTAGTGGTTTTAAGAAGGCCAATTCCACAGCAACCCACTTGCCGGTTTCGTCAGTAGGATCAGGATATGCCTCTTTGGTAACTTTACAAAGGCCGACAATAGCTTTTTCTGTTAGGCTATGATAAAACAAGCAGATATCGCCTTTCTTCATGCCATTCAAATGAATTCTGGCAGCATAATTTCTGACCCCTGTCCATTCAGTAGTTTTATCGTTCTTCAAATCATCAAAGCTGAATTCTGCAGGTTCTGATTTTACGAGCCAATGATTCATATTTTAGTATTTATTTAAATTTCGGTAATCAAATTTTCCTTTTTTGAAGAAATAATTTAAATTTTAATAAAATGTTAGATGTTAGAAGCTTGTCCGCCGAACAAGGCGGGGTAGATTTTAGATGGCTTTCCATCAATCACATGGATATTTTTTCTATTAAACTTTTTAATGAAAAAATATGAATCAATTGACTAACCTCCATCTAACATCTAACATCAGTCATCTACCTTTGTTTCTTAACTGCCGAAACTTGAGTTATTTATTTATTTAAAAAAAATTTAATTAATAAGGCACTACCCTATTGATTCCATTGCTTTTATAATATCTAAAAAGTCATTTACTTTTAAGGAAGCCCCACCAACCAATCCACCATCTACATCATTTTGCCCAAAAATACTTAAAGCATTGCCTGCATTGACACTTCCACCATACAAAATAGAAATACTTTCAACCATTTCAGGTTCAAATTTCTCCTTTAGCACATCACGGATCAATAAATGCATTTCCTGCGCCTGCTCCGGTGATGCAGTTTGCCCTGTGCCTATAGCCCAAATTGGCTCGTATGCTATAATAGTTGAGTTCAGCTGTTGAGGAGTTAAAAGAAATAATACATTTCTAATTTGGTCACCTACATACTGCACATGATTACCTGATGATCTTTCCCCCAAAGGTTCGCCGCAGCAAAAGATCGGTTTAAGACCATTTTCAAAAGACTGATTTAATTTTTCAAAGAGAATATTGTCGCCTTCGTTAAAGTACTCTCTCCTTTCAGAATGTCCAACCAAAACATACTCCATATCAATGGATGTAAGCATTTTTGCGGATACTTCTCCAGTATATGCCCCACCCTCTTTGGAACTTAGATTCTGTGCGCCTATACTAAAGTTGCTAGCATTTGCGATCACTTCTCTTACATTCTGTAAAAAGGGAAATGGTGGAAAAAATATTACAGTCGACTTTTCAGGGTTAACTCCTGAAGAAATTGCCTTAGCTAAATCTGTTGCTTCGGCGAGTATGGTATTCATTTTCCAGTTGCCTGCGATTATTTTTCTGCGCACTTTTACTAATTGTTAGTTGTTAGTTGTTAATTATAATATGGAGTTTCAGAGTATATAAATTTCTATGAAACCATTGATATTATTCAATTTTAAATTAGAAATTAGAAATTAGAATGAAACTTCGATAATTTTGTCCAGCAGATAAAATCATGTATCCAGCTATTTAATGAGATTTCAATTGTTTTTTATAATTCTTCCTGCTTCACTACTGTTTTTCTTTTGTACAGTTCATTGGCTTCTATCTTATGTTCTGGTCGCGACCAGCGAATTTTCTCTTCAGAGTTCTGTTCAACATCGAATAAGTGCTTTTCCTTCCTTCCTCCTTTGAATGGAGCCTTTGCCTTTAAACCCAAGGCATTCAGCATTTCGAGGTCTTCATGCGTATCTGGATTAGGTGTAGTCAACAATTTTTCACCAGCGAAAATAGAACCCGCTCCTGCCATGAAACATAGTGCCTGAGCCTCTTTAGACATTTCTGTTCTTCCTGCGGACAATCTTACGACTGATTGTGGTAGTACTATTCTTGTCGTTGCAACCATGCGGATCATATCCCAGCTATCAACCACCTGCTGATTTTCCAAAGGAGTACCTTCTACAGGCACCAGTGCATTGATAGGAACTGACTCAGGCTGAGGATCTAATAAGGCCAACGTGTACAACATACTGCATCGATCTTCTGCACTTTCTCCCATACCAATAATGCCTCCTGAACACAAAGTAATATTTGCCTTTCGAACATTATCCATAGTTTTAAGTCTATCCTGATATCCTCTGGTAGAAATAATTTCCTTGTAAAAATCTTCAGAACTGTCAAGGTTATGATTATATGCATAAAGTCCTGCATTTGAAAGCTTCTTAGCCTGAGTTTCAGTTACCATACCAAGAGTACAGCATACTTCCATTTCCATATCATTGACCATTGAAACAAGGCCCAACACATGGTCAAAATCTTTATCATCTTTTACATTCCTCCAAGCTGCACCCATACATAGGCGGGAAGAACCAATCTCTTTAGCCTTTGATGCTGCATCAAATACTTCTGCATGGGACATAAGGTTTTGGCTTTCCACACCAGTGTGATACCTTGCGGCTTGAGGGCAATAAGCGCAATCTTCAGGACATCCACCCGTTTTGATTGAGAGTAAGGTAGAGACTTGAACTTCTAATGGATCATGATTTTCTCTGTGCACCGTTGCGGCCCTATATACAAGATCCATTAAAGGTGTATTGTATATCTCAAGGATTTCTTTCGGAGTATATGCTGACATAGGTTAAGTTATTTTGAATGTCAAATGTACAAATTTAGTTGAAAATCGGCCATTCCCGAGATCTAAAGTGATTTAAGTATTATCCATGAAGGCATCATAAGCTTGAAATTCACTAAATTATGCACAAATTAATCTTTAAAATGAGGATTACTCTATGATAATTGTATATTTGATAATGACATCTAATAATGAATTTAAGAAGTTTTAGAATAATAAATATCATACTGGCATTGTTATTCATGATAGTGCACAATGGATTCAGCCAAATCATTCCTTCCGGAACCTGGGCGGTCGGAGCAGATGCTTCTCTTTATTTTACACTTAAATCTGCTGACCCGAGTGGCAGTATATATATCGCACCACTCGTCGAATATTACCCCATCAATAATTTAGGTATTGGATTTAAAGGTATAATAGATTACTCAAAGTTGACAAACAATGGTTTTACTGAGATCAGCACCAATCAAATTTTGCAGCCTTACTTGAAGTATTTTCTCTACAAAGGATTATCCATTTTTGCCGGCACTCAGTATGTACTTGAATTCAACTATCAGGTAAATATACATTGGGGACTTGGATATAGCCACTTTTTCAGTAAAAGGGTTGCTTTCACACCATTAATCGAATTTAACCATAATTTTTACCAATACGCACCCCGACCCTTTCATACAAATTTCTCCATCGGCGCAAGTTATTTCTTTAAATAAAGGCTATGAGGAAATTATTAATTATCGCATTATTCTTTTTGCCATTTGGAATTCATGCTCAGGTGAATAAAAAAAGTCATTTCATCCTAGGAACAGGCGTTGCATTCAGTGGCAACAATGATGCTTACAAATCGGGCTTTGCCTATGATGTTAGCATAAATCTTTCATTAGAATATAATTTTTTAGAAAAAACCTCTGTTGGATTGAAGGCAGGTTTGGAAAGCGGAAGAACAATTTCGGGAAAATCTACGTCGACATATAGTAGCGGAATATTTATCCGACAATATTTACTGGCAGGATTAAATATTCAGGCTGCCTATTTATTTAATAATTTAAATAGTAATCTTTTTCAAGGCATCGTTGGTTATAGTTTTTATGCCGGAAGCATTTTCATCATTGAACCATCTCTTGAATATGGCACATATTTGAAAAGTAAGGATAATGATGACTATATCGCCTTCGGTCTTGGATTTAGGTTTATCTTATCAAAAAAACAAGGTAATTAATCAATCTTTTTACTTTTAAAATGATTTAAAATGAAAATACATTTTTGCGGAGCAAACAGAGAGGTAACAGGTAGTTGCCATGTCGTTGAATTAGACAACGGCTTTACCTTTGCCATGGACGTTGGTTTGTATCAGGGACATGACGATGATATGAAAAAATTCAATGAGACATGGCTATATCCTCCTGCCAATGTAGATTGTGTCGTCTTGAGTCACGCACATATCGACCACATAGGTAGACTTCCAAAATTTCACAAAGATGGTTTTTCAGGAAATATCTTTTGTACACATGCCACACGCAGCCTTTCTGCCATCTTGTTGATGGATAGCGCCATGATACAAGAGAGGGAAGCGGAATATTCCAATAAAAAATGGCTAAAAAAAGGTATCAAATATCATACCCGCATCATGGAGCCTCTTTATGTTCCTGATGATGTTCCTCCTGTATTGGATCTAATGATCTCCTATGGTTATGACAAGTGGTTCAATATTCACGAAGATGTCCAAGTCAAATACATTGATGCCGGACACATCCTGGGAAGTGCGTCGGTAAATATTAAGATCCGAGAAAACGGAAAGGAGACCAAACTAGCATTTTCAGGAGATATTGGAAGACCAAACAGACCAATACTCAGAGATCCTGTCCCTATGGATCCAGCTGATATAATCCTTACAGAATCGACTTACGGAGATAGACTCCATGACTCAGCTCCGGAAGATAGCAATCAACTGCAAGCTATCATCCATGAAACATGCATCGTCAATAAAGGCAAACTCATCATTCCTGCCTTTAGTGTTGGCCGAACCCAGGAGATAATTTATATGATGGATCAAATGGCAAATGCCGGGAAGATTCATAATGTTAAAGTCTATGTAGACAGTCCTCTTGCTGTCAATGCTACTTCTATATATATAGCCCATACAGAATGCTATGATGCAGAGTTGATGAAGTATTTGTTAAAAGATGAAAATCCATTTGGGTTTAATGGATTGACCTATATTAAAAATGTAGACGAATCCAAGGCTTTAAATGAGTCAAATGAACCTTGTGTAATAATATCTGCATCAGGAATGGCAAATGCCGGCCGAGTCCAGCATCACATCATCAACAATGTTGAAAAACCCAATACTACAATTCTTATCGTTGGTTACTGTGCCCCAGGAACACCAGGCAGGATGTTGAGGGATGGAGTTTCTACGTTGACACTTCATGGTCAGACCAAAGTAGTTAATGCTCAAATAAAGGTGATGGACTCTTTTTCCGCGCATGGAGACAGGGATGAAATGACAGCATTCTTGATGAATCAGAAGGATAAATCCAAAAAGATCTTTCTCGTACACGGAGATGAGGATGCCATGATCTCATTCAAGGCACACCTGGAAAGTAATGGTTTCAGTAATATTGAGATGCCTAGACTTGGTGATAGTTTTGAATGGAGTTGAGGGGGAGAGGAAGTGAGAGGGTGAGAGAGTTAGAGGGTGATAAGGTGATCAGGTGATAAGGTGATAAGGTGATAAGGTGATAAGGTGATAAGGTGATAAGGTGATAAGGTGATAAGGTGATAAGGTGATAAGGTGATAAGGTGATAAGGTGTGCAACAGCCCAGACATAGGTTTGTTTTATACGAAACGCAAATATAAACAAGACCAATTATATAATTTAATTTCTTATAAGTTACTCAAGTTTCGTCAGTTAAGAAACAAAGGTTGATAGCTGATGTTAGATGTTAGATGGGGTTTAGTCAATTGATTCGTATTTTTTCTTTAATAGGTTTATTAGAAAAAATATCCATGTGATTGATGGAAGGCCATCTAAAATCTACCCCGCCTTGTTCGGCGGGCAAGCTTCTAGCATCTAACATTTTATTAAAATTTAAAAAAAATCTTCAAAAAGAAAAATTTGACTACCGAAACTTAAGTAAGTTATGCAATTAATTAAGATCAAGCTTTAATGGCTCATCCATTATTTTGGCAGATTCCTCCCTTCAGTCGGAATGACAAAACATTAGTTTTGAGGGGGAAAAAAATGTGGCGGCTGTGCCGCCACATTTTTTACAACTATCCCATCGACTTAGCGTCTTTCCGAGCGAAGCGAGGAATCTTTATTCGCAAGGTCTTTTCTTTTTTGGTTAGGTTCAATTTTTCCATTCCGTATTACAGGTATCGTGTAAAAAAATTATTCAAAGAAAAGGAATAAAGATGCTCACTAAAAATAATGCAACAAGGACGGAAGCGATTAATATAAGTTTTTAATAATAGAGAAAATTAATCATTAATATTTGACAAAATTGATTCTATCAACATTATAATCCTTTTCTTTATTTGCAATCATTTTTAATTCTTTTAATAAAAGATTTTCATCAATATTTACACTTAACAAAGTCAAGTTGAGTGAATTGCCGTCACTTTTATTTATTCTAAAAACTACTGCCTTAAATTCGATTATTTCGCCATCATTCATATTTACTTGATAATCATATGATGGACTATAATCAATAATTATTCCATCATAGCCTAAGTAACTGATACTTAATTTAGCAATATTTTTATCCTTATCAATGTTAGCTACTCCATCTTCAGAAGTAACGGTTCCTCCTATAATTTTTGAATCGAGTTTGAGGTAACGAATCGTAGCACCTATAATTGGATTACCAATTATATCAGAAACAATAATACAGGAAACATCCTGATTATCAATTTTTTGAAAACTAGATTTGGGTCCATTGAATTCACCTGTATGTATAATAAGGAAATTTTCAATTAATTCATAGCTGCCAATACCCTTATAATTTATGATTAGGCCTCCACTTCCTTGAATATTAAAATTTAAGGAATCTCCTTTAAATTCAAGAAATTGATTGTTATTAATGTACCTACCTTCAATAATTTGGGCAAAAGAGTTTTGAACGACTAAAAAATAAAATACAGCAATTAAATACTTCATAAAATTCAATTTTAATAGCTGATTTTAACCTAACATTTGATCCTAATTTTTTAATTTGGACCTGTATGTTTCCATATTTGAATCACCTCATCTATTTCCCAAAAGGTGAAATATTTTTTTATTAAACCGCATTGTCTTAGATATGCCATTGAATCACCAAATCGCAATATATTTCTAAAGGTTATTTTTTTCTTAGTTAAAGCAAGTCTTATTTCTTTTACTCGTTTTAATTCCTCCGCTTTAATCAAGTTATTAAGAAATTCTATTTCTTTGGCTGAATAACGACTTTCTAGATATTTCCCTTCAATAACTGCATCCCAATTTATTCTGATCTCGATAGCCTCATGCACATTGTAGAACCACCCTTTTTTTAATGCGAATCGCAAAGGTTCTTTTCTTAAAAATTTTAAACCTTCATGTTCAAGTGCTTGCCAGAAGAGTTCGCATTCAACACTTACAGACTCATTCCAGATAATGAAGTAGGTGCTTATTGTGCTATTTAAAGATACTGCCTTTAAGTTTGAACCCGAGGCGTAATTAATATTTGTTTGTGAGTATTCAAAGTGATTTACTTTTCTTGCTTCTGTCCAATCACTATTTTTAACTATCAAGTCACCTATTTCAATGGCTCTCAAAAATTCATCTCGCCTTTTAATTAATTGGGATCTCAATAATTATGCCTTTGTTTTCGTATTTATAAACCACCTATTATCTCTAGATGATATTACAATATTTCGACGAAGATAGAAGTTGCGTCAGCGCTTGTATTATATCTAACAAGTGGCTTTTTAGCAGGACCTTCAGTAACTTGACCGTTTGTATCAAATATACTTCCATGGCACGGGCATGTCAATTGTGTAGCTTCTGCTTTTAATCCGCAACCCTTGTGCGTACATTCCATGTGCAGTGCCAGATAATCATTGCCTTCGCGATGAATGTAAATTGGGTACTCGTTGGTTGGATGCTGAACAACTATGTAGGAAGTATTGGCCGGGAAATCAGTTTTAATGACCTTAACCCTGTTTCCTTCAAATGCACTTTTGGTATATAAAGATGCCGGAGCTTTGCAGCCTATGGAAGAAATAATGGAACCTGCTGCGATGCCTGCAATGCTCATCATACCTACTTTTTCGATAAATTCTCTACGATCCATAAGTCAATTTTTTTTGATTATTTAATTTATAAAGATAAATGATATTTTCGTTAGAGTTGACTAATAATGATATTTAGATTCAATATAATTAGATAAAGTTTCGGAGGAAATAAATTTCTATATACATTTAGATATCACTCAACTTAAAGTTAGAAATAAGAAATTAGTTAACCAGTAATGCTTTGGTTCCAAAATCAAAAGGATAAAGCTCGAAAGTTTATTCTTTACTTTTTGTCTTGACACAAAAAGTAACAAAAAAGTCAAGGCTAGACACCCCGCCTTCGGCACCCCTCTACCAGAGGGGAAGCAAAATTTTTAACGCTCACTCACTTCGAAAATACTCAATAAATTACGCTTAACCCTATAAGGCTCCGTACCTCCGTTGTATAGGGCTAAGCTATTTATTGGGATTTTCTCCATTCATTCACTAAATTTTATAAGGCCACAGCTACACCGTTCAGTCATTTTCTTAATACAAATATTATACTTCATTGTGAAATTACCTTCCTTTAACAACAATTAATATTAAAAACTTATAATTTTGTATTCAATTGATTATCATAATTATAAAATTAGTTTTATAGAATTCTTCTATAAAAAGTTTTAGACATAAGAAATAATTAATTTAGCTTATTTAGCTTGCACTTTTTGAAATGCTTTAGCTATTTTTTGGTAAACAAGTGAAAGCAATACAAGTCCGAGGATTGGAAAGAAACTCACCCACCACATATCCAGATTCGTTAATCCAAGCCTGATCATCGAGCCCCAGGTGATATAATCTCCTGTTGGTCCAATTCCAAGAAATGCAAGAGCACTTTCCGACAATACTGCCCTGGATCCAGAAAGTACCATAAAAACCGCCGTTCCGGGTATCATCAATGGGATCAAGTGTTGAAATACAATCCTCATGGATGAAAGTCCCATTGACTTTGCCTGATCGATATGCTGCTTATGAACGAATTGATGAGCAAGACTTTGGAGGTAGTAGGATCCATATGGAACCCGAAGAATGATTAATATGAATATCAGACCTGTCAAGCTCATTCGTTCAAATAATAATGCAAAAAGCATCAAAAATATTAAATCAGGAATAGGTTGAAAAAATTCTAAAAACCGTCTGTTAAATGATGAAATCGGAATAGTAACGTTTACATTATTCGATTTTATAGGTAATTTCAAAATTAAAATGACAGCTCCTAATAGAATTAATGTGAACATAATAAAGGGAATAATTGAATATATTCCCAACAGATACCATGCTGACAGAAATACGAATTTCACAAGGCAAATAACCAAAATAAAACGTCTTAATTTGGTAGTTTTTTTGGGATACCGCCTATAATAAGCTCCCATAGCACCCGCTAAAACAGTGATTAATCCACTCAATATGCCCACACTCAAGGATATTATCAAAGCTAACTCAAATCCTCCAATAAATCCTGCCAAAACATCGCGCCCCAATTTATCTGTTCCAAGCCAATGTCTAACACCATGCTGATCAGCATTAGAAAAAGGCTTAAGTGGATGATTGCCCGTTAAATCAGTCTGGTAGGCTGAAATTTGGATTAATGGACGCAGAGCAAATTGATATTCAGGCTCTACCGCTAAAGGTTTTTTATAAAAATTAAATAGTCCTATTTTCAATGAACTGTTTGATATAGAGATCAATGGCTCTGAATTGATAACCATTTTAACAACTATATAGAATATCAGTATGAATATAAGCCATCCATATTGTTTGTATTTTCTTCCCTGACTCAACTTCTTCACGCGCGCTCCTTTAGTCTGGGATCGACAATCCTCGTGAAAAAAATACCAATCTTATTGAAAACAATACTTACAATAACAATAAATCCAACGATCAATAGAAGTGAACTAAGGTCTCTATTCATGACACATTGCAATGTTAATCTGCCGATACCTCCAATTGCAAAAATGTTTTCAATTAAGACCAAGCCACTCAAAAGCGCAGGAAGCAACATGGCGAAATAAATGACCATTGGAATTGCAACATTACGCAGAATGTGTCTTTTATAAATCTTACGTTCAGAAAGACCTTTCGATCTTAACGTCGTAATATATGGATTTGTCATCTCGCTATTCATTCCTCCTATCCATCGCAAGGCTATACCGGCACTCAATGGAATGGCAATAATTATGGCAGGTAATATCATATAAGCACTTTGATTGACTAACAAACTCAAAAAAGAACTATCTGAGCTTAACATCAAAAATGCTCCGGGACCGGGAAATAAGTTTAAAAGCGGACTATAATAAGATGAAGTTAAAAACTGGACTGCTAAAATTGCTAGGCAAAATACCGGAAAAACATAAAAAAGCTGAAGTTTGAAATTGATTATCTTTTGCCACATTCCGGAGCAATTCATATAAATTAAAGCAATTAATGTTCCTCCTATTACCGAAAATAAAAAAGCAAATAAACTAAGGATGGCTGAGAGTTTTAATGCAGGTCTAAAGACCGATAAGCGTTCTCCATCAAAGGTATTGAACATAGTTTGATGAAACTCATTTTTCTTGCCCCAATAATGAATCTCCGGAAACCAATCCGAAAATTTTAATGGCCGAACTTTACTGACCAACTGAAGCATTTGTGCTCCCAACTGTTTTACACCATCATTAGTCGGACTTATTAATTCACTAACCCTTTGTTTTACAACATTTAAATCATCAATATACCTTAACGATTCATTACTTCCCTGACCATCAATATTACTTAATCGGGTGACATAATCCTGCCACTTCATCCAATCCTCATATGACATTCCATTACGCATGAGAGCTATCCCGGTCTTTTTAAGTTGAGAAGGAGCTATCAGTGACAATCTTGCATCATACCAGGATGGAGACAAAGAAAAATAAAAAGCGGGTTGTTGAGTTTTGAATAATACGCTGGAGGAAGTAGTAACTTCAATTATCTCCTCCTTTCTTACGACTATCGAGAGAAAGTAAAGAGTGAGTATAGTTAAAGTTACCTTTAGCACTACCTTTAAGAATGACAGCAGTGCTTTGAGACTATACCTGATGAGACCAGCTTTCACGTTCAATATATTTGGTCAGGTATTCAATGCATTGTATTTTCAAAATATCCTGGCCTTTTAACTGAAAACACAGGATTCAAATCCTTTCGAACTATGATCCTGTTTTTAGGAGTAAAAAGAAATATTACAGGATAATGCGAAATAATAGCTCTCTGAAAATTTTGGTAAAGTGTAGTTCGCTCCTTATTTGATTTTACAGTTCTAATTGACTCCGTAATTCTATCCACAAGTGGATTTGAAAAATTACAATAATTACTCCCTTTACCAAATGCGTTAGCTGAATTCCATGCGAGATAAGGATCATCCAATCCTGGAAATTGTTTTACAGCGAGATTGGCCATATCATAATTACCAGATTTTATGCGCTCAAGAATCTTCGGAAAATCCATTACTTCTAACTTAATTTCGATGCCTATTTTTCGAGCTTCTTCACTAAATAATCCGGCGATGTCTTTTCCAAGTTGCTTTCCTGTGGTCAGCAGGGAGAAAGACATTCTATAGGTCTTGCCATCTTTCACAAATTGTCTTATGCCGTCTTTTCCTTTTTTTGAATAACCATTTTGATCCAGAATAGCAGCAGACATTTCAGGATTATATACAACAGGTTTTAAATTATTTACTGCATATGGTTTTTGTGAAAGTATTGGACTAAATACCTTAGTGGCCTCCCCCCCCATAAGAGATTGAATCAACTGATCTACATTTACTAATTGGGCCAGCGCTTTTCTAACATTGACATCCTGGAGAATAATTCCATTATTGTTCATACCAATATATAAATACTGAAGCACATCCGGAGTTGCTATTTCATAATGACTTGCAAGATTTGGATCATTTTTGATCTGATCCACGCTTTCTTCAGGTACATCTGATAAGATATCAATTTGTCCTGCCTTTAGCGCCGCCATGGCAGTAGATTCTTCAGGTAAGATCAGGTAATTGATTGTCTTAGGGAATGCTTGCAGTTCAGTTCGTTTTTTCCCTTCCTTATCTCCCCAATAGTTTTTATTTTTAATCAAAGTCAAGCGCTGTCCCGGCATCCATTCTGAGATACTATAAGCTCCGCAGCCAATGATATTTTTGAAATCTTTATTTTGTACAAGTGCATTTTCTGCGATTGTCTTAAATATCGTTGAATCTGCTGTTGTCTTGAGAGAATCACCATGCTCCACAAGAGAGGAATAATCATAATTGCTCATACTATTTTTGGAGTCGAATATATGTGCAGGCAAAATAGGTAGGTTTGTAAAAGCCTCAAGATCAAGATGATACTTGCCATTGAAAACTATCTTGAAAGACTTTCCTGCAGGGTCTGCTGAAGATAAAGACACAATATTTTTAACGGTTGATTCGATAGAACCAAATTCTGAATAAGGGTTAGCGATCAGTTTCAAGGTAAATAAAACATCGTTGGCTGTAACTGGTTTTCCATCACTCCATATTGCATCCTTAAGGATCCTCATATCATAAGTCTCGCCTAAGGTATCAATGCGCGGTTCAGGTATCTCCTCTAACAATACAGGCTCCAAAACGAGTGTTTCGGGATTAAAATCTGCCAAAGGCAAATATACCTTTGAACTAATTTGTCCCGCCACTGCAGTTTTAGAAGTGAGCGGAAATAAACCATCAGGGCCTTCATTAATCCTAACATTTATAATGTCAATAGAAGTTTTGGTGTCACTTTTACAACCAACTGAAAACATTAGCAGGGCAACAGAAATAGTATAATAAAATGCTTTAATAAACTGCATAGAAATTAGATTAACATATGGTGAAGATAATAAATAGAAATCATACGAGAAGAAGATGTTGATCAGTGGTCAGGAATCAGGGCTCAGTGGTCTGTAATCAGTGGTCAGTGATCAGTAATCAGTAATCAGTAATCAGTAATCAGTAATCAGTAATCAGTAATCAGTAATCAGTAATCAGTAATCAGTAATCAGTAATCAGTAATCAGTAATCAGTAATCAAAAAGTCAAGCATAGCCAATTGAGTTCCTTCTGTGAGATAATTCTAACTTTTTATAGTCCTTATTTTGAAAAACTAACCTCATTTTCGCAACGGAGCTATCAACCATCACTATATTCCATAAGCCATAGAAATAGGCTTTAAGTTATGAAGTAGATCGAACAGTAACGCCCTTTCTCATCTTCATTTTCAATTTTCAATTTTTTTTACCTACTTAACGCCCAACCCAATTAAATAAAATGACAAAATTTTCACAAGATCATTTATTTCAGGTGTGGAGGGGCCATATAGATCGAGGATTCTTTGTGGCAAACTATTAGATTCTATATTAAGTTTGACTTCAGCCTCTGGAGAATTTTTCACTCGGATAAGATAGGAAGTATCATTTTTTAAAGTATAGCTGGCGAGTGCCTCTTTATCATTTGGACTAATGAGTTGACCATCACCTTTGATAGTGCCGAATGGTTTTTTATTGACAAAAATATCTACATGGTCCTTTTTGAGGATGTAGACATATTGCTCTTTTTGTGTAGCAACACCAATGACACCAGTTTTTAATTCGTTGGTATGAAAGATTGATTTGAAAGCGATAAATGGTTCATGATAAATAGAAAGTAATATCCCTTCAGTCGGTTGACTAAAAAAGGAACGATTCTTTTCCCTTTGTTTATTGCCGGAAAGTAATTCCAATTCATCATCACCGAAATCTACAAGATATGGCTGCTGGCTTAATAAATAATCTTGCACCAAGCCAGAATTTTTCTGATATCTTTTACCCTCAGGTTGAAATGTGAAATATCCCTTCGAGTAAACTGAATATCCCAAAAAGGCAATAAGACCGAGAACGAGAATAGACATAGTCAAGTATTTTTATAAGGCAAATATATATAATTTGAAAGAATGTCGGAAAATGAAAGATTTTTTAGAGGGCCAAATAAGCAGATTATAATCTTAATAGTATGGCAGATATTTGAGAAATCTTTCAAAAACCATCCAAATTAAATTTTAAAATTTCGCTTTAGGATTTCTCCCTTCAATACTCATTATAACCCTTACCCTCAAAGATTTTCTTTTTACTTTTTTCTATTCTAGATATGCGGGTTGAGGATTGCTTAGCTGAAGCAAAATAAAAAATCCAAGAGCGCTGACGACCGGGAGTCAAGGCCTTAAAAGCCTTGTCGAATAACAGATCTTTTTCAAATTCTTCAGTCAACTCCTTTGTAAATTCAGGCTTGCTTTTTTCAATTTTTTCTTCTTTTTTTCCTGAATTTTCAACTTCTATCGCCTCACGAATTATTGATGAGAGCTTATTTACTGAATTATAAATATCTTGAACCTCTGTGAAACGAGCTTGCCTTCCAACTCTAGTATTTTCACTAGTTTTAACAAGAATATTGTCTTTATCTTTTAGCAAATACCCTTTCATAAACAACAGTGCACAATAATCTTTAAATGGCTGAATCACTGCGATATTTTTACCGGCCAACGTGTAGCATGGCTTGCTCCATTTAACTTCCTCCTCCAAACCACAATCAAGCAGAATAGACCTCAATGCCTCCATTTCTGCGCGCCATTGTTTAGACTCGCTTATAAAAATACTTACTTTGGAATTCATTTCAATTAAATTACTCAAATTTCGATGATCAAATTAGCCTAAATTTAAGGAAAATTAGAATCTTAATAAAATGTTAGATGCTAGAAGCTTGTCCGCCGAACAAGGCGGGGTAGATTTTAGCTGGCTTTTCATCAATTAATGGGAATTTTTATCTTATAAATCAAATAAGAGGAAAAATATTAATCAATTAACTAATTACCATCTACCTTCTAACATCAGCCATCTACCATCGTTTATCAACTGCCGAAACATGAATTAAATTAAATTCATATTCTAAATTAAACCTTCAAAACTCCACGAAAGCCTCTGACAGTATAATAGGATTCTGCCCCATTGTGGTAGGTGAATACTGTATCGTATCGCCGATCACAAAATAATGCTCCACCCAGTCTTCTGATTTCAGGCGGAGTCACTACCCAACTTGATGTCTTCAAGTCGAAACTACCCAACTCTTGCAGCGATCTATATTCTGCCTCTGTCAACAAATCAATACCCATTGCTGCCGCCATGTCCAAAGCACTATCTCTTGGTTTATTTTCTTTTCTGGAATCAAGCGCCTTCCTGTCATAACAAATGCTTCTTCTATCTTTAGGGCTTTCCGGCGAACAGTCAAAGAAAATATATTCATGAGAAGTTTCATCCATTCCAACCACATCCGGTTCTCCACCTGTTAGTTCCATCTCATGTAATGACCAAAGTTTTGATGGCTTTGTTTCCAATTTTGCTTGAACATCTGCCCAGTTAATTCCCTTATGACGATCTATGTTTTTTTCAAAACGGCTTTGCAGCACTTTAAGTATATCTCGCTTTTGATCGTTGCTTAATTCCCTGCTAACTTTGTCCATTTATATATTTATTAATTAAAATTAATCATTTATTTGGCTTTAGAAACTTAAATAAGTGCTTTAAAAATTCAAAGATTTATTTTTTTACCATAATTTAAATTAAAAACTATCTTTACCACGAAATTGAGTCTAATGAAACATTCTATTCTTCTAAATATATGGTGGCGTCCAACCTGGCAAGGCATGGACAGCGATTTATATTGAAAGAATCATAGAAAGTTAAAATAATATTAAACCGACTGCTGTACATGCCAGTCGGTTTTTTTTATGCCTATTCCACTCTAAAATATTAAAATGTCAAATACTATATACCACTTTGAAAAGAAAATCCTTTCTGACGCCCACACTCCTGTGAGTGTGTATCTCAAGATGCGCGATCTGTACCCTAGCTGCATTCTGCTGGAAAGCTCAGATTATTATGGCAATGAAAAAAACTACTCTTATATCTGTTTCCAACCCTTATGTGGCATAAGTGTGCAAAATGGAGAGATCGTTTATCTGAATGAGGAATTACCATATTCTGAAAAGCAGACCACTCCCAATGCTGAGGTCCTGGAAGAGGTCAATCAGTACTTAACATCATTTCATTTCATCAAAGCACAAAGACCTGCCACCCAAGGTCGCTTCTTTGGTCACTTTAATTATGATGCAGTTCAGTATTTCGATTCTATGACGCTTACGGCTGCAGATGATAAAATAGATATTCCTGACATCAGACTATACGCGTATAAGTTTGTAATCGTATTTGATCATTATCATCATGCTATTTATTTGACGCAACATAATTTTTCTGAAGCAGCTGAAGACGAATTGATACATATAGAGTCATCACTCAGGATCAATTATTTTAATAATTTCAGATTCAAAGTTTCCGGGGAGGAACGAACCAGTTGCAATGACCAGGAATATATGGACATAGTAAATCTAGGCATAGATCATTGTCGCAGGGGCGATACCTTCCAGATTGTCTTATCAAGAGCATTTGAAATTGATTTTAAAGGAGATGATTTTAATGTTTACAGGGCTTTGAGAATGGTCAATCCTTCACCTTATCTATTTTATTTTGACTACGGCGATTACAGGTTGTTTGGGTCCTCCCCTGAGGCACAAATTAAGGTCAATGAAGGAAGAGCCATTATTCATCCTATAGCTGGTACAGCTAGTAGAACCGGTGTTCCAGAAGAAGATAATGCGGCACTCATTGCTTTGAAAAATGATGCAAAGGAAAATGCAGAACATGTGATGCTGGTAGATCTGGCGCGCAATGATCTAAGTAAATCTTTCAAGGAGGTGAGCGTATCTTACTATAAAAATATTCAAGAATTCTCTCATGTCATCCATATGGTTTCTGAAGTGGTTGGTGAAAAAATGACGCATGATAATTCGTTAAAAGTACTCGCTGAAACATTTCCAGCCGGAACACTCTCAGGAGCACCAAAATATAAAGCAATTCAACTCATAGATAAATTAGAACATTCAGACCGTTCTTTTTATGGAGGTTGCGTTGGTTATATTCAGCCGCAAGGAGAAACAAATCAAGCTATCATGATCAGATCATTCCTTAGCAAAGGGCATACATTGCACTACAGGGCTGGAGCCGGCATCACCGTTAATTCAATACCTTTGAATGAATTAAATGAAGTCAGTCATAAGTTGCGCGGACTGAGGACAGCTATTCAATTAGCTCAGGAAACATCAACCAACTAGCTATGTCACAACTAACAAATAGTGCATTAAATGCAACTAACATAAAAACGAATAAAATGAACATAGTCATTATTGATAATTATGACAGCTTTACCTACAATCTCGCTTCACTCGTTGAGGTCGTCGCAGGATGTAAACCTGTCGTCTTGCGCAATGATCAGTTTGAATTAGGCGACCTTGACCAATTTGATAAGATCGTACTTTCTCCAGGTCCGGGAATCCCGGAAGAAGCAGGACTTTTACTTGATGTAATAAAGCATTATGCCTCTTCCAAAAGCATATTAGGGGTTTGTCTCGGACATCAAGCTATAGGGGAAGCATTTGGCGGAAAATTAATTAATATTTCAAAGGTGTTTCACGGCATTGCCACACCGATAGAACATAAAGGTACAGATGATTTATTTGAAGGTCTGCCATCGCGATTCGAAGTAGGTAGATACCATTCCTGGATCATAGATCCTGAAAGTTTGCCTGTCGACCTTAGCGTCACTGCCGTTGATGATGAAGGGCTCATCATGGCCATCAGTCATAACTCATTAGATATAAAAGGCGTACAATTTCATCCTGAAAGCATTCTGACACCAGATGGAAAAAAAATAATTCAAAACTGGATAAAAATATAACATGGTACAAACAACGACATATACAGAAGGTGTCTTACCACATTTCATGAAAAAGATCCTTAACAGACTAGCCAATTATGACAGTCTTTCGCATGATGAAGCTTATGATACACTGCAGGGCATCACTAATGGACTCATCAATGAGGCGCAAACAATAGCTTTTATCTCCGCATTCGTAATGCGCAGGATAACTTTTGATGAGTTGAAAGGATTTAGAGAAGCATTATTGGATCAATGTCTCAAGATAAAACTAGATGGCCAGGAGGCTGCACTCGACATCGTGGGGACAGGAGGAGATGGCAAAAACACCTTTAATATTTCAACCTTGACTTCCATCGTATTAGCAGCTTCGGGGCAAAAGGTAATAAAACATGGAAATTATGGCTCGACGTCTATAAGTGGTTCCTCCAATGTACTAGAATCATTTGGCTATAAATTTTCTAATCAGCAGGATGTTCTACAACGACAGTTAGATGAGGCTAATATTTGTTTTCTTCATGCTCCCCTCTTCCACCCTGCGATGAAAAATGTTGCAACTATCAGAAAAAACCTAGGAATAAGAACATTTTTCAATCTATTAGGGCCATTGACTAATCCTGTTCAGCCAGGTTACCAGGTTCTCGGCACGAATTCGCTGAGTATCGCCAGGATGTATCACTATTTGCTTCAGGATACAAAAAAAGATTACCTCATATTGCACAACATAGATGGATATGATGAGATCTCTTTGACAGCAGAATGCAAGATTTATAGCAATAAAGAAGAAAAACTCCTTAACCCAAGATCTTTCGGCTTTAATAAAATAAAACCGGAAGAAATATCTGGCGGAGAAACTGCTAACTCGGCTTCGCGTATCTTTATGGAAGTTTTGGAAAACAATGCTACAGCGGCACAGATTAATGTAGTTATTGCTAATAGCGCCATTGCAATGCAATTAATTAATCATAAACTTTCTCTGTCTGACGCTGTAGAACTAAGCAGAGAATTAATTGAAAATGGTGCAGCACTTAATACCTTCAAAAAAATTATCAGTAATACTTAATATAGAAAAAAGATGGTAAATCAATTAAATACGATCGTTGAGTCGAAAATTAAAGAAGTAAAAGAAAAAGAATTACATACACCAATGGACATTCTTGAGCAATTAGCCATGCAATCAGCTCCTGTAGTTTCAATGGTAAATTCACTTCAAGACCCATTAAAGACATCAATTATAGCAGAATTTAAAAGGAAGTCCCCTTCAAAGGGATTTCTGAATGAATTCGCGGATGTACTTGATATCATTCCCAAATATGCTTTGGCCCAGGCAAGCGGGATTAGCATTCTGACCGATGAAGAATTTTTCGGCGGTTCTGTAGAAGATCTTTTTTCAGCCAAAGTAGTTAATCCATTATGCCCTATGTTACGTAAGGATTTTATCATTGATCCTTATCAGATCATAGAGGCTAGAGCTATCGGTGCTGATGTCATCCTTTTGATCGCTTCAATTCTGGATAAAGATGAAATAATTTCCTTTACTGAATTGGCCCATGCATTGGATATGGAAGTAATTTTGGAAATACATGATCAGTTAGAATTAAATAAATATCATGAATCGGTGGACATCATTGGCATTAATAACAGGGATCTTAAAACATTCAAAACGGACTTGAATACTTCATTGGAATTAATAAAGCTGCTTCCGAAACATAAACCATGTATTTCAGAGAGTGGAATTAGAAATGTACAGGATGCCAGAATGCTGCTTGATGCGGGTTTTACGGGACTCTTGATCGGGGAGTTGTTTATGAGTGAACCGGATCCCGGGCTAGCTTTTTCCAGCTTTGTACAACAGCTGCACCAACAAAATTAAAATTTAAAAATGAGGATATGAATAGTGATAAGGAGAAAATTAAGATCAAGGTTTGTGGAATGACCTCAAAAGAAAATATAAAAAAGGTATTGGACATTGGCGTGGATATGATCGGTTTAATATTCGTCCCCACATCAAAAAGATTTTTAAAAGACAAGAAAGCTATCATTGATTTTGTTTCTCAAATAGTTCAAGTAAAGAAAGTTGGTGTTTTCGTCAACCCATCTGCTGCGCTAGTCTCAAAGCAAATAGATCAGTATAAGCTTGATTATATTCAGCTGCATGGCCAGGAAAGCGCTGACTTTTGTTCACTTTTTACAAATAAAGTTAAGGTGATCAAAGCTTTTGGAGTTGATGAGTTCTTTGATTTTAAAATATTGGAAAAATATAAAACCTCTTGCGATTATATACTTTTCGATACATACAGTTTGCAGCAAGGCGGCAGTGGCAAACTGTTTGATTGGGAACTGTTAGACAATAAAAATATACCGTTGCCTTTTATCCTTTCTGGAGGAATCCATGCCGACCTTGACCAAAGGATCAGTCAATTGAGTTTACCTCTTTTGTGGGGAATAGATATAAATAGTAGGTTCGAAACAAAGCCGGGAATGAAAAATATTGATAAAATTAAATCTTTCGTACATGCAATACACAGCTGATGTATTTGGATATTATGGCAACTTTGGCGGTGCATATATACCTGAAATATTACATCATAATATCGAAGAATTAAATCTTCATTTTGATCAATTAAAAAATGATGTTTCATTTAAAAATGATTTTGATGCATTACTAAAGGACTATGTAGGCAGGCCAAGTCCACTCTACTTAGCAACCAGACTTTCTGATCATTATAAAACTTCCATATTTCTAAAAAGAGAGGACTTGAATCATACAGGTTCTCACAAGATCAATAATACCATCGGTCAGGTACTTCTTGCCAAAAGGATGGGGAAAAGAAAGATCATCGCTGAGACCGGGGCTGGACAGCATGGAGTCGCTACAGCTACTGTCTGCGCACTTATGGATATGGAATGCACGGTATTCATGGGTGAAACAGACATTGCAAGGCAGCAACCCAATGTAGATCGGATGAAGCTACTGGGAGCGAAAGTAATTCCTGCCACCAGTGGTAATAAAACACTGAAAGATGCCTGCAATGAAGCCATAAGGTACTGGATCAGCCATCCTTCTGATACGCACTACATTATTGGGTCTGTAGTTGGACCAGCACCTTATCCTGAGATGGTAATGCATTTTCAGTCTGTCATAAGTGAAGAAATCAAAACCCAGCTTAAAGAGCAAACTGGTTCTGAACTTCCTGATACCGTGCTCGCTTGTGTAGGTGGTGGTTCAAATGCTGCCGGATCATTTGCTCATTTCCTTGATAATCCTTCAGTAGAATTAATTGGAATAGAGGCCGCAGGAATAGGAATAAATACTTTAGAACATGCTGCAACCATTGCCAAAGGTTCAATTGGAATCATCCACAGTGCCAAAACAATGCTTATACAGTCACAAGATGGTCAAATCATAGAACCATACAGCATATCAGCCGGTTTGGACTATCCAGGCATAGGACCTATTCACGCACACTTGAATGAAACCGGTCGTGCCAGATACGTCTCAGTTACCGATACGGAAGCACTGGATGCAGCATATTTATTAATGAAACTCGAAGGCATCATTCCAGCGTTGGAATCTGCTCATGCCATAGCCGCTCTTGAGAAACTTGAGTTAAATCCATCGAATAAAATAGTATTATGTTTATCAGGCCGTGGGGACAAAGACCTCGCTGCCTTCATGGAACATGCTCCAAATAAATGAAATAATAATGAATAGAATTGACTTACTTTTTGAAAAAAAAGACAATGGCATTTTGTCCATTTTTATGACGGCTGGATATCCTAATCTAGACGATACAGTCAGCATCATAGAAGCATTGGATGAAGCAGGGGTGGACATGATAGAGATAGGAATTCCATTTTCTGATCCAATAGCTGATGGTCCTGTCATACAACATAGCAGCATGGCAGCTTTAGCTAATGGGATGTCTATCGATCTATTAATGGAGCAATTAAAAGAAATCAGAACCAAAACAACACTGCCTCTGATCTTGATGGGGTATATCAATCCTGTGATGCAATTTGGAATTGAAAAATTTTGCAGGATGGCGGCAAATGTAGGTATAGATGGATTCATAATTCCCGATCTTCCGCTCATCGTCTTCGAAAGAGAATGGAAGCCAATTATTGCAAAACATGGACTTCACATGATCTTTTTAATTACACCTAACACTTCTCCCGAGCGTATTAAAGCAATAGATGAAGCAAGTGGAGGTTTTATTTATATGGTTACAGCTCCGGGAACGACAGGAGGAGGACTAAAAAATGATGCAGATCAGCAGCAATATTTTGAAAGGGTAAATTCAATGAATTTACAACATCCTTTGATCGCAGGATTTGGTGTAAAAAACAAGGAAGACCTTGAGGTACTTGGCCATTATACTAGTGGAGCTATCGTTGGTAGTCATTTTGTAAATGCACTTTCTCAGGATGGTGACTTGAAAAATAATGTAAATAAATGTATTAGTGAGCTGAGAAAAGGGTGATGGGCAAAGAATTATAAATGGTGAATTATAAATGATAAATGATGAGTGGTAATCACAAAGATTGATGTTTTAGGGAACGCAATTCTAAATTCTAATTTTTCGCTTATAATTATTTTATTTAGATGCAAATTAGGTAGATACAATTAACAAAAATTCGATTATACTTCCCCTCCGGTCGGAGGCTTGCCTGCGCATAGAGTCGTGGAGGCCAAAGGCGGGCTGGCGTATTAGATAATTAACAACTGAATTTTCTTTCTAATGAATAAATCCTAAAAGTATTACAATTACGAAATTAAAGGAAGAAATTAGAAGTCAGAATCTTGCCCGACAAAGCTTTAGCGGCGGCGGGTCAGAATAAGAAAAACTAATCTCGGTTTTACATCAGAACCATCTGCCCTTAGTCAAGTCTATTGACAAAAAAAAGATCTCACCCCGCCATTCGGCACCCCTCAGCATGAGGGGAAGTATGGCCTTCGTTTCTGGAATAAACAATACTTTCGAAAATGGGAAGAATCTAGTTACAACTGTAGTTCAAAATATTATAAAAGGTATGATTATACTTCCCCTCCGGTCGGAGGGGTGCCAAAGGCGGGGTGGCGCATTAGAAAATTAATAATAATTTTTTAAAAAGCCAACCAGACCACATAGTAATACTCCCAAATCTTTGCCCCATCTCACACCTCTCACATCTCACATCTCACATCAACTAGAACGTCAATGTCATCCCAAGTCCATTATCATGAGCACCCACACTCAGGTAAGAGCTTTCTTTTCCGCTACAATATTTCCTAGATTTCAATTTGCCAATGATCATTAGAGGAATACCGCCACCCAGTGCCATTCCACCAACTACCACACCTGACACTCCTGCTATCACCAATCCACCAATTTTGTTGCCACTTTTATCTTCATAATTATCACCTGCAGAAATAAATAGCATAGCAGTTCCTCCAACAAAGAAAATTGAACCGAAAATTGTCATAACAGCTCCTGCTGTATTCATCGATTTATAGGTTCTACATTTGTCTTTGGCTACTAAGTTTAGTTTCATATTAATGGGTAAAACTAAAGTTGTACTCGATTCTGAAAATTCATTGTTCAAAGAAGATGAATATGATTTATAATTAGTGGAAGAGGCTAATTCTTTTTGGCAAAATAAAGATATTGGAAAAAGAAATACTACGAAAAGAAGGGGGTTTGAATTATTTTTCATTTGTTATAATTTACATTTAAATTAAATATCAATAAATATTAAACAATTTAGTAAGAATTTCTCAATTAGAAAAATAAACTTTATCTTTTCAAAATTTTAATTTTAGCAAAATTACGACTATACTTCCCCTCCGGTCGGATGCTTGCCCGACTAATCAGGCGGGGGGGCCAAAGACTGGGTGGCGCATTAGAAAATTAATAATAATTAATTGAAAGCCACAACCAGACTTCAGAATAATACTCCCCAATCTTTGAGGCATTTCACATCTCACATCGACTAAAACGTCAATTTCATCCCAACTCCATTATCCTGAGCACCAGCACTCAAGTAAGAGCTTTCTTTTCCGGAGCAGAATTTATTAGATTTTATATTTCCTATTATCAAAAGTGGAATACCCGCAGATAGACTCGCACCGCCCATCAAACTACATCCATATCCTGCTATCAATCTGTTGAGATCAGTGTCATCACCATCATCTAATCCTAGAAGATTTTCTGTTTCAACTACACTTAAGATTAGAGCTATACCACCAGCCATTACAACAGAACCTGCAATAGTAAGTATAAGCCCTGTAGTTTTCATCCTCTTGTAAGTGATGCATTTATCTTTTGGAGCCTTCATTCCATAGTTGGTGCCCAACAAAATGTCTGGAGAAGTAGGTAATTCCATAAAGTGCAAATTGGCAGAATTTGAGAAATTTTTGTATTGAATATTACCTGAAATTTCATTTTGAGAAAAAGCGATAAATGGAAATACAAAAAAAATAAATAAAAATAGTTTCATTGAGTTTTTCATGTTTTATTTGTTTGAATTTATAATTGATGTATTAAAAATCATTTCTAAATAAAAGAAATCTTAAGGCTAAAGACTATTGTAAATATACTAATTACTTATCTTAATAAATTTGCCAGTAAAGAGCTTATTTTCAGTATTTTGGACTTTTACAAAATAAAGCCCGGCACTAAATTCCCCGACATTTATCTTATAAATTCCATTAGCTTGATTATTTAATTTTTGAATTACAATGATCTTACCTTGACTATCCATGAAAGTCATTAAAGATGCATCGTTGAATGACTTGTCTAATACAACACTTACCTCATCAGATGTAGGATTAGGGAAAATTGCGTTTATACTATTTTGAAGATTATCAGAACTTAATACAGGTGCACATTCAGCGCCAAAGGTTGCGGTACATCCTGTCACTGTATTAGTTATAGTTACTTCAAATGGCCCAGCAGATAGGCCGGCCGCAATCTTTCCTGTACTGCTATTGGTCCATAGATAAGTCAATGGATCTGATTCATCAAATGGATTTATCACACCTATACATGTGCTATCAATGGAGTTAACTTCCAATGTGGCCAGTATTGCCTCATGCGTTCTAAAATCTACGGACAACGTCTTAGGACAATATCTCGCTTCAGAATCATTGAAGGATAATTCGAGTGGGCTCGCTGCAAAATTAAAAGCCATAATAACACTTTCATCATCTTCTGAGACCTTGGTAGCGAATGCTGGATTGTAATTTAATTGGATATTAGAGTCAAAGTTTGATCCTTTCAAAATCTTCACTAAATGTCCAGCTTCCGAGCCAAAACATGGTAATTTTTCTGTATAACTAAATTCAATATCATTCTTCAGAAAAACTGCAGTTTGAGCTTCATCAGAAAAGCCATCAGCATTCTGTCCCGTCACCGTATAAAGGACGTCTGCGCCTGAGAATGTGTCATTAATACTGATAGTTGGATTGGCAATAAAACTTTCAAAACCATCGCTTCCTACCCAATGATAGCTGTCAGCGCCAGTTGCTGACAGTTGAAATATATCTCCCGGGCAGACAAATTCCGCAGAAATTGAAGCATTAACTGTTGGAAGAGCACCACTTTTAATCCTTGCAGTGGCAAGCCAGCCTTCCCTTGAACCCATTAACAATGCTGTGCCATTATTATTTAAATTTATGTCAAGACAAGTTGTAATGCTATTGCCATATTTGATTTTTACAATCCCATCCACCCCAAATTCAGGAACAAGCAACCCATCGATTGAAACTTTGGCTACAAAAAAATTCAGGTCAATACCCCCAACTACAAAAATTCTATTTTTAAAGATGCGAACAGAATTAATTGTATTAAAATTACCTTGATAATTGATCAACGTTTTTCCCTGGTTACCAAATGAATTTACAGGACTTCCATCCGGGGTTAATTTTAGTAAAATAAGTGATTTCGGGCTGAATAATTCATTACCGCCTAACAATAAATTCCCATCATCCATTATCTGCATGCTCGATACTTTCAGATCTGCATATTGATTTGCTAATGAGAAAAATTCTAAATCTTCCACTCCATATTGATTCATTTTGCGCAGTTGCTGAATTCCTGTTGTAAAATAAATATCATTGTGCGAAGTAATAGTTGAATAAACTTTAAAGTCTCCCGAAACTGGAAATTCAAGTTTCCCGCCCACACCAAAACTAGGATCCCATTCACCGGCATCATCCAATTTTAAACAAACAATCTTATTTTTTGTCCTGGCAAAAACTACGTATGTACGGTCGAATAACCGGACCATAGAACTTACATAGTCATCACTTCCAAGGTCTCTAACCACCTCACTGTGGATACCGAAATTATCAACAGGAGTGCCGTCTACTTCAAATTGTTTTAAAAACAAATTACCATTTCGACCTCCTGCGATCACAAACCTACTGGCATATCCAGCTGTAGAAGCAATGGCACATTTAAGATTAAAATTTTGTTGAGTTTCACTCAAAGGCATTTGTTTCTCACTAACCAAATAATCATTCTTGAATGTACTCACCGGCAACCACATTTTCCCCTCATCGTCTTTAGAAATAATATTCCCTAGCAATAGAAAACTTTCTTCACTTTGTGGCAACTTTGTTATCTCCTCAATGGAATATAAATAAGGATGGAAATCAGCATAATTTTGTTTTCCATAATTTCCGTATGTGCTGTCTATTTGACCATTCTGGGCAGAAGTAATCACAGCAGAACAAAAGATCAAAAAACAGATAATAGTTGTAGAAATATTATTCATCTAACATCATTTAATAAAATTCTAAGCAATCAATTCTTTCGAAATTGCGAAACAGCGCTCAATTTGGGAATAAAGATAGAATTTTTATTATATGTAGCATGTATTTAAAGCATATATATCGATTATTCTTTATTTGTAATAATAGCAATATGAAAGAAATGTGTTGAAAATGGAGGAGCTTGCCTGCCAAAGCCAAAGTGGCGGTATGATGAGAAGGTGAGGAAGTGATAAGGTGAGGAGGAATTATTCACAAACAGTCTTTATGAATAAGAGCATCTCGTTTCCAAAACGAAGCCATCAGCTATCAGCCAGTAGCAATTAGCGATAAGCGAGAAAGTGAGCTGACAAAAGCATATCAAATAGATAAATTTAGCCTTAAGGAATAAATTAATTTCCCTGCCTTGTATAATTTGCCAGATAATTTGCCAGGTAAATTCAAAGTAATTTCCGTGCTGTCCATGAACTTTGACGGGAAAAATTCTGATTTCTAATTTCTAATTTTTAATTTTTTATTACTTCATATATTCCTTTAACCAATTAAGCCACTCTTTGTCCCGCTCCCGTATAGTGATTGGATCGGAGGCATTGTGAGCAGCAACTGGCCAGCCAACAAATTTGGTGACTGTTCCATTATCGATCAATGTATGGTATAGCTTGTAGGACTGAGTAACTGGAACCCTTGGATCGCTAGTATTTGATAAAATCAATGTAGGAGCTTTTATATTTTTGGCCTGGGTGATCGGTGATTGTGCAATATATTTTTTCATATTATCCCCTACCCATGGAGATCCACCGAGCAAGCGTATACGCATGACATTTCCATCACTGAGATTGTATTGATCCACCCAATCCGTGACTGCTGCTCCTGCGACTGCCGCCTTCCAACCGCCATAATGGCCTGCCAACCAGACAGTCATGAATCCTCCATAAGACCATCCAGTAACAGCAATTCTATCTACATCAATCAAACCACTCGATTTCAATTTTTCCAGACCAGCCATTACATCCCTTCCCGGCCCTTCTCCCATATCTTCAATGATAGCCAACTTATACTCATACCCCAGATTGTCACTACCTCGATAATTTGGTTCAAAAACAAAAAATCCTTCACTAGCCATTAACTGTCCCATGCGGGAGAAAGCCTCCACAGATGCAGAATTCGGCCCTCCATGAATCAATAAAACTAAAGGATATTTCTTGCCTTTGACATAGTCTGCAGGATAGGTAACTATGCCGCAATGTTTAAATTTGTCATTCTCCCAGCGAATAGTTTCAGTTTTACCAAGAGTCATCTTGCTTATTGGTTCATTATAATTAGTCAATTGCTTAGGTTTTGAAGCAGTAGATGCCAGATAATATAATTCAATCGGTTTATCAGGTTCGGATCCTGTAAAAGCAATAGACCCGGCTTTACTAACTGTCGCGTCCATCCAAAAACCCCAGGAAGGACAAATATTTCCCAGATCAATAGGTGTAGTTTTCCCATCCATAGTCATTGACCATAATGATGTCTTATTATCATTATGCCCTCCTACCAAAAAAGATTTACTATCAGGCAGCCAAGCAGAAAGATATAGATCCCGGTTCAAATTTGAACTAATAACCTTTCCTTCATTCCCAGAATAATCAGTGATCCAAAGCTCATTAATGCTTGATATATGATCGCCTTGTTTATACCAATATGATATTTTGTTGCCATCAGGAGAGAAATTAGGGTAAGCCTCCAATTTTGTTCTTTTTGTCAATGGCTTAAAAGTACTATCTGCCACATTCAACAACTGTATACTTCTCGTCATCGCATCTCCAGAGTAGGGCGATTCCACCTTAACAAATAAAATACTCTTCCCATCAGGAGACCATGAAAAGGGAGAAGATGGTGCACTAGGGGGAATAACTTGAGGCAGCGTCCAGGTGCCATCTGTTAATCTTCTCGTTTCAGCTGTTTCAGTATTTGCTAACCATATATGAGATACTAAAGGTTTGCTGCTGACAAACATATCATTATTCGTTATTTCAAATGCGGTATAACCTTTTTCAACCTCTTCTTTATTTGTTGCTTCATTTAGAGTTGCAAAGGCGATGTCTGTCGAATTTGGACTCCATGCAAAATGCTGGACTCCTTTGATGGCATGAGTTACCTGCCGAGCCTCTCCCCCATTCATGGAAAGTACAAATATCTGATTCAAGGATTCTTTAGTCAGTCCAGCTTTTGAAATAAAGGCCAATAGAGTTCCATCTGGAGACCATCTAGGGCTGGACACAGCGGATCTATTCTGAGTAAGAACCCTCTTTTTACCAGAATTCACATCGATCATTACCAACTCAGCATTATTTCTATTTTTATCATAATCCGGGCGCGAGACCACTACAACGACGCTTTTACCATCAGGAGAAATCTGGGAATCAGATAAATTAACCATTTTGGGATATTCTGAAAGTCCAAATTTAGTCTGTCCGAAGACACTGGGAGTCAAAGACAATAGTAAGGCAATTAAAATTAATGATCTATTAAATGACATAATTAAGCAGGTATTATTATATGAACCAAAGTGATGATTTTTATGCAGAAATAATTCATATAAATATATGTTAAAGGTTTCAAATAAAGCCCATTCTGCTTAAAAATTATCAATAATAAATATTCAGCAAAATGTGACAATTAATCATAACCAACAATTTATCCTCCACCATTTATCACTAACCACTTATCATTCAAACTCATACTTTCCCATCCTTAATTTCCTCAACGATCTCCGGATTCAACAAAGTGGAAGTATCTCCAAGATTTGAAAAATCATTCTCAGCAATTTTGCGGAGGATGCGACGCATGATTTTTCCGGATCGGGTCTTTGGTAGTCCGCTGACGAACTGGATCTTGTCGAGTTTGGCGATGGCTCCGATTTGCTCAGCAATGTGCTTATTGATTTCTTTTCTTTGAGTCTCGTGATCATGGTCTTCAGCTGATTCGTTCAGTATAACAAAGCCATACAATGCGCTCCCCTTAATATCGTGAGGAAAACCGACAATAGCACTTTCCGCCACATCAGGGTGATCATTGATAGCGTCTTCGATCGGCGCTGTGCCTAGATTATGACCAGATACAATTATTACGTCATCTACCCTACCCGTGATTCGATAATAGCCAACTTCATCCCTTAATGCGCCATCTCCTGTGAAATATTTCCCGGGATATGCAGTGAAGTATGTTTCCTTGTATCTCTTATGATCTCCATAAATAGTCCTTGCGATGGCCGGCCATGGATACTTAATACATAGCGAACCGCTTACATGATTTCCTGACAATTCATTGCTTAATTCATCCATTAGAGCAGGTTGTATTCCCGGTAACGGTAATGTCGCAAAGGATGGTTTTGTAGGTGTGACAAAAGAAATTGGAGAAATCATTATACCGCCAGTTTCGGTTTGCCACCAGGTATCAACCAGCGGGCAGCTTCTATGACCTACATGTTCATTGTACCAGTCCCACGCTTCTTCATTTATCGGTTCGCCCACAGAACCTATTACTTTTAAAGAAGTCAGATCGTTTTTTTGTACAAATTCAACATCCTCTCTTGCCAATGCTCTGATGGCTGTCGGCGCTGTATAAAACTGATTGACTTTATGTTTCTCTATAACCTGCCAAAATCTGCTATAATCAGGAAATGATGGAATTCCTTCGAATATGATCGTCGTCGCTCCATTCAGTAATGGGCCATAGACAATATAAGAATGACCGGTGATCCAGCCAATATCCGCTGTGCACCAAAAAACATCGTCCAAATCATATTTAAAAACATTTTTAAAAGTGTAGGCGGTGTAAACCATATATCCTGCGATCGTGTGCACCATGCCTTTTGGCTTACCTGTAGAACCAGAAGTGTATAATATAAATAGTGGATCCTCGGCATCCATGACCTCTGCCACATGCATACCCAGTGCTTCATCCAGCAGAGGTTGCAACCAATGATCGCGGCCTTCTGTCATATTTATCTTAGAATTAATGCGCTTTACAACCATCACGGACAACACGCCGGGACATGTTTTTAATGCTTCATCAATTATCCCCTTAAGATCGATCGTTTTAGCTCCACGATAAGAGCCATCTGAGGTAATGACCATCCGACAATCGCAATCATTGATCCTTGCTGCGACTGCTGAAGCAGAAAATCCGGCGAAAACGACAGAATGGACAGCACCGATTCTGGCACAAGCAAGCACTGCCACCGCGAGCTCAGGTATCATGGGAAGATAAATACATACTCTGTCACCTTTTTTTATTCCATGTGAGATAAGTACATTGGACATCTTAGACACCCGACTATATAATTCTTGATAGCTGATATGCTGTGCTGCTTCATTCGGATCGTTTGGCTCGAAAATAAAGGCTGTCTTTTCACCTCTTTCATTCAAATGCCTGTCGATGCAATTCTGAGTAATGTTAAGTTTGGCATTTTCAAACCATTTGAACTGAGCTTCCCGCATGTCGAAATCGACCACTTTATCGCATTTCTGTTGCCAGTCGAAGTTTTTATCAGCTATTTTTCCCCAGAATTTTGCAGGGTTTTTTATTGATTTATTGTATTGTTTGAAGTAGTGCTCGAGATTTTTAATGTTGTAACTGCCCATCGTAATTTCTGATTTATATTTGCTAAAAATACAATTTCATTTGGGAAAATGAAACATTAGGCACTTGTTTCAATTAAAAGTGTGTGGATAATAATCTATACAATTAATGCGCAAGAAGGTATTATGGCATGTTGACACCTGTGTTCTTTCACAACTGTAACTTGTTAATTTAATTTTTTCTTGAAACACATAGGCACATAGGCCGTTCGCCAAATATTAAAGACTTTTGCTATTTTTCAGGTTTAGAAATAATTTTATGGGATAATTTAAAACCTGAAGCTATGTGTTCTATGTTTATGTGTTTCATTAAATTATTTTGAAAACATATATAGGCCAAATTGAACCGCACCATACTTTGATTCTAATTCGTCAAAGCAAAATTTAAATAATCTCTAAACAAATACTCATTATAAGAACGCCTATGTGCCTATGTTTTTTATAAAAATACTTGAAACACATTGGAGACACATAGGCCATACTGCACTGCATCATACTTTGACTCTAATTCTTCAAAGCAAAATTTAAATAATCTCTAAATAAATACTCATTATAAGAACGCCTATGTGCCTATATGTTTTATAAAAATACTTGAAACACATAGACACAAAGGCCGCACTGCACTACATAATACTTCGATTCTAATTCTTCAAAGCAAAATTTAAATAATCTCTAAACAAATACTCATTATTAGAACGCCTATGTGTTTTATAAAAATTCCTGAAACACATAGGCACAAAGACTACACTGCACTGCATCATATTTTGATTCTAATTCATCAAAGCAAAATTTAAATGCCCTCATCTGAAAATCAAATTGCAAAAAAAATTATGTGTAGGTGCAATTTGTTATACAAACAATAAAAGTATCTAAACATTATCCTGGTTAGAAACTTTACATCCAGGTATAATATGTTGAACAAGAAATTTGTTGTAGATCAATAATTTAAATTATTTGACCATATTTGTATCCTCACAAAAAAATTTACATATGAATTTTAAAACATTAATTATTGCACTAATTCTTCCCTATTGTATGCAGGCACAATATACCTATCCAACCACCATGAAATCGGACCAGAAAGATGATTATCATGGCACGACTGTTGCTGATCCTTACAGATGGCTGGAAGATGACAATTCACAGGAAACTAAAGATTGGGTGACCGAACAAAATAAGGTCACTTCAGCATATTTTGACAAAATATCTTACATCGGTGCATTGACAGACAGGCTCAATGCCTTATATAATTACCCAAAATATTCCTCTCCTTTCAGAAATGGAGAATATTATTATTACTATTATAATACCGGATTACAAAACCAATCTTTATTATATCGCACCAAAGGATCTAAAGGAAAGCCGGAGTTGGTAATAGATCCAAATAATCTTAGTGCTGATGGCACCACAAAACTGGCCGGATTTTCACTTTCTAAAAACGGAAAATATGCCGCTGTGTACCTTTCACAAGGAGGTTCAGACTGGAGTACCGGAAAAGTAATGGATATGACATCACTTAAATACTTGAAAGACTCTTTAAGCTGGATCAAAGTTTCAGGAGCTTCATGGCAGGGCGATGGATTCTATTACAGCAGATATCCCGCTCCGGAAGGAAGTGCATTAGCTTCCATCAACGAAAATCACAAAGTATATTTTCACAAAGTCGGCCAATCTCAGGATAAAGACAAATTGATATTCGAAGATGCTTCTATGCCGCAGGCTTTCAACTTTGGATATACCACAGAAGATGAATTCTATACTATCCTATCTAGATCAGACAGAGGAAAAGGCCTCGATGGCAATTCCCTATTTTATATGAAAAAAGGTGGAACTGCATGGACTCCTATCGTGGAAAAAATCACAGATATTGATTACAGCATTGTGGACAATACTGGGGCTGATTTTGTGATTATGACCAATGAAGATGCGCCAAATAAAAAAGTATTAGGCTATAATACAACAACAAAAAAATGGAAGACCATTATTCCTGAAGCTAAGGAACCATTGCAATTTGTAAGTGCAGCAGGTGGCAAACTTTTCGTAGGATATATGAAGGATGTTTGTTCGAAAGTATATGTATATGACTACAATGGCAAACTGGAAAATGAAATAGAGCTTCCCGGACTAGGCAACGTGGGAGGATTCGGCGGAGAGCGAAAGGATAAGACGACATTTTACACTTATACGTCGTTTACAAGCCCCTCTACGATATATGAATATGACATTATGACAAAAAAGTCAAAGGTCTATAGAAAATCGGAGATCGATTTTAAAGCGGACAACTATGTGACGAAGCAGGTTTTCTATCCTAGCAAGGATGGTACTCAGATCCCCATGTTTATCGTCATGAAAAAAGGTACTCAGATGAATGGCAAGAATCCAACATTGCTATATGGTTATGGTGGATTTAACATTAGTTTGAACCCCGGATTTAATCCATTATTAATTCCCTTCCTTGAACAAGGTGGTGTATATGCGCAAGCCAATCTTCGTGGTGGTGGAGAATATGGGGAAGCATGGCATGAGCAAGGCATGAAGCTTAAGAAGCAAAATGTATTCGATGACTTTATAGCTGCCGGTGAATATCTAAAGAGTGAAAAATATTGCGATACAGAACATTTGGCATTGAGAGGTGGATCCAATGGAGGCACACTCGTGGGAGCAGTCATCAATCAACGACCTGACCTCGCCAAAGTGGCTATTCCACAGGTTGGCGTAATGGATATGTTACGTTTCCAGAAGTTTACGATTGGGTTTAACTGGGTCGCTGATTATGGTTCATCTGATAATGGGGAGGAATTCAAAACACTTTATGGATACTCTCCGATGCACAATATCAAACCTGGAGTAAATTATCCTGCTACTTTGGTTACTACAGCGGATCACGATGACAGAGTGGTGCCTGCACATTCATTCAAATATGCAGCGACATTGCAGGAAGTGGCCGGCAAATCTACCACCAACCCATTGCTGATCAGAGTAGATGTCAATTCAGGACATGGTGCGAGTAATACGAAAAAAAATATAGAAACAATGGCGTACATCTATAGCTTTATATGGTATAATATGGGTTATCAACCGACATTCAAAAAGTAATTTTACGGTAATAGAATTAATAAGGCTTCGAATTGATTTTCGGAGCCTTTTTTTAAAAATTTAATTGAATAAAAAGATATATTATTCCTTTCTAGTATTGCATTTAGTTTTCAATAACAATTAATTGGAACTAAATATAGTCAAATTGCTTTTTAATCATATCATCGTTATTGGATTTCACGTTTCTAAAGTATTGATTGACAATACAATAATCCATTATCGACTTCAATTTCATCAAATCACGGACCTTTTCAAACTTATTTATATCTTAATATAAGTTTGAAACATTTTTCATTTTGAGCATCAGTCCTGTGAAGCATTTTTTTATAGCTTATTTATTAACGAATATTAAAAGCAAATTGATTTATGAAAATAGCTTATATTTCTACATATCCTCCCCGTCAATGCGGTATTGCCACATTCAATCAGAATTTGGTAAAGGCAATAAGTGGTAATTTTCAAAACCAGACCCTTGAAGATAGTAGTTATGTGATCGCTCTCAACAATATAGAAGGTGGTGAAGAGTTGGTATATCCTCCTGAAGTAAAATTTGTCGTTGGACAAAACGTCAACGAAGATTACATTAAAGCGGCTAATTATATCAATTCAAGTGATGTTGACGCGTGTATTCTACAGCATGAATTTGGTATCTACGCAGGTGATAATGGAATTTTTGTTTGGCCATTCATTAATAGAATTAAAGTCCCAATCATTTCGATTCTTCATACCATTCTTGATGACCCATCTTTTATTCAAAAATCTATTATTAAAAAAATAGTGAAGGTTTCTTCAAAGATTGTAGTGATGAGTAAGAAAGGTGTTTCTATTCTCACAGAGGTATATAATGTCCCAAGACATAAAATTCAGATTATTGAACACGGCGTTCCCGACCTTGAAGTCCCTGAAAACAATCCAGTTAGAGAATTGCCGGCATTAAAAGGAAAAAAAATACTTCTCACTTTTGGTTTAATAAGTAGAGGCAAAGGCTTGGAAACTGTAATTAAAGCACTTCCTGCTATCACCAAAGAACATCCTGAAGCGGTCTATGTCATATTGGGAAATACACATCCAGGAATACTTAAACACTCCGGTGAAGAATACCGGGATTACCTTAAGGATCTAGCTGAAGAATTGAATGTGTCAGACCATCTGGTATTTATAAAAAGGTATGTGGAAGAAGCTGAACTTATCCAATATCTGGGAGCTGCAGACATATATGTGACACCTTATCCTAATGAAGCACAAATCACAAGTGGTACTCTTTCCTACGCAGTCGGTGCCGGAGCTGCAGTCGTGTCTACTCCATATTGGCATGCTAAAGAATTACTTGACAATAATAGAGGCGCTTATTTTGGATTTAAAGATGAAGTTGGACTTGCCAATGTGGTAAATGATTTGCTTTCAAAACCAGACAAATTAAAACAAATTAAGCAGAATGCCTACAATTATGGAAAACAAATAAGGTGGCCAAAAATTGGAAAAGCATTCATTAAAGTAATAAAGAAGTCAATTGAAGAAGCTGTAGAACATGATGCCTCAGTATTTCCTATCATTGACAGAAGTGCTCTGCCTGATCTTAGTCTAAACTATATCAAAAGAATGACTGATGATACCGGAATATTTCAGCATGCTAAATACGGCATTCCTAATAGAAATGAAGGATATTGTATTGATGATAATTCGAGGGCGCTGATCACTGCATTGATGGCATATAAGGAGACTGCTAGTATAGAATCACTGGAAATGATACCAGTATATATGAGTTATATCCATCATATGCATTTGGAAAATGGAAATTTCAGAAACTTCCTAAGTTTTGATAGAAGGTTTTTAGACGAAGAAGGTTCCGATGATTCTTTTGGCCGTACTATATGGTCTTTGGGATTTCTTGTAAATAACGCTCCCAATAAGCATTACGCGGATTTTGGAAGGCAATTATTTCAGGACTCGATACAACATTTTTCAAAACTAACTCATATTAGAGGAATTGCTAATACAATAATTGGTATTACGTATTTTTTAAGAAGTTGCCCAGGAGATGAGCGCGTGAATAGTGAGCTAAATAATTTAATAAATAAATTAGTTGCTTCCTACCAAAGTGCAAGCGATTCCAACTGGCATTGGTTTGAAAATCATTTGACATATGACAATGGCATTTTACCACTTGCATTATATCATGCAGCAGAAATTACTGAGGATGATCAATTGGTCACAATAGCAGATGAAGCATTAAAACATTTAGAAAATCTCACATTTACAAGCGGGACTATAAATCCTGTCGGAAATAATGGTTGGTATTTCAAAGATACAAACAAAATGGCTCTATATGATCAACAGGCCATAGATGTTATGGCTATGGTGCTTATGTATTACCAAGCTTTCATCGTGACAAAAGAAAGCAAACATCTTGAGACGATGTTTAACTGTCATTTATGGTTCCTTGGACAAAATTCATTGCAGCTGCCGATTTATGATAGCGAATCTAAAGGTTGTGGCGATGGACTTCAATCAAATGGAGTCAATAAAAACCAAGGCGCTGAAAGCACCTTGGCTTATCTGCTATCTCATCTGACTGTAATCAAGGCTATCGAATATGATCAGAAACTAATTGGAACAATGAAAGAAAAGGTACTCATGTATCAATAGTAACATAATAATCTCAGGTGCCCTGTATAGTGATGTGCAGGGTATTTTTTATGGAGTATTATGTATAAATTTTTTATTTTTATCCGGTGACTAAAGTCAACGGCAATTGAACGCGAAGGAGATATTGATCCTATATTTTGCAATATTGCATTTCAAAATTTTGATTTTTGGCATTATTTATTTCTATTCTCTATTCTATGAATCCATCCATAATTTGCCGTTGGTTTTAACCAACGGTCCAAGATCCCACAAAAACTCCCGACTTTAGTCGGTCTATAAATTTGTTAGACTTAACTGCTTTAGCTGTTCCAAATCAATTAATAATTTTATAGATATAAATCTGATCTCCAACCTTCCATTGATTAATCTTAAATAGGATTTCTTTTCAGCCTCGCCAACAATTTATCAAGATCCACTGCTACAAAAGAGGAAGAATAATCAGACAAACCATAAGGAATTATGACCTGACCATTATTAATTATGGAACCACAACTATACACGACGTTAGGCACATAACCTTCCCGCTCATCCATATTTGGCACCAATAAAGGCGAATCCAACCTGCCTATCTCAATAGAAGGATTATCCAATTGGAGCAAACAGGCGCTCAAACAATAACGCCTCATTGGCCCTACCGCATGAGTTATGACCAGCCAACCTTCCGATGTCTCGATCGGTGGCCCACAATTTCCAACTTGAACAAATTCCCAACTATATTTCGGTTCCTGTATTTTAGTGGCAGTTTCCCAGACATTAATCTTATCTGAAAACATGATATAATTATTAATGCCATCAATTCTGGAAAGCATGGCATATTTACCATTGATTTTTCTTGGGAAGAGTGCAAGGTTTTTATTTAAAACGCTTGCTCCAAATAATGGTCCCACATTGAAATCGTAGAAGTCATTTGTTTTCAATAGTTTTGGAATAATGATATTGCCATCAAAAGCAGTGTAAGTAGCATAATAGGTATATGTGCCATCATCATTTTGAAACTTAGTAAAACGGGCATCCTCAATTCCTTTCTTCTCGAATTCTGATATTGGAAAGATGACTCTGTCCGAAATATCTGTATCCATTGAAAAAATGATTTCATAATAAGAATCTGAAAGCCATAATACTTTTTCAAATTCTCGGTCCCTTTCAGGATCCGGATCATCTTCTTGAAGTTTCGAAATAACATCCTTAAGCGTCTGATACTCAAAATGGTCGCCTAACCTGCCATCTAATTCTGCTAGGATATTTTCACTTATTAGTGCAGCAATACCTTTATTAATAAAATGTTTTTTATTATAAATAGCATTATTAATTACTTCAGCTTCTACGATATAATCACCTGCCGGGAGCACTGTGATATCATTGTTCCTATCTATTAATGCTCTTCTGAATACAATTGATGATATATGGCCTTCACCCACAGCTCTGAAACTAATAATCAGCCTCCTCTCACCATCCTCTAGGTCACTTTGATCAGGATCTTCAACGATGGATGGATTAAAAAATGCTGCCGATTCAATAGAATATTCATGTGTAAAGTAAGATCCCAAAAGTAATTTTTTGGGAAGGTCGATTGCTTCAAAATCTATATCCATGGTTTTCATCAACTCGGCGAGTTTCTGGCCATTTCTGAGCAATATTTTTGTGATATTTCTGTGACGTTTTGAATATTCCTGAAGGAGTGGTGAGATAATTGCAAAAACACGTTCATCCCTCAATGCCATCACCTTTTTTATAACTTCCTTCGCCCTATCTTCTCCATTAAAAAAATATCTGGCGATTACTCTCTTTACGTCCGGCAGTACTTTAACATTTTTTCTTTCAATCGGTAATCTCATAAATAGAATTTGTATAAAACAATTTTTGTTGATTTCAGAAATGGCAATAGATTATAACTTTAAACTAACCCAAATAAGAGCCTCCTCTAAATCGTTCGGCGAAAAGCCTTTTGCATGTCCCGGGCTAACATAATTAAAGGCGTCAGCAAATTTCTTAACGGCAGTTTGATTGGTAACTATGGCTATTTTCTTCCACTTTGTGAAATGTTTGATAGATGTGATCATGTCTCTTATCCATGCACCTGCACTAAAATTTTCAACTTTGGTTTCAAGAACTAAGATATAATAAATTTCACCAAATTTCGCAGATAATGATTCTAAGCCAGGCACTAAAACATTCTTTATTTCATCTCCTGATACATCACCCGTGGCTCTCAATCCAAATACATATTCAGGCAGGTTATCAATAATTTTCAACATGGATAAGTAATTTTTTTAAATATTAAGAATTCAAATGAAGTTTATAATTTATTTATTTATTTTGATTTGGAAAGAAACGATGAATTAAAAAAACATGTTAGAATAAAAGCTTTTGGCAAAATATAAACACTATTAATCTGAACGCTAGAAATTCAAAATTAGTTTACTTAAATCCTAAATTATATAACATATGGTGCTTATAAATCAGGAACTTATACCAAAACAAGAGAAAGGTAGTCATGTTGACATTCTTGAAAATAAAACCTTTGGATTAGATTCAGAAGCCATATTATTTTATAAAAATATGAAAGTTCGATTACTTGATATTAACAACTGGCATAAAGTATGTAAGTCAACTTTATCAAAATTTTACCTCGTAGATTCTTATAATCAATTAATAGAAAGTGATCCAATAATTGGGCTATATATAAAAATCGACATTCCCGGTCCCGCTACCAAAATGGGTGCAGGCTTCGACTGGGTTATCATCCGAAACGTCACCTATATTGAGGAAATAAATTATCAAGCTATTTATATTGTTGTCCAACCGGCACCAAATCCAATAAACAATGGGCAAGAAACATCGCACTTTTACACAGCAGATGCTTCTTCAACTTTCATAATCTCACGAGCCGGCAATACTGTCAAAGCTGAAGTGCATGGCAGGAATGAAATTGTAAATTCGCAAACAAGCATCATATCCGACAATCTTAGGAACATGATAGTTGGAATGAGTGCCAAAGTTGGTTTCTCTTATCCTCAATGGAAGTCATTAGCTAAAGGTTTAATAGCTTAAATTCATACAAATAGGTAATCTTCTCTATTTATCATTAAGCTTAAATCGAGATGTATCACAACTTCATCACCTTGCAAAAATATTTGTTATTACTTCCATCCTGTATTTCAACAAAATAAAAACCACTTATTTGATTTGACAGTTCAATTTCATTATTTGTTAGTTTAATAAATTGTGATCGTCCGAATACATCAGTTATACGCGCCATCTTAATATTATTAATTCCATTTATAATAATTCTACCGGTTGTTGGATTGGGATAAATATTGATACTTTGTTCATCATTATTTAAACTCAATACATTAACATCAAAACATTCGGATGTATCTCTACATTCGTTTGAACTAATTTCAACTGCATAGGAAGAATTATATGTGGGGTTGAATGTTTGTTGCGTAGCCCCTGATATCGGATTATAGCCATCATTGCAATCCAACCATTGATAGTTAACCCCGGATGCAGAGGCCGTAAGCTTATTGTCATCAAGTGTAACAGATAAATCTGGATTTACAAAAGTTAAATTCAACACCACCATAGTATCCTGACCACTAGTGGTTTTAAAATAATAATTAGCGGGACTAATACTTTCAGTATAAGTTTTACCGTCTATCCAAGTATAAGCGTGACAAGTAGTAATATTTTGAGTTCCATATAATTGATCAATTTTCGCTACATAATCATCATTTTCCGCGGTGCCGGTTACAGTTATAGGGGCCCCACCTACATTAAGATCCACTTGCGGTGCGAATTCACCTGTACAATAAATTGAGAGGTTCTGATCGACAGCTATTTGTTGTCCAATCGCTACGCCAGGGCTGCCAATATGTTTAACCCATAGAAATTTTCCATTGCGATCTAATTTTAAAATATAGGCATTATCTCCTACAATGCCATAGGTTTGCAATTCATAAACATTTGTGCTGGGGTCAAAATCAACTTTATCCGAAAAATATCCTGTCAGATAAATATCTCCAAACTTATCAATTGCGGCCTCATATGCTGCATCAGCCTTTGGTCCACCATAGGTCAATGACCAGATTAATTTGCCCGTAGAATTTAACTTTATTACAAAAACATCAACCTTGCCGTGTGAATTATGTTTTACAGTGCCTGTGCTGGGATTTGCATCAATTTTATCACTAAATGTGCCTGTCAAAATAATATCATTATCAGGGCTAGAAAACAGATTTTGTGGATCAAAAAATCCTGTCCCTTCAAAATGCTTTCCCCAAATATAATTTCCGGAAGCGTCTAGTTTTAACAAAAAAGGATGAGTATCATCTCCGGAAACTTCATGAAAATCATTTAAAGGACCAGGGTCCAGATCTATTTTCCCATAAAATGTCCCTGTGCACAAGGTATTTCCTTGCTGATCAAATTCAATACCCAACATTATATTAGTGCCAGACGAGAAAAAGTTTTTCACAAATAAAAAATGGCCTTCCTTGTCAAGTTTACACAGAAAAGCATCTGCACCACCATCATTCATAACCAAAACCTCGCCGGCTCCCGGGTCGAAATCTACACTTCCTGCAAAATATCCGCCAAAATAAATATTATCGGATGTATCTATGTTTACCTTTCTTAGCCCCTTTTCTTTAATGCCTTTGATCTGATCTCCCCAAATAAATAAACCAAACGAACTTAACTTAACCACATATCCATCGCTGACATTAGGTAGAGCGCTAGTAATATTAAAACTTTCACTTAAAGGGTTCAGGTCTATAGTCGATCTAAAATCCCCAACGACCACCAAATTATTTTCTGAATCAAAACTTATATCTCTCGCTTCATTATAACCACCCCGAATTATTCTTACCCATTTAAATTTACCCTGGTTATCCAATTTCACTATGAAGGAATTAGAGACTGAACTCGTAGAGGATTCATTATGAATACCCGGACCAGGATCAAAGTCATTTGTCCCATAAAAACTGCCCAAATAATAAACATTACCTAATTTATCTATGGCGCTAGTGTTAAAAAATGCGAATCCTGTATATGATATTGCTTCTCCCCAATCTACTACAGTCTTCTGAGCAGATACATCAGTCGAAAAGAAACAAAATAGCATTAATGCACAAACTATTTTATTTTTTAACAGAGGTAAAATTCTCTCTCCATTATGATGAATAGTATTTTGATTCATGGTCGCTAATTTTAAATTCAGCACAATATTGATTTAATAATTTATTTATAAAATTGAATTACATGGATATACCGATTTGCATGACGAATGGTCGCAATTATATGATGGATTGATTTATTGTAAGTTGAAAATCAAGTTTTATTATTTTTAATTAAAACTTATGATTCCGCCTTACATTGCTTTTGAGTCCCTATTTCTTATATTTGCCCAAAATCTTAAAGCTCCGTTCTTATTGTAAATATTACATTAAGTCGACTTTTAAAGACTACAAAGCGTATACATGTCTATAGAAACCATACCATACCAACCCACCCACAAGATCCGCATCGTCACTGCAGCTTCGTTATTTGATGGCCATGACGCTGCGATTAATATTATGCGCAGGATCCTTCAGGCATCAGGCGCAGAGATCATTCACCTTGGCCACAACAGAACGGCCGACGAGATCGTCAATACTGCCATCCAGGAAGACGTTCAGGGTATCGCCATCACTTCATACCAGGGTGGACACAATGAGTTTTTCAAGTACATCTACGACCTACTTAAAGAAAGAAATTCAGGGCATATCAAACTTTTCGGAGGTGGAGGTGGTACCATTCTTCCTGAAGAAATAGCTGACCTCCATGCATATGGTATCGCTCGAATTTATGCACCAGATGATGGTCGTGCGATGGGTCTGCAAGGGATGATCAACGATCTATTGAGAAAATGTGATTATGAAATCGGTAAATCATTAAAAAATGAAATTGACCATCTCAACATCCAGCACCCACATAATATCGCAAGACTCATTACAGCAGCCGAAAACTATCCGGAGTTGCATCAGGATCTATTCGACAAATTGCATGACAGAGCTGCAGAAACAAAGATTCCAGTTCTCGGTATTACAGGCACCGGTGGTGCAGGAAAATCAAGTCTCATCGACGAACTCATTCGCCGATTCCTCATGGAATACAAAGGAAAAACACTGGGAATTATTTCTGTAGATCCAAGTAAAAGAAAAACAGGTGGCGCACTGCTTGGTGACCGAATTCGAATGAATGCAGTCAACAAATCCAATGTTTACATGCGTTCCATGGCGACCAGACAATCCAATCTTGCTCTTTCTAAGCAGGTTAAAAACGCATTGGATATCCTGAAGACCGCAGGATTCGACATGATAATCCTCGAGACGAGTGGCATTGGGCAATCTGATACAGAGATCACTGATCATTCTGACATTTCTTTGTATGTCATGACACCTGAGTTTGGCGCACCTAGTCAGTTGGAAAAGATTGACATGCTTGACTTTGCGGATGTCATCTCCATCAACAAATTTGATAAAAGAGGCGCTGTTGATGCACTCCGTGATGTTCGCAAGCAATATCAGCGCAATCATCAGCGATGGCATGATCCTCTCGAAGAAATGCCTGTTTTCGGCACCATTGCTTCACAATTCAATGATCCGGGCACAAATGCACTTTACAGAAAGATCTTGGATCTAGTAAGTATAAAAGCAGATGGGAAATTCGCCAGCCAAATGGAACTCGAATATGGCGATTCAGAAAAACAATACATCATACCACCTTCAAGAGTAAGATACCTTTCAGAAATAACAGAAGAAAGTCGCAAATACAATGCCTGGACTGCATCTCAAGCCGAAATAGCAGGTCAGGTCCAGTCCATTCAGACTACGATTGATCTATTAAAAAATAATGAAACGCTTGTCGGATCTTTAAAATCTTCATTAGCAGAAATAAGTAACAAACTCACCAAAGAAAATGAAGAAATTCTTACTTCATGGCCTGCTAAAAAAGCAAACTATGAAGGAGAATATTTCTCTTACTTCGTTCGTGGTAAAGAAATAAAATTAAAAACAACCACTCAATCCCTATCACACATTTCCATACCGAAAGTTTCCCTACCGAAATATCACAGCTGGCAAGATCTGCTAAGATGGATATTGATGGAAAATGTCCCTGGAGAATTCCCTTTCACAGCAGGAGTTTTTCCTTTTAAACGAAAGGAAGAAGATCCAACAAGGATGTTTGCAGGAGAAGGTCATCCAGAAAGGACTAATAGGCGATTCCACTATGTTAGTATCGGAATGCCTGCCAATAGGTTGTCTACAGCTTTTGACTCTGTTACTTTATATGGTGAAGATCCAGATTACAGACCAGATATCTATGGTAAAATTGGCAATTCAGGGGTTTCGGTTTGTTGCCTCGATGATGCCAAAAAATTGTACTCAGGTTTTGACCTTTGCGATCCAAGAACTTCCGTGAGTATGACCATAAACGGTCCTGCAGCGACGATTTGCGCCTATTTTATGAATGCGGCCATCGATCAGCAATGCGAAAAATACATCACTGAAAATCAACTTGAAAATCTTGTCGAACAAAAACTTAAGGACACGTACGATGTCAAAGGAATCGAAAGACCGACTTATAAAGGAGATATACCTGAAGGAAATAATGGCTTAGGTCTGATGTTACTTGGGCTTACAGGCGATAAAGTATTACCAGCGGATGTGTATGAAGAGATAAAAGAGCGCGCCTTAAATTCCGTCAGGGGTACTGTCCAAGCTGATATCTTGAAAGAAGATCAGGCGCAAAATACGTGTATTTTTTCAACAGAATTTTCTTTGAGATTGATGGGTGATCTTCAATCATATTTCATCGATCATAAAATAAATAATTTTTATTCTGTGTCGATCTCAGGTTATCACATAGCTGAGGCGGGCGCCAATCCTATATCACAGCTTGCCTTTACATTGTCCAATGGATTTACCTATGTAGAATACTATCTGTCACGAGGCATGGACATTAATGATTTTGCAAAAAATCTATCCTTCTTCTTTAGCAATGGAGTCGATCCTGAATATGCTGTCATAGGACGTGTAGCAAGAAGAATCTGGGCAAAGGCTATGAAACTCAAGTATGGTGCGGATGAACGTGCTCAGAAATTAAAATACCATATTCAGACTTCAGGTAGATCATTGCATGCACAAGAGATCTCATTCAACGATATTCGTACCACACTTCAGGCACTTTATGCCATTTATGATAATTGTAATTCATTGCATACGAATGCTTATGATGAAGCAATAACCACTCCAACAGAAGAATCTGTTCGTCGCGCGATGGCCATTCAACTGATCATCAATCACGAATTAGGTCTTGCTAAAAATGAAAATCCAACTCAAGGATCATTTATCATAGAAGAATTAACTGACCTTGTAGAAGAAGCTGTAATGCTGGAATTTGACCGCATTACTGAACGTGGTGGCGTATTAGGAGCTATGGAGACAGGTTACCAAAGAGGTAAGATCCAGGATGAAAGTTTGTATTACGAAACACTAAAACATACCGGAGAATTACCATTGATCGGAGTCAATACATTCCTATCAGATGATGGCAGCCCAACAGTCTTGCCAAAAGAAGTGATCCGTGCAACAGAAGCAGAAAAAGAATTCCAGATCAATACTTTAAAGCAATTAAATGAAGTTAATAGTCATTTGATCGAAGATGGCCTTAAAAAATTACAGGAAGCCGCCATTGCAAATAAAAACCTATTTCATGAATTAATGGAAGTCGGCAAATATTGTTCTTTGGGACAGATCACGCATGCGCTTTTTGAGGTGGGTGGACAATATAGGAGGAATATGTAGCGGTAATTATTAGTAGTTAATTGTTAATTGTTAATTGTTACTTCTGCTTTTTTATAGCAGGCGTTAAGAGTGTTGAATAGTATCGCAAATGTATTAATGCCCAGTGACTTTTGAACCCCGAAGGCGATGACATTATTATATTATAAATACTCTGACAGAATCAAAACCCCGAAAGCGGTGACATTTTGAAATGATGAATTTAGAGAGTTGGATGTTGGATGTTGGCCAACAAAAGGATGAAAGCCCAAATATTTTTGAACCCCGAAGGCCGTGACATTATTATAATATATATCCTGTGAAGGAATAAAAACCCCGAAGGCGGTGACATTTTGAAATAATGAATTTCGAGAGTTGAATGTTGGATGTTGGCCAACAAAAGTATGAAAGCCCAAAGATTTTAGAACCCCGAAGGCGGTGACATTACTATAATATATATCCTGTGAAGGAATAAAAACCCCGAAGGCGGTGACATTTTGAAATAATGAATTTAGAGAGTTGGAAGTTGGATGTTAGCCAACAAAAGTATGAAAGCCCAAATACTTTTGAACCCCGAAGGCGGCGACATTATTATAATATATATCTTGTGAAGGAATCAAAACCCCGAAGGCCGTGACATTTTGAAATGATGAATTTTGGACGTCGAATGCTGAAATGGTGAGTATCGAATAATAAAAGGCAAACGGATGACATTTCCCCATAAAAACTTGACTCAAAATTTCACAATAACCTTTTATTTTTTTCTCCATTTAAATCCGAAATAAAATTGAGTTCGTAGGTATGGAAGTTTATACAATAAAATAAAATACTTATGAAATTTAGAAAAAATGCAAAAATGATGATGTACGGTGCTTTGGCACTAAGTCTAACCGCTTCAGTTACCTCATGTAAAGAGGATGACGATGTAGTAAAAAGTCAAAAAACTTATATTTACACATCTAACAATGCAGATGGTAATATTAATTATTATGACGTCACCGACCTTTCAAATGTCATTGCAACAAATATAGTGACTCCCTCAGTAGCTGCAGATGGCATATTTTATGACGCTTCATCTGATGCTGTCGTTCAAGCTTCCAGGACAACGTTTGGCTTAGAGGGGATTATTAATGTATCTTCATTATCAAGTGGCGCCAGTGGTGTAACAGGAATAGTTGGAACATTGGACATGAAAAGCCCTAGAGAGACGGCAGTAATTGGCAATACTTATGTAGTAGCAGACAATGCTGATGCCGATGGCAATACAGCAACAGCAGATGGAAAATTATACATTTATACGAAAAGCGGAAACACATTCTCCTTGAGAAATGTAATTACAACCGATTTCAAATTGTGGGGAATTACATTTATAGGTAATGATCTTTATGCAGTAGTAGATGCTGATAATGAAATCGCAGTTTATACTAATTTCTTATCGAATACATCCAATACTACACTCTCAGCAACAAAAAGAGTAGAAGTAGAAGGCATCGTCAGGACTCATGGTCTAACATATGATGGAACCACGATGATCATGACTGATATAGGGAATGCAATGAATACAACAGATGATGGAGGATTCCACATTATCAAGGACTTTTTGACTAAATTCAATGGAGCTTCTAACGGAGGTATGATTACATTAGCACAACAAACAAGAGTTTCAGGAGCTGCTACTCTACTTGGAAATCCTGTTGATGTGGCATATGATAGTTCAAAAGATATCGCTTACATAGCTGAAGCCGGCAATGGCGGTGGAAGTTTGTTGATATTCAATGGCGCTACAAAAGGAGGAAATTTAAATCCAACTGTTAACATACCTTTGAAATCTGCATCTGCAGTATTTTTGGTAAAGAAATAATTGACCTGATCTTAAAATAATAGGCTCCTTCAAGGAGATATACCTAGAAATAATTGTACTTAAAGAGAGAATTGATTAATCTAATCAGTTCTCTCTTTTTATTTTTTTAATAGTCTACTTGTTGTAATCTACAGAATCCAGGAAGCTAATCAACTCTATTGTATTACTAACCCCAAGTTTGTGCAGCATATTCTTTCGATGAGTCTTAATAGTATGGACTGATCTGAACAATAATTGCGCGATGTCTGTGGATGATTTTCCTTCGATGACCAACTCCATAATTTTTTTCTCCTGAATAGTTAGTTTTTGAAGTAGGTAGTAAGGATTATCCTTTTTAGTTACCTGCACGGTCATTTCATTACTTTGGTGCAAACTTATGTCCGGTCCGATATAAACATCTCCTTTTGTAAGCGTTTCGATAGCAATTCTGAAGTCATTCAGACTGCAATTTCTGGAAATTATACCATCAACTAACTTATTTGAGAATAATCCTTTGGCAGTTTTAGAATTGATGATCTCAGGAATTAAAAGGACGTGTGATTCTTGTTTAAGTGACTTAAGATTTTTGAGTATATCTTCAAACTGAATATTATCAAGACATGCCTGACCTACAATAATTAAATCAATATTAGAAGGAAGATCAACATTTGAGCTGTGAGTTGATATAAAAATATTGGATAAGGGTGCGATTTTGTTTTGAACCAGCTGGTTTTGAATTCCTTGGGCGAACAATTCGCTTCCATCAATGATTACTACACTTAATTTTTCCATGCGAAAGTCCTAAATGAGTTGTATGCCACACACTAAATTTTATGCGCTGCTTCAAATACTTTATTGATAGTGTTACTTGTTTTTGCATAGGTGAAATTTGGATGAATGGCATATGCACCTGTCTCTCCTTTTTTATTAATTGCGATCATTCCAACCTGAAGATCTTTGTAATTGGGTGTTTTAGCCAGTAACCGTTCAATAGCTATTTCGCAAGCTTTTTGCGGAGATTTTTTATTTCTCATTAATTCTACTGCTAGAAAAGAAGACAAATTTTTCAAAACAACCTCTCCTAACCCAGTGCAGACAGCAGCACCATATTCATTGTCCACATAGAGGCCGGCTCCGATCACCGGTGAATCTCCTACCCTACCATGCATCTTATATGCCAGACCACTTGTAGTGCAGGCACCTGAAAGGTCACCATTGCTATCGATGGCCAACATCCCTATCGTATCGTGATTCTCAATATTTATTACCGGTTTATAATCGGAAGTCTCCAACCATTTCTGCCATTCTTTTTTGGATTTCTCAGTTAGTAGATCGGTTTTTTTAAAACCCTGATCCAGCGCAAATTGCAATGCACCTTCACCTGTTAAAATAACATGAGGGGTATTTTCCATTACTTTTCTGGCAACACTTATCGGGTGGACAATATGTTCTAAAGCAGTGACACAGCCGGCATTGCCCTTTTCATCCATGATACATGCATCCAATGTGACCCTCCCATCTCTGTCAGGCGCTCCACCTAATCCAACTGAAGAATTTGATGCATCAGCTTCCGGAACCATTACTCCTTGTTCGACAGCATCCAGCGCTCTTCCACCTTTACTCAATATTTTCCAGGCATCTTGATTTGCTGCAAGTCCGAAATCCCAAGTGGAAATTACAACAGGTTTTTCAGTTTTTTTATTCATCGAACTTAAATCCAAATTATTCAGACCTAAAGTACTCAAACCCATAGCAATGCTTGAGTTTTTGATAAACTTTCTCCTTTCCATCAGATTTGAATATTTTGAATAAAATAATTTTGACAATTATTTTGCCTTAGTTTCGAGCGTCTTGGTATCTATGACCTTACCTCTTTCTTTTGTAATTTGTTTTTTGATCTCGATGCTGGTGGGGCCTGAAATGATTTTGAACTCGGTACGTCTGTTAAAACGATGTTCCTCCTCAGTGCACTTGGCATCATTGACACAATTATTAAGCAACATAGTTTCTCCATATCCTACAGCCTGAATTCTGGCGGTATCAATACCTTTATCTACTAAATAGTTTTTAGCTGATTCAGCCCTTCGTTGAGATAGCTTCTGGTTAAATTCATCATTACCACGTGAATCCGTGTGTGAAGATAATTCAATAACCATAGTTGGATACTGGATCATCAACTCATTTAGATAATCAAGATCAGGCTTAGATGCTTTGAGGATCTTAGCATCATTGTAGTCATAATAAATACTATTCAGTCTAATCGGCTGGTTCGTACTAATTACCTCTATCTCCGGCTTTGGTACAAGATTGATCTTTACAACAAAAGCTGTATCAACCTTTATATCTGTTGTCTTAACATAAGTTGAATCAGGGAAATAGCCAAGTTTAGCGACTTTTATAAAGTAGCCTTTATTGATTTCTAATTCATATGAAAATTTATAATTATTGTCATTCCCTTCAGTCATATTGGTTTCAGGCTTGAATTGCTCTCCTATGGTTAAATTACCTCCTCTTAAAGGCTTATTTTCATCCAGAACATATACGTCGAGGTCTATGACAGGTTTTGACTTTTGAAAAGTAAAGATGTCATCACAACACGTTTTACCTCTCAATGAAGTTGTCCCTACTCTATTCGATACTAAAAAGCCTTCATATCCTTCTTCATCCACCACATATCCCATATCATCAGCCGGAGAATTGTAACCAAAACCCATGTTGACAGGAAGTGACCATGAGGTACCATTCCATTCAGTAGAATAAAGATCAAGTCCTCCAAAGCTTGGCAATCCATCACTGGCGAATACCAATCTTCCATCCTTGTAAAACGGAGTTATTTCGTCAGCTGGCGTATTGATCATCGAACCCAGATTGACTGGTGAGTCAAAAACTCCAGTAGAAAGCTTTGTTGCATAATACAAGTCGAATCCTCCTGTTCCACCTGGTGCATCAGAAGAGAAAAATAAAACATCCCTGCCGTATAATTCTCCCGGCATCGGATGTTTAACGATGGATGAGTCAGGAAGGCCTTGTACAATGGCAGGATCTGACCAACCATTGCCATCGCGAACGCAATAATAAACTCTAGAAGTAGCTACTTCTTCGCCATTGAATGTCACTTTGGTAACATACATGACTTGATCTTGCATGGATATCGCGACATTGCCGAGGGCGGGACTTGAGGCTGTCAGCATTGCACTAACCTCGACTGGCTTAGCCCAAGCCATTTCTTTATCTCTTTGAGATTTTAATAATTTAACAAGATATACTTTCCCTGGATCTGCACCATTCTCTAAAGCAGTAGATGTATAATACAATTCATTTTCAAATATAAATGGAGAATATTCGCCACTTTTAGAATTGATCTTTGGACCTGCAGAAGTTACTGCAACCTGATTGATAGTGGAATCAGTCTGAACTGCTAATAATATCCCTTTCAGTTCCAGAATAGCTAAAGATGACCATTTTTCATCATCAGAGTCTTTAACTTTTCTTAGTACTTCAGCAGCTTCCCCATATTTATCATTCATCTTAAGCATACGTCCATATTTGAACATTGCTTCCATGTTATTACCTGATTTATCGGCATCTACGATCCTTTTATATAAGGTCTCTGCTTTAGCATAATCTCTCAATTTATTGTTGAGATCTGCCATCAGGGGAATCATAGATTTATCTCTCTTTTTCTTATAAGCTTCCTCTAACTCATCTAACTGGCTGGCATAATTATTGGTTTCAGAATATTCTGATGCTTTTTCCAAATGAGCCTGATAAGGAATTGTTGTCAAAGGCTGAGCAAGTAGTGCTCCTCCAAATACCAACATAGGTATACATATAATAATGGTTAAAACCTTCATGAATGTTTTTTTAAACTTTAGATTCTTGGACATAAAATTACGGGGTTGTCTTTTGGCTTTTTGTAAATCATGAAAATATGACTCACTGATAGTTCAAAGCCGCCTGTAGGTTTGATAGCGTTCAAGGTGATATCATAAGATATACCTATTTTTGTGTTCTTAATATCCATTCCTGCAAGAAGTTGGACCGCATCTCCAAACCTGTATCCCACTCCACCAATGATTCGATTGCCCTTTAAGCTATTTAATTTATAACCTCCGGCGATTTGAAGGGCGATATCTCTTTGGCCTGCCATCGTGCTGACATATAATGCAGGTATTATGTCAATTTTCTCTGCAATAGGTGCATCAGCCGTACCATATATATTAAAGCGCATTGGCATTCGGCTTGCACTTGATGTGACCAAGCCATATTTCGGTTTGTTTATATGCATGACGGCAAAGCCCATCTTTACTACACCACCTTCCTGAAGTCCTAGGGTATATTGCAGACCTGCGTTAATGTCCCCATAATTTACTTTCTGATCATTGATGCTCATGAGATCTGTTGATGGCACAGGATTGTTGATCCCATCTTCGAATAAGATCTTATTTTTATCACTTACAGATCTTGCGACCAGACCATAAGAGGCTCCAATGGTTATTGAGGATGTTAAATCCTTATTCAAACCGATGTGATATGCCGCTGAACCGGTAAAATTTGAGGTTTTCAAACCTGCAGCTCCTGCCTGATCCTGAAGAAATGTTAATCCTACACCTACCCAATGATTAGCTCTAAATCCTTTTATGATGGGCGCATCTACATAAACGGAAGGCGTGACATATACATGTGAAAGATTATAGTTTTGATCCCGTATGATACCACCAGCTCTGAAGGTACCTAGATAATCCCCTGTTTTAGCCGGATTCAAGGTAATCGGTGCATCATAGAATCTGGTAAAGTGAATATCTTGTCCAATCAGATTGGTCCATGATAGACAGATGCACAATAAAAATGGTAAACTTTTTAAATTCATAAAAGTCATTTGCCTGTTTAGAATTAGAAACGGGATAAAAATAGGTAAATTTATGGTTTAGAAATAAAAAATATCAATAGATTAGAATAAGCTATTGAATTATAATCCTTTGCGATGCAATATAAGATGGTCCGATCAACTTAATTATAAAGAATCCTTTTCCATAAGCAGTCATATCCATAGTTTCAATATCCGAATTTGTATCAACCGATTTTCTTGACAGCATATGTCCACTCATATCTAAAACCTCTATAATGAGACGATCCTTATTATCTGATACTTTAACTTGAATGACGTTTTGAACTGGATTCGGATAAATTTCAAAGCTCAAATCGTTGACGGTTTTATTCGACGATAAACAATCACTGGCCGACCCAATTTGCTTTGCAAAAAAAGTAGCGAGAGATTTTGTCCGAACAAATATATCATCGACTGCATGACCTGTTAATCCGGGAAATAAACCCTGAAGCAAGCAATCTGCATAGTTCTCTGTAAATTCTGCATTGAAAGTAGGCATCGTAACTCCGTTAGCTTCATTATTTACAATTAAGTTTCTAATGCCTCCATTGCCATATACTTCCGGAACATTCTTAAGATAGTTACAACCTGAGTATTGGACAGCGCATGCAGATAGCCCTGCCATGACCTTACTACGTCCAAAAGGAACAATTAGATCATTCGGCTGCGCATACATATATAATGCAGGGAGCGGATAAGTATTGTCTTGTGAGGCTAAGAAGTCATTCATAATTCCACCGAAAAATGAAGCTACACCTTTAATTCTGTAATTATTGTTTTCCAAATGAATAGTTCCTTGAATTCCTCCTAAATCAGGCCTCCGAAGATCCATCATTCCGATTGGAAAGGCTTCAGGTGGCACACAAGCATTTTGATATTGCATAGCGGGAGCAGAAACCTCAGCTATTTCTTTTGTCAACTCACTTCTTTCTGATTCATCATCCAGATAAGCACTTGCCATTGTTATGAATCCTCCGGCACTTTCTCCAATTAAAAAAACATTGTTCGGGTCAATATTAAATTGGTCTTTGTTGGAAATCATGTACCTAATGGCGCCCCTGCAATCCTGCATACCACGATAGTTGCCACGATACCATTCAGCACTGTCTGCCATATTAAGGCAACCCCAATCCTGAACAGCACATGTGATGTATTCTTCCGTTTGAAACATGCCAAGCCGGTAATTGATAGCCACAGCTACATATCCTTTTTTAGCGAATTCTTTCATCCACAACTGGATGTCATATTCTTCTTTATTTCCTGCAAGAAAGGAACCTCCATGCACCACCAGGACAAGTGGTCGACCACATTCAGGAATAGTATCATTTATGGGAAATGCAATATCGCAGCGCAATGCCTGTTCTTTTCCGGTGTAATCGATGGCATAACCATAGACAGAATCCTTGTGTATTTCAATATCGTATTCCGAATCAACCCAAGGCTGTGAAATGGCAGTTTGAACAAAAAATATTGTTAGGAAGAAGAAAAGACCATTTTTCAACATAGTATTCAATTTTATAAATGTAGAAAAAAGTCATGCTTAATTACTCTACAAACAATGCAGAGATAGATCTATGTTCGTGAGTATTGCGAATCGCTCTGGCAAATAATTTTGCTGTGGAAAGCACTCTTATTTTGGAAGACTTTTGTTTTAGAGGTATAGTATCAGTCACGATCAATTCAAGTAAGTTTGAATTCTCAATAGTTTCATAAGCCTTACCGGATAAGACCGGATGCGTGCATAGTGCACGAACACTCTTAGCACCTTTTGCTAATAATGCGTCGGCAGCTTTACACAAAGTACCGGCAGTGTCCACTAAGTCATCTACCAGAATCACATCAGCACCTTCCACCTCTCCAATGACCGTCATCCCAGCTACTTCATTCGCTTTTTCACGATATTTATCACAAATGACTAAATCCTTTTTGAAGTATTTAGCATACACTCTTGCCCTCTTAACTCCCCCTACATCAGGCGAAGCGAACTTTACATCAGCAAGATCAAGACTTTGGATATATGGCATGAAGATCGCCTCAGATTTCAAGTGATCCACAGGGATATCAAAGAATCCCTGAATTTGTTCCGCATGAAGATCCATTGTCATCACACGATCAGCGCCTGACGCCTGAAGAATATTGGCGATCATTTTAGCGGAAATCGGGACTCTTGGCTTGTCTTTTCTGTCCTGACGGGCATATCCAAAATATGGTATTACGGCAGTGATGTAACCTGCTGAAGCGCGCTTTGCAGCGTCCATAAACAATAGTAGTTCGAACAAATTATCCGATGGCGGAAAAGTAGATTGTATGAAAAAGACATAAGCTCCACGGACTGATTCATTGATCACAGTTTGAATTTCTCCGTCACTGAATCTGCTGATAGTCCTCGAGCCAAGCGGCTGACCATAATAGTCACTGATTTTTTCAGAAAGATATTCTGATGCTGCACACGAAAACAATTTAACTTCAACCATGGACTCCGGATTAGGATGCGTTTTATATATCACGATTCAAAGGTAAAAATTTACTTCTTTTAACAACTATATATAAGGTCAAAGTTTTCGACTACGTGGCATAAAAGAAAAAATAATCAGTCCCAACGTCATTAACCCAATTAAATAGACAATGTAATCACCCCATTTACTGTAAAGCGTTTTGCTTTCATTGTAATATACCTTGTCCCGGATCACAGCATCCACTTCATATTCCGTCTCCATTCTGGTATCACCTCGTTGATTAATAAAACACGAAGTACCTGTATTGGCAGATCTTACGATGTCTTTTCTATTTTCAATAGCCCTTAATCTTCCGATGGCCAAATGCTGTAAATGCCCGGGTGTGTTGTCCCACCAACCATCATTAGTTACAATGGCAAGCAATCCTGCGCCTTTATCGACATATCCGCTGACCCAACCGCCATATATGCTTTCATAACAGATAATAGGTGCAATCGACTTATTCCCAAAAGTGAAATTGGATGGAGCATCTTGTGGAGCAAAGCCTTCATAAGTTCCCCCTAGCTTTTTAACCAAAGGTTTAAGAAATGGAAGCACATGCTTAAAAGGAAATAATTCGGCACCGGGAACAAACTTTGATTTATGGTATTCCTGAATTTTTGAACTATCTTTTTCCAGCATCAGCGCTGCATTGTATAATTCATAGTACATTTCGCCCTGCGCTCTTACCGTAGAACGATCAGGTCTTTCCCGAAAAGTATGGTAACCTCCTATTCCAGCTAGAATATGTGCATTTGGTGCTTGTCCAAATAAGGTATGAAGTTTCTGAATCGCGGGATTGGTGCCATAAGGGTCATCCAAATTAACTGGATCGAATACTGTTTCAGGATATATAATCAGATCCGTTTTATCATCGATATTTGATTGCGAAAGCGCCATGATCTTTTCTATTTGCACCTCTTCAGGAATGTCAAACTTCTTATAGTGAGGCTCATAATTTGGTTGGATGATAGTTACATCCACTGCTTCACCTTTTTCTTTATACCCAAAATACATTAAAATAGAGATCAGACATGGTATGATCAGCACAGCAGCGCTGATTCCCACCCATTTCCTCTTATCGGAAGGTATCGCAAATATCGAAGTAAAAATAACAATATTTAAGATCCAAATCCACAATGAACCTCCGAAATAGCCCGTGTATTCATACCATTGTATCAATGGATATGCAGTAGCCATGCTATTCCCAAGCGTCAACCAAGGCCATGAAATATCCCAAAAGGAATGAATATATTCAAACATGATCCAGCATCCTGCAAGTAGAAAATATTTCCAGATACCGGATTTATTATGTGTTAATTTATGATAAACCAGCCATGGAAGGGTCATCAGCAGTGCATTGGCTACATTGGCGACCATGCCAGCGAAATACGCTGTATTGGCAACCCAGAAGGTTGTTAGTAAGTTCCATAACCAAAATCCAAAGAAAAGATATTTGAAAAGGAGACCTGTTTTTGCTTTTTTGAAATGGCCAATCATTTCTTTTTCGACCATCATCAAGGGAATAAATCCAACGATCATACCCACAAATAGAGGGCTTGGCGGAAAACCAATAGTGAGCAGGACCCCTGAAAACAAAGAGAGTTTTAACCATCTCTGGTGCATTGAATCCTTTGCGATTGCTTTAAAACTTAATTGCAGCACAATAGCGAATATGCTACCGTAATTAAAAAGTGGAATAAATCCCCATAGTGGCCGGTGCATCATCATATAGGAGGTTATGGCCAATACAAGAGCACTCACAAACAAGCCTAAGGCGCGCATTTTATTCATATAGCCAAAGATAGGAGAATTGATAAAACTGGAAAGTAAAATTTTATGTGGGATGTGTATTAAATGTGAAAAGGCAATCAGTAATCAGTAATCAGTAATCAGTAATCAGTAATCAGTAATCAGTAATCAGTAATCAGTAATCAGTAATCAAAATAATTAGTCAGGGAACGTATTCAAAATTACATAATCAATAATTATTCTGGAAAAGAAAAAAATTATAATGACTTTTCAGTCTTCGCGTTCAATAGCCCATGACTTTAGTTAGGGAAAAAAATCCAATAACAAAATAACAAAAAGGCCTGAAAGGTCGCCTCCCTCAAGCGAATTGCGAAAGCTTTTCGCGAATTGAGTAATACCAAAATATTTTTTGGTCTCACTTAAATTTGCGATAAGTACAATACCTACAGGATAGGGTCGCCTTAAAATAAAATTTCAAAATGGTTACTGTAAGGACATGTCGCGACCTGTCCCTACAGTAACCATTTTGAAATTCTCGCTTTCCAACATAAACAGTTCGACCCTCAAATTCTCACCTCCTCACCTCCTCACCTTCTCACCCCTTAACCTCACTTATACACCAACCTCATACTCTTTCTCCAAAAAGCACCGTTCAATGCCGCCAGACCGCCAAGCAATCCACCTATCAAAAGTGTGATGATGATCAACCCAACTTTAGACCCATTAATTGGAAGTAAATAAGCAACTCTTTCCAGGATGGAACTTCCCACTTTACTTGATAAAATTATAACCAGAAAACCCCAATAAATAATAATACTAAAAGCACCCATCAAAAATGCGTGAAATTGGGTGATCTTAAAGAAGAAGCCTAGAAGCAAAGGAGCGATAATGATGAGCCACCACGGTCCGACATAGGTAAAGAGCGATGTGAGCACAAAGGTGATCGCGAAGAATGCCAGAAATTTGAAAAAAGGATTTTGCTTCATTTTATAAATTATTTACTCAAGCTTATTTGTTGATAATTAATTAGTTGAATTAATTTATAATCTTATTAATTTATCTAATTTATTTCATTTGCTGCTCACATACATCGGAGCTTCATTCTAATTTCTAATTTCTAATTTCTAATTTCGTATCTATTTACCCATAAACCTCCACCAACTTCCGCCACTCCTGCAATTCCTCTACTCCCGGCTTTCTCTTCCCAAAGACCTGAAGTATTTGTTCACCATGGCTGTTAAAACATTCTACTGAAGTGACAAAGCCATCCAATGTCGGTTTTCTCACAATCCAACACTGATCGATTGAACTTTCTATCAGATGCAGATTAAACTCCGGATCCAGCACATTCAACCATTCATTATGATCCACCAAGCTATTAATCCGCCCCGTAAAAATCTGCAATGCGCCTTTATTTGCCACAAAAATCATGATTGGAAGCTGTGTTTTGACGGCATCTTTCAATACGTTTCGGAGTGTTTTTTCTTCTACTCTGACAGCATAACCTCCGACTGGAGCCAACCTAAGCGCCTGAGTTCTGGTCAGATTGTATTTATAAATCATTGGGAAGAATTCATGCGTATCACGTAAGGATATCCATTCATGTCGGAATCCTTCCACATCAATAAGCGCATCGCTAATTTCAGCTTCCTTTTCAGGTTTTGGAGCGATTATCCCTTCCCATTGCTGAGATGGTGACTTGAATTCATCCACCAGCAAGTGAAAATGCTCCACATTGCTTTTATCATTCAGAAAAATCTTGTGCATGGCCTCTCCTTCCTTGCTGAAAAACTGAAGACTGCATTTCAATCTATCTTCTGTCTGCTCCATCGAGGCAAAAGCATATGCCCAGTGATTAAAAAATATCCGAAGGTCGATCGCCTCCCCTACAAAAACTCCTACAAGCGCTTTGTCAAGAATACCATTTGCATAATATCCCTTTCGCTCCATTACGCAGTCATCATTGCGAGTCAGTGCCATGACATAACCCAGACCAACTGCACGTATTAATATTTCATTAAACTCAGGTCTCAAAATAGTAACTTCTCTTCCCAGTTGAGTGATTAGTAATTCCAGTTCAGATACACCTATGATGGAAGCAGCTGACCTGATCCTTAGACCCGGTTGCTCCGATCGGAGGCTGTCCCATTTTTCTTTCAATAATAGTGTATCATCCATGAATTGTTCGAAGCAGTTGGTTTACTTGCAAAGTTGCAATTATTTATTAAAAAACTCAAGCTTATCATCAGTAATCAGTAATCAGTAATCAGTAATCAGTAATCGAAAAGTCCAATATTATAAGAAGAGTTCTATCTATTCTAAAATTTCTATATTCACTATGAAGAATAGTCATCTTATTTCCACAATGGAGCTATCAGCCAATAGCTAATAGCTGGTAGCCAATAGCCAATAACGATAACCGCAACTTACGGTTCAAACGTTATCGCCCTAAGTATCCTCTTGCTCGCAGCCTCATCTGCTCGCATAAACCATAGTTTAAAATACTCACCCGCAGCCCAGGTACTTACTCCTGTATCATAATAAGGACTGCCGGGATGACCGGATTGGCCGCCAGGGTATACACCGTAAGCTTCGATGGTATCAGTCAGAGATATGATCATTTTCCAGGACGGGCCATGGCTTTTCTTAGTTGCATTTACGATACCTTCTCCACCGCCTACATTGAGTTCAAGCCTGCTCAGCGACGTCATGTTCTGTTTCACATCGATCAAATGAGGAATGCATGTTCCTTTGTGCAGACCCCATTTCAATTTATTTTCCTTTTTCATTTGATTTAGTGCAGGCAAAATAGAAACAAAGCTTGTCTTTAATTGATCCGCAAATGTTTCTTTCTGAGGTGTAAAAATATTATCCACACATTTAAAATTCTTATTTTTCATAAGGTCCTGCACTATGGTGTTATGCTCCGGCATAAGTCCTATAACTGACTTTTTAAGCTCATCCCCCCAGATATTGTATTCCAATGAGTCCATGAGTGTCTGATAAATAGTAGCTCCTTCAGATTCAGCATCATTGAGTTTATCCCAGTTTTTCAATAATTTAAGCCACTCTTTTTCTTCTCCTGATAGGGACATACTGTCCAATGTCTCAAATATCAACGGGAGAATTTGATGTGCTCTCGTATTAAAATTATCGTTTTGGAGGTTCATCATATCCTGCACCGTGGCTTTACGCAACCCTCTCAATATACTGTTGATCCGGTACCCCCGCTCATATATATAATCACCACCTAAATAGTACGGATATCCAATTGGATCGGTCGGAAGTTGATTGGCACTGCTAACGAAACCTCTCTTTGGGTTTTTCATTGTCAACATTTGTTCGGCGGGAATCATACCTTGCCACTCATAAGTGCTGTCCTTGCCATCCATTAAAAACTCGCCTTGATATTTCCATTTAGCAGGAAATGTTCCTTGTTGGGTGATGGCAATATCTCCCGATTTTGAAGCAAATATCAAGTTTTGTCCAGGGCAAGAAAAAGAAGCAATCGCATCCCTGTAATCATCATAATTTTTAGCTTTCATCAGGCGAAGAAAAGGAAGCAGATCATTGGATGCATCATGCGCCTTCCAACGAACTGCATAGTAAGTAGATTGATTTGCTCTGGGTTTTCCACCACGAAAACCTCTCCAATTATCATCATAGATGACTGGTCCAAAATGGGTGTAAACTACTGTATCTATCTGGGTATTAGCACCTTTAATGATAAACTTTTCAACTCTTTTAGTAGTTGGGACATACTTGCCATTGTATAGATATTGATCATGAGATCTATCCTTATAAGTTATTTTGTAATAGTCAAGGACATCGCGCATAGCATTTGTAGAACCAAATGCAATATCCTGGTTAAAACCAATCACTATACCGGGTGAACCGGGCAATGAAACTCCATAACATGAATTGGTCGGGGTAGTCAACTGAATCTCATACCAAATGGAAGGAAGACCTAGCTTGAGATGCGGATCATTGCACAAGATTGGTTTTCCGGTAGCTGTTTTAGTCCCATCCAGTGCCCAGTTATTACTTCCATTATCCTTATCAGGCTTGTCAGTCACAATTGGATCAGGCATATCAGGATGAAAATATGCTGAGGTTGTATCCATTTTGCTAATAGGAAATCCTTTGGAAAATGGTGGCCTTAGATCTTTGGGTATAATAGGATCTAATGAATCTTCTCTATTCGGATACATGAGGTCAAACACTTCTTTTCCCATGGTGGCGAGGACAGCTGTCTTTTCAAAATCATCGTCATAAGCAGCAAGATCCTTGGCCATATATTTGGTCAATAAAGATGTTTTTAGATTAGACCATGCCTCAGGTTTGTAATCCAGCAACTTATATTCTATAGGGTAATCCTTTTCTGAAAGTGAATTTATATAGGCATTAACACCAGCAGTATATGCATCCATAGCATTAATAGAAGTTGTATCCTTCTCCATCTCTCTTAGACCAATCTCTGCACTGTAGGTGATGCCCAATCGCCTATTTGCTTTATCCAACGGCATTGCCTTGGCTCCGACTATTTCACTGATGCGACCTGCTGCAAAATGTGTTTGGAACTCCATCTGCCAGAGTCGATCCTTAGCATGAAGATAGCCTTGAACATAAAAAGCATCATTGTCGCTTTCTGCAAAAACGTGTGGAACCATTCTTTCGTCAAAATATACTTGTACTTTTTTACTAAGCCCGAATAGGTCTATCGTCATTTTATCCGGCATAGAACACAGTTCCGGATCTTCCAGATAACCGTGTGTAGGACTCAGTAATTTGCCCAGAGGTGGTGTCGCACCCCATTTTTTATTCAATAAAAAAATTAGGGAAATCAAAATAAGCGAAGTAGCAATGGAACCCAGATATCTCATCAAAATATATTAAAATTCATTTTTCAAATGTAAGCAAGTTTTTAGAATAGTAAGATAGTATTAGAGTGGATCAGTATTAGAGTTAACCAGTTTGATAGTATTAGAGTTGAAAGTATTAGAGTTGAACAGTTTGATAGTATTAGAGTTGAAAGTATTAGAGTTAACCAGTTTGATAGTATTAGAGTAGATTAGTATTGGAGTTGAGAAGTCAAGTTTCAATTTGGCTATAATATTGATTATCAATGATATAAAATTTATATATTTTGAATATAACTATATATCTTACTAATTATCATATATTTAAACTGAATCGTAGTTTTATCTATTTTTTTAATTCTATGTATTTGCGATACACTACCAATGAATTTCTCCCGTCGCCTCTGTACTTTTTTGGGCCAGCTTATGATTTCTAATTTTTACTTTCTAATTTTAATTACGGACAAGGGAAAGCCACAGCCTTGTTATCTTGCTACCACTTTGTTATATAGTGTTAATCATATACAGTAATAAAATATGATACTTATATTGGCATACTTTGCCAAGTATTGCGGACAAGGGCAAGCCTTTTCCCTACCATCATGATATTTAAGATAAAACTATAACACTATCTACTATAATATTCTTCATCTATTCCGTATTTTCAAAGATGGACTGTGTGGACAGGTCTCGACCTATCCCTACAGCCCATCTTTGAAAATACTTCTATACTTCCATACTTCCATACTCTAATACTGATTAACTGGTTAACTATTATACTATCATACTTTTACCCTTTCAAAATCACTCAATTTATCCAGCATCAAAATCGTCCGCTTTCCATCATCTGATCTTTTGTACATCATATCAAACTTTGCTCCGTAGACGATTTGATCAAATGTATATGAGATTCTGGTCACTACTTGATTAGAATAAAGGTGATCAAACGCCTTAAAATTGAGAATCACTTCCCCATGAAGATTTTCAAAATCTTCTTTTGTTAAACTGAAAAGAGGACTAGTTTCATCGATGTGATGAACTATTGTCCAATTAGTTGACAACATACTCACTTTGGACATTTCAACCTTGAGTGTATAAAATTTTAATGCCATACTACCATTTTCTTCTTGTTGAGGCATCATTAAAGTAAATGCCACTTCCGGATCTATGAAGAAATTGCCTTTATTAGGACAAATTCTTACCATCAAACCCCTTCCATCCTTATAAGGTGCAACCAATGCTTTTTTGGCAAATGCCAGATTGGCTATTGGCATAGAAAACTTTGTAAATAATAATCCGGTGAATAAAGCAATACTCATAAAACCAACGATGGCTTCAATAGATGATATCCAACCTGCTGTGATGGTCATCGGATTGAGCCTACCATAACCCAGACCACTAAATGTCTGAATACTGAAAAAGATAGCGTCCTCGAATCTTTCTGCTGAAGTAACTCCTACAGCTCCGGCGATCTGATGGGTTCCAACCAAATAATAGATATAGGCAAAAAAGATATTCAAAATGAAAATAGTCAATAAAAGTACCCCAATAAATCTCATTCCAGATATCTCCAAAAGGCTGTGATAATACCCATCGAAAGTGCGCCTGCGTCCTTCGACAGTGATATTTGGCTTCCCATTGGGCAATATCATTCTATCGCCCATAGCCGAACCATTATTACCAAAACCGGTGTCCGTTTCTGTTCTTCCGTTTATCCGTTTGGAATTGGCCATTCTGCTGAACATTCCCTTATGACTTTTCATTTGTTATTTTGATTATAAAATAAAGATAGAGTTTGAGAATCAGATTATGAATAAATTTAAACGACTGAATCGAAAACCATCCTGAATACCACAAAATTTATTATAAGTTTACATCGTTATCTTGCTAACCATGAAAACAATGAACAGATTTATTTTGACATTATGCTTTTGCACTTCAATTTATGCCTTTTCTTTCTCACAGGTCGTATCTAATATTCCGGTAGATTCAGCTCAGATCAAAGAATATGAGCGTCGGACCAAGCTTACCAGGATAGATGGAAAATATATTCCGAAGGATCTGAATGATGCCTTGATGGAATTGGACAAGATCATGGAGGAAGGGGCAAAGAAAAAATTTCAAGCCTATACAGAAGAAGATGCCCGCACTAAGACTCATTTTTCTTTTGGAAAATATATAAATGCCAGATGGTCCATTCAGGAGGGAAGCCGCCTCACAGCATGGTTTCAAAAATGCAAGATCTACAACTTTGACGACATGATTGACTGTGTCATCACGGCTTACCACAGAAAGTTAAATGACAAACCTATTCAATTTGAAGAGCTAGCGAACTATTATTATAAAAAGCAAATGGCAGTTACCGAAAAATTGAAAAAAGAGAAGGAATTAAGGGATTCTAAGAAAAGAAAGAAGAAGTAGTCAATATTTTTTAAAAAAGCATAAAAAGGTTATACATTACAACCGATTTTATGCAAGAATTCCTTTCGTTATACTCTAATATTGAAAATCCTACCTTTGAAATGGTAGTGTTTACATATTTGTTAGCATTCCTTCTATCTGTTTTGATAGCAGCTACCTATGCCAACACCACACCCAACAATATTAAAACGACTAATTTTATCCAGGCACTTATTCTTAGCGCCCTGATCTCTGCTACTGTAGTTCAATCCACAAATAATAGTATATCTGCGGGTGTTGGCTTATTAGGTGCATTGACGATCATCCAATTCAGGAGTACATTTAGGGATCCAAGAGATGTTATATTCATCTTCGCCTCAGTAAGCGCAGGCATTTCATGTGGTTCATTTGTTTTCATACCAGCTGTTATAGGATCTGTAGGGTTTTGCCTGGTCGCATTTATGTTGCGTTTTACTCCTTTCACTTTGGGTAATCATGTCATCTGGGAATTAAAAATAAGGACCAATGACGAACCCTTAAAAATTAAAATCGCAGAACAAATAATAGAGGAATACGCAAAAAAATGGTCAACGGACGGTTTGAAAAATGACAACAATAAGTTGGATGCTACGCCATTTTTGGAGATCGATTATATTGTTGTTCTTAAAGATGATGCCAAATATAAAATGCTTCTTGAAAGTTTCGAAAAAAAAGGAATTTCAGTAAGAAGATTTTACAAACAAAATTCAGACTTTACAACTAATAATTAATAAGAGCAAAACACCCCATCTATTGTTATAATATGAAAGTAAATATCTTATACATTTTCTGGGTTATCGCACTTGTTGCTTTCATATTAATCTTCCGAAATTTACAAACTCAAAGTGCAGGACAGTTATTTGGAATAGCTGATACAGAAGGGCTTATGCTGAAATTGGACTATAGAGCTCGAGTCAAAAAATGCTATGTTATAGTTGGCCAACAAGTCAAAACTGGCGATACGCTTATGATCTTCGAAGATGCTACAATAGAAAAAAGAAAACTAACAGAGAATACTGCCTCAAATCAGATTAAGGTGGAACAAGTAGCCAAAAATAATTCACTCAATAGAGAAATCAGGCTTTTCGAACAAACGCAGCAGGCCCAAATCACAGAATTAGAAGGCGAAATAAAAATCCTTCAAAACGAGATTGAAGTTCAAAATACTTTAAAAAAAGCAATCTCTGATAAAGAAACATCAAACAATAGTCTCAAGCATCAGGAGATTAAGGGCTTACAGGATGATATCGAACAAATTAAGTTACAAACCAAAGCACAACTAAATCTTTTCAGAACAGAAAAGATAAATAACATAAATATCTCAGGTTCCAGAACACAGGAGATGCTCAATGCGCTGCGTTTCATCGATGATGAAAGTAACAAATTAGTCCTACTTGCCCCTTATGATGGTTTTATAGAGGGTGTATATGCATCAGAGAACGAGGTGATGACAGATTTCAAGGACTTAATAAAAATCAATCCCAAGGAGCCAAACAAGATTACCGGATTTATCCATGAATCAATAAATATAGCATATAATCTGGGCGATACACTGCAGTTAATTTCTACTACCAGACCTAATGTGACCGCTCGTGCTCAATTGGTTGGTGTTAGTCATAAGCTTGTAGAATTACCTTTTCGTTTGCG
>Ga0209480_10000135_pt1 | contig 67068 bp, 52 predicted proteins | sample JI61114C2DNA_FD_187501 | JGI IMG/M metagenome (GOLD analysis project Ga0209480, IMG submission 187501) | Wastewater effluent complex algal communities from Wisconsin, to seasonally profile nutrient transformation and Carbon sequestration -... | ecosystem: Engineered > WWTP > Effluent > Algae...
CATTAAGTCTATCCAGTTTTCTGGATAAATAGTATCGGCATCAGCCGTAAGAATATATTTTCCATTTGCCGCACTCAAACCAGCATTTCTGGCAGCAGAAATTCTTTGAACAGTTTCAAGAATACAGGTTACTCCTGCAGCTTCCACCAACTCCTTTGTTTTGTCTTTTGAATTATTATTAACAACTATGATTTCTACAGACCATTTGGATTGATTATTGGCCAAGGAACTCAAAGTCCTTAAAATATTATTTTCTTCATTATAAGCAGGAATTACCACAGATACTTGAATAGGACCTTTTTGTAAATGCTGATATGCTGCTTTGATATCATTGCAGGTTTTTTCTGGAGATCCGGTTAAATAATATTTAGAAGAAATATATGGTGGAATTGCAATAGGTCTCATACAGCTTGTTTTGAAAATGGCAGTTTAATTAAAGGGCCATGCTAACGAAGTTAGAAAAAAATGAGGGTATATTTTTGCTTTGTTATCTTCCAATTTGATTTAATTAAATGATATTTCTTTATTATTTTTATCCATAAATCATCGGAAATAGGGCTTTTCTCATTAAATGACTATTAATGTTGATATGAAATGAGGAATTTTTCAATTTTCAGGTTTATATTGTAGCGTTATCCAATTAATACCCCCCGAATGCCTTTTAAAGGGGAAGTTTCTATGAAAGGCAACAAAACCGGAGCTAATATCTATATGGCAGCATCTGAAACCAACCCCCTTAAGATGGTCATTGTGGAAGATGACAAATTCATGCAATCCATTCTTAAAAAATATTTTAGCAATTATTTTTCTGTCAATGTTTTCAGCGATGGTATTGAAGCACTTTCATTTTTACAAGATGGAAATGTGCCTGATTTAATTGTAACAGATTTGAATACACCCAAATTGGGAGGATTGGAATTAATTAAACAAATAAAGGCAAGTGATTTCTTTAATTCCATACCTATCATGGTAGTTTCTGGTGAGGAAAGCTCTGAAATGATTGTCAAATGTCTTGACGCTGGTGCCGATGATTTTGTGGTAAAACCTTTTAATCCAAAAGAATTAGAAGCCCGTATTCGGGTTATTTTAAGAAGAACTGGAAACCTATTTTAACCCCCTATGTCTTATTCCCCCGATCCACTAATTCCTGGACAACCTATCATTGCTCTGATCAATTGTGATGCAGAAGTGACAAGTATGTTACAACACTGCCAATTGGGAGGACGTAAATTGATTTCTTTTAAAAATGGAATTGATTTGATTGATCGTTGGGAGGAAAGCGATTGGAATCTGGATGCCATTATTTCTCAAAGCGAGGTCATGGCGCCTTCTGGTGTATCATTACTTGAAACTTTGGTTCAAAAAAAGCATATAAAAATTCCTTTTTTTATAATTTGTAATAACCTGAATGAGAAAATTGCCAAGATAGCCTTGCAGGGAGGTGTGGCTGAGGTTTTTCGATTGCCATTTAAGTTAGAAAACTTAGAGACTAGGGTAAATTTTGTCATGGGTAATTGGGATGTGCTTCACAAATCAGGTGAAAGATCTGCTTCAGAATATTTGTCATATAAAACTCCGCCTGTAAAAAGGGTTTTTGACATTTTTTTTGCTGGATTAGCCCTCATACTGCTTTCTCCTTTTTTATTGATGATTATGATTTTAATAAGATTGGAGTCAAGTGGCCCCATTTTTTATTATGCACTGAGAGTTGGTACAGGGTATCATATATTTAAGTTTTATAAGTTCCGTTCCATGTATTTTGACGCTGACAAGCGCTTAAAAGACCTCAAGCATTTAAATCAGTATGAGGTTGGAAAAAGAAGTTCCAAGACAGATAATCAAGCTTTCAGTTATGAATTTCTTTGTGAGGACTGTAAGAACGCTGGTACTAAGTGTCAGTATCCCATTTATTCTGATACTTTGCATATGTGTGAGAAAGAATATGTTTCTATGCGCAAAAACAGTGGGGAATCTACCTTCATCAAGATTAAAAACGATCCGAGAATGACGGGGATTGGTAAGTTTATTAGAAAAACTTCTATTGATGAATTGCCTCAGTTGTGGAATGTGATTATTGGGGATATGAGTATTGTAGGTAACAGGCCTCTTCCATTGTATGAAGCTGAAAAACTAACCACTGACAAATATGCACTGCGTTTTATGGCTCCAGCGGGTATTACTGGATTATGGCAGGTAGAAAAGCGGGGACATGGTAAAATGTCTGAAGAGGAAAGGCTATTGTTGGATAATATTTATGCCAAGAACCATAGCTTCTTCAATGATATTATGTTGATACTTAGAACTATTCCCGCCCTGTTCCAAAAAGAAAATGTTTAGGTGTTTGGGTTAAACTCTTTCCCATTCTTTGCTTTCAAAATTGTATTGTTTCAAAACCTTTGCAGGGTTGCCAACGGCCACACTATAAGGTGGAATATTTTTTGTAACTACTGCTCCAGCGGCAACAACACTGTGTTTGCCAATTCTCACTCCAGCTGTGATAACGGCATTTGCGGCAATCCAACAATCATCTTCCACAACTATGAGAGACTTTAAAATAGGTTGAGCTTGAATAGGCTGATTGGGATCTCTATACTCATGGTTCAAAGCACTGGCTACAATATTTTGAGCAAAAATGACATTGTTTCCAATTTGAATTGGTCCAATAATGGTATTTCCCATTCCAATTAATGAATTGTTTCCAATAATCACGTCTCCAACACCATTGTTTACGGTACTAAAGTCTTCAATGGTGCTATTTGCTCCTAACTGGAATTGATTAAAGGGAAGTACATCCATTCTGGTATTCCACCGAATAGTGGAACCTGCGCCTTTTTTGTGGATAAAAGGATTGACCAATATCCTTACCCAAATTCTTGGTCTGGCCTCTCCGGAAGGAACCAACATCCAGTGGACTAGGTTTTTTAAAGTTGGGTTGTTCTTGATGGTATCTTTTATTGACATGTCTGGGTATTCAACAATAAAGTTAATTTTTTACCAATTGCTATAAAAATAATATCCACTTAATTCATAACTAATTGTTTATTAGGGGATTTGATGTTAATAAAACGGGGATAGCGAACAGGAAACCGATGTTCTTAAATGGTAACTTTAGATTGCGTAAATTTATCCTTTTAAAAAGGGAAATAGAAAACTTGTGCAGTAAATCTTAGGTAAGCTAAAATAGTTATCAAATAGAACAGATTATGGGGATGATTAACAGGAAGAAAGAGCAGCATAAGCCATATAAATGGATAATAATATGGGTTTCTGTTTTTGCTATTAGTCTATCTAACCAAGCAATAGCTCAGGAATCTATGATACCCGAGGTGAATTATTCCTATTTAGAAAAACTGATTGACACAGCTAGAAAATATTACCCTCAAGTAAAAATTGCGCAAAAGAAATTAGAAATGGCCAAAATAGCGGTTAAAAAATCTCAATTAGAATGGTTCAATTTCTTTTCTGTTACCCTCAACTATAGCCCTAATGGTGGTGCGGCCTCTTTAAACCAACCAACCCTTGCTGGTTTTCAGGTGGGATTTTTTGTTAATATAGCTGCCCTACTTCAAAAACCCTATATCATTAAATCTACCAAAATAGAATATGAAATAGCGAAACTTAGTCAAATGGACTTTGACATGATCATGGGTGCAGATGTAAAATCCAGATATTTAAGGTATGTACAGGCGGGTATGCACTTAAAGATCCAAAATAGGATTGCATTGGAAGCAGAAAGTATTGTAAAAGAAACAAGGTACAAGTTTGAAAAAGGGGAAGTGAATTTTGAAACTTTTACTAAGGGAGTAATCTATGAATCAGATAACAGGAAAGGAGTTATAGATGCTGAAGCCAATTATTTATTGGCCAAAAGTAGTTTGGAAACAATTGTTGGGAAAAAATTATCGGAGATACAATAATGGAGCTTGCAAGATTCATCAAATTATTAGTTAAACGAAAATGGCTCCTGATTGGGATGCCCATTTTTGTGGTCATACTGACTTATTTTCTTGTAAGAAATTTGCCTAATACCTATCCGTCACACGCAAGAATGGCAACTGGATTGGTTGATCAATCTCAACAAGTTCTCACTTTAGAGGCTTTTCAGGAAAGTAAAGTAAATCTGGATTTCAGCAATTTGCTAGAAATGACCAAATTGAAAAAAGTCTATGATCAAGTATCCTTCAAATTAATTTTACATGATTTAGAAGATTCTGTTCCTTTTAGAGAGCCTAGTAAACTCATGAAAGAAGTGGTGCCAGAAGCCAAAAGAAATGCTATCAAGGTTATTAGAAAGCATTATGCTATGCGTGAGCCTTTGTCGGCATTTAATAATGATGAGGCTGGGATGATTAAATTAATTGCCTCAATGGGGTATGATTATGATGGGTTAGACAAAAATTTGCGGAGTTATAGACCCAATAATAGTGATTTTATAGACATTTATTTTGAATCTGAAAATGCCAATCTTAGTGCTTTTGTAGTAAACTCTTTGGCACAAGAGTTTATTAATTACTATGCTGATTTTGTCAAAAATAATAAGTTGAAATCCGTCAATTTTCTTGATACCGTAATGAGGCAGAAAGAGGCGGAAATGCAACGATTAAAAATGTTACTGAAGAATTATAAAATTCAAAATCGCGTTTTAAATCTAGCGGAACAAGCAAAAAGTCTTTATGGACAGTTGGCGGATTTTGAAACCAGAAGACAGGTAGCGGAAAAGGATGTGATAGCTTTTGCTGGTGCATTACAGGGAATCAATGACAAATTTAGTCCTGTAGAACGGAAATATGTTGAAAGCACTATGGTGTCTATTAACCAACAAATTGCTTCAACCAAACAATACATTATTAGTCTTTCTGATGACTATATTAAGAGCAACTATGATGAAAAAATAAAATTCAAATTAGATTCTGCCCGAAAAGTAGTTTCACAGCAAATTCAAATTTCTACTGACAAATACATCACCAATCCATTAGCGGCAAAGGAAAACTTGGTAAATCAAAAAGCTAGATTGGAATTAGATTTAGATATTGCAAAATTCAGCTTAAACAGTTTGAAGATTGAATTGGAAAGATTAAATCAAAAATTTGACCTTCTTGTTCCACACGAAGCAGTGATTCAAAACTACGAAAGTGCTATAGATGTTGCCAGTAAGGAATATCTTGATGCTCAGTCTAGGTATAACAAGTCTAGCATGGAATCCAGTTTGTCAATTTCTTTAAGACAAATTGAGAATGGGGTGCCTGGAGCCCCAAGTCCGTCCAAAAAATTAATATTGGTCATTGTTGCTGGAATGGCAACAGGTGTATTAATCTTATTGGTGTTGTTTATATTGTTTTATTTGGATGAATCAATAATAGCAACAAAGGAATTGGCCAATCAAACCAATTTACCTGTTTTGGGTATGATTCCTTTATTGAGTGGGTCAGTTATTGAATTAAAAAAATTGTGGAATAATCAATTTGACGAAAATTTCAAATTGCGGAATTTTAAGGAAATGCTTAGGTCTACTAGATTTGAGATTGAAAATGAAATGTCTGGTACAAAAGTATTAATGCTAAATAGTCTTGGATCTAGTGAAGGAAAAACCTTGATATCTATGAGTCTGGCATTTGCATTCATGATGGTCAGAAAAAGGGTTTTGTTGATTGATGGAAATTTTGAAAACAATTCCATTTCAAGAATGGTTGAGCCACAATTAAATCTGGAAGCTTTTTTTAACGGGGAACAGTTGCTTCCCGATTTTAGGCCTCCTGGTGAAATTATGGTAATGGGAAATAGTGGTGGAGATACCAGCTTATTAGAGACAAGTCTTGCTGACAATATTCAATCCAAAATGGACCAGCTCAAAGAAGCTTTTGATATCATTATTATTGATGCACCAGGCCTTTCTAGGTTTAATAAGTCAAAAGAATGGGTGCGGTTTTCTGAAAAAATTGTTACTGTTTATGAATCTGGACGTACCATTAGTTTTAAAAATAAACAAGATGTACTTTATTTGAAAAGTTTGGATAATAAATTCATTGGATGGATTTTAAATAAAGAGGACAACGAAAAACCAGTTAAACCCACAAAGGTACCCAAAACTATTTTCTCAAAAAATATTGAAATGCAATGGGCTTAGATGTAATCAGCGGTTGTTGGATAGCCATTCAACTATTGGTTGGCTATAATCTGGTTTTGCCATTGGTAATTTATTTGATTTCTGTATTCAAAAGGCATGGCATAGCTCAGTCTATATCTAACACTAATGCAGATTATGCTATCATTGTAACTGCGTATGAACAAACACATACCCTTGGACCTGTGGTTGCATCTATTTTGCAATTAAAACATAAGAATTTCCTTGTTTATATTGTAGCAGATAAATGCGATGTAAGTCAGCTTCATTTTGAAGACGAAAGAGTCATTGTCTTAAGACCTGAAGAAACCTTATCTAGCAATACTAGGTCTCATTTTTATGCTATACATCGTTTTAAAAGACCTCATGATAGGTTAACCATCATAGATAGCGATAACTTGGTTGAGCCTGATTATCTTGATCAGTTGAATCCCTATTTTGAAGCTGGCTTTAAAGCTGTTCAAGGAGTTAGGGATGCAAAAAATATGGATACCATGTATGCTTGTTTAGATGCTGCAAGGGATATCTATTACCATTTTTATGATGGAAAGATCCTTTTTCAAGCAGGCTCTTCTGCAACCTTAGCTGGGTCAGGTATGGCATTCACAACAGCACTATACCGTAACTGTTTGGAACACCAAGACATTACTGGTGCAGGATTTGACAAAATTCTACAAAAAGAAATTGTAAATAGGGGTGAGCGTATTGCTTTTTCAGAACACGCAATTGTTTATGATGAAAAAACGTCCAAATCAGATCAGCTGGTTAAGCAAAGGGCAAGGTGGATAAATACTTGGTTCCGTTATTTTAAATTTGGATTTGGAATGATTGGCAACGGAATATTAAAATTTGACTGGAATAGATTATTGTTTGGTTTGGTTTTATTAAGACCTCCTTTATTTATATTCCTAATTCTTTCATTATTATTTGCCTTTGTTGATTTATTTGTTGATCCTATTCAAACTTTATATTGGATAGGAGGTTTCTTCCTTTTTGTAGTTGGATTCTTATTTTCCCTATTAATGTCTAAAACGGATAAACGTATTTACAGATCCCTATGGGGGATTCCTAAATTTATTTTTTATCAAGTTCTGTCTTTATTGAAAGTAAGAAAGGCAAATGAATTGTCTGTGGCTACCCAACATTATCATGATAATGAAATTAATGAAATTAAATAATCATTATGAGAATTGACCCTACTGAAACTTATGATGCTGATTTAAAAGCGCAGCGAGAAGCTAAATTGGTTGATTTAACCAGAAAAGCTGCCATTGCTTTATCCCTTCTAGTAGAGGTGGCAATTTTTTATAAGATGCTTGCTCCTTGATTTTGGAAGACTTTAAATTACATATCAATCCCAATGTTCCTGCCAGTGGATTTAAATTGTTTCAACATCAGTTGAAACAAAAACTTGTTGTTGAAAAATTGAATGGGTGGCAAGGTTTCTTAGTTTTTTCCATAGCTGCAACAGCTATTGCAATAATGGTTGCTAATGGAGGCATGACACCTGGTATTATGTTGGTGGCATTGATGATTGGGGTGCCTGTAGTTTATTTTTTGATTGTGAAACCTGAGTTTGGGATCATGGTCTATTTGAACTATGCCTACACCATGATGCTCATGATTCGGTATGGTATCAATGCTCCTTTGGGTACTATTATGGATGGGTTTATGGGGTTATTTATCCTGGGCATTTTCATTCACATGAAAAAGAAAAGAGAATGGGAAGTGTTTAAAAACCCAATAAGCACAGTGATTTTAATATGGGTTGGGTATAATATTTTTGAAGTGGTTAATCCTGCTGCTGCTTCAAGAATGTCTTGGCTTGGGGCTTTAAGAACTGTAGCATTAGTTGCTTTATATTTTTTTGTATTTCTATTACATGTAAGGACTAGAAAATTTCTGTTTATTATTGTCAAGTGGTGGTTATTGGTATCAGTGATTAATGCTTGTTATGCTTTTAAGCAAGAGTATATTGGATTTTTTGATTTTGAACAACGTTATTTGGATTCAGATCCTAATATTTATCAGTTGTTATTCTTAGCTGGGCATTGGCGTAAGTTTTCTATGATGTCAGACCCCGTAACTTTTGCTTACAACATGGCAATGTCCAGTTTATTATGTATGGGATTTATATCTGCTCCCATCAAGTTTTATAAGAAAATTATCTTGGGTTTCATGGCTTTGTTTTTTCTTAATGCCATGTTGTTTTCAGGTACAAGGGGGGCTTTTCCTTTGGTGCCCATTGCGCTCATGTTGTATGCCATTCTGAAATTCAATAAGCAGGTAATGATTTTTACAGGGATTGGCTTACTATTTGTAGTTTTTCTGATTTTCATGCCCTCTTCCAATCAAAATATCCTTCGATTTCAATCGGCCTTTAGGCCAAATGAAGATGCATCCTATATGGTTCGTAAAAGAAACCAAGCTAGAATCAAGCCCTTTATATATTCCCATCCTATTGGGGGAGGGCTTGGTGCTACCGAATATTTTGGCCAGAAATATGCCCCAGGGTCATACCTGGCCCATTTTCCACCAGATAGTGGCTATGTTAGGGTTACAGTAGAACTAGGGCCGATAGGGTTGATTATTTTCTGTATTATGATTTTTGTCATTCTAAAAACTGGCATAAATAATTATTATAGCATAAAAGATCCAAGACTCAAAGCTCTGACGCTGGGTTTGTTACTGGTGATATTTGCATGGAATATTGGAAATTTTCCTCAAGAGGCTTTTGTGCAATATCCTTCTAATGTGTTATTTTTCCTTACGGTAGCATTAGTTGTAATAACAAAAAGGCTGGATGATGAGCAAAATCTATTAGCGGATGCAAAACAATGATAGAATAAAGGGAAGAGATATTGTGGTGGTTGGTCAACAACCATGGGATGTTTCCATTGGTAGCAATTGTAAAAATATTGCCATTGAGTGGAGTAAATATAACCGTGTACTTTATGTAAATGCCCCACTAGATAGAAAAACCCTATATCAATCTAAAGCAGATCCAAAGATTCAAACAAGGCTAGCAGTTATAAAGGGAGCGAAAGATGGATTGATTCAAATTCAAGATAATTTATGGAATTTGTATCCTAATACAATGATTGAATCTATTAATTGGATTCCATTGCAAGGTCTATTTGAGTGGTTGAATAAGCGCAATAATCGTTTGTTTGCTCAAAGTATTCAAGTTGCCATTCAAAAACTAGGGTTTAAGGATATTATCTTGTTTAATGACAATGATATGTTTCGTTCTTTTCACTTAAAAGACATGTTGCATCCATTAACCAGCATATATTATTCAAGGGATTTTATGTTGGCGGTGGATTATTGGAAAAAACATGGTGAAAAATTAGAACCTGAATTGATTGCAAAATCCGATATCTGTGTTGCAAACTCTACCTATTTAGCTCAGTATTGTGAGCAATACAATCCACAATCTTTTTATGTAGGTCAAGGTTGTGAGCTGGATTTGTTTATGCAGACAGAGGGGCTGGCTAAACCTTCAGATATGCTTGCTATTCCATCTCCCATCATTGGATATGTTGGAGCATTGCAAAGCATTAGATTAGACATTGAAATTTTGATGCATATTGCTGCATCAAAACCAGAATGGAATTTGGTTTTAGTTGGTCCCGAGGACGATGTGTTTAAATCTAGCCCCCTGCACCAATGTAAAAATGTGTATTTCATAGGCTCAAAAGACCCATCAGAACTACCCCAATATATACATGCTTTTGATGTTTGTATTAACCCGCAGATTGTGAATCAAGTGACTATAGGAAACTATCCCAGAAAAATAGACGAATATTTGGCAGTTGGCAAACCCGTTGTTGCAACTAAAACAGAAGCAATGCGTATATTCATGGAACATTGTTACCTTGCTGATGACAAGCATTCCTATGTAGATTGTATTACTAAAGCATTGGAAACCAATAGCCCTGAATTGGCAAATCAAAGAAGGGTATTTGCATCTAGTCATACCTGGGAAAACAGTGTTGCATTAATTGATCAAGCAATTTTAAACAAGGAAAAGGAACAGTATAAGTGAAAACAGCCTATTTGATATTAGCCCATACCAATCCAAAACAACTGGAAAGGCTGGTAGACCGCTTGGCTTTTCCAAGTGTGGATATATATATTCATCTTGATAAAAAGGCAGATTTTACTCAGTTTGAATTTCTTAAAATGCGGCCCTATCTTTTTTTTGTTAAGGAAAGGGTGAAAGTATCATGGGGCGCTTATAGTATTGTACAAGCAACCGTTAATGGACTAAAGCAAATTGCTGCAACTGGTATAGCTTATGATATAGTTCATTTAGTAAGTGGTCAAGATTATCCACTTAAAACAAATCAAGAAATCAGCGATTTTTTTGCTTCAAATAAGGATAAGGCTTTTATGCATACCCTTGATGTAGCTACTGAATGGCAAGAAGCAATTCCTAGGGTAGAATACTACCATTTTACCAATTTTTCCTTTGCAGGTAAATTCCGATTGGAAAAATTTTTTAGAAAATTGCTTCCTAAGAGAAAACTCCCCGGAAATTTAATTGCAGTTGGTCGATCTCAATGGTTTAGTATTAATATGGATCATTTGAGATATATACTGGATTATATGGAACAACACCCAGAGTTTGTCCGATTTTTCAATTTAACATGGGCACCTGATGAAATAGTATTTCAAACCATTTTATTTGCCTCTCCTTTTAAATCTCAGATGGTGAATGACAATATGCGATATATTGACTGGTCTGGGGGAGGTGCTAGCCCCAAAAACCTAACAATGGACGATAGGAATGCCATGGTAAGTTCTGGAAGGTTTTTTGCTAGAAAGTTTAATCAGGATACTGATGCTAATGTACTTGATTGGATTGACCAAGAGTTATTGGGTTGGAAGCCTGTATGAACGCTCAAATAAAAGTTATGAAACTTGTTTCCATTATTACGGTTAATTTCAATCATAGCCATGTTACGGATGAATTTTTGGATGCATTTTACGCTACCAATCACTACTCTAATATAGAAATCATTGTTGTTGATAATGGTAGTAAGATCAATCCAGTTCCAGCTTGGTCCGTCAAATATCCTGATGTTCAATTTATTAGATCCGAACTTAATTTAGGGTTTGCTGGTGGAAATAATCTTGGTGTTGCACATGCAAAGGGTGACCTGCTTTTTTTTGTGAATAATGATACAGAGTTTACAGTTGGGTTAGTACAAACATTAGTAGATACCCTTGATAAGCATCCACAAACAGGAATGATTTCTCCCAAAATCAGGTATTTTCAAGAACCTGAAACACTGCAATATGCTGGTTATACAGACATGAACTATTTTACAGCCAGAAATGCTTGTATTGGCCAATTTGAAAAAGATCGGGGTCAATTTGATCATCTTAGTGGGTTAACTGGATTTGGTCATGGGGCAGCCATGATGATTACAAGAGAAGCAATTGACAAAGCTGGTTTAATGGCAGAGAACTATTTTTTGTATTATGAAGAATTGGATTGGGGTGCCAGAATCAAAAGAGCCGGTTTTGACATTCGATTAGAAATGGGGGCATTGATTTATCACAAGGAATCGGTTTCAGTTGGCCAAAAAAGTGCTTTGAAAGAATTTTTCATGAATAGAAATAGGATACTCTTTATTAGGAGGAATGCTAGTTTTTTTCAGCGACTAGTATTCTATTTTCATTTTTTATTTTTAGTTACTCCAAGAAATATCATTGCTTATTTGAAAGATGGACAGTATGAGTTTGTCCCTATTTTGTTTAAAGCCATTTGGTGGAATCTTACAAATGGGGTTGATAGTTCAGATTTGGGATATCGCCTTTCTTAATTTGCACATTGATTATTTAAAACGGAAATTATGATGCAAACAATTTTTTGGGTAAGCCTGTTCATTGTATTTTATACTTATGCAGGATATGGAATAGTATTGTTTGTGTTGGTTAAACTCTTGAGGCTTTTTAAAAAGAAGCCAGTGATGGATCCGAATTACGATTTTCCAACAGTTACGGTTATTGTAGCAGCTTATAATGAAGCTTATTGTATTGAGGAGAAAATTAAAAACACATTGTCTTTGGAATATCCTCTAGGCAAAGTGAAATATATTTTTGTAACAGATGGGTCTACAGATGAAACACCTGCTATAATTGCAAAATACCCAGCTATTCAATTAATGCACAAAGAGGGGAGAAGCGGTAAGATTGTTGCGGTTCATAGGGCAATGAAAGACGTGGATACCCAGGTAGCCGTTTTTACTGATGCCAATACCATGTTGAATAGTTTAGCATTGATCAATATTTGCAGACATTATCAGTTTCCCCAAGTTGGTGCCATTGCTGGGGAGAAAAGGGTACAGATTGATAATAGTGGAGACGCTACTGCGGGAGAAGGATTTTACTGGAAATATGAGTCAAAATTAAAAGCCTGGGATTCAGAATTGTATTCCGTAGTAGGAGCAGCTGGAGAATTGTTTAGTGTAAAAACTGATTTATACGTTCCTGTTGAACCAGATACAATTCTTGATGATTTTATGATTTCTATGCTTATTGCAGAAAAAGGATATAGGATTATTTATGAGCCAGAAGCTTATGCAACGGAATCCGCCTCTGCCAATACAAAAGAGGAACTCAAAAGGAAAATCAGGATTGCTGCTGGTGGAATTCAGTCTTTCCTGAGACTTACTAGTTTGTTAAATCCGTTTAAACTTCCAGTTCTAAGTTTTCAATATTTGAGTCATCGTATATTAAGATGGACCATAACGCCATTTTTGATGGTGTTATCATTTGTGCTGAATTGGCTAATAGTGATTTATGCAGAAGGGGATTGGAAATACCAAGTTTTATTGGTATTACAAACTTTGTTTTATGGTTTTGCATTGTTGGGATGGGCCATGCAGTCAAGGTCTATTAAGATCAAGGTTTTCTTTATACCGTACTATTTTTGTATGATGAATTTTGCCGTTTTGGCGGGGATTAAACGATACCTGTTTTCCAATCAATCCGTTTTATGGGAAAAAGCCAAGCGTAAATAAGACAGTTAGATTAAAATACTATTTTAAACAGATAAAAAAGTATTAAAACTACATTCCGCTTCTTTGGATATTTGATTACCAACGAATGTTTGCCAAGAGAAGCTTAGCTGCACTTGGTTAAATGAATCGTTATCAATTGCAATGCATGAAACAGCTTGTTTTTTCACTATGCTTATTGATTTGTCCTTACTATTCTATTCTTATGGCACAAAATGATTTGCCAGCCGATAAGAAAGCAAGTCCTGCAACAGTAAACCTGTATAAAAACCTTAAAAAGCACTTAGATAAAGGCGTTCTTTTTGGCCATCAAGATGATCTTGCCTATGGGGTCCACTGGTTTGGAGACAAGGGTAGGAGCAATTTGAATGATCTTGTAGGCGAATATCCTGCAGTGTATGGATGGGAATTGGGTCATCTTGAATTGGATGCGGCATATAATCTTGACAGTGTTTCCTTTAAAAGAATGCGAGAATATATTCTAGAAGGATTCCAAAAAGGAGGTGTCATTACCATTAGTTGGCATTTGAGAAATCCTGTTAATGGCAAAACAGCTTGGGATGATGCAAAAGGGGTGGTCAAAGAGATTTTACCCGGTGGATCCAAACATAATTTATATCTCTCTTGGGTTGATAAAGTGGCTGTTTTTTTAAATAGTTTAAAAACACCATCGGGAGAAATGGTGCCGGTTATTTTTAGACCATTTCATGAGTTAACGGGTAATTGGTTTTGGTGGGGGCAAGACAGATGCACCGCTGAAGAATACAAGCAATTAATGCGCATGACCATCACTTATTTGCGCGATACCAAACAATTGCACCATTTGCTATATGCCTACAATACTTCAGGATTTAAGTCTAAAGAAGCGTTTATGGAAAGGTATCCTGGAAATGATTTAATTGATATTCTAAGCTTTGATGATTATCAATATGGGGATGCTTCAAAAGATAATAGTTTTGTCAAAAACATTGATTTGCAACTTGGACTTTTAGAATCAATGGCTGCTGAAAACAACAAAATTCCAGCATGGGCTGAAACTGGGTATGAAAAAATACCCTATTCAAAATGGTGGACAGAATGCCTGTTGAAATCCATTGGTAAGCATAGACTTTCCTATGTATTAGTATGGCGAGATGGAGGGTTGGTAACGGGTAAAGCCCCTAGAGAATTTGCTCCTTCTGATACGCATTTTTTACCTGTTCCTGCTCATTCTTCTGAACCCGATTTCTTGAAAATGTACTTCTCGGGTAAGTTCTTATTTCAAAAAGGGGCAACGGCGTTAAAACTCTACGATAAATAATTCTAACATTTAATATTAATCAACCTTATGAAGTTAGCACTGCTTGATATTGCCATCATTGTTGCTTATTTAATAACAATGATACTCATAGGTTGGTTTCTTAGAAAAAAAGCAAGGCTTAACCAACAGCACTATCTCATGGGGGGTAAATCATTGCCTTGGTATATGTTGGGAATGAGTGATGCATCAGACATGTTTGATATTAGTGGAACAATGTGGATGGTTGCACTATGTTTTGTTTATGGCATGAAAAGTATTTGGATTCCATGGCTTTGGCCAGTGTTCAATCAAGTGTTTTTAATGATGTTTCAAAGCAAATGGTTAAGAAGGTCAAATGCTACTACAGGTGCTGAATGGTTAGGCACCAGATTCGGGGTTTCTGGTAAATCAGTAAAAGCTGCTCATAATGTGACAGTTGTATTTGCACTTTTAGGTTGCTTTGGATTTCTGGCTTATGGATTTGTAGGTCTTGGAAAATTCATAGAAATTTTTGTTCCATGGTCTGTTGTTAGTGATTACATACCTTTTAGTATTTCTGCGGATTTTGTTCCACATTTTTACGGTATAGTCTTTACCCTTTTTGCCATGTTTTACTCCATTCTTGGGGGAATGCATAGCATAGTACTGGGCGATTTTATCAAATACTTGATCATGTCCGTTGCCTGTATTTGTATTGGTGTAATAGCCATGCAACACTTGCAAAGAGGTGAATTAAAAGTTCCAGAGGGATGGTTAAATCCTTTTTTCAATTGGAATTTAGACTTGGATTGGTCCAATATAGTTCCCGATGCCAATAAAAAAATAGAACAGGATGGATTTGGTTTGTTTGCAGTGTTTTTTATGATGATGTTATTCAAAGGCGTTTTTGCAAGTTTGGCTGGTCCTGCTCCAAATTATGACATGCAAAAAATCCTATCTACCAAATCACCCAAAGAAGCTTCTAAAATGAGTGGCTTTGTTTCTATCATTTTATTGCCCATTAGATATACCATGATTATCGGGTTAACGGTTTTGGCATTACTCCATTTTCAGCAATTAGATTTAAGTTCTCCTAGTGGCACTGACTTTGAAAAAATATTGCCTGGCGCCATTAATAATTTTTTGCCAATTGGTGTGTTAGGGTTGGTGTTAACTGGACTGTTAGGAGCTTTTATGGGTACATTTTCTGGAACATTAAATGCTGCTCAGGCTTATATCATGAATGATATTTACTTGAAATACATCAATCCCAAGGCAAGTAGTAAGCAGTTGATTTCTTTGAATTATTTGGTAGGTCTTGTGGTTGTTGCCATTGGCATCATTTTAGGATTCTACGCAAAGAATGTAAACACGGTTTTGCAATGGATTGTAGGTGCTTTGTATGGTGGGTATATTGCAGCAAATGTGCTCAAATGGTATTGGTGGCGTTTTAATGCAAGTGGTTTTTTCTGGGGAATGATGAGTGGTATTGCCGCCGCCTTGGTATTCCCATATATTTTTGATGGATTGCCCTTGTACAATTGGCCATGGTTATTTTTAATATCTATTGCGGGTTCCATTATTGGTACTTATTCTGCGCCTCCAACAGACCAAGAAACATTAGAATCATTTTATAAAACGGTTAAGCCTTGGGGCTTTTGGAAACCTATTCAAGAAGCTGTAATGGCAAAAGACCCAACCTTTAAGGCAAACAATCGTTTTAAGTTAGATATGTTCAATGTTGTGCTGGGAATAATTGCCCAATTATGCCTGACCATAGTTCCAATGTATTTGGTTTTGGGTATGCAACAGCCACTTTGGATCTGCTTACTTGTATTAGGAATAATTGTATTGATTTTGAAAAGAACTTGGTGGAATCAACTTGAAGATTAATTCTTTATAAACATTTTTATACACTGTCTCATGAATCCAATTTTCAACCAAAGAAAAGAAGCACTGATTCGACAACATGAAAGCCTTCTTGCTAGGATAAACCAAACTGCTGGATTGGGAAATGGCTGTTATCAACGATACCAATATCCTGTTTTAACAGCAGAACATATTCCACTTCATTGGAAATATGATTTTGATGAGAAAGCCAATCCTTATCTAATCGAGCGCTTTGGCATTAATGCTGTATTAAATGCAGGTGCTATTAAGTGGAAAGGAAAATACCTTGTAGTTCCAAGGGTAGAGGGGATTGATAGAAAATCTTTTTTTGCAGTGGCAGAGAGTGAGAACGGTATTGATGGATTTAGATTTTGGGATAAACCCATTATCATGCCCGAAACCAGCGACCCTGATACCAATATTTATGACATGCGATTGGTTGAGCACGAAGATGGATGGATTTATGGGTTGTTTTGTACAGAAAGAAGGGATCCTGCCGCTTTACCAGGTGATCAAAGCGCTGCTATTGCCCAGTGTGGTATTGCTAGAACCAAAGACTTAATTCAATGGGAAAGGTTGCCAGATTTGGTTACCAAATCTGCACAACAAAGAAATGTAGTATTGCATCCAGAATTTGTGCAAGGCAAATATGCTTTTTACACCCGGCCACAAGATAGTTTTATTGAAGCTGGAACAGGAGGTGGAATTGGATTTGGGTTAAGTGAATCAATTTGTCCGGCCGTTGTAGAAGAGGAAGTAATTCTTGATAAAAAACAGTATCATACTATTTATGAATCAAAAAATGGGGCGGGACCTGCTCCCATTAAAACTGCTAAAGGGTGGCTTCATTTAGCCCATGGTGTTAGAAACACAGCCGCAGGCCTTAGATATGTTTTATACCTTTTTTTGACAGACTTGGAAGACTTGACCAAAGTAATCTATAAACCCGCAGGATATTTTATTGCTCCAGAAGGAGAAGAGCGGGTGGGGGATGTTTCTAATGTTGCTTTTAGTAATGGATGGATTTTGGATGATAATGGGACAGTATTTATCTACTATGCATCTTCTGATACTAGATTGCATGTAGCAGTTTCCTCTATGGATCAACTATTAGATTATGTAATCAATAACCCAGCTGATGGATTTAGGTCTGCTACTACAGTTTCAACTATTCTAAATATCATAGAAAAAAATGTTTCAATAGGGTATCATGGAAAATAGGATTTCTGAATTAAAATCTGACTTGTCTATTGAGTTGGTTAGAATATTGGATTATTGGAAAGAGCATACGGTTGATTTGGAGCATGGCGGCTTTTATGGTAGGATTGACCACCAAGGTATTGTTGTTGCAACTGCACCCAAAGGTCTGGTGTTGAATGCTAGAATTTTGTACGCTTTTTCAGCGGGGTATAGGCAAACCAAACAAGCCCAATATTTGCAAATGGCGCAAAGGGCGTTTAAATACCTCTGCACTTATTTCTATGATAAAACATTTGGTGGAATGTTTTGGGCTGTGGATGCAGATGGGAAACCGCTGGATACTAAAAAGCAGGTTTATGGCATTGCATTCTGCATCTATGCTTTATCTGAATATCATATTGCTTTTGAATCTAAAGAAGCACTGGTTTTGGCAAAAGAATTATATGAATTGCTAGAATCAAAATCTTATGACAAAGTAAATGGAGGATATTTTGAAGCTTTTACACAAGGTTGGACCTTATTGGAATCCCCAAAATTGAGTAATAAAGATCAAGATTCTCCAAAAACAATGAATACGCATTTGCATGTTTTAGAAGCGTACAGCAATTTATTTAAGATTTGGCCTAACATAAAATTGAAAAACAGTATTGTTGAATTGTTGCAGATTTTAAAACATTATTTTATATCGCCCCAAGGGCATTTGCATTTATTCTTTTCTGAAGATTGGAGATTGGAGTCTGATACTATATCTTATGGTCATGATATTGAAGCCAGTTGGTTAATTTGGGATGCGGCTAAATTGGTTGAAAATGAACAGCAATTATTATCAACTAAGCATATCATTTTGTCTATTGCCCAAGCTGCTAGAAAAGGGTTAGATACAGATGGAAGTTTGTTGAATGAATCCAATACGGAGCTCACTGTTTGGAATAAGGAAAGACATTGGTGGCAACAGGCTGAAGCCATGGTAGGATGGATGAATGCTTGGCAATTGAATGGTCTACAAGAGAATTTTGAAACCGTTATTGATTGTTGGAGCTTTATTAAAATACATCTAGTTGACCAGGAAAAAGGAGAATGGTTCTGGGGCGTTAACCAAGACTATTCTAAAATGATTCAAGAGGATAAAGCTGGCTTTTGGAAATGCCCTTACCATAATACCAGAATGTGTATAGAAATGCTGCATCGGTTAAACTAAAATATGCTTCCATGGGTAGCAGCAATAACCCTCTTACTGATACTTGGAAAATGACTCATAGTATTTAAGAAAAAACCAGTTAGACTTTCGTTTCCAAAAAATTGTTGCACCAATTTTCCAGTATGGATGCGCATAGAAAAATGCTGTTTCCATTGTTGTTCATAATTTGATTCCAATAGATTCCTATTCTTGTGTACCTGAAAATATTGGTGAATATTTTCAAAAGCTAATTTACTTCCATGCATGGCCATACTCATACCATTACCACAAAGAGGGGGTATCATACCGGCAGCATCGCCAATAAATAATAAATGATTTTCTACCCTTTTCTTATGTTGAAAACTGATTTGTGAAATGGTTAAGGGCTTTTCATATAGGAATTGGGCTTCCTTAAATATGGTTTTTAGTTTTGGATTTCTCCAAAGTACAGACGCTTCTAGTTGTTCAATACTATTGCCGTTTTGTTGCAGATTTGCCGCGGTAGTCATATAGCAAAGACAGGATTTTCCAGATTCTATTTGAGAAATACCACAATATCCATTTTGAAAATTATGCAATGCTATTAGGTTCTTTGGATGTGGGTATTGAATATGGTATTTCACACCTATGAAATTATTCCACCTGCTTGGTTTGTTTTTAACAAATGGCCTATTTAATCGAAGGTCTAGATTACTTTTCTTACCAAAACTTCCGGCAGCAATTGTTGCGGTAAATATTTTTTTATCAGTTTCAATGACAAAATGGTTATCTGTAAAATGTAAATTTTGGACTTTTGTATCTGTATGAATTGTTACAGCTTTTTGTAAAGCAAGTTGGTATAATTCATGGTCTAAAAAATACCTACTAACACCTATGCCACCTAAGGGCAAATGAAAAGAATGCAATTTTCCATTGGGGGCAGAAATGTCTAAATGATCAATAGTGGGAAGCATCCAATCTGTCAATGGTAATCCAAGAGATTTTAAAAATGGTTCAGACTCTTTACTAATGTATTCCCCGCAAACCTTATGAAAGGGATAGCTTTCTTTTTCAATCAATAATGTTTGATAACCCGCACTAGCGGTTTGGATAGCCAAACAGAGTCCTGCAAGTCCTCCTCCAATAATGGCAATATCAAATAAGGATGTTTGGGTTGTCATTAGTTGTGGTTATAAACAATTAAATATCTAAAAGCCCATTTCCAATTGATGGTCACAGATTTAATTTGTGCTAAGTCAAACAATGTATTCCATTCTGATTTATGAAAACCTCTTGCCACACTTATGGGAGCATCATTTTTTACCAATCTTGATTTGGAAAAGAGTTGGGTTAACCATTTAATGGAATAATAGGCTAACCAATGTCTTTGTAAGTCATTAATAAAAAAACCAACCTGACTATTCTGTTGCATCCATTGTAATTGGGAAACCAAATCTGCATGATTGAAGTGGTGGCAAAATAAGCTTGAGAAAATAATATCTGGTTTCTCTTTTAATTGCACCAAGCTATAATCGTTACAAATGAATTGGGTATGATCATTTAGTTTGTGGTTTGTTTTGGCAAATTGTATGCATTCCTGATTTATGTCTATGCCAATAAGCGAAACCGCTATTTCTTTTTTCTGACAATAATTTAAAATGACCAATAAGTTATCTCCTCCGCCACAACCAATTTCGCATACACTTATTTTCTTTTTGTTTTTTATCAATTGCTTAAATCCTGCTAAACTAATAGCATGACCTCCTAATAAGGTATTGATGGTATTGAGCTCTTGCATATTAAGTGCAATTTCATCAAATGGAATATCATCTGCATCAAGTAGTTCTTTTTCCAGACTTCTTTGGGATAGATTAGGCATACTTCATTTGAGTTGAAGTGTTTTCTAATAAAAATGTTTCCATTGTTAGCCCAGGACCAAATGCAACACCAAATACCTGTTCTTTTTCTTTTACGCCTTTTTCCATGATAGACTTTAATACAAATAAGATAGTTGGGGCAGACATATTGCCATATTCGTGTAAGACTTTTCTTGCGTCTTCTGTATCTGATAGAGTTAATGCTAATTCCTTTTGTATCAGATCTATAATCTTTTTACCACCAGGGTGAATGCACCAATGTGAAACCACTTGATTGCCTAAGCCATTTTTCAAAACTGCATCTTGAACTAATGCTTTAATATCTGTTTCAATTAATTCTGGCACATAACTACTTAATCGCATTAAAAATCCCTTTTTGCTGATCTGCCATGCCATATCTGATTTTCCTTGGTTGGCAACATGAGAATGAAACCCTTTGATTGTTAAACTATTTGTTTGTGCTTGGTTATTGATTAATGCTGCAGCGCATCCGTCTGCAAATAATAAACTACTTGATGCATTGTCTAAACTATATTCTTTTTGTAAATGAATGGTACACAGTTCAAGACAGACCAATAATACCTGCGCTTCAGGGGTGCTATCACAAATAAGTTTGGCAAGTTTTAAGCCATGTATAGCAGCATAACATCCCATAAAATTGATAGAAGTTCTAAAAAGTGTTGGTTTTAATTTTAGGGCTTCCATGATTTCTAAGTCTAAACCTGGAGCACTCATGCCGGTACAACTAACGGTAATCAAATGGGTAATTGCCTTTTTCTCACATTGTCCGTTTAAGCAATTTTCTATTGCTTCTAAACAAAGTGGAGTGGCTTGAGATTGATAGATGGCCATTCTTTGGTCAATATCAGGAAAGTCTTTAGTTGGGTCTGGTGGAACAAAAGTCCATTGGTCTTTGGGTAGACCAAAATCTGGAATTACTGAATGTCTTTGCCCAATCCCGCTCTGGCTATATAGAAAGGACAATTTTCTTTTCTCAATAGGGTCCAGTTGATATATCTCTTGCATGAAAGCTAGAATATCTTTCTGACTATGACAATGTTTGGGAACGGCAATACCTATAGAAGTTATTTCAGCCAAAATTTTTAAAGATTAATAAGGTGATGAATGCCGCATTGGTACAACTACTTGCTAGCCAGTTCATAAACATTGTTTGTTTATATCCAGCCTCTTCAGGATTATTCCAAACTTTGTAAAACCAATACAGAAAATAAATAACCACGGGAAAAAAAAAGAGTTGTAATATAAAAAAATGATTCATTTTATCCTGTTGGTTAAAATGCCAAAACAAAATACCAAATGCCAAAAGATATAGACACATGCAGAAGAAAAATGTTCCTTTTTTACCCAATAATATAGAAATGGTTTTTACGCCGTCTTCTTGATCTTGTTTGTGTTGATAGATTTGCGTTATTGGGTAAAATCCTCCAATTAATAGGCTAGAAGCTATTAATAAATCTAAAGGCACTGAAGGAGTAATGACATTACTGCATACTTCAAAAACCATATAGAATACTAGCGCACCTTGGTTTACAATCACCGTTAGGTATCCTATAATGGGGTATTTTTTTAACCTGATTTTTCGCCATGAATATAATCGGGAAAATAAAATATAACATAAGTAGCCCAATCCAAAATGGATACTGATTAAAAAGGCAAGTACTAATCCCAAAAGGTCCATAAAAACGCTAGTCTGGTATAATTCATAGCTAGGCTCCATGGGTTTTTCTATTCCTCCTATACTTTCAGTATCTCTGTCCATATAACTATTGTATCCATTTGAGGCAGGATACAATAAAAGATGTAATAAAAGAAAACTGGCAATTGCATTTAGCCAGTTAATATTTTCTGTAAAGCTTAGTGCAAACCAAAATACCGGCATTAAAAAAAAGGAAAAAGGGAACCTGAGTAATTGTATGGTTGATTTTTTGAGTAACATAGGTTGAATGGGTTGGTGGGGCCCAAGAATCTTAAGTTAAACATCATTTTTTAAAAATGGGCATTTTGTTGAACATCTAATAAGTTAAATCATCGAATCCCTGTTTCCAACATCATCCATTAGTATTATCTTGGTACAAATGAACTATATCTTCAAATTATATCCAATAGTTTCTGCCAGTATCTTTTTTGCCTGTTTTTTAAGTTTTTCTGTTAATGCTCAAACGGAGTGGAATTTAAAGAAGGATAAAGATGGGATTGCAGTTTATACAGCCAAATTAGAAGATTCAAAATTTAAATCCATTAGAGTAGTCTGTGAATTTCAGGGAAGCCTTTCACAATTGGTTTCAATTTTAATGCAACCTAATTTACAACCAGAATGGGTATTGGCCACCAAACAAGCCAGTTTGGTTAAACAGATTTCTAGTGCTCGATTATATTATTATGCAGAAGCTGCCTTGCCTTGGCCAATGAGTAATAGAGATATGGTTATAGATCTTAGTATGAGTCAACACCCAATTACTAAATTGTTGACCATACATGCAAATACCATTGATAATATATTGCCAGTAAAAGAGGGTAAACAAAGAGTGCCAATTTCACAAGCAACATGGTTGGTTCAACCTCTTCCTGACAATAAGATTAGTATAGACTATCAAATTAAAATTGATCCCGGTGGAGGAATTCCCCCATGGATGGTCAACCTATTTATAACTAAAGCCCCTTTTGAATCATTTAAAAATCTTTCTAAATTATTATCAGACAAAAGATTTAAAGGGCAGCATTTTGATTTTCTGAGAGACTAGTTGGGATTAACTTTTAAGAATTTTTGAAAGAAGTGCTGATTTAATTTCAGTAACCTCTGCTTTAGTAAACCCATGTGCTCTAATGGCACCCTCACCGGTGGTTTCTATTATAATGGTGGAATACCCAATCAGTGGACTTTCAATATCTACCGAACTAATCCTATTCATGGGAATGGTAGTTTCTTTTCCATTCAAAAAACCGGGAAGTTTTAAGGTAATAGCTGAATCATCCATCAATATTTCACATGGGAAAAGCCTATTGCCTTCTGATAGTCTAGAAGCGGTATATTTTTTCATAATAGTATATTCATTAATAAAGTTAGACAATCCATGTAATTCAATACGAATGATTAAAATGTAATTATTTGCCTATTTTATCTTAGTCGGTGAAAATCACGATGAAAAATCGGTGATTTTACGGTAAGCTTTTGGTAATTCTACTACAAAAACAGCTACATTCTACATCTACATTTGTTTAAAATTAGAAAGATGCAATTCTTTTCCATTCCTGTTCAAACCGAATACAAGGGTAAGAAAATTACAGGGCAATTAAGGGGTACGGTGGTTTATTGGGAATTTGAATCCTACTCCAGTTATTTTGTACAGTATTTTCCCAACCATATTTTCAGTAGTAGAACTATTTTAAAAGATAAATCCGAAGCTACCGCCTCTTTGGTTGAAGTATTACTTACTGCTATTGACCGTTGTGTGGAGCCCATTTTAGTTTGACATTTTTTACCCAATCCTACTTTTATATCAACGGATGATGTTTTCTGTCATTTTGCTGCGTATTTTTAAAGACATACGCCATATATGCCAACTTCAAGAAGACAAGTCCTGAAACAAATTTTATTTGTTTCTGCAGGATCAACTTTAATTCCTTCCTGTTTGTTATTACCACAAAACAAAGGACTTCAACTGAAACATATTTCAGTTAATGCTGATCAGGAAATGATTTTTGCGGCTTTTGCCGATACGCTAATTCCTAAAACCGATTCTCCTGGAGCATTAGAAGTACACGCAGATCTTTTTGTCTGGAAAATGCTGGATGATTGTACCCCAAAAAAGGAACAGGAAAAGTTTTTGAAGGGTTTGAATGCTTTTTCAGCAGCATTTCAAAAGCAACAGAAACAATTTTTTAGTAATGCTGGAATTCCTGAAAGATTGGCTTTTTTGGAAGAATTAGAGGATAGTAAGGATAACGAAAATCCAGTAGTGATTTTTTATACAAGGGCAAAACAGCGCTTGATTCAAGCTTATACTGGGTCAGAATTTTTTTTGACCAAAGTGCAAGTGTATGAACAAATTCCATCTAGATTTCACGGATGTGTACCCGTTACTAATCAACCAATAAAAACCGCTTAAATGTCAGAGAATTCATCATCTAGCAACGGAAAAAGAAGTTTTGATGCCATTGTTATTGGCTCTGGGATGAGTGGTGGTTGGGCAGCAAAAGAGTTTACTGAAAAAGGCTGGAATACCTTGGTTTTAGAGCGGGGAAGAGATGTACAACATTTAAAAGATTATCCTACAACCAATAAATTCCCCTGGGAATTTGAACACAGGGGGCAAATGCCACTTGAAATTACCCAAGCCAATCCTGTCATCAGCCGTTGTTATGCATTTAAGGAAGATGCAGCCCATTTTTTTGTCAAAGACCAAGAACACCCATATCAACAAGAACTGCCATTTGATTGGATTAGAGGATACCAAGTAGGGGGCAAATCAATCATGTGGGCAAGGCAAACACAGCGCTGGAGTGATTTTGATTTTGAAGGTCCAGCAAGGGATGGCTTTGCAGTGGATTGGCCTATACGATACAAGGATTTAGCGCCTTGGTACAGTCATGTTGAAAAATTTGTTGGTATATCAGGAAACAAGGATGGGTTAAGCATTTTGCCAGATGGTGAATTTCTACCTGCATTGGAACTAACCTGCGTTGACCACTATTTTAAAGAGGTCCTCCAGAAAAATTATCAAAATAGACATTTGATTTATGGCAGGTGTGCTCATTTAACAGCGCCCACAGCCCTTCATTTAGAACAGGGAAGGGGGCAATGCCAGAAAAGAAATCTTTGTCAGCGAGGTTGTCCGTTTGGAGGTTATTTCAATAGCAATTCCTCTACCATTCCTTGGGCCGCTAAAACTGGGAAAATGACACTGAGGCCATTTTCTATTGTTCATTCTATTATCTATGATGAACAAAAGGGAAAGGCTACTGGGGTGAGGGTCATTGATAGTCATACCAAAGAAATGGTAGAATACTTTGCAAAAATAATATTTGTGAATGCTGGGGCTTTAAATACCAATTTGATCTTGCTCAACTCAACTTCATCAAGGTTCCCTCAAGGATTGGGAAATGATCATGGGTTATTGGGTAAATTCCTGGCATTTCATAATTATAGAGCAAGAATCAATGCAACCCATGAGGGACATTTAGAAAGCACAACGGATGGGAGGTCACACACAAGTGCCTATCTACCAAGGTTTAGAAATGTAGAAAAACAAGAAACGGATTTTTTAAGGGGCTATGCTGCAGGATTTTCTTCCTATAGAAGCGTTAAAAGAAATACCCAAGGACTAGGACTTGCTCTGAAGCAGCACTTAGCAGAAAAGGAGTTGGAACCTTGGCAAGTGGGGTCTCATATGATGGGAGAAACCATTCCTAAGGACACTAATCAAGTGAGTTTGCATTCCAGTTTAAAAGACGAATGGGGGATTCCACAGCTGAATATTCGGGTTGGATATGATGATAATGATGAAAAAATGGTCAAGGATTACCTAGAACAAATGTCCGACATGTTCCAGAAAGCTGGGTTTACCAATATCAAAACATCAGATTCCAAACAGGCGCCTGGCCTTGATATTCATGAAATGGGAGGTGTTAGAATGGGAAAAGATCCCAAAACATCTCTACTCAATGAGTACAATCAACTCCATGCATGTAAAAATGTGTATGTGACTGATGGAGCCTGTATGACCTCTACTTCTACCCAGAATCCATCCCTTACCTATATGGCTTTAACAGCAAGGGCAGTTGACCATGCAGTTAGAAATGGAGGAATCTGACAATAAATTGTATTTTTCTTATTAGATTGCACCCGAATAAAGCAAACCTGTTTATGACTATCGAAAGTTTCAAAGAACTGACACACGATCAAAAATTGAAAGAATTGCGCGTTGCCGGGGATTTGTTGGGATCCTATGAACGCAATGCGGAACCAAACACGCCCAAAATTCCAGGTGATATATTTGCACTATATGATTTCTGGGTGTATTTGAGTGATGACGAACAGACAGTGATCCCTACTCGTAGGAATCCATTGGCTGCCGCTGCAGAATAATTTCTGTAAAAACTAATTGAAACGCCCCTTATTGGGGCGTTTTTATTTTCATTGCACCGTATTTTTTCTTGGGATTTTCATTTTTTTAAGAAGAGAATCCTGGGTTGATTTGTTTTTGTTTAACAGGATGATGTATGGGAATTCTTTAATTTAGCAAAGCATGAAAAAGATTCTTCTAACTGTTTTCACAGCCCTTTTGGGTTTGGTTTTCCATCTTAATGTAAATGCCCAACAGGTTGATTCATTAATGGAGGTTTACGATGAACAATTTCCAAAAGAAAAAGTGCATGTGCATTTTGACAGAACCATTTATAATAAAGAGGAAACCATTTTCTACAAAGTCTATTTGCAGATGGCATCTCTACCCAGTGAGATGAGTAAGAATATGTATGTAGCATGGTTTGATACCAGTGGCAACTTATTAAAACAAACTGCAGCCCCACTTTTTCAGTCAACTGCTAAGGGCAGTTTTGATATTCCGGCCAATTATAAAGGAGATTTTATTCATGTAAAAGCCTTTACCAGGTGGATGTTAAATGATGACTCAGCCTTTGTATTCGAAAAAAATATACAGATTAACTCGGGTAAACCATCTGGCCCAATTCAAAAAATAGTTCAAAAAACAAGGATTGACTTATTCCCAGAATCAGGTAGCCTAGTTCAAGGAGTAAATAATCGCGTAGCATTTAAAGCCACCAATCAGTTTGGAACACCAGTTTTGATTAAAGGATTTTTGGTCAATGATAAAAACAAGGTATTGGATACCCTTAAAGCGGTGCATGATGGTATGGGCGTTTTCAATATCAAGCCAGTTGTAGGGGAAAAATATCAATTGAATTGGACCGATGAGTTGGGGCAAAAAGGAACTGCCATAATTCCATCACCCAAAAGCCAAGGTGTGGTTTTAAAAATAACAACTGACTATGAAAAAGCTTATGCTCAAATAGAGAGAACACAGGAAGTCCCCGCCAATTTTAAAAAATTTAAAATGTTGGTGCACCAACACCAACAATTGATTTATACAGTTGATTTTAAGGGAGAGGAAAAGTTGGTTCAAAAAGCAGCCCTACCTATTGATGAGCTACCAACTGGCATTGTTCAGTTTTCTTTGTTTACAGAAGATTGGAAACCTGTAGCGGAAAGAATTGTTTTTGTTAATAATAGACTCCATGAGTTCAATGCCAAAATGAGTATTCCCATCATTGACCTTAAAAAACGAGGAAAGAACGTTATTGAAATCATGGTTTCTGACACGGCATCTACTAATATGTCTATGTCTATTACAGATGCTTCTATAGTGCTGCCAGAACAGCAATCCATTTATTCAGATTTGTTATTAAGCTCAGATATCAAAGGTAAAGTGTACAATCCTGCTTATTATTTTTCCTCTGATGCGGATAGTGTAGCGGCCCATTTAGATTTGGTCATGATGACCAATGGATGGAGACGGTTTGATTGGGAAAAATTATTAAAGGGAGATTTTCCAAAATGGACCTATCCAAGAGAAACTGATTTCTTAAAATTAACCGGAAAGGTTTATGGAAATCAAGCATTGGCTAATACCAAAGAATTGCAATTGAATCTAGTGATTTCTGGAAAAGACAGTAGTTCAAAATTGTTATTCCTTCCTGTGGCTAAAGACGGAAGTTTTGAACAAACTGGCGTATTGTTTTATGATACAGTAAGGGTATACTATAGTTTTAACAATAACCCCAAACTCACTGAGCAAACCCAGGTTAAAATTCAAAATGGGCTTTTGTATCAGGAGTTTAAAAAAATTGCTTTTTCACTAAGTGGTAACCAAGCAGGTTGGAGTGATAGTATGGCAAGGGTTCAATTGAATTATTATTTGTCTGAACAGGAAAAATTACGAAGGCAAATGGAATCGGCCACTTTACAAGAGGTGATAGTCAAGGCCAAAACCAAATCTCCTATTCAACAATTGGATGAAAAATACGCTTCTGGATTGTTTTCCGGAGGCGATGGTTATTCCTTTGATTTATCCTCAGATCTTAGTTCCATGGGGGCCATTGATGTACTAACCTATCTACAAGGAAAGGTTGCCGGGTTAATGATCACTGGCTCAGGTGCAAATGCGCAAATAAGCTGGAGAGGGGCTACGCCAGATTTGTTTTTGAATGAGATGAAAATGTCTATAGATATGGTTCAAAGCCTAAATGTGCCAGATATAGCTTTTATCAAAGTTTTTAGACCACCGTTTTTTGGAAGCCCAGGTGGTGGTGGCGGTGGAGCTATAGCCATTTATACCAAGAAAGGAAAATCGGGGAGAGCTAACCAAGCCAACAATAAGGGCATGGAGAATGCAGTTTTGGGAGGATATTCCGTTTTTAAAGAGTTTTTTAATCCCAATTATGATAAGCCCACAGGGAATTTTGAAGTGGATAGTAGAACTACGTTGTTTTGGAATCCCTACTTATTGACCAATAAACGAAGCCCAAGGGTTAAAGTGGAATTTTATAACAATGATAGTAGCAAGAAATTGCAAGTAGTTTTAGAAGGGATGAATTCAAATGGAAAACTTACTAGAGTTGTTAAGATTATAGAGTGATGAGTACAGATAATTGATTAAATTTATGTATGACTTATCCAATCCCTGATAATGAAAAGGCAAGACTCCATGCATTGCGCAATTATCAATTATTGGATTCCATTTCGGAAGAAGAATTTGATAAGTTTACAGAATTAGCTTCTTTAATTTGCGACACCCCCATTTCTTTAGTTTCTTTAATTGATGAAAATAGACAATGGTTCAAATCCAAACAAGGAATTGATGCCACTGAAACACCAAGGGAATTAGCCTTTTGTGCCCATGCCATCATGGATCAACAGATATTTGAAATTGAAGATGCAACCAAAGATGATAGGTTCAAACATAACGTTCTTGTAACAGGAAATCCCAATATTCGATTTTATGCTGGTTATCCTTTGGTAGACCCTGATGGTTTTGCATTGGGCACTTTATGTGTAATTGATGCCACTCCTAAAGCGTTAAGCGAAAAACAAAAAAGAGGACTACAGTTATTGGGTGAAAACGTGGTGAAGTTAATTGTAGAACGCAAGCAAAAAGCTGAAATGGCCAATTTTGAAAAGCTGTTTCATGTTGCTAAAGACCTGATTTGTATAGCAGGTTTAGACGGGATGTTCAAAAAAGTGAATCCATCCTTTTCTAGAATTTTTGGATGGGAAGAGCAACAATTGCTTTCTAGGTCATTCTTTGATCTTATTCACCCTGAAGATGTGTTTTCTACCCAGAAGGAAATTGCAAAGCTGGCAAGTGGGGTTAGTACCATTAATTTTGTCCATAGATTTAAAACGGTTAAAGGAGAATATAAAGTGCTTCAATGGGTAGCCACACCAGATCTTGTAAGTGGCGATCTTTTTGCCATTGCTAGGGATATTACCCATGAAAAACAACAGGAAGCTGAATTAAGAATAAGTGAAAATAAGTTTCGTGCATTTTTTGATAATTCCCCTGTTGGAATTGCTATTAACAGGCATTCAGACGGTAAATTCATAGACGGTAATGCTGCTCTTTACAAGATGGTGGGTTATACAGAGGCTGAATATAGGAATCTAAGCCATTGGGATGTTACCCCAGCTTCATTTGATGAACAAGAAGCATTTCATAGAGAGTCATTGGAAAAACTAGGGAGATATGGTCCTTATGAGAAAATTTATATGCACAAAGATGGACATCCTGTTAATGTGCTACTCAATGGAATAAAGTTCCAAAATTTAGAGGGGGAATACCAAGTATATTCTGTGATTGAAGATATCACTGAAAACTGTCAGCAAAGAGAAGCTTTGAAACTGTCTAAAAAAGAAGCGGAAGAAGCCAATATAGCAAAATCAGAATTCTTGGCAAATATGAGTCATGAAATTAGGACACCTTTAAATGGTGTTATTGGTTTTACTGATTTAATACTGAGAACACATTTAGACGAAACGCAAAAACAATATTTAGGGATTGTTCACCAATCAGCCAATGCACTATTAGGAATTATCAATGATATTTTAGATTTTTCAAAAATTGAAGCAGGCAAATTAGAGTTGGAATATGAAAAATGTGACTTGTTTGAACTTGCTAGTCAAGCAGTAGATATTATCAGTTTTCAGATTAAAAATAAGGATCTGGAAATGCTGTTAAATCTCTCACCCTCATTGCCACAATGGGTATTCACAGATTCAGTTAGATTAAAGCAAGTATTGTTTAATCTATTGAGTAATGCCGCCAAGTTTACAGAAACCGGGGAAATTGAATTAAAAGTGACCTGTGCTGGAATAGATGAGCATGGAGAGGCCGAATTTCATTTTGAAGTGAGAGATACTGGTATTGGAATTAAACCAGAAAAATTAGAAAAGATTTTTGAAGCATTCTCTCAGGCTGATAATTCTGTAACCAAGAAATACGGTGGTACAGGATTAGGACTAACCATCAGTAATAAAATTCTAGGTTTGATGAACAGTCAACTAAAAGTAGAGAGTGAATTAGGCAGGGGGTCTCGTTTTTATTTTAGGATAAAACTAAAAACTGAGCTGGCAGGCAATCTGCAATTAGGAGAGATAGGGTTGATTAAAAAAGTATTGGTTGTTGATGATAATAAAAATAATAGGACTATTCTCAAAGAAATGCTTCATTTGAAGGGTATTCTTGTTAAAGAAGCAAGTAGTGGAAAGGAAGCTATTCAAACACTTCATTCAGGTGCAAAATTTGATGCTATATTAATGGACTATCACATGCCAGAATTGGATGGGCTAGAAACTATTCAAAAAATTAATCTGGATTATACGCTTAAAGCTTCTCATATTCCTGTATTGCTATTATCAAGTTCTGCAGATCAAGCATCTGTTATTAATTTAAGTAAAAATTTAGGAGTAAGCATTAGACTGGTGAAACCTGTTAAGATGCAGGAATTATACCAAGCATTATCCATGATTACCAAAAAAGAGACAGTTGAAGTTGTTGAAGAAACAGAAACAACCGTTTTCCAAGAGGCCATTACTATTTTAATAGCGGAAGATGGTGATATTAATATGTTATTAGCTAAAACTGTTGTTGAAAGGATTGCTCCAAATGCAACTATCATAGAAGCTATGAATGGGAATGAAGCGGTTGAAGTTTGTAAAAAATCTTTGCCGGATTTTATACTCATGGATATTCAAATGCCCATACTGAATGGTTACGAAGCTACACAGCAAATTAGGCAATTGCCTAGAAGTGCAGCAATCCCAATCATTGCCTTGACTGCTGGGATTGTTAAAGGAGAGAAGGAAAAATGTGAGGCTGCTGGGATGAATGATTTTGTTTCAAAACCATTTGTTGAGGAAACCCTTGTGTCTATTTTTAAGCGTTGGTTAAATCCCAATAATGAAGTTTCTGCTACTATTTTATATGATAAAGAAGCTACACTTCACTTAGACTTAGCGCAGATCCGTAAATATATGGGAGCGGATGATGTGTTAATTAAACAATTTCTTGGCTTAACCATTGTAGAAATTAAAAAATCTATAGTTTCTATTGATCAAGCAATAGCAGCATCAGATATTCGAGCAATTAAATCTGCTATTCATAAACTCAAAGGCACATCATTAACTGCTAGTCTTTCTAAATTGAGTGCCATTGCCAGTAAATTCAATGAGATGGAGATTTTTGATGCTGGTCAAGTTGGCATTTTATATAAAGATCTTGAAGCAGAATCATTCATTGTGATTGACTTATTAGAAAGACAGTTATCAAAATTTTAATCATTTACTTAAAGGGAGATCTTTGAATTGTTACAAAGGACCCATCTAGTTTTTCAATTAAAATACTTGGATTTTTTGGATGATAAAATTCAAATAAAAATTGGCAATTGTCATTGAAGTCCGAAGCCTGTTTGCCATTTATTGATTTAATGTTTTCTCCAATTGAAAGTTGTTTTGCAGAACTATTTTGATTAAGATTGAGGGCGGTGATTCGTAATTTTCCTTCTTGGTAAGATACCCTTGCATCAAGGGGTAAAGGCAAAGGTTCAGAATTGGTCCTGGGTTCAATATAGTATTTGCCTGTGGTGTGATTTAAGATCAATTCTTTTGTTTGGGTTGAGAAAAATTCTATTCCTATTTTGAATTCTGTTTTTTCATAAACAGTAGTATTAACATGGGTAAAATCATATTGTCCCATTTTAATTTTGTCCAACTGTAATGTTTTTACCGTATCAGCTATTCCCAAACCAGTAACCGACATATTTGAATTTAAACTAAGTTCAGTTTTACCTGTTCCAATCATTTGCTGATAAAGCGTGTTTAAATGTTCATTCTCTGATATTGTAATTGAACCTGTATAGCCAAGATCAATTAAACAATTGGGATAATTTATACCATTTATGACTAAACTGGTTTTTGGTCTATGACTTGCATTTGATACAGGAATTTCAATTTGGTTGTTTTTGGTAGGGAAGGGTAATTTAGAAACCAAGAGTTGTTGTTGGTCAAAATCAATCTTCCAATTTAGTTTGCCAATTACATCCATGCCTAAAAGATAGTATTTGTGACAGGTTAAGAATTCCATGTCATAAATAGCCCCCTTTATGTTTTCAATAAGATGACTTCCAATTTGCATTTTTTTAATAACGGTATTATTAATTTTTATTTTCTTTAAATTGGCATCAGAAATGGTTTGTGATCCTTTTTTTACAATTAATCCTGTACTTGATTGTATGGTTGAATTAGACAATCCTAAACCAGCACCAGTATCAAAGGCAAAATCTACTACAACGTCATTAATGAGCGCTTTAAATACTAGTAATTTATTGTCTAATGAAAATGGTATTGTATCAATATTCTTGACTTGTGCGTATGATGTAATGCTGCAGAGAGTTATGACAAGGCCTAAGATTGGTTTGAACATTAACTTGGATTTGAAATACAATATTAAATGAAATTATTAGGAGCTGAGTACTTGTTAAATGATTTATAAACAGAAGGATGGAACTTTTGTTCCATCCTTCTGTGAATTTAATAATATTTTGTTTGATTATTTATTGCTGTCTGGTGGAAAATTTGCCAAGATTTTTGTTACTGCCGCTTTGATGGTAGCATCTGGATCTTTGGGTGCTTAGTCTATTTCTGCATTGCTGCCAGCTTCTTGTAATCCTTTGCTGGTTAATTCTGCTTTAATGGTATTTACAATTCTATCAGCATTTAATTGGCTAACACTACCCTTTGTTTTTAAATTATAAACACTAAATGGTTTGTAATTACTAAAGTCAGCGTTTTTATCATAATCTGTAGAAACTTTTAATGTGGGTCCGCATGATGCAGCAAATAATAAAATTGCCAAACCTAAGGCACGCTTGTAAATCAGGGGTTTCTTGTTGTTTTAATTTTAAATAAGGATATGAAGTAGTTATTAAATTTAATTTTTTTCAAATTTATATCAAGTTTTATTTTGAGTCAACTTTTTCTACGGTAACTACTTCAAACATGTCTTTACCGTCTTTTTTAATGTTCCCTGTGTTTGATTTTAGCTACTTACAATTTAATAGGTCTTCCACTAACACATTAGAAAGAACCATACAATTTGGAGATAATACTTACAATGTCTCTGCCAATGTTAGCAGCTTTTTCAATACAACTATTTATAGAGCTTCTTGGGGTTATGCGCTATTGGCAAAACCTAAAGCTGAGTTAGGCTTTTTAATTGGTACACATACCCTTCAAACAAATATTGGTATGGGAATTACTACCGGTGCAGGTTCCTTAACCTCTAGCCAAAATTTTAACTTCACAGCGCCATTGCCAGATTTGGGAGTTTGGGGAGGCGTTTCCTTGAGTAAACGTTTGGCTTTAAACGGAGAGTTTAATTACTTAACCATCACCACGGGAGACGTTAGCGGAGAAATTGTGGGCTATAACGCTGTTTTAATGTTCAAAGCCACCAAGCATTTGGATCTTTCATTAGGTTATACTGGGTTTAATTTTAAAATTGACGCCAATGTCAACAGCAATAAGGCCCATGTTGGTTGGGGATACAATGGTCCATCAATAACAGCAGGCTTTAGTTTTGGGAATAAAAGTTGGGCACATTAAATCTATTCGAAATCGATATCGTTGATTTAGTGATATTAAACCCTGTTAAGACACTTAGATTCAAGACTTCTATTTAGGTTTGCAACTTTCTAACCTGAATATTATTTCATGAATACCCCTGCTTTTTATCCATCTATGATTCAAACCATGCGTTGGTTTGGTCCAAATGATCCCGTTAGTTTACAAGATATTAAACAAGCTGGCTGTACAGGTGTAGTTACAGCTTTGCACCATTTACCTAATGGGGCCATTTGGACAAAAGAGGCCATTTTAGAGCGTAAGGCAATCATTGAAGCCGCCGGATTAACTTGGTCAGTAGTTGAAAGTGTTCCTGTTCATGAAGCCATTAAAACCCAAACTGGTGATTTTGAGCAATACATACAGAATTATGCTACTTCTATTCTAAATCTAGGTGCATGCGGCATTCAAATTGTAACTTATAATTTTATGCCGGTATTAGATTGGACCAGAACCGATCTGGCTTTTACTGTTGCTGATGGTTCTAAAGCACTTCGTTTTGAGAAAGCAGCTTTTTTGGCATTTGACCTATGTTTATTAAAAAGGGCTGGCGCCGATGCGGACTATACAGCAACTGAAAAACAAAGAGCCATTCAAAGATTTGAACAAATGAGTGCTGATGAACGCTTATTGTTGCAAAGAAATATCATTGCTGGTTTACCTGGTAGTGAAGAAAGTTTTACACTGGAGCAATTTCAACAAACCTTGGATACGTATCAGGGAATAGAAGCCAATAAGTTAAGAGCTAATTTGATTTATTTTCTAACTGCTATTATGCCTGCTGCTGAAAAAGCAGGAGTGAAAATGGTGATTCATCCAGATGATCCACCATATCCCATTCTTGGATTGCCAAGGGTTTTGAGTACCGCTTCAGATTTTCAGGCCTTAATTGATGCAGTACCTTCTGCTAACAATGGTCTTTGTTTTTGCACAGGTTCATTTGGGGTAAGACCAGATAATGATTTGCCAGCCATGGTAAAGCAATTTGCAGATAGAATCAATTTTATTCATTTGAGAAGTACTCGTAGAAATGAATGGGGAGATTTTTATGAAGACAACCATTTGGAAGGCGATGTTGATATGTATGCGGTGATCAAAGAATTGGTATTAGCCATGAAATCTAGAAACTGCGCCATCCCTGTTAGACCAGACCATGGCCACCAAATGTTGGATGACTTGAAAAAGAAAACAAATCCAGGTTATTCCGCCATTGGTAGATTAAGGGGTTTAGCAGAAATAAGAGGGGTTGAGTTAGGCATCCGAAGAAGTTTGCAGGAGTAGTATGCTAAATTTTCTTTTTTCTTAGATCTGGGGTGTAATAAAAGAAACATCTAAGTGTATGGATTCTATCATATTGGTAGCCAGTTGCCTTTTGTTGGTACCCAAGCATGTAACCAAAATCAAAATTGAGTGTTTTTGATATAGGTTGTCTAACACCAAGAAATAGTCTGTTTTGATCAAACGTATTATAAATAATTTCTTTTCCAAATTGCACCATCAATTCATCTGACAAACTTAGAGAAGGGTAACGTGGGTTTTTGAAAATTAGGATATTAAAAGCCAATAAATACCTTATCCGATTACTAAACTTATAATCTCCTGTGAATTGGTCATTGGTTATTTTTTCAATCCACCTTTGTTCATTTCTGATTCTTTGAACCATTCCAATTTTGCCCATTTTATTGGTTAAAAGTACTTGTTGGTAGATCCTGTTTTCTTCAGCAAAATGCTCCCAATTGGGAGTAGTGGGAGCAACCCACATTTTCCCAATACCTGCTGTTAGCATCAAATGTTCATTCACCCAATATTGAACACCTGTTCTCAAAAAATAAAAATTGGGGTCTGCCAAAAAATTAGTTCTTCTAATATGTGCATCGGCAATTATGCCCCAGTGTTTGTTGAATCTGATAATACTATTTAAACTAGTCCAGCTTTGTGATACATCATTCACTGTTTTTGATTGTGCAAGACTATGATTTGGTAAGATATTGATGAATAGGAGGGTTACAGACAAACTCAGTAAGCCCTTGTAACAGGTTTTTATAGATTTAAAAGCATTCATAGTTATGCAAAAAACAAAATCAATAATTGCGCTGCAAGAATTCGCATAATCATAGTCAATGGATAGACCGTTGCATAGGTGGCTGATGGAATATCATTTCCTGCCATCTTAAGCGCAAATGCCAAAGCTGGAGGATCTGTACAAGCACCTGCCAATAAACCACAAATTTCAAAATAGGTTTTCTTCAAGAATTTTTTTGCAAACAATCCTACTAATAAAAGTGGAACCATGGTAATGGTAATCCCCATGCCAATCCAACGATAACCACTGCCATCGGCAAATGCGCCAGCTAGATTGTGTCCACTGCTTAAGCCCACACTGGCTAAGAATAGGGCAATCCCAAGCTCTCTTATCATGAGGTTGGCACTGTTGGTGGTATAATTGTTTAAGTATAAGGAGTTTCCAAACCTACTTAGAAACAAAGCCACAATTAAAGGCCCACCAGCCATACCAATTTTTACAGAAACAGGAATATTGGGTATTTGGAATGGGATACTACCTAGAATGATTCCAAATACAATGCCTATAAAAATGGGTCCCAAATCAGGTGCTTCTAGTCTTTTTAATGAATTACCAACTAGACCGGTGAATTCATTTACACTATCTTCTGTTCCTACAACTGTGATTGTATCTCCTAGTTGAAGTAACACATTTCCATGGGCAACCATCTCAATTCCAGCGCGTTTAATCCTTGAAATTGTTAAGGCTTCATGTTGCAATTCCATGATATTGCCTAGGCGCTTATGGGTCACTTCTTTTCTGGTAACTACAATAAATCTAGAAATCAAATTACTGGTTGGAATGGTTCTAAGATTCATGTCAATTTCTGAGCCAACCAAGAGTTTTACTTTTTCCATTAATTTCTTAGTGGCTACAAATTGCATTACATCATCCTCGGCTAAAACAAGGTCAGGGGTAGGGGTAATTACTTGACCATGGTGTAACATTCTTGAAATAATAACCGGCTCATTAAGCATTTTGAAAATATTCCGCAGTGGCTGACCAATCAATTGTTTGTTCTCTAATTTAATATGAACATTGATGGGTCTATTGGATTGGATAAAATTCAATTTGCGGTGCAATTCTTTTTCTTTTTCAAGATCTATTCCCAATATTTTCTTCAATATGACCAGGGATAGGATTATACCTACCACCGCAAACGGATAGGCAACTGCATAAGCCAAAGTTATTGTGCCATTGTCAACACCATTAATATGAAGGTCTTTTACTGCAGCTTGTGCTGCGGCAAGACCTGGCGTATTGGTTACGGCGCCACTCATCACACCAGCCATTATAGCAATATGGTTATGTGAGAGGTAAAAAAATAAAATAGTAATGCTGACCCCTAACAATACCACTGTTGCAGCTATAGCATTATTGGCTAATGCCGTTTTTTTGAGTGAAGCAAAAAAGCCGGGTCCAACTTGCAACCCAATGGCGTAAACAAATATGATTAAACCAAATTCTTTTAAAAAATGTTCTGTTTCTTTATTTACACTGATACCCAAATAGGAGGCTATGAGACCAATGAAAAGTACCCAAGTAATGCCAAATGAAATTCCAAAAATTTTGAATTTACCCATTAGAATCCCCAATGCAATCACTAAGGCATAAATAATAGCGGCTTGGGCCACGGATTGTTCGGTAAATAATGCTATAAACCAATTCATATCACACAAATTTAAGCGATAAAAAAAGGAACGGCGTCATGCACCGTTCCTTTTTGGAATCAAATATGTTCCGGTTCCAGTTGCCAGTGTTCTGGAGATCTCCATAAGGCACTTAATAGTAACTCACGCATGAAATAGAACTCTTTGGGTAGTTTGTCGTATAATTTTGCAAATAGTTCTTCATGACCCATTAATTCCTGTTTCCAGGGCTCACGATCTACAGTCATGATTTTAGCAAAATCTTCTTTAGAGAATCCTTCAATACCAGTCCAGTCCATGTCTTCATATCTTGGCATCCAACCAATGGGAGATTCAACAGCACCAGCATTACCATGAACCCTTTCTACAATCCATTTTAATACCCGCATATTCTCACCAAAACCTGGCCATAAGAATTTGCCATTTTCATCTTTTCTAAACCAGTTCACACTAAAGATTCTTGGCGCATTTGGAAGGTCTCTACCAAATTGTAGCCAGTGATTTACATAATCACCCATATGATATCCCATAAAGGGAAGCATGGCAAATGGGTCTCTTCTTACTTTTCCAATTTCACCAAAAGCAGCGGCAGTTGTTTCACTACCCATGGTAGCAGCGGTATATACCCCAAAATTCCAGTTAAAAGATTGGCAAACCAATGGTACAGCTGTACTTCTTCTTCCACCAAAGACAAATGCTTCAACAGGTACGCCTTGCTTATTATCCCACTCTGAATCAATGGCTGGGTTTTGATAGGCAGGTGCAGTAAATCTACTATTGGCATGTGCCGCAGGTTTACCACTATTTTTATCATAAGGTTGTCCATGCCAATCGGTTAAGCCATCTGGCACTTCTTTTGTCATACCTTCCCACCACACGTCTTTATCGGCTGTAATGGCCACATTGGTGAAGATGGTATTGGCCTTGATGCTTTCCATAGCATTGGGATTGGTATGGTAGTTGGTGCCAGGAGCTACCCCAAAATAACCCGCTTCTGGATTAATAGCATATAAGTGTCCATTTTCACCTTTGTGAATCCAGGCAATATCATCTCCAACTGTGGTTACTTTCCAATTATCTACCCCTTTTGAAGGAATCATCATGGAAAAATTGGTTTTACCACAGGCACTAGGAAATGCTGCCGCGATATAGGTTTTTTGTTTGGTAGGAGATTCAACACCAAGAATGAGCATATGTTCTGCCAACCATCCTTCTTCCTTACCCATTACAGAGGCAATTCTTAGTGCAAAACATTTCTTACCCATTAAGGCATTTCCGCCATATCCACTACCATAAGAAATGATCAAACGCTCTTCTGGAAAATGAGAAATATATTTTGTTGTGGGGTTATTGGGCCATTTGGCATCGCCTTGATCTGAATTTAAAGGAGCACCTACAGTATGGATGCATTTTACATATTCGCCTCTTTTTATAAATGGATAAATTTTTTCTCCCATCCTAGTCATGATATACATATTCACTGCTACGTATTCAGAATCGGTTAATTGAACACCATATCTTGAAAAAGGTGATCCAACTGGCCCCATGCAAAAAGGAATGACATAAAGTGTTCTTCCAAGCATGGCATCTTCCATGAGTGAATTCAAAATTTGTTTCATGGCTTTTGGGTCCATCCAGTTATTGGTTGGACCAGCATCGTCCTTTAATCGGCTGCAAATAAATGTTTTGTCTTCTACTCTTGCAACATCACTTGGGTCAGAAAAGCAGGCGTAAGAATTGGGCCTTTTTTCAGGATTCAGTTTTTGAAAAGTGCCTTTTCTTACTAATAGTTCACACAATCCATCATACTCTTGCTTAGATCCATCACACCAATGGATACTCTTGGCATTGCACTGTCCGGCAATATTATTTACCCATGCTTTTAATTCCGGTAATACATTGCTTGGTTCATTGCTTTGGGGTTTTTGATCACTGTTCATACTAAAAAATTTATGGTTCTAAAATCTTGTTTTTCTGTATCAAAGTTTCACCCTTTTTGATCTTTATAAAAATGACTAATGTCAGTTTTATAGAAATATTTTTTAATGTTTAAACGGCAAAAAATAAATGTTGTAGCATGGATTGACCCTTACAGTACAGGACAGTTGGTAAAAGTTAGTATTACCTAAAATAGTAATGTTTAATGTCTGATTAGGGATAGCAAGATATCAGCAAAAACATGCTTAAAAGAGAAAGTAAATTATATATGAATTCTAATTTGCATGAGTAGATTCTCTTTTAATCAACTCAGATTTTAAAACAATATTTTCATTGGTAATCAGGGTTCTTTTTTTATCTAAATTTTTAAAAAGAATGGTTGCAGCCAGTTTACCCATTTCAAATGCTGGTTGTGTAATAGTGGTCAAAGAAGGGTTTAATAATGGTGCTGTTCTAAGATTGGCAAAACAAATGACTTTTACATCTTTAGGTATATTTAAATCTAATTCATTACAAGCATAATAGGTATTTAAAGCCAATTTTTCAATGGAAGCAAATACCCCGTCAGGTCTTTTTTCTTGTTGCAGAAGCTGTTTGATTTTTTTTAAATTGGATTTTTCGTCTGTATTGCATTGTACTATCCTGCTTGGATCAAATGGGATATCGTGTTTCATCAATGCTTCTAAATAACCCTGTTTGCGTTTGTTATCAATAGAAAGGTTTTCTGAAATAGATAAGTAGGCAATATCTCTACAACCATTTTCAATTAAATGATTGGTGGCATTAAAGCCACTTGCAAAATCATCCGTGGTAATTTTTGCCGTTTCAATTTCATGACAAATTCTGTCAAAAAAAACAATGGGGATACCTGTATGAATTAGGTCGTTCAAATGCTGATAACCTTTAGTAGTACTAGCTAATGAAATGATCACACCATCTACACGCCCATTTTGTAAATGCTTGACAATACTTTCTTCCTTTTGATAGTCATCATTGGTGATATAGATTAGTAAGTGATAATCTTTTTCCTGAGCTACAGATTCTGCACCACTGATGGCTTGAATAAAGAAATTATTTGTTAGTTCGGGTGCAATAATGGCAATGGTCTTGCTTTTATGGTGTCTTAAAAAACCTGCATAGGGATTGGGATTGTAGCCCATTTTCTGGGCCAATTCTAGGACTCTTTTTTTGGTTTCGGCACTAATTTCGTGACTACTTTTTAGTGCTTTTGATACAGTGGAAACCGAAACTTTTAGTTCTTTGGCTAGATCCTTTAGGTTTACTTTAGACATGACATTGCAATTAGTTCTAGGGTACAAACTACGAAAAAAGTACGATAAAATTTCGGAATTTATCGTCAATATCTATCGAAAAGTTGATAAAAAAGCTGATGAAAAGCTGCTGAAAATTGCGCTACAGTTGCTCTTCTAAAGAACGCAAAATACCCATTTCTAGTCCACGCAATTCTGCCAAGCCGCGCAATCGCCCAATGGCGGAATAACCAGGGTTGGTTACTTTGTTTAAATCATCCAACATTTGATGTCCATGATCCGGTCTAAATGGAAGTGAAACTTGGTATTCTTGTTGAATTTGTAGAATTTCTTTCAGCACAGCATACATATCTGTATCACCACCCAAATGATCAGCTTCAAAGAAGTTACCAGCTTCATCTCTTTTGGTATTGCGTAAATGCACAAAATGAATCCGATTTCCCAGTGATTTGACCATATTGGGTAAGTCGTTTTTGGGGGAGGCACCTAAGGAACCTGTACAAAAACAAATTCCATTAGCAGGATTGGGCACTTTTTGAATAATATGTTCCATATCTTCTAGTTTGCTCATAATTCTTGGCAAGCCTAAAATAGGAAAGGGAGGGTCATCAGGGTGGATGGCCAGTTTAACACCGCACTCTTCAGCTACAGGACTAATTTCTGCAAGAAAATGGCAAAGATTGTCTTGCAATGATGTATGGTCTATATGGGTATAAGTGGCTAATTTTTCCAACATCATTCCGGTAGTAGTTTTGGCTTCACCTGGTATTCCAAACATGACTACAGCTGCAATGGCATCCAATTGTTCGGATGTATAGTTTTTAAATCGCAGCTCTGCTGCAATCATTATATTTTCTGGATAGGTGGTTTCAGCCCCCGGTCTTTTTAAAATATAAATATCAAAAACAGCCAAGTCTATCCAATCAAAATACAAAGCAAGTGATCCATCTTTCATAGGATGACTCAAAGATGTTCTTGTCCAATCATTGACCGGCATAAAATTGTAAGTGATAATGGGTATGCCAGATTTTGCTACATTCCGTATAGAGGTTTTATACTTTTCAATATAGTCTTTGTATGCCCCAGTTCTAGTTTTAATAGATTCATGCACCGTAATGCTTTCTACAACGGACCAGGTAAGCCCCATTTTTTCAATAATAGCTTTTCTCTCTAGAATCTGGTCTAATTCCCAAACCTCCCCATGTGGTACATGGTGAAGTGCAGATACTATACCAGTAGCACCTGTTTGTTTTACGTCTTGCAAGCTAACTGGATCATTGGGACCAAACCATCTCCAGGTCTGTTCCATTGCTATTAATGGTTTCATCTTGCTGGTTTTATTGTTCTTGCAATTGTTTCATTTTTAAGGCAAATCTTTTACCTAATTCAGTAGCAGAAGCTGCATCAAAATGTAAATGATCACCTTTGTCTTTCAATCCTTGAGAGGAAGCTACGGCCGTTCTAGTTACTAAGTTTGGTAACTTATTTAATTCCAAATTGAATGCTTGGTGTTTGTCATTGAATGGGCCTATTTCTCCAGCAACAAAAGGTAGGTTTGGATGATTCACCAAGTTTCTCCATGTACTAATCATAGTAGCTAGTTTTGCTAAATAATCTTTTCTTTTTTCAGGAGAACTATCTGCTTCACCTTGATGCCAAATAATCCCTTTTAATTGACCAGAAGCTAGGGCTTTTTTTAATTGTATTACAGCATCGTCAAAAGGATATGTTTTAGTAGCTGCATCATAACCACCAGCTTGCCAACTGCTAATTGCACTACCACCCACGGCGCATGGAATTAAGCCAATAGGGGAGCCACCTGAGTTCAACATGTCTAATCCAAAAGCAAGACCTGGTCCAACGCCTACCATATTGGGTTTGTCAAAGTGTAATGGATGTTTAGCAGGAAACCATTCCCCCTGTTTTGTAAGCATCCAAAGCCGTTCATTTCCTTGAAGCGCAAAATCGGGTTCAATATTACCCCTGCCAGCCATATTGGATTGGCCAATCAGTAGGTATAAATCCATGTTTTTAGGCATTAGCTGCTCTTTGGGTTGACCAAATAGATTTTGTCCTAAGGATAAGAATGAAATGATACAAATGGATAGGGCTAATTTCATGAATGTAGTACCTATTTTTTTGTAAGCATAGATTTGTAGCGCATCATACCTTCTATATAATAGTAATCCGCATAAGTTAGTGGTACATCTACTTCAGAGTTGGCTGGCCAATGACCTACACTGTGTTTTAAAACAAAACCACCATTTTCACCTGGCTTAGCAGTGTAAGTAGGAGTGGATAAGGCAGTTAAGATTTTTTCTGCAGTTTTAAAATAGAGACTACTATTTTTTGCATCCGCATATTTGCTCAATTCTAGTAAAGCAGATGCTGCAATTGAACCCGCTGAAGCATCTCTGTAGGTTGCAGGAATGTCTGGTGTGTCATAATCCCAATAAGGAATTTTATCAGCGGGAAGTCTTGGATGATCAATAATAAAATGCGCTATTTTGTTGGCTTGAGCCAAGTATTTTTTGTCTTTGGTGGCCCGATACATAACCGTGTAACCATAGAGTCCCCAAGCTTGACCCCTTGCCCAAGCAGAAGCATCGGCCCAGCCCTGTGCTGTTTTCTTTTCATGCACTAAACCATTATCAGGATTATAATCAATCACGTGAAAAGAACTAAAATCATTACGATAATGGTTCTTCATGGTGGTATTGGCATGGGTAACTGCAATTTTATAATAGCTACTATCTCCGGAATATTTGGTGGCCCAAAAGAGTAATTCTAAATTCATCATATTGTCTATGATCACGGGGAATTTCCAAGTGCCATGGTCCCAAGATTTAATACATCCAACTGTTGGATTGAATCTAGTTGACAAAGACTTAGCACTTGTCAACAAGATCTCATCATATTTTTTATCATGCTGAATAGCATTGGCATTACCAAAACTACAGAACATCATGAAGCCCAGGTCATGGGTTCCTTTATTGTATTGTTCTTTTTCTAGAATTCTTAAACGACTAATGGCCTCATTGTATAATGCGGTATCCTTGGTTGCTTGATATAGATAAAATAAAGAGCCTGGATAAAATCCACTGGTCCACCAGCTTGTTTTACTGGTTTCTAATTTTTTAGTGGCATAAAAAGTTTTGGGCATTACCTCAGTAGGAGTAATACTTTTCAAGTGTTTGTATTGACCTGCAGCACTTGCTAAGGCTTTGTCAAAAGTTTTAATCAACTCAGGATTGGGTTGATTGGATTTTTGCGCTTCAACGGAAATCACTAATAATAAAAGACTAGGTAGGAATAATTTTTTTAGCGTAGCATTCATGTTTGCAGATTTTGTATCACAATATTAGTTCAGAAAGGTCTTCAAAAAAAGGATGCCACACTTTTTGGTGTGGCATCACTTATTTCGCTAGACTATTTTAATTAATCAATGATCTTGTCACTTGCTGGAATATTAGCTTCAGAGCCACTATATCCAATGTTTTGATTAATTCTTCCGTCAGGGTTTGCCAAGATGGCACCCTGAGGTACAGGCCACAATACATGGTACTGACTGATACGGAACTGATCAGCGTGAACTGTTACAAAATTTGTTTTATAGAATATATTCTTTTCCAATATGCGATCTACCATGAAGTTGGAAGTAGAGAAATTGGCAAGGCTATAAGTTTTGCCATTATAAGATTTTCCAGTTTTTGCAAAAATAAATGCCATTCTGGTTAACTCAGTCTTTCTAGGTTCTTCCCAATACAATTCACGAGCACGCTCATTAAGCAATGTATTGAAATCTACTTGAGCAGCCGAATAAGGAGCGCATTTAGCCCTTGTTCTAACCGCATTGATATCAGCAGCAGCACTGGCAGCATCTCCCTTCCAGAGATAGGCTTCTGCGCGCAACAAATAAGTCTCTGCTAATCGGAATACATACCAATCTGAGTGACCACCTTGCATTGGTGCATTTTCTGTATCTGGAACAAATACTTTATAATGAGGCCATGGATACCACCTACGCAAAGTATCGTCGCAAAGCAGTTTGTTTCCTTGTTTTGGATCCCTTAATCTTAAACGTAATCCATAAGCCGTATCAACACCTTTTAATGCTGGATTGTTGTAGCGTAAGTTTTCTGGATATAACCAGTTACCTGAAGTAGAATCATGTCTTAAGTCATTTGGGTCATCCCAAATTTCCCAATACTCATAAGAGGTATTTCTAGCTCTACCAATACCTCGGCCATAGATATTCATAATATCAATTTCAACACCTCCGGAAGCAGTCATACCAGCTTTACCAGATGGGGTGAAAATAGTGGTTCCAATTGAAACACCTGGAGCAGCCTGACGCATGATTCTCATACCAGGAGTTCCTCCAGTACCACCCTCTAACATGGAACTGATAAATGCACTGGCCGTACCCAAACGGTCAGTTACCAAAAACAAAGTTTCAGTATTGGTAGCTGCAGCTTTGTTATCTGGACGATGTAAATCCCAAGTAACATTTTTTGTAGCAATACCGGCGTCTACCCCAAAACGGTTGGTCATTAGTTTGTAAGGGCCAGCATTGATTACAGCTGTTGCAGAGGCAATTGCATCATCAAATAATCCTAAAGCTAGGTTGATTTTGGTCAGCAAATGGTAACAAGCTCCACGGTTTACGTCTCCTTTATCAGATGTCATGGGAACGTGTTTGACTGCAAAATCCAAATCTGCTTTCATTTGAGCTAAAATCACTTCTCTTTTAACAGTTGTGAAATCAACTTTTGCAGATGTAACTTCCTTGGTAGGGCAGGGCACATCGCCAAACTGATTGGTTAAACGATAATAATCATAAGCCCTGTAGAAATAGGCTTTGCCAAGCAGAATATTTTTGTTAGCATCTGAAATGGCAGTTGCCGTTGGAAGGCGTGAAATAATGGTATTGGCCATTCTAATGCCCACATATTCCTGATTCCAATACCAACCAATCCGGTTGAAATCTGGTGAATTTAAGTTGGCATCTGGTTTAATTAGCAGGTCTAAGTTTTGAGCTGGTCCTGTTTTATCATCAGTTCCATCTACCAATATTTCTGAAAACAATTGTTCTGTAATAATAGGCGCGCCATCTCCATACCATTCTGTTCTAAGATTTCTATTACAGGCAGCCAATGCGGCATTAAAACCAGCAACATCTATCAAAGTGTTTTCTGGTGAATAGATGGATAAAGGTTTGGGTTTGAGCCAATCCTTGTTACAGCTAGTCAGGGTTGTTGTACTGATAACAACAACTGATAGCAGAAGGGCTATTTTAATTTTATTATAATTCATGTCTTCTGTTTTTATGTTGGGTTATCTTATAAAGTCAGGTTAAGTCCAAAATTGATGGTGTATGGCGTTGGCCCTTTGTTTTCAGGATCAAAATAGTTCCATTGTGAAAACACCGCAGCATTCACCACGTTTACATAAGCTTTCAAACCATCCAGTTTCCATTTACGTGCAATTTCAGTTGGAACTGTATAACCCAAGCTCACATTACTGATCCTAATAAAAGTAGATTTTCTATATACATTCCAAGTGACGCCACCTCCAGCATTTGACATCATGCCTGCATAGTCATTGATTGGATTTGTGGGGGTCCAATAAGGCCTTTGGTAAAATTGAGAACGGTCATAAAACAGATCCACATTTTTGGCTTCATTAAACTGACTCAATTGTCCAATTTTGGAATACAAAGTGAAAGAGACGTCAAAATTCTTGTAAATCTTGAATTCGTTTCTAAAGTTCCAAGAAAAATCTGGTGTAGTAGCACCTTGGAATTCTTTATCAGCAATGGTGTATTTGCCATCGCCATTGGTGTCTTGTATACGGAAATCACCTGGCTTAAAACCATATTTGGCAGCTTCAGCAGCATTGGAAGTTTGCCAAACACCAGAAATGGTATAATCAAATACAGAGTTGATGTTTTTGCCAATAAACCAACCATTGCCAATATCATCTTTTTCAGAAGAACCAATTTGTTTACCACTTGCATCAAAATCAGGAGTAGCCCCGTACAAGTGAATAATTTTGTTGGTGTTCCACCAAAATGACAAAGTAGACCTCCATTCAAAGTTCTTATTCTTGATATTGGTAGTATTGAAACTAAATTCCATTCCCTTGTTTTGAACCTCTCCCAAATTTGCAAGAATACTGGTAAAGCCTGTTACAGTTGGTAAGGTTCTGTTTACCAACAAGTCCTTGGTAGTTCTGGTATAATAGTCAATAGAACCAGAAACTTTTCCTTTGATAATACTATAATCCAAACCTAAGTTAATAGAAGAGTTTCTTTCCCATTTAAGACCTGGGTTTGATAAGTTACTTGCCTGAACAAAGCCAACGCTATAAGGAGCTCCTCCACCAGTGATATAGGTGTAGGTTCCAGAAGATAAATTTGACAAAGCAGCATACCTACCAATAGAACGGTTACCATTTTCTCCATAAGACAAGCGAATCTTTGCATAGTCTAACCATTTGCTGGTATTCTTCATAAAGCTTTCTTCACTAATCACCCAACTTACGGCAGCAGAAGGGAATGTAGCCCTTGGATTTTCTTGACCAAAGGCAGAATAACCATCTCTTCTAGCTGTTAATGTTAAGAAATAACGTTGGTCATAGTTATAGTTAACTCTTCCCATTAAGGCATCACCTGTTTCATATTGGTCATCAGATGAAGCAATAAATGGAAGCGTAGCTGATTGAATACTGTTAAAACTCAGATTGTCATTTGGTGCAAAATTCTCAGCATGAATATTGGTATTCCAAGATTGGAATTTTTCAGCATTGGCTAAGAAAGTGGCTTCAATACTGTGTTTGCCAAATTTGCCTGACCAGTTTAATTGATTATCCAAATTCCATGAATACACGGTTTGATTTCTTCTGTCTACAATCCCTTTTCTGGTAGCCAAATTAGGGTTGTTCGCAGACTGGTGATTGTATTCACGCAACATATCATATCTAGGAGAGAAGGTCACGGAATAAGAGAATCCATAAGGCAGTTTGCCTTTAGCGTACACTTGACCAAATAGGTTATCATATTTGTACATCCTATCTGTATATGTTTTACCTAAAAAAGGATGTTGGTTATTACCTGGATCATCATTTGGACTAGCTCTTAAAGTAACACCATCAGCCGCATAATAAGAACCATAAGGACTAGTTCTGATCATATCATTTAAAGCCACTAATACAGAACTTTCATCCCTTTCAGCAAATTGAATACTTGTTCCAACTGTCAAATATTTTGCAATATTTGACTCTAGGCTAAATCTGGTACGGAAGGTCTTGTATTTGTCTCCAACAGTAATACCCTGAGATTCTAAGTATCCAACGGAAAAATAATAATTTAGGTCTTCCTTTCTTTGTGCAATGCTAATAGTATGATCCTGTTGCATAGCACTTTGATTATAGATCAACTTTTCCCAATCAATGGTTTGTTTTGCTTGATAATTTGCAATTTCAACTGGTTTTAAAAGCAATCTATTTAACCAAGCTACCGTGGGGTCTCCTGCGGATCCATCCAAAGCCAACCACTGTGCAACTGAAATAGAAGAAGGTAGAGTAGTAGGATTCCAGAATCTGTACTGAATGCCAGGTTTTGAGGTACTGTCATATCCAACCATGGCCCAACGTACGTCTTGACGCCAAGTTAAAAATTCATTGGCATCTAATAGATGAGGTTTATTAGAAAGTCTATTTAAACCAATATTACTATTTACTGCAATAATGGGTTTACCCATTTTGCCTTTTTTAGTAGTGATGAGGATAACACCATTAGCAGACCTTGCACCAAATACAGCTGCAGAACTTGCGTCTTTTAAGATATCAATGGTATTGATGTCATTTGGATTAATGTCCTCCATACCACCTGGATAAATGACACCATCCAATACAATCAATGGACTTGAACTAGCCGTTAATGTTCCTCTTCCGCGTATTTGTAAACTGGCATTGGAACCTTTATTACTAGCATCAAAACCTACGTCCAATCCTGGTGCGTTACCACGCAACATGTCTTGAACTGATCTAGGGTTTTCGTTTTCTAATTGAGTGGCTTTTACTTGTGCAACCGCACCAGTCAAGTCTTTCTTGGTTCTAGTACCATAACCAACCACTACCACATCATTCAATCCTGAAACCTGCTCAGAAAGGTTAACATTGATGGTTGCATTACTTTTTACTGCAACTTCTTTGTTGGCAAAGCCAGTGAAGCTAAAAACCAATGTTCCATTATCAGGAACATTGCTCAATTTAAACACACCTTGGGCGTCTGTTGTAGCTCCACGAGTTGTTCCCTTAATCACAACGGAAACGCCTTCCAATGGATTGTTTTTTGAATCAGTCACCTTACCGGTAACACCGATTGGGGGCAGGTTCTTGGTAAAACCCGCAATGTTGGTTGATCTTGCCTGTACTTCAGGAGCTAAGGCAGACAGGGAAAGCACCGTAATTACGGCATAGCGCAGTAATCCTTGCCTCCCTGTTAGGAGTTTTGGTTTTTTTTCATTTGGCAATTGTTGTTTGGTTATATCAATAAACACTACAACGGCAATCGTTTTTTGCGGAGCTGTGTTATTAATGACCTTAAATTAAACCAGAAATCGATTAAAAAAACCTTAGTTCGTTTAAACATCGAAACTATTTACGATAACGTTTTCGAAAATAATTCTATGCCTCAGAGGGAAGGAACGTAAATTAGATTGTCTCAAATTCAATGCTTTCCACTATGAGAATTAGCCCTAAAAGCCAGATTCTGGCCATTGTTTTTCTAATAGCCTTTGCTTTGCCAGTATTGGCAAAAATGCGTAGTAAACCTGACCCAATTAAAAACATGCAGGTTTTAGTTTACACGAAGAATGGGAAGGGTTATGTGCACGATAATATTGCATCGGCGGTAGCCAGTATACAAGCAATGGCAAAAGCAAATGGCTTTTCGGTTGTGGTTAGTGATGATCCAGCTGTTTTCACAGAATCCAACCTCAAAAAATTCCCTTTTGTAGTATTTACCAGTACTAATAATGATGTCTTTGATACAGATGACCAACGGCTTGCCTTTAGGCGATATATAGAGGCGGGAGGAGGTTTTGTTGGTGTGCATTCTGTAACAGGTACTGAAAGAAACTGGAAATGGTTTAAAATGATGATTGGAGAAACTTTTTCCTGGCATGCTAAATTTCAAAAATTTGCCATTAAGAATATGGAACCCATGCACCCCTCTATGCAAGGTGTGCCAGCTAGATGGGAAAGGGAGGACGAATGTTATTTTGGAAAGGAATTATACCCGGGTATTAAAGTGTTGATGGCTCATGAATTGAGTAGTTTGCAACCAGACCAAACGGAGACCATTGTTAAAAATGCAGGTTCTTATGCCAATTATTATCCTGCTGTTTGGTATCAAGACTTTGAAGGTGGACATGTTTGGATTACTACCTTGGGGCATAGTAAGGAATCTTATGCCGAACCCGTTTACCAAAACCATCTCTTACAAGGATTAAAATATATGGCATCAAGATATAAGGGGCTTAACTATGCCAATGCCAAATCAACCTCAAAAGATGACCCATTAAAACCATAAGCATGTCAGAGAAAAAATCATTCAATCGTAGGGATTTTATGAAAACAGGATTCAAGGGTGGTGTAGCTACAACGCTTGCCATGACTGGATTTCCTACCATTGTTCCTGCTTCCGTATTTGGAAAAAATGCACCCAGCAATCGGCTCAATATTGCAGCCATTGGGGTAGGTAGAATTTCTAGAGACCATGATATGGCTGAAACGCTCAAATATGATCATGCCAGAATTATGGCTGTTTGTGATGTAGATAGTAAGCGATTGGCCGATGGTAAAAAATATGTGAACGATTATTATAGTAAGAAGCTTGGGAAACCCTATGACGGGGTTACTATGTATTCTGATCATAGAGAGTTGCTATTGAACAAAGATATTGATGGCGTATTGATTAGTACCCCAGACCATTCGCATGCATATCTAGGTATTCATGCAGTGGAAGCAGGAAAAGATGTGTATTTACAAAAGCCAGCCTCTTTAACTATTGCAGAAGGTAGGGCACTGAGTAATGCGGTTCATAGAACAGGAAGGATTCTCCAAATAGGAAGCCAGCAAAGGTCCTCACCTCAATTTAGGTATGCGGCTGAGTTGGTTAGAAATGGAAGGATTGGCACATTGAAAAAAGTATATGTGGGTTTGCCAGGAGACCCTGGAGGCGATGAAGAACCAGAAATGCCCATTCCTGCCAATTTTAACTATGATGCTTGGTTGGGGTCAACACCTTATGTATATTATACAGAGAAAAGAGTGCACCCGCAGCATGATTATAGCCGCCCAGGTTGGTTGCGTTGTGAGCAGTTTGGCGCAGGTATGATTACCGGATGGGGAGCCCACCATGTGGATTGTGCGCATTGGGGTATGGATACAGAATACACAGGCCCAATTGAAATTTCTGGCAAAGCCGATTTTCCAACCAAGGGGCTATGGAATGTACATGGTTTGTTTACAACAGAAGGTCTTTATGCCAATGGGGTAAGAATGATTATCAGTAATGAATTACCCAATGGTATTAAGTTTGAAGGAACAGAGGGTTGGATCTTTGTTACCCGCGGAAATTATAAAGCAAGTGCCAATGAGCCAGTTGTGAATACGGCCAATGCCAAAGCGCTTTCTGCTAGTAATGACAAAATCATTACTTCTGTGATAGGACCCAATGAAATCAACTTGTATAAGAGTGAAGAACAGCATGGCAACTGGCTAGACTGTATTCGTGCCAGGTTACAACCTATTTCACCAGTTGAGGTTGGGCACCGTTCTTGTTCTACTTGTTTGTTGCACCATATGGTCATGAAAGTGAAAAGAACGCTTCATTGGGATCCAATGAATGAGCGATTTGTCAATGATGATGAAGCCAATAGTATGTTGAATAGACCTCATAGATTTCCGTATGAAGTGAAGGGGCTGGACTAGAATTTAGTGAAGAGTGAAGAGTGAAGAGTGAAGAGTGAAGAGTGAAGAGTGAAGAGTGAAGAGGGGGGAGAAAGTGAAGAGTGAAGAGGGAAGAAAGTGAAGAGTGAAGAGAGTGAAGAATGAAGAGTGAAGAGGGAGAAGAAAGTGAAGAGTGAAGAGTGAAGAATGAGGTAAGAATTATTATTTAAAAAGAGTGTTTAATAACAAAGGTTTAAAGTATTGGAAAGAATTATGAAAAGTAAAATTGTTAGTTGGATGGGTATGTCCTTATTGGGATTGCAGTTGCAGGCGCAACAGTCAGTTAAGTTAATCACTTTGGATCCTGGGCATTTTCATGCAGCGTTGGTTCAGAAATCAATGTATCCTCAAGTGGATCCTACGGTTTTTGTATATGCCAAAAAGGGTACAGATTTGAATTTGCATTTAGACAAGATTAAGGGGTACAATGCAGCTAGTACTGGTGCTACAGCATGGAAGGAATCTGTTTATGAAGGGGATGACTATCTTCAAAAAATGTTGTCTGAGAAAAAAGGCAACGTGGTAGTATTAGCTGGGAATAACCAATTAAAAACGGATTATATTCTTCAATCAATTCAGTCTGGTTTGAATGTATTTGCTGATAAGCCAATGGTCATTGATGAAAAAGGATTTTTGAAATTGAAATCGGCATTTAAGCTGGCTCAAGAAAAAAAATTATTGTTGTATGATATCATGACAGAGCGGTATGAGATTACAACCATCTTGCAAAGGGCATTGTCAATGGATCAAGGTCTTTTTGGAACATTACAAAAAGGAACCCTAGAACAACCAGCTGTTACCAAAGAGAGTGTGCATCATTTTTATAAATACGTTTCTGGTTCTGTTTTAACTAGACCAGGTTGGTTTTTTGACGTGGCTCAAGAAGGGGAGGGTATTGTAGATGTAACTACGCATTTGGTTGATTTGGTTCAGTGGGAATGCTTTCCAAATAAAGTGATTGACTACAAAAAAGATATTCAATTAAAAACTGCCAAAAGTTGGGCAACACCTATTAGTGCTGCGCAGTTTAAAGAAGTGACCAAATTAGCTGATGTACCCAATTATCTTGGAAAATATACGGATGCTAAAAAAGATATCAATGTTCTTTGTAATGGAGAAATCAATTATACCATCAATGGAATTCATGCAAAGGTTTCAGTGATTTGGAATTATAAAGCACCTGAGGGAACCGGAGATACCCATTACTCCATTATGCGTGGAACAAAAGCTAATTTGATTATTAAGCAAGGGGCAGAACAAATGTATAAGCCTACACTTTATATTGAAGGTGGAACTGAAGCAGCTGCAACATCTGCCATGACGGCTATTGCTAAAGAATTTAAAGGTCTTTCTTTAAAAAAGAATGACAAAGGCTGGGAAGTAATCATACCCGATACTTATAAAGAAGGGCATGAATCGCATTTTGCTAGGGTTACTGAAAAGTACTTGGGCTTTCTAGCAAATGGAAATATGCCTGCATGGGAAATTCCCAATATGTTGGCCAAGTATTATACCACTACTCAAGCACAAAAAATGGCTTCTAAAAATAAGTGAGGAATCAAAAATGAGAATTGCCTTTTTTATATTACTGGTTATTTGTTTTGCAACAACTTCTATTCAAGCACAAACAAAAGCTATTGTTGCTATTCAAGGCACTTATAGAACCATTTTTGACATGTTGAAGGAAGTGCCTGGGTTAGAAGTTAAAACATCTAATGACAAAACCGGGGGCTCAGTTATTATAAGAGGTGTTGGTAGTTTAACCATTCAAAAGCCACCATTATTTGTATTGGATGGTGTTATTTATAATGGTGATATAACAAATATCAACGCCCAAGATGTAGAAAGCATTTCTGTTTTAAAAGACGCAGCTTCCTCCACTGCATATGGAGCACAAGGTGCTTCAGGTGTCATACTGATCAATACCAAAAAGGGGAGTGTAACCCAACCTCAAGCGCAGGTGAATTCTCATAATGAAGGTGCATATACCTTTTTCATCAAGAAAAAAATGCCTTTGTCTGTGATAGGATGGGATGATAAAACGATAGTAATAGGAATTATTCAGGAGCAACGAGATAGTAGTTTGGTTTTTCTTGTTAAGAAAAAAGAAATGCTGGTTCCTATCAAAAAAATAGCAAGGGTAGAATTGATCCAGCAATAATTTTTACATCGTTTTCGTAAATTATTTTATTCAAAACGGGTTGGCTCTGAATCTAATCAACCAATTTTGTTCAAATTTCTAGCATGAATGCAATAAATCTATTTTCCCTTTCCAATAAAGTAATAATTGTAACAGGTGGTACCGGAATTCTAGGAGGTTCATTTGTAAAAGCCATCGCGCAAGCAGGTGGTATTCCAGTGATACTTGGAAGAAATGCCAGCGTAGCACAAGCAAGGGCAAATGAAATTATTGAAAATGGTGGGCAAGCATTAGCAATTGTGGCTGATGTATTAGTAGAAGCGGATTTAATCAAAGCTAGAGATGAAATTCTGGCAAAATTTGGAACCATTGACGGTTTGGTGAATGGGGCAGGGGGTAATATGCCTGAAGGTGTTGTGCAACCTGATGCTGATATTTTTTCTATGAATTTAGAAGGGATGAGAAAAGTAATGGAATTAAACCTTTTTGGAACCATTATTCCAACTCAAATTTTTGGTGCAGTGATGGCGAAAAATGGCGGCGGAAGTATTGTAAATATCTCTTCGGTTAGTTCCAAACAAGTGATTACAAAAGTATTGGGATATAGTATGGGCAAAGCTGCTGTTGATTGTTATAATCAATGGTTTGCAGTTGAAATGGCCAATAGACATGGAGACCTGATTAGGATGAATGCCATTATGCCTGGTTTCTTTTTAACTGAACAGAATAGAACCTTACTTACGGAGCCAGATGGCTCATATACTACTAGGGGCAAATTGGTGATACAAAATACCCCATTTAAGAGATTTGGTAACCCGGAAGAACTGGTTGGTGCATTGGTCTTTTTATTAAGTGATGCATCCAAATTTGTTACAGGAATGCAAATTGGTGTTGACGGAGGGTTCACCGTATTTGGTGGAGTCTAATTTTTAAAAGACAAAAGATGAGCAGTTATTTTTTGACGGATGATTTTCTGTTACAAGGGAAACATGCCAAGAATTTGTATCACGATTATGTGAAAGAATTACCCATCATTGACTATCACTGTCATTTACCACCAGATGAAATTGCCAATAACAAACAATTTGCTAATCTGACTGAAATTTGGCTAAAGGGCGACCATTATAAATGGAGAGCGCAAAGAACCTTAGGCGTAAACGAAGCGTTTATTACAGGGTCAGCTTCAGATGAATTGAAGTTTCATCATTGGGCAAAAATTGTTCCTCAAACAGTACGCAATCCGCTTTTCCATTGGACCCATATGGAGTTAAAGAATGTTTTTGGCGTCAAGGAATACTTGAATGAATCCTCTGGGCCAAAAATTTACCAACACTGCAACGAATTATTGCAAACACCAGCATTTACCACTAGGTCTTTGTTGAAAAGCTTTAAAGTAGAATATGTTGGTACAACTGATGAACCTTGGGATAATTTGGCCTTTCACAAACAATTGGCTGATGAGCATTTTTCCATAAAAGTTGCTCCATCATTTAGGCCAGATAAGATTTTGTTTATTGAAAAACAAACTGATTTTTTTCACTATTTGGGTTTATTAGAAAATGCTTCCGGCATTACCATAAAAGATATTCCAACTTTATTGGATGCTTTGCAAAATAGGGTGGATTATTTTCATGAGCATGGTTGTAGGGTTTCTGATCATGGTTTTGAACAAATGCCCGGCCATTTTCAGCTTTCACTAACTATGGAAATGGAGTTTGAAGGATTTTTAAAACAGCGATCTATTCCCTATTCAGCACCGGAACATTTTATGGGATATGTATTGATGGAACTGTGCAAAATGTATCATCAAAAAGGTTGGGTACAACAATTTCACCTTGGTCCCATAAGGGACAATAATAGTAGGCTTAATAAAATACTTGGGGCTAATAGTGGCTTTGATTCAATTGGAGATTTTCCTCAGGCTGCGAATTTGTCCAGATTTTTAGACAGCCTTGACAAAAGCAATCAGCTTTGTAAGTCCATCTTATATAATATTAATCCTTCAGATAATGAAGTGTTTGCTACCATGTTGGGGAATTTTAATGACGGATCTGAAAAAGGGAAAATTCAATTTGGATCTGGATGGTGGTTTTTGGATCAAAAAGATGGTATGGAAAAACAAATGAATGCCCTTTCAAATATGGGTTTGATTAGTACATTTATAGGTATGATTACAGATAGTAGAAGTTTTCTATCCTTTCCCAGACATGAATATTTCAGAAGAACTATCTGCAATCTTTTTGGTGAAGAGATGGAAAAAGGATTACTTCCTAATGATGAACAATGGATGGGGGAGATTCTTAAAAACATCTGTTATTTTAATGCCAAAGAATATTTTAACTTGTAATGCATTTTCCAATTAACAATTTCATTTAAACATCAATAACCATGTCTAATTCAAGGAGAAGTTTTTTAAAACAAACAGCCAAAGCTGCTGTAGGTACATATGTAGGTACCATGGGGCTTAGTGCAAAAAGCTATGCCAATATACTAGGAGCCAATGACCGTGTTAGAGTAGGGGTGGTTGGTTTTTCTGACAGACATAGGAGTTCTCATTTGCCTCCTTTTATGAAGTTTTACAAAGAAATGAATTTTGATATTGTTGGGGTTTCTGATATCTGGAAAAAACGAAGAGAGGATGGTGCAGCTTATTTAAAAGATAAAATGGGTCATGATGTAGTAGGCTATAGAAATAATGAGGAAATGTATGCAAGCAAATCTGTTGATGCTGTATTCATTAGCACTGCAGATTTTCAACACGCATTGCATACTATTGAAGCTGTAAAAGCAGGTTGCGATGTGTACTGTGAAAAACCCTTTGCAGAAACCATGGAAGACAATCGCGCAGCATTAAAGGCTGTAAAAGCTTCTAAAAGTATTGTGCAAATTGGATCTCAGCGAAGAAGCGGACCCAATTATACTGCTGCTGCTGATTATATTCAGTCAGGCAAGTTTGGACCCATTACCATGGTGGAACTCACTTGGAATGTGAATCAACCTGGTAGGTGGCGCAGACCAGATCTAGTAGCTCAGTGTAAAGAGTCTGATTTGGATTGGAAAAGGTATTTAATGAACAGACCTTATGAGAATTTTGACCCAAGAAAGTATTTGGAATATAGATTGTTTTGGCCATACTCCTCTGGGTTGCCTGGACAATGGATGAGTCACCAAATTGATACGGTGAATTGGTTTAGTGGTTTAGCACATCCAAGATCTGTAGTAGCTAATGGCGGTATTTATCAATGGAAAGATGGTAGGAAAAACTGGGATACCATTACCGCGGTATTTGACTATGGTCCTGTTAATGACCCAGCTACAGGTTTTCAAGTTGTATTTATGTCTAGAATGCATAATGGAGATGAGAATCCAAGTGAATTATATTATTCCAATGGAGGAGAATTGAATTTGATTACCAATAAGGTTTCTCCTAAGGGTGGATTAAAAGCTGGAATGGCGGCTGCCATGAAAATGCAACCCAATCTTTTACCAGAACTTAGTTTGTCTGAAATGATTAAAGTAGAAGCTGGTGCCAATACAGGTGGAGATGTTTTAACAACAGCTCACATTAAAAATTGGATGGAATGTATTAGAAGTAGAAAACAGCCAAATGCCCCGGTTGAAGCTGGCTATAATCATAGCGTAGCCACCATTATGGCAAATGCTGCTTGCAGAACTGGAGAGAAAGTAACTTTTGATGAAAAAACGCAAGAGGTTTTGGCCAATGGTAAGCCTTTCAAATATTAATTGATATGAAGTTTCATTTTAGGAGGGGAATTCCAATGGGTTTCCCCTCCTTTTAATTTATGGGTATGGGTGAGCAAAATAGAGCAAGGTTAGCCGTATTATTGGGCAATTTTTTCTTTGGTACCAGTGTGATTGCCGTAAAGCAAATTAGTCCTGTTTTGGTACCTGCCATTGCATTAACGGCTATTCGTGTGGGAGTTGTTTGTATGCTTTTTTGGTTCATGTACTTAATGAAACCCGTAAAAACGGGGTTTGAAAAAAAAGACTATTGGCGATTGTTGATTTGTGGGATTGCGGGTATTACCCTCAATCAAACTTTTTCAATTAAAGGAATGTCACTAACCAGTCCCATTCATGCTTCTCTATTGGTTTTAACCACTCCTATAACCATAAGTTTATTAGCTGCTTGGTTCTTAAAAGAAAAATGGAATGTATACAAAGTGGTGGGTCTTTGTTTGGGTATTTCCGGTGGAGCTGTTTTGATATTTTCTAGAGACTTATCGGCCCATTCTAGTGAGGAACAAAGTTTGGGAGATCTCTTTATCATTTTAGGAGCAGTAAGTTATTCAAGCTATATAATATTGGTAAAACCCCTGATGGCTAAGTTTTCAGCGGTACATATTTTGCAGTGGATTTTTCTTTTTGGGGCATGTATTAGTGTGCCCTTTGGTTGGAACGATGTAGCAGGTATTCAATGGCATTTATTTAGTATAACAAATTGGTTTTGTTTGTCTTATGTTGTAATTGGGGCTACATTTTTTGCCTATCAATTGATGAATTTTGGAATCAAGAAACTAGGAGCTAGCGTAACAGGGTCATTTATCTATACACAACCTTTTTTTGCAACCATTGCCTCTGTGCTCATTTTTGAAGAGCAAATCAATTTTCCAAAAATAGTAGCTGCAATTATGATTCTAGCGGGCGTATTTCTAACCAATTTCAAAAAAATAATTGACGTTTGAATATTGTACTTAATCTGTTTTATTTGACCTAATTTGTTGATACAATATTTGGTCATGCAAAAACTGTCTATATCTGTTTTATTTTTCTTAATTGTGCAAGTTGGATTTTCACAATTAACTGTTGCTAAAATTTTCAACCACCATATGGTACTCCAAAGGAATCAAGAGATTCCAGTATGGGGCTCTGGACCAGTTGGTCAAATAGTAACTGTTTGGTTGAACCAATCTATTCAGAAAAGCATTGTTGATGTTAAGGGGCAATGGAAAGTTGTTTTTCCTACAATGGAAGCTGGTGGTCCTTATCAAATGAAGGTCTCAACTGATCAGCAACAACTAGACTTTTCTGATATCATGGTGGGGGAGGTTTGGGTATGTTCTGGTCAATCAAATATGGATTGGACTTTAAAAGATGCTTTTAAATTCAGGGAGGAAAGAGCTTTGGAGCCCCTTCCCAATGTTCGGCAGTTTTATGTTCCTAGAGAAGTATCCTTGAAACCTAATTCGGAACTCTCTGAAGGTCAATGGGAAATAGCCCACCCAGATAAGCTTGGTGATTTTACTGCGGTGGGGTATTTTTTTGCCAAAGCACTCTGGCAGAAATTACACGTAACTATTGGTTTGGTCAATGCCAGTTGGGGCGGTTCACAAATTGAAGGATGGATTAGTCAGGATGCCATGATGGGTTCTAATCAGTTCAGCAATTATGCCAAAAGATATCCCAGTAATTGGGAAATGGCTGATACCATGTTGTTGGAGCAATTAAAAAAATCTTTTTCTCAAAAGACTGGTAAATTACCCAGCACTGCATTGGCCGATATTTTAACAACAGATAGTACCCAGTTTCAAAGTTGGTTAAAATACGCTCCACCTAGTCAATGGGATTGGCAAGGCATTTGGGCATTTAGAGGAGCTGGATTTATGCAAAGAGTGATTGATGTAAATGCCGTGGAACAAAGCAAGGCTTCCACACTTTCACTAGGTGAAAATGATGGCGCTTTTGAATTGTATTTGAATGGTCAATTATTTAAAAAAGGAGCGTGGAGGGCCGATAGGTTGATTCCTATTCCAGCAGGAACTTGGAAGGCTGGTAAGAATATCCTGCTCTTGCATCAGGCAGTTCAAAAAGAACCTGCTTGGTTTGGGAACGGCTTTTATGGAGAAGGCTCAAAACTGTATTTGAAATTTGATGCTGAGCCAATTACACTAGCAGGAGAAGGATGGCGAATGATGCCAGATTTTAATCTGCCATGGCATTATGTGCACTCACAAAACAATGCAGGTTCCGTCATTTATAACGGAATGATTCATCCCTTAATTCCTTATGCCATCAAAGGAGTTTTATGGTACCAAGGTGAATCAAATGCGGGAAGGGCTTTTCAATACAGATCCAGTTTCCCTTTATTAATTAGCTCATGGAGAAAGCAATGGAACAATAATTTCCCTTTTTATTTTGTTCAATTATCCAGTTTTGGAAAATTTCCCAATAGTAATCAGGGTAGTGAATGGGCAGAGTTAAGAGAAGCTCAATTAATGGCTTTACAATTGCCCAATACAGGTATGGCGGTTACAACAGATATTGGAAATCCAGATAATATACATCCAAAGAATAAAGCTGATGTTGGAACCAGATTAGCAGCCATAGCACTAGCTAAAAATTATGGTATAGATGCTCCATATTCAGGGCCTATATTTGAAAAAATGCTAGTAAAAGCTAACAAAGCCATCCTTAATTTCCAACATGTCAATGGAGGATTGGTTATAAGAGATGCCTATGGTTATTTAAAAGGTTTTGAAATAGCGGGAGAGGATAAACAATTTCATTTTGCACAAGCTATTATTGAAGGGGATCAAGTGATTGTCTGGAGCAATGCGGTTAAAAAACCAATTGCTGTAAGATACGGTTGGACCGATGCCCCCATTGATGCTAATTTGTTCAATAAAGCGGGATTTCCTGCAACACCATTTAGAACCGATCAATGGAAGGGACTTACAGATAACAGGTTTTTTGAGTAAATGGAATGCTATTTTTATTTGCTTGGCCTAACCTGTAAATCTTGCAAATTTCCTTTTTAATGCTATCATGATTTCAGTTTTGGAATGATGGAATTTAGCGTCATGGCTTTTATTGATTATTATACTGTTTTGGGTTTAGATAAAACGGCAACAGAAGCTGATGTAAAAAAAGCCTACCGAAAACTTGCAAGAAAACTCCATCCCGATCTGAATCCAACAGATAAGAATGCCCAGACCAAATTTCAATCCATTAATGAAGCCAATGAAGTCTTAAGCGATCCGGTAAAACGGAAAAAATATGATCGTTTTGGGAAAGACTGGGAACATGGGGAAGCATTTGAACAACAACGCAAAGAACAAGCATCACGCTCCAATAGTCATGATTTTAGTTACGATGGGTCATCAGACTTCTCCAGTTTTTTTGAATCCATGTTTGGGTCTAATGAAAGAAGGGGGAATATGCCCCGTGGAGGTCAAGACCTTCATGCAACCATGCAATTGAATTTGAAAGATACCATGGAGTCTAGAAAAGAAACCATTACCATCAATGATAAAAAAATAAGGGTAACCATACCTGCAGGTATTGCCAATGATCAGGTGTTGAAATTAAAAGGACATGGTGTAAAAGGAATGAATGGAGGACCTGATGGGGATTTGATTATCAATTTTGAAGTGAAAGCTGAGCCCGGATTTGTTAGAAAGGGAAATGATGTATACTGTGAGCAAACCATTGATTTATACAAGGCTGTTTTAGGTGGAGAAACTACCATTGAAACGCTTAATGGAAAAGTGAAAATGAAAATTCGTGCTGGAACCCAAAATGGAGAGCGGATTCGATTAAAAGGGAAGGGGATTCCTGTTTATAAGAAAGAAAAAGAACTAGGTGATCTTTATGTAACATTTCAGGTAACTATTCCCCAAAATCTTCCTACTGAACAAGTCAAGCTTTTTGAGCAATTGCAACAAACAAATTAAAATCCGCACATGAAAGGGTATAAAACAAATATTCAAGAATTGCTTGACCATAAGGATTTTCAAACATTGTTATTTTCAGGGTTGCACCTGCAATTGCACTTGTTTGTTTTACAAATTGGCGAATCTTCCACCATGTCTAAAAGCCAAAACACTGATATCGTATTTATCATTGAGTCCGGTATTGGTAGAATACAAGTAGGGAGTATTTTATATGAAGTAAATGCAGGGGATCTGGTCATGATTCCTGCAGGGTTGCAGCATAAAATTATGAATGTAGATGATGCTCATCATCTTAGGTTTTTTAGCATCAATACTGTCTCACAGCTAGAAACAATAGTAAAAATGGGATAAAACAATGTTGCAACAGTGTTTTATTGCTCTAATTCCCTTTTTTAAAATTAATTTTTTATTTAGGAGTTAATGTACAATTAATGAAATAATTTTATGTAACTGCCTCGTTATACTTATTTTAGTAGACGGTTTATCCCCTAAATATTCCTTTTCAATGATGACTGCATAGCGCTGGACGGTGAAAACACCGAACCTTGCTATTTCTGGCTAGTACAGGCAACATAATTGAGTATTCCAATATCTTTTGCAAATAGTTATTGAGTTAACTGTTTTAGGAAAGACGTTTTTAGAGAATTATCATTTGATTCAAAGCAATTAGATCTATAATGCAAGCAATATTTGATTGGGCAACTAGGATTAAGACATTTAGCTTCAAACAAGGCCTTTACTTGGTTTTATTTTTTGTTTTACTTGGAACTCAAGTTCAGGCGCAAACCACCATTTGTAGTGGATTTACCTTCAATTATACCAATGTTACAGCTGGAAAGCCTGCAGGTACAAAATTTACTTGGACAGTATCGAATGTGAATCCAGTTGGTACTGTAACTGGGTGGAGCAACAATGCCGTTTTGTCAAGTTCCATCAGCCAAGTTTTGACGAATACAACTACCAATGTTGCTTTTGTAACCTATGATATTTTTAATGATGCTGATAATACCACTACACAATATATAGTTACGGTAAATCCAACACCTGATCTCACAGGAACTACCACTGGTTCTGTTTGTACAGGATTGCCATTTGCATATACAGCAACTACTTTACCTGCGGGTACAACTGTTGCATGGGCAAGGGCTACAGTAGTTGGATTAACCCCAATGACTGGAAATGGAACGGGAAATATCAATGAAACTTTAACCAATACTACCAGTGCTGCTCTTACGGCTAATTATAATCTAGTATTAACTAGCCCAGATGGTTGTATTAATAGTAGTCATGTAGTTACGGCAGTTGTTAACCCAAATCCAGCATTGACAAGTTCAATTACTCCTTCAGGTGTTTGTAGTGGTTCTAGTTTTACTTATACAGCTACTTCTGATCAAGATCCTTCTGTTAGTTATACTTGGACAAGAAATTTTGTTGCTGGAATCAGCAATGTAGCAGGAACGGGAACAGGAAATGTTAGTGAGATATTGACCAATACAACTGCTGGAAATTTGCCCGTTGTATATAACTATGTATTAACCAATACTGTAACTGGATGTATCACCAATCAAAATGTTACGGTTGGAGTGAATGCTAAACCCGTTTTAACTAGTAGTACTTCAAATAGTAGTATCTGTAGTGGAATTCCCTTTACATATACTGCATTATCTTCTGTTCCTGCTGCTACTATTACCTGGACAAGGGCTGCCGTAGCCAATATTACACCAAATGCAGGTAGTGGTACAACAAGTATTAATGAAACTCTTACTAATTCAAGTAATGTTTCAGCTGCCACGGCAACTTATGCATTCGCCTTAGATAATGCGGGTTGTACCAATGCGCAGAGTTTTAGTGTTACGGTTAATCCAACTCCTATTTTGAGCAGCTCTCTTACACCTGCCGCCGCTTGTACAGGTGCTGCATTTACTTATACTCCTACATCGGCAATTTCCGGTCTTACTTATAATTGGTCTAGAGCTGTAGTTGCTGGTATAAGTAACGCAATTGGCTCTGGTTCAGGATCCATAAATGAAACTTTGGTAAATACAACAACAGCTGCCATCACTGTATCTTATGTTTATATTTTAACCAATCCTGTTACGCTTTGCACCAATACACAAACTGTGAATGTGGTGGTAAATCCTATTCCAAGTATTGCGGGACAAGTAGAAACAACTTGTAGCGCCATTCCTTTTACACTTAGTCCCGCTGGTGCTCCTGTTGGAACTACCTATACTTGGTCTGCACCAACAAGTTCTCCAACTGGTGTAATCAGTGGAACAAGTGGAACCAATCAAAGTAGCATTACTCAAACTTTATCCAATACCACTACAACATCGGCAACAGCCACTTATTCCATTACACCAAGATTAGGTTCCTGTGTAGGTAGCAATTTTAGTTTAGTTGTTACTGTAAATCCGGCACCAATTATTAGCAACCAAATTGCAACAGCGGTTTGTAGTGGATCAACTTTTACGGTTTCTCCAACAGGGGTTCCCGTTGGAACCACTTATACTTGGGCTACTGCTCCAGCTATTACACCTTCTGGTGGATTAACTGGAGGATCGGCCCAAACTGCTCAATCCTCAATTTCACAAACACTTACTAGTTCTAATAACTTACTTAATACTGCGGTATATACTGTTACACCTACTGCCAATGGTTGTGCGGGTAGCAATTTTACTGTTACAGTACCAGTTAATCCTATTTTGAGTATTTCTGCTCAGGCTGTAAGTATTTGTTCTGGAAATAGTTTTTCAATTAGTCCTTCAACGGTTACGGGTACAACTTATACTTGGGGAACCCCTGTAGTATCTCCAGCTAATTCAGTTTCAGGTGTGAACTCACAAATTACACCTGCTACCAGTATTTCTGGAACATTGGGCATTACTTCCGGAGCTTCTTCAACGGTTACTTATTCTGTAACTCCAACTGTTGGGGGATGTGCAGGAGCCGCATTTAATGTAGTGGTTACAACAGTTAATAGTTCAGTTACTTTGAGTAGTTCTTCAGTAGCTCCCGCTATTTGTAGCAACACATTGTTTACTTATACGCCAACAAGTACAAGTTCTATTACTAGTTTTACTTGGGTAAGACCAGCAGTTGCAGGGATTAGTAATGCTGCAGCTTCAGGAACTGGTAATCCAAGCGAAATATTAATCAATACCACAACTGCTCCTGTAACTGTAACTTATGTTTATACGCTCACTAATGTAAGTGGATGTATTAGTAATCAAACAGTAACGGTTGATGTAAATCCCATTCCGGTATTGAGTAGCTTGTTAAATCCACCGGCAACATGTAGCGGCGTAGCATTTACTTATACTGGCGCAGCTACTGCTTTTCCTAGTTCAACTTTTGCATGGAGTAGGGTTACTGTTCCTGGTATCAGCAATGCAAGTGCAACGGGTACAGTAAATATTAGTGAAACATTAGTAAACACAACTACCTCTCCAGTAACTGTTGGGTATGTGTATACCATTACCAAAACTTCTACTGGTTGTTCCAATACCCAAACCGTTGCTGTAGTGGTAAATCCAGCTCCTGCTGTTATCAATCAAACCAGTACTATTTGTAGTGGGGGGGCTTTTAGCATAACACCTACAAGTGTACCTGTTGGAACAACTTATACATGGTCAGCTCCAACAAGTAATCCAATTGGGGTGTTAACAGGGGCAACAGGAACAACACAAACTAGCATTTTTGGAACCTTAACCAATACTTCTTTAAATCCAGCAACAGCTACCTATACAGTTACTCCAAGTGTTGGTGGTTGTAACGGTGCAAATTTTACTGTAACCGTAACTGTAAATCCTGTAGCTACCATTATTGATAGAACTTTAACTGCAGTTTGCAGTGGTACTGCATTTGTTTATGCTCCAACGGGAGTTCCATCAGGCACCAGCTATGCTTGGAATAATCCAACAATAACTCCTGTTTCTGGATTAAGTGGTGGTTCTGCCCAAACAGGACAAACAGTGATTACTCAAAATTTGGTAAGCAACAATAATATCTTAAATACAGCTATTTATACTGTAACACCAACTACTGGTGTTTGTCCAGGTGCACCATTCCAATTAACGGTTCCAATAAATCCAACTCCCTCATTGACATCTCAAAGTGTAACTGTTTGTTCTGGCAATACTTTTACGCTTACTGCTTCACCTGTACCTTCAGGAACCACCTATACTTGGCCAGCGCCAGTGGTTAGTCCCGCTGGTGCTATTAGTGGAGTGGCGGCACAAACAATTGGTATAAACAGTATTAGTGCTATTTTGACTAATACTACTATCAGTACTGCTCAAGCAGTGTATACCATAACACCATCCGCAGGTGGCTGTCCGGGTACACCATTCACAGTTACCGTTACAGTGAACCCTGCCACGGTATTAAATAGCACTACCACACCAACAGCTATTTGTAGCAATACAGTATTTAATTATACAGCAACAAGCACCACACCGGGTACCACGTTTAATTGGACAAGGGCAGTTGTTGCAGGTATTAGTAATGCAGCTGCTTCTGGTTCAGGTAATCCTGCAGAGACTTTG
>Ga0209480_10000136_pt1 | contig 66832 bp, 62 predicted proteins | sample JI61114C2DNA_FD_187501 | JGI IMG/M metagenome (GOLD analysis project Ga0209480, IMG submission 187501) | Wastewater effluent complex algal communities from Wisconsin, to seasonally profile nutrient transformation and Carbon sequestration -... | ecosystem: Engineered > WWTP > Effluent > Algae...
GCATAAGCATTTTATTATATTAATTGGTAAAAAAACAAAGATTAATTACCAATTTCCATACCAAGTACTTGGTATTTTAGCTGTAATTCAGCAATAAATACCATTTTAACGTTATAAAATGTAAATTTTACACTGCAAAAATAACAATTTTAAGGCATTCACTTTGTTATATAATGTATAAAAAAAGCATCATTTTTTCAATACATAAGCCTGAATTGCAATGTGTTATCTGCTTAATTGTTAACATTTTTTAGGAAATGAGGGAGGTGATTTTAACAGATCTACTTTAAAAAGGGCGATATTTATAGCAATGATTGGCTTTTCAGGAGTTCATATTACCTTCATTACCATGTTTAAGTCATTGATTTTTTGTGGTTTAATGCTATTGACCGGAAGAGTAACGGGTCAACGAGAAATTAAACCCTGTCAAAAGGAACCGGCTTTTATACAGCAGTATGGTCTAGACCCATTATGGTCAGCCCTGAGCACTTCTGAAAAACATAGAATGGGTTTGGTTTTGGTTGAATTAATCAAAACGGGTTCAGAAGTCAAACCAAGTGCCAAAAGTTTTAAAGGCCGGATTTTTCAAGACAGTAGTTGGAAAAAAGCGGGTTGGCTATCTGGAATTAGTTTAGACGCTGCAGGAAATGTCTACACTATTCCGGCTCCCCTAGTATCTGTTTTGGACAATCCCCCTCAAAATCAAAACAGCATTTTCCGAGTAGATGCTCAAACTGGAATCATGCAAAAATGGTTACAATTACCGCTAAAAAAGTATGAGTCTGGTAATAGTCCTTTTGGTTTAATGGGTATTAGTTTTGATTGTACCAGTGGCACTTTATTTGCTGCTAGTATTGCAGGTTCTAAAAGATTTGTAGAAAAAGGAATTGTTTATGCAGTTGATGCAGGTACCCGAAAATTAAAAGACAGTTTGGTGGGCATGGATGTCATTGGCATGACCCTTTATTTTGACGCAATTGGGAACAAGCGATTGTTATTTGGTAAAGCTAGAACTGGAGAAATCTGGTCAGTCATGATTGATAAAAATGCTAGGTTTCTTAAAAAAACGTTGCAACTAGAATTGAGTTTAGAAGGCTTGGGCCCAAGGGGCGATGATAAAGCTAGAAAAATCAGGTTCACTAACGGCATCCTCAGTATCAATGGCATTGCATTCAATTATAATTTACAGGCATCTAGTGAAAAGCCAGAAACCGTCTATGATTTTAAATGGAATCAAAGCACTAAAAAATGGGAACTGGTAAATTTGTATTAATTAAGGAACATGTCAAATTCAAGCTTTCATCGCATTCATAAAACCAGCATGGGCATTGTCCTTCTAGGTTTATTGATGATGGTTTGTTCCTTTTATGTAGCAAAAACAAATAAGCAAGAACAACCTCAAAAAAATGTTCCCGCTGCAAAAATTGCATTAGGTCGTTGGTTATTTTTTGACAATAGACTCTCCTATAACCAACAAAAATCTTGTGCCTCTTGTCATGACCCAAAGTTTTGTTTTTCAGATGGGTATAGAACTTCTGCAGGCACGGATGGTTTTAATGTTAAGCACAATGCACCATCTCTAATCAATGTTGTTTTCTTACAACATTTAACCTGGGCCGATAGTAGTATTCATGGGCTAGCACTACAGATACGTAATCCCATGTTTAATGAAGACCCCAAAGAATTGGGAATCAAAGGGCATGAAACTTTGGTATTAGACAATATTGCTCTTGATCCTTATTATCAAAAAGCTTTTAAACAAGCTTTTCCCAATCAGCCCTCTCCTATTCAACTAGATAATATTATCAATGCCATTGCCGCATATGAGACCACGCTCACAAGTTTCAACTCCAAGTATGACCGCTATTTAAAAGGAGAGAAAAAAGCTTTAAATGCCCAAGAATTGGCTGGCCTGAAATTGTATCAATCAGAAAGGTTACAATGTGCCCGTTGTCATGATTATCCAACAATTTCTCAACACCAAGATCTGGTCTATGCCAATACTGGTTTGTACAATATAGCGGGAAATTACCCTTCTCATGACCAAGGTTTATTTGACTTTACTGGCCAACCAGAAGACCGCGGAAAATTTAGAATTCCATCTTTGAAAAATGTACTGTTAACAGCACCGTATACGCATAATGGATCAGTAGAAACCATTACAGAAATGATTGACATCTATGCAGCTGGTGGAAGAACTATTTCTGATGGGCCTTTTAAGGGCAATGGTAGTAAGCACCCCAACAAAAGCAAATTCATCCAAGGGTTTCATTTGAGTAGTTTAGAAAAGCAACAGTTGTTGGCTTTTTTAAATGCATTAACCGATACCAGTAACCTAGGTTTAGAACACTGGAAAGACCCCTTTAAAAAGCAATAACATGACCAGACATCCATTCTATACCACCATCATGTGCGTCATTTTTTTGATGCCATTTTTTGTGTTGGCACAAACAGGAAAAAAAACAAAACAAACGCTTCCAAAAGGTGGATATGTAAATGAATTTAAAAAGGGATTATTAGAACCCGCTAGTACAGATACCAACCAATATGCACTGGAAAGAAAAAAAGAAATCAAAGCTACATTGAGTCAAGAAATGCCAGTAAAATTATTGGAGATTCCCAATGCACCAGCCAATTTTATGTTGGCCCAACAAATTGCTTTATCAGACAGCATTTTTACACTTTATGTAAAGAATAAAGCGGATAAGAAAAAACTATTTAATGAAATCTTTGGGGTTTATCCAGCCCGTCCTGGAGATGTAAAACCAGGTACCCCATTCTTGCCTGGAACCCTTGCTAGGGTTGAAATGTACAACTATGCTTTTAACCTAACTACGGTTGGTATAGTGGACATTTTTTCACATAAAGTTTTGTCGGTGACACATTATCCTCAAACCCAACCAGACCTTCCCAAAAGACTGGTGGATTTAGCCACTACTATTGCCATTCATTCACCCGAAGTAGCTAAAGCCTTGGGATATCAACCTGGTATGAATCAGGCCATCATGAGTTCTACTAGAACTGCATTAAATAGAACCAAATGTGAGCGAAGCATGCACTTATGTGTGGCACCAACTTTTGTGCAAGGCACTAGGGCACTATGGGCCATTGTAGACTTAACGGATAACCGCGTGGTGGGTGTAAGATGGACCAATACGGGAGAAGATAGTTTGAAAACACCCATGACTGAAAGAAGGTTACAAAATGAAAATATTGCTGATTGCTTTTGTGATAAAGTAAACCAACTCAAAAAATATGGATGGCAAATGGATTATTTGCTTACCAGTTCTGATGGTTTGATGATTAGTAATGTACAATATGGTCCCAAAAGGGTGTTGAATAGTGCTAAATTGGTGGATTGGCATGTGAGCTATTCAGGTACAGAAGGTTTTGGCTATAGTGATGCGGTAGGTTGTCCCATTTTTAGCCAATCTGCCGTAGTGGCAACTGAGCCACCACAGATTTTTGACTTGGTAGAAGGAGATTCCACAGTAGGATTTGTATTAGAACAAAAATACTTTAGCGAACTCTGGCCAGCGCCTTGTAATTACAGTTATTCACAGCGCTATTTCTTTTACAAAGACGGTAGATTTAGAGTTAGTTGTGCCAGTATAGGAAGAGGTTGTGGCAACAATGGTACTTATAGACCCGTGTTTAGAATTGCTTTTGCAGGAAATCAACAAAACTTTTTTGAATGGCAACAACAAGATTGGAAGCCATGGACAAAAGAGGGCTGGCAATTACAAAATAGCCTTACCCAGTATGACAAAAATGGAAGTCAATATAGGATCAATACCAATGGCCAGGATGGCTATTTTATTCAACCTGGACAGGGGCAATTTAAGGATGGAGGCAGAGGAGACAATGCCTATTTCTATGTAACTAAGAACCATTTAGACAAGGATGAAGGAGCTACCGATATGTTAACCATTGGGCCATGTTGTAATACAGATTATCAGCAAGGCCCAGAAAAATTCATAGACCCCAAACCAGAAAATATTCAACAAACTGATTTGGTGCTTTGGTATGTTCCTCAAATGAAAAATGATGATACACCAGGATCCAAATATTGTTGGTCAGAAGCCTATTATGAAGATGGCATCTATAAAATTAGGGCCTACCCTTGTTTTGCTGGTCCACTATTTGTACCCACCAAAAAATAACGGTCTTCCTTGCGGAAAACCGTTATTACATTGGGAGCTAACGAATACGTTAAAAAGGGTACAGATTAAAAATTCACTCAAATAACCGATTCCCAAACCATGGGTTCAAGCAATCGTCTTTGATAATGTAAAAGAACATGGTTTTGAAAGGTTAAACAATACCAACTATCGGGTATATTTAAAAAAAACCTATTTCTTCTCTAAAAAAGAAAGGTTGTAAATTCGCATACATTGATTAGCAGGTAAACAGACATGATGGAGCAGCAACTAAAGCAGTTTAAAATAGAATTTGACGGAGACTTATTTTTTGATACAACCATGCGAACCCTTTATGCAACGGATGCTTCTGCATATAGGGAAATGCCTTTGGCAGTAGCTATGCCAAGGTCTGAATACGGAATCAAGCAACTAATACAATTTGCCAATCAACACCATACTTCCCTTATTCCAAGAACAGCTGGTACTTCTTTAGCTGGTCAAGTAGTTGGAAACGGTATTGTGGTAGACGTTTCTAAATATTTTACTGCCATCCTAGAATTAAATCAAGCAGAACATTGGGTTCGGGTACAACCTGGGGTAATAAGGGATGAATTAAACCTTTATCTCAAACCCCATGGTCTCTTCTTTGGGCCTGAAACTTCAACGGCCAATAGAGCCATGATTGGTGGCATGGTAGGCAATAATTCCTGTGGTAGCAATTCTGTAGTGTATAGAAGTACTAGAGAGCATTTATTAGAGGTGAAAGCCTTGCTTAGTGATGGTTCTGAAGCAGTGTTTGGCGCGCTTTCACTTGACGAATTCCATGCCAAATGCGAATTAGCGGGTCTAGAAGGTGCTATTTATAGATCTACTAGAACCATGTTGGGTAATTATGATCACCAAGTAGAAATTAGAAAAGAGTTCCCAAAAAAATCAGTAGAACGCAGGAATACGGGTTATGCCATTGATGTATTATTAGAATCTGCCCCATTTACAGCTGGCGAGGCCGATTTTAATTTTTGTAAATTAATCGCTGGTTCAGAAGGCACTTTGGCCTTTATTACAGAAATCAAATTAAATGTGGTGCCCCAACCTCCCAAAGAGATTGGATTACTTTGCGTTCACTTTAATAGCATTGATGAGTCTTTAAGAGCCAATCTAATTGCCTTGCAATATGGGCCAAGTGCCAGCGAATTGATTGACCATTATATCTTAGAATGTACCAAGGACAATATTGAACAAAGCAAGAATCGCTTTTTTGTACAAGGTGATCCTGGCGCCATTTTGGTGATTGAATTTGCAAAAGAAACCCGGGAAGAAATTCAATCTTTGGCTGCATTGGTTGAAAAAGATATGCGGGCTGCCGGACTAGGCTACCATTTCCCTTTACTCTTTGGTGCGGATACTAAAAAGATCTGGACCTTGCGCAAAGCTGGTTTGGGTTTATTGAGTAATCTTCCTGGAGACGCCAAAGCAGTACCAGTTATTGAAGATACCGCTGTAGACGTTCATGACCTACCAGCATATATCCGTGACTTTAATGAGATTTTGAAAAAGCATGGTTTATATTCTGTACACTATGCCCATGCAGGTTCTGGAGAAATCCACTTAAGACCCATTATTAATTTAAAAACAGAAGAAGGCAATAGATTGTTTCGAGTAATTGCGGAGGAGATTGCCATATTGGTTAAAAAATACGATGGATCGCTTAGTGGCGAACACGGAGATGGTCGTTTACGAGGAGAATTTATTGAACAGATGGTGGGGCCTAAGAATTATGCGCTATTAAAACAAGTCAAAAATCTTTGGGATCCCAAAAACATATTCAACCCTAACAAGATTGTAGACACGCCTTCTATGAATTCCATGTTGCGCTATGAGCCTGGCCAACAAACCCCTAAATTCAATACCGTATTTAGATACCATGACCAAGACGTATTGCAACACGCAGAACAATGCAATGGTTCTGGGGATTGTAGAAAAACCGCTTTATCTGGTGGTACCATGTGCCCCTCATTTATGGCAACACGTAATGAAAAAGATACAACAAGGGCTAGGGCCAATATTTTAAGGGAGTTTTTAACGCATTCAGATAAGGTTAATAGATTTAACCATCAAGAGATTTATGAAGTCATGGATCTATGCCTGAGTTGTAAGGGTTGTAAGTCTGAATGCCCTTCTAATGTTGACATGGCAAAATTAAAGGCAGAATTCTTGCAACATTACTATGATGAGAATGGAGTTCCACTACGTTCAAGGCTAATTGCCAATTTTGCTTCATTATCAAAACTGGGATCCTTGGTACCAGGTTTGTATAATTTTATGATCACTAATAAAACCATTGGTGGCCTCATTAAAAAAACAGTAGGTTTTGCAGCCAATCGCTCCTTGCCTACCCTGTATCATCAAACCTTAGCTGCTTGGTTTGCTAAACATCCAAAACCAAATACCAATAGTGAACGAAAAGTCTATTTATTCTGTGATGAGTTTACCAATTATAATGACACAGTGATTGGCATAAAAGCCATACTCCTATTAGAGAAACTAGGTTATGATGTAAGTATCCCCAAACACGTTGAAAGTGGTAGGGCCAGTATGTCTAAGGGTTTGATTAGAGATGCTAAGAAATTTGCCAATACCAATGTAGCATTGCTTTCCTCTATAGTCAGTGATGACCATTTACTCATTGGCATTGAACCTTCAGCGATTCTATGTTTTAGAGACGAATATCCTGATTTAGTTGATGATCATTTATTAGAAGCATCCAAGCATCTAGCCAAACGAGCATTGTTGATTGATGAATTCTTGGCACAAGAAATGACCAAGGGGAATATTCAAGCCTCACAGTTTACACAAAACCAAAAGACTATTCAATTGCATGGCCACTGTCAACAAAAATCGGTGGCATCTATGGATAGTAGCTTACAAATTCTGGCTGCCCCTGCCAACTATCAGGTATCATTGATACCCTCTGGTTGTTGCGGTATGGCAGGCTCCTTTGGTTATGAGAAAGAACATTTTGAACTATCTCAACAGATTAGTGAGTTGGTTTTATTACCCACTATCAGAAAACAACCAGAAGACGTAATAATTGCAGCAACTGGAACAAGTTGTAGACATCAGATCAAAGATGGATTGGCTAAAAAAGCCCAGCACCCAGTTGAAATATTATATGAGGCATTGGCCTAAAAAAAATCCCACCAAAATTGGTGGGATTTTTTTTTAATAAGCTCTTTGGCTTCTTCTTCCAGAAGCAGTTCTGCTATTGCGTCTCATATTCCAGAGGTCTACAATCCCATAACGGTGTTTCTTAGAAACCAACACATTCAAATTGATATCGCTAGCAATGGTTTCTTTTACTTCTGTCAACAATTCAGCCAAAACATTGGCTTCCATCTGCACAACGGCAGTCTTAGTGTCATTTCTCATGATACTTTCCATTTTTAATTACAATTAGTAAATACAACCGGGGTACTTTAATAAGAACCAGAATCGTTAGAAGGCGGTTGATAATCATCCATAGAAGGAATTGATACTACTACCCGGTTTTGAGTTTGCAAAGCTAGTGCATTACAACTTACTAATTAGTAAGTAATTGCTTAAGGAATGTTAAAATAAGTAAATATGAGATTAGAATAACCTATTCAGAAGCTATAGATTGTATGCCAGTCTTGGTAAAAGCTATTTTATGTTGCTTGTATAAATTACCAGTAGTCATCTTAAAAACCTTCTTACTCATTCCAAAAAATGCATAAATATCTTCTGGATCAGATTTATCATGATAAGGTAAGTATCCATTGTTTTCAGCCAATAAACGCAAGATTTTCCCAGCTTCGTCCTCTACTTTTTGAAACCCTGGCTTACCCAATACCACGTCAATTTTTTGATCTGGCCTAATGGTTTTGATAAATCCTTCTAGTTTTTCACCAATCACCATTTCTCTATAAATCTCATTGTTATGCAATAATCCAATATGCTTGTTATTGATGATCATGGCATATCCAAGCTCTGTTTTACGATATACAATCAAGGATACAATTTCTTTCTCCTTAACGGTTAATTCCTCATTATTCAGACCATAATCTATTTTTTCTGTGGCAGCTACCCTACCCGTCATTTCATCTAAATAAATCTTTACCAGGTATTCTCCACCAACACGCATGCCACCTAATTGTTTAGATGCTGGAACAAAAATGTCTTTCATCAAACCCCAATCTAAAAAAGCACCTTGTCTGGTTAGTTCTACAGCTTTGAGTTTTACAATATCTCCAACAACACCAAATGGTTCTTGCGTAGTGGCTATCAAGCGATTATCTGAATCATGGTAAATAAAAACTTTGAGCAAATCACCCACTTGTAGGTTTTCAGGTGCAAATCTGATGGGCAACAAAATGCCATCTGCTCCATCGTCTAGATAAAAGCCAAAATCCACTTTTCTATCTACCCGCATTTCATTGTATTCTCCTACTCTTATCTTCTCCATAAAATTCATTGTTGGCACAAAAGTACGATTGTTTCCATAGATGCCTAATTCCAGCACCCAAACCCATTGGCTTACTCAGGCCTGTTAGCAAGTTTTATACCTTGCAGCCTACAGTTGTTTTATTTTCGCATCCATGCCAAAATCTGTGGTTTTATGGTGTTTATTGGTCTTCCTTTTTCTTGGAACAAAGGGGAATTCGCAATCCGTTGAAGGCAAATGGTATGGGATTGGTAGGGTTCAAATGGAAGATGCATCGGACAACTATATGGCCGAAATGATTCTCAAACAAGATGGCAAACAAGTAAAAGGAGAATTCAACTACTATTTTAAAGACCGGCAAAAGTCACATAAAATTGAAGGCAGTTTTGACAAAAACACGCGCATTCTGCTGATCAAAGGATTGCCTGTGATTTTTTACAGAACCAATGATACCAAAAAATCTGTGGAGTCTGTAATGACGGGAAGATTTGAATTACGTGTTTCAAAAACGGCTTCCGTACTCAATGGGCTTCTAACTAGTAATGTGGAACACCAGTACATGGTACCCGATATTAAGTATCGATTTTTAAGAAGTATGACCAATCCTATTGACAGTTCCGTAACTGAGGAGGATACTGATTTATTAGCCTTGGATCAATTGCTGGAAAAGAAAGCTATAGCTCCACCCAAATTAGACAGCAGCCAGTTGGCAAAAACACAACAAAAACCAGTTAAAAAGGATACGCTTAAAACCAACACTGGCAAAATTGTTACCCCAAAAAATACCGTAGTACAAACAGCAAAAACAAGTAAGCCCAATAGTGTTATTAAACCTGTGGTAAGTAGCAATATGAGTACCCCCGCTCTGGCTACAACAGCACCCAATAAGATTACATCTAATCCTGCAACAGTTACAACTGTTGTGGCGGCAAGTCCAATTGTGGTAGCAAGTCCTATTGCTGAAGCTCCCAAAAAAGACAGTATCCCCATTGTAGATACCAGAAAGAAAAATTATATCAGAGAAATTGAATTAGACAATGATCGTATTAGGGTAGAGATTTATGACAATGGCACCATTGATTATGACTCGGTTTCTCTGCACTTAAATGGAAAAGAGGTATTGGCTAAAACCATGCTCAATCACCGTTCTATTAAAGTGAACATTCAGCTAGATCCCACAAAAGAATTCAATGAACTCTCAATGTTTGCAGAGAACCTAGGCATGATTCCACCCAATACCGCAGCACTAATTCTTAGGGATGGTCAAAAAGAATACCAACTCTTGCTTCAAAGTGACTTATCAAAAAGTGCCACTTTGAAACTAAAAGTTAAGAAACAGGATCCTTAAAACAATTCTGGTTGAGGATGCTCATCCTTGGGTTGTTGTTCCCAAGACATTTCAATGGTTTTACTAAAATCAGTGAGCTTTGCACCAACTGCTTTCCAACCCATGACTTCCACCATATTGGCTACTTTAAATTTGGCTTTGCGTACCATGGCACCCTTGCCAGATTGTACCACCAAAATAGGCGCTTCATCTGAACTTACCGCTTCCAATCTATTGCCTTCGCCGTCTTTAATAAAGAGAAACTTATTCTTTAAAGTGGTGGTTTCAATTTTAAAGCGTTTGATATTAAACTGCTGCTTATCATTGTCTAAATACACCGCCGTTAAAATCTTATCTGGATTGAATTTTTCAATCATCAAGATCTTGTCTGGTTCAAAGCGTTGCAAAAGTTCAGTGTCTGTTAGTTCGTAGGAACCTTCTTGATAAATGACCAAGAGTTTCTCCTCTTCAAAACTTCCTAAGTATTGACCCTTGCCTTCTGTATTTAATCGGCCAAACTTGTCATCAAACCAAAGCTTTCTTCCTGCTAAGGTACTTCTACCTGCTTCTTTGAGTTTGACCGATTTAATGGGGTACTTGGTTACCTGGTTACCCATACTACTCCTACCCTTGATCTCCAATTCTTCAAAGTAAAAATCCAGTTCTTTAATCCTGGCCGTACAATTTGGACTTAGCACTACTTTCAATACTTCTGCTTCCCCATTTAAGTTGGCAGTAAAATAATGCACTTTACTTTTCTCTGAGCCCTTGGTTAAATCATATTCCTTGTCTCGGGTAACCCCTGTAACATTGAATCTTTTGGCATAACTGGTTCCGGAAGCGCCGTCAAGATAAACCATATTATAGGTAGTACGCTCGTCATTCTTTTGGAATACGGCAGCATAGATAATGTCTTTGCCAATAAAGACTTTGTCTGAGACTTTGACCACTTTCATCTTACCAGACTTGGTAAAAGCAATGATATCGTCATAGTCAGAACAGTCTGCCAAAAATTCGTCTTTTTTCAAACTGGTACCAATAAACCCTTCTTCCCTATTCAAATACAATTTGGTATTGGCAATAGCCACGTGCTTCACCTGGATGGTATCAAACTCTTTGATTTCCGTTCTGCGCTCCCTACCCTTCCCGTATTTTTTTTGCAGGTTTTCAAAATAAGCCACTGCAAAATCGGTCAAGTGTTCCAAGTCAAATTTCACCTGCTGAATCTCTGCTTCAATTGATTTGATTTGCTCATTGAGTTCATTGATGTCTAAACGATAGATTCTTCTTACAGGCTTCTCCGTTAGTTTCAAAATATCCTCTCTTTGAATCTCACGTTTCAACCTTTTCTTGAAAGGATTGAATCCTTTGTCAATGGCTTCGATTACTTTTTCCCAGGTCTCGTGTTTTTGTTCTAGCTCTTTGTAAATCTTTTCTTCAAAGAAGATTTTCTCTAAAGAGGTATAATGCCATTTGTCTTCTAGTTCCGCAAGTTTAATTTCCAATTCACGGTTCAAAAGCTTCTTGGTATTCTCTGCAGAAACCGTTAATAGATCCTGAACACCTAAAAATTGTGGTCTGTCTTCTACAATCACACAGGCATTGGGAGACAAACTAATTTCACAATCAGTAAATGCGTATAGTGCATCAATGGTAATATCGGTAGAGATACCAGCTGCTAAATCAATTTGGATTTCTACGTCTTTGGCGGTAACATCTACCACTTTTTTAATCTTGATTTTACCTTGGTCATTGGCCTTGGTAATACTCTCCATTAATTGCGTAGTAGTAACGCTATAAGGCACGTCTTTGATTACCAAGGTCTTCTTGTCTAATTCTTCTATATGCGCCCTAACACGCACTTTACCGCCACGTTTACCACCATTGTAATTAGAAACATCAATCATACCCGCGGTTTGGAAATCGGGGTATAATTCAAATTTCTTTCCGCGTAAATATTTGATACTGGCTTCAATTAACTCATTAAAATTATGGGGTAGAATTTTGGTAGACAATCCCACCGCAATGCCATCGGCCCCCTGGGCCAATAACAAAGGAAATTTCATGGGAAGTGTAACCGGTTCATTCTTACGGCCATCATAACTCAAAGACCAAGCCGTGGTTTTATTATTAAAAGCAACTTCTAGTGCAAACTTGCTCAAACGCGCTTCAATATACCTAGCTGCCGCTGCATCATCACCAGTTCTAACATCACCCCAGTTACCCTGGGTTTCAATTAATAAATCTTTTTGCCCAAGATTCACCAATGCATCTCCAATACTAGCGTCTCCGTGCGGATGGTATTGCATTGATTGACCAATAATATTGGCCACTTTGTTAAACCTACCATCATCCATCTCTTTCATAGAGTGGAGAATCCTTCTTTGAACCGGTTTTAATCCGTCTTCAATAGCGGGTACGGCACGTTCCAATATTACATAAGAAGCATAGTCCAAGAACCAGTTTTTATACTGTCCCTGTACCCCTGTTTCGTTTTCATTAACCCGATTGTCAAATTTCTCTTTGGCCATAACTACAATATCCTTTACGTCTAACTATTGTTCTAATTGAAAAGTGTCTCCCTGACCATCTGCCAAGGCGTTTAATTCAAATACCACCATATCTTCCTCTGCAACTACTTCATGCCAAACAAAGGGCTGTATTTGCACCATAGCTGGCGCGATGGCTTTTTCCACACCCTTCTCTCCAGTGCGGGTATCTATCCAATTAATGGTAGCAGCACCTTGCATGATAATAATCTTCTCGGGGTTCTTATTGGCAGATCTTCCTTTATGATAGTGTCTTGCATTTAAACTCCCTTTTTTTCTATATGCAATGATAAATTCACCTGATTTATCTGTATTAAAAGAATAAGAACTTCCACGTTCATCTTCATGAAATTTTTGAAAAGGTACTATGGTCACTTGCTCTGACATCACAACTGGTATAATTCCAATGGTTGTCCATTGGGGTCATAAAAAAATACAAATTCCTTATTGGTTAAGCTGTCTACACGCAATCCCTCTGTTCTAACGCCTTTTTCAAGTAACCAATTTCTACTACTCACCACATCTTTTACAGCAAATGCCAAATGTCTTAAACCCTTTGATTCAGGAAAAGATGCACGCTCAACATAATCTGGAAAAGAAAACAATTCTATTTGATAAACCCCATTTAATGCTAGGTCTAATTTATAAGAATTCCTTTCTGCTCTATAGGTTTCTGCAAGTATGGTAAACCCCAACACCTCTGTATAAAAGGTTTTGGATGCTTCATACAAATCCGTACTAGTCAAAATGGCAATATGGTGAATAGACTCAATTTGCATCTGCTAAAGTTTCGGCAGCTTTTGCACCAGCCATTTTCACGGTAATTTCTTTCCATCCCTTTGACCAATCACCCTGCACATCTAGTTTGCCTTGTTTGCACAATTCAATCAATCTCCAAACCAAGTAAACATCTCCTGTTTTCACTTTCATCTTGTTCAAAGTATTGGACAAAACCTTGTTCAGTTTTTGAAATTCGCCAGTGATGTTTTGCAACAAATCAGCATCAAAAAATTCGGCTGGTTTACCCACTATTTTTTTACCGCCTTCTAAAAAACGCACACCTGCATTTTCTAGACAGGTTTTCTTCCATTCGTCTGGATCCAATTCAAATTCACTCAAAGTAATAGGCCTAGCCAATTTCTTGGCCTTTAAAAATTCCTTGGGTTGAATCTCGTGCAAATGGGTGGGATAAAAGATATTCCCCTTCTCATTGATAAAGGGCAGGTTGTTTAAATACAAGATTTCTAGTCTGCCTTGAAAAGCACGTAATTGTGGCATTAACCAGTAATAACCACATACGTCATGTGCATTCTGACCCATCCAGATCCAAACCTTTTCCGTTTCATTTTCTTCCAAGGTTCTGATCAGTTGGTGAACGGCCAATTTATCATCCACAATATTGGTCTGGTCTTCATAAGGAGAAAATTCCAACAAGTTTTTCCACCAGTCCCTACGCTCCTGATAACCATCGGTTTCATAGATATTTGCTAGGGGGCCTACCATATAATCATCCTTGATCTCTATGACTTCTCCTTGCAAACTTTCATCTAATTCAATAGCTGCTTTAAGCGCAAACATATTCGGTGTCTCAAATACAATATGTATCATAAAAGCTCTTTAAATTTTATAACTCTTCGGTTTCTTCTTCTTCCCTCTCTTCACTCTTCACTCTTCACTTTCTTCTTCTTCCCACTCTTCACTCTTCACTCTTCACTCTTCACTTTCTTACACGTTGTGAATCAGATCCAACTCAATTTTCAAATTATTGATAATAAACTCTTGACGTTCCATGGTATTCTTACCCATATAGTATTCTAACAGGTTTTGAATATGGTCTCCCTGTTCCAAGATCACGGGCTGCAAACGAATCTGAGGTCCTATAAATCGGCCAAATTCTTCTGGGGAGATTTCTCCCAAACCTTTGAACCTAGTGATCTCTGGCTTACCACCCAATTTATTCACGGCTGCCTGACGCTCTTCATCGTCAAAACAATAAATGGTTTCTTGTTTATTTCTAACACGGAACAAAGGTGTTTCCAAAATATAGACATGCCCCTTCTTTACCAAGTCTGGAAAGAATTGTAAAAAGAAGGTCATCATCAACAACCGAATGTGCATTCCATCTACGTCCGCATCGGTGGCAATCACTACATTATTATACCTAAGACCCTCTAATCCATCTTCAATATTGAGTGCGTGTTGCAGCAAGTTAAATTCTTCATTCTCGTAGACCACTTTTTTGGTAAGTCCAAAACTGTTCAAAGGTTTACCCCTTAAACTAAATACCGCCTGGGTGTCTACACTTCTAGACTTGGTAATACTTCCACTGGCACTATCCCCTTCCGTGATAAAGATGGTAGTGTTGTTTTGGGTGGCTACAAACTCTTCCCTGTTTTTCTGTGGGGCTTCGTCATTGAGGTGTACGCGGCAGTCACGCAATTTTTTATTGTGCAAATTGGCTTTCTTAGCCCTGTCATTGGCTAGTTTTTTAATACCCGCCAATTCCTTCCTTTCGCGTTCATTCTGTTCAATCCTTTTGCGCAATGCGTCTGCAACCGTTGGATTTCTATGTAAAAAATTGTTCAGCTCCTTTGACAGAAACTCCTCCACAAATTTCTTCATGGATGGGCCATTCTCATACACGTTTTGTGAGCCTAATTTGGTCTTGGTCTGACTTTCAAATACCGGCTCCTGTACGCGCACGGATACCGCTGCTACAATGCTGGTGCGGATATCAGAAGCTTCATAGTCTTTTTTATAAAAGTCCCTGATCACTTTTACATAAGCTTCTCTAAATGCTTGTTGGTGGGTTCCACCCTGTGTAGTAAACTGTCCGTTAACAAAGGAGAAAATGTCTTCTCCATAGTCATTGTTGTGCGAGATAGCTACTTCAATATCTTCTCCTTTTAAATGCACAATGGGATAGCGCAGTTCATCTGGATTGGTTTTGCGTAACAATAGGTCTAGCAAGCCATTTTTACTCACGTATTTCTTGCCATTAAAATGCATGGCCAAGCCCGCATTTAAATAACAATAATTCCAGAGTTGGTTGTCTAGGTATTCATGAATAAAATGGTAGTTTCTAAAAACGGTTTCATCTGGAATAAAGCTCACAAAGGTTCCATTGGGTTCCGTGCTCTTGGTTTCTTTGTGTTCCTTGATCAGTTCACCCTTTTCAAATTCGGCTGTACGTTCCTTACCATCGCGATAAGCAGTTACTTTAAAATATTGACTTAGGGCATTTACCGCCTTGGTACCTACCCCGTTCAAACCCACTGATTTTTGAAAGGCCTTGCTATCGTATTTGGCACCTGTATTAATCTTACTTACTACGTCTACCAGTTTACCCAAGGGAATCCCACGACCATAGTCTCTAACCGTAACGGTTTTGTTCTCAATAGTGAGTTCTACTTGCTTACCATAACCCATGGTATGTTCGTCAATACAGTTGTCAATGACTTCCTTGATCAAAACATAAATACCATCGTCCGGAGCCGAACCATCACCCAATTTTCCAATATACATCCCTGGTCTAAGACGGATATGCTCTTTCCAATCTAGTGACCGTATGGAGGCTTCGTTATACTCCGACATATTCTTTTCTTCTGCCATATTTCCTTCCTGTTGGCCAATTTCTTATACTGTTTGGCAACAACTCGCAAATCTAACCACCTCAAACTGCAAGACAATTATACTTTTCTACAAATGCCCCAAGATTGTGGATAAACCTGTTTATAATCTTGGTTTTGCTGGCACATTCAAGGAATGTACTTTTATTCCATCCAATTAGCACCCAACAATATGATCCATGACTTAGCTTCCATTCAAGTACTTAGTTTGGGGCTTGAGGCAGAAAATATTCGATTTAGAGCATTTTTGGGTGGTTTTGATTCGGATGCATTGGATCAAACGGTGTTTGAATTAGATCAATTGATTAGTCCAAAAGTGGATTGCACCCAATGTGGCAATTGTTGTAAATCATTGATGATCACGGTATCTGAGCCAGAAGCTGAACATTTAGCTGAAGTTTTAGAGGTAGAAAGAACCCAATTTGATAAGCAGTATTTGGAAAAAGGGATGCATGGGCTCATGTTAATCAATGCCATACCCTGTCATTTTTTGTCTGAGAACAAATGCAGTGTTTATGAACACCGTTTTGAGGGTTGCAGGGAATTTCCCGCTTTGCACTTACCAAATTTTCAAAAAAGGCTGTTCACGCATTTTATGCATTACGGCAGGTGCCCCATTATTTTTAATGTAATGGAGCAATTAAAAACCAAACTCTTATTTGAAAAACAAGACCATGATTGAATTTGGTGTTGATCGCATATTACAAAATCCTCCAGCTTGGAAAACCCAACGCATTGGACTAGTCACCAATCAAGCTGCCACTACGCAAGATTTAGTGCCTTCCAGAAAGGCTTTATTAGACGCGGGTTTTCATCTTGTAACCCTATTTTCACCGGAACATGGTTTAATGGTGGACGGTCCCGATGGGCATCCCATGCCAGATGGAAAAGACGCACTAACAGGTTTACCCATTATCAGTTTATATGGTCAGAAACTATCGCCAACGGCAACAGATTTGAGCAATATAGATTTATTGGTTTTTGATATCCCTGATATTGGATGTAGATTCTATACCTATTTATGGACACTTTCTTATTTAATGGAAGCTGCAGCTTTTCACCAGATTCCCTTGGTGGTGCTAGACAGACCCAATCCTGTTTCAGGTAATTTGTCTTTAGCAGAAGGCCCCATGTTAGAAGCTTCTGAAGCTTCTTTTATTGGCAGATGGAATCTACCCGTAAGACACTCTTGCACACTGGGAGAGCTGGCTCAATATTTTAATGCTACCAGAAGTCTAGGTTGCCTTATAGATGTTGTTACATGCCGCAATTGGAATAGAGCTGATTTTCAACCTGATTGGGGTATCTCTTTTGTACCTACATCGCCTGCCATACAAGACTTTGCTGCCATGCTCTTGTATCCAGGAATTTGCTTATTAGAAGCCACCAATATTAGTGAAGGCAGGGGCACGCACTTGTCATTTCAAATTGCTGGAGCGCCTTGGATCAATGGAAAACAAGTGGCCAGTATGTTTAATCAATTAGCTTTAGAAGAATTAACCGCCATACCCATCTACTTTGAACCCTTTGATGCCAAATATGCTAATGAAACTTGTTCTGGCATTCAGTTTCAAGTGCTTGAACCACCTTATTTTCAGTCTATGGGTTATGGATTATTACTCATCAAATTGATTAAGGAATTATATCCCAAGCAATTTCAATGGAGCCCCTATCCCACTTCTGTAAACAAAACAGGGCAGCGGCATTTGAACAAATTATTGGGGATTCCTGATGCAGAAAAATTGTTTGATTTGCCCCTTCAAACATTTATTGCTCAGACCAGTAAATTAACGGCCGTTGGCGATTGGAAAGAAGCTGTTACGCCCTATTTGTTGTACTAATTTTCTTGTGCTATTAATCCCCTGATTACTACAGATGCTACCGTGCAACCAAATATGGCGGGCATATAACTCATAGTGCCAATGATAGATTTTTTGGGGAATGCTTTCTCTGTTTCTATGATGCGGCTTTGGTCTACTTTTTCTGGACTAAAAACTACGGTTAATCCCTTTCTAATGCCCAAGCCATGTAATTTCTTTCGTACATAACGGGCCAAATTACACTCATAGGTTTTAGAAATATCGGTAACCTGCACTTGTGAAGGATCCAATTTTCCACCAGCACCCAAGGAACTGACAATGGGGATTTTTCTTTCTATGCAAGCTTTGATAAAATACACTTTTGGAGAAAGGGTATCTATACAGTCTACCGCATAATCAATATGTTCAGACTCAATCAAGTTAATGGTTTCCTGTTCCTTAATATAGATGGGTAAAACCCTTAATTGTAGTTCTGGATTGATGTCTTTGAGTCTTTGCTCTAACACCTCTGTTTTTAATTTACCAACCGTAGAATGTAATGCCGGTATTTGCCTATTGGTATTGCTCAGGTCTACCGTATCTGCGTCTACAATGGTCATTTTACCCACACCTGCCCTAGCAATCATTTCTGCACAAATGCCACCTACGCCTCCAAGACCTACTACCAATACGTGTTTACCCATGAGTTTTAAAATGGGTTCATCGCCCATCATCAACTGTGTTCTACTCATCCAATATGGGATCATCATGCAGGTTTTAGGTGTTTGTATTATCTTTCAAGATCTATTAAAGCTGCAAATCTGATATTCTTATGCCACTTAATAAAATATTTTCCTGTTTATTGGCCTTTGTCCTAACAAGTAATGCCATTGCACAAACGGCAACCGTTCAAATATTACAATCAGGAACCAGAAAAAGCTTTAGGGGCTTGTCTGTGGTGAATGACCAAGTGCTATGGGTCAGTGGCAGTGCTGGAACCGTTGGCCGCTCTACAGATGGCGGTGCACATGTAGATTGGATAACGGTTCCCGGTTTTGAAAAAAAAGACTTTAGAGATATTGCTGCTTTTGATGACCAAACCGCCATTATTATGGGGATTGCCGAACCTGCTGTGATTTTAAAAACTACTGATGCGGGTAAAACTTGGCGCACCGTTTTTACAGATAGTACCAAGGGCATGTTTTTAGACGCTATGGATTTTTTTGACACCAAAAAGGGCGCTGTGATTGGTGATCCCATCAATGGTAAATTCTTTTTGGCCATTACCAAGGATCAAGGTGAAACCTGGTCTAGTAATGATCCATTGATTTCAAAGCATGATTTAACGGCTACTGATGGAGAAGCTTTTTTTGCCTCTTCAGGAACCAATTTGGTGCATCGGGGTAAGGAAATAGTATTTGCTACTGGTGGAAAAAAGTCAAGGTTATTTTTTGAAAACAAGATTTGGGATCTACCCTTATTAGTGGATAAAGAATCTACAGGTGCCAATTCTTTGGTCATGGATGCCAAAGGGAATGGGATCATTGTAGGTGGTGATTTTTCAAGAGATACCATTAAAACAGGGAATGCGGTTTTGTTTGACAAGGGTGGCAACAACATGCGTGTACCAAGAAGCAATCCTCAGGGGTATAAATCCTGCGTTATTTATATAACCAAATCTATGCTTGTGGCCTGTGGTACTTCGGGAGTAGATCTTTCCTATGATGGTGGGCTTAATTGGGTGAATATCTCAAAAGAAAGTTTTCATGTGGTTCAAAAAGCGGCTAAAGGCAATGCTGTCTTTTTGGCTGGAGGGAACGGGAAATTAGCAAAATTGATCTTGAACTAATTATTTTTTAAATGCCACATAAACGGCTGCCAATACCAGGGCAAAACTGAATAAGTATTTCATTTGTAAGGGTTCTTTCAAATAAAAAACCGCAAATACACTAAATACTACTAGTGTGATCACTTCTTGGGTAATTTTTAATTGAAACCCATTCCATCCATCTAGTGCACCAAAACGGTTGGCTGGTACCATGAGACAATACTCAAAAAAAGCAATACCCCAACTAATTATAATGGCTTTCCAAATGGGCATCCCCTTGTCTTTTAGATGACCATACCAAGCAAAAGTCATAAAAATGTTGGAAACAGCTAACAAGACAATTGTTTTCATGTTATATTTAATTAACGATTGAACGCCTGCAATATATTCCGATTTTTTGGGGATTTATTGACAGATTGCCATTAGAAAATTTGCTGCACGAATCTTGTATACCCTAATTGCGTAAAACAGTATTAGATGAAAAAGTTTCAGGCGATCATCAAGTTTACCATGGATGAACAATTCATGCAATTGGTTCCACCCCACAGAACCTATATCAACTATCTTATGAATAAGTCTGTGATTGATAGCTATGCAGTGAGCATGGAAAGTCAGACCTGTTGGATTACCATGAATTGTGAAAACAAGGCCGAGGCCGATAAATGCTTGGCAAAATCACCTTTATATAAATATTGGTCTTATGAAATTGAAGAACTATTTGTATACGATAGTCAACATTATAGGTTCCCTGCACTTCAATTAAATTGATCTTTTTTAAAAAAAGTCAAAAATAAATTTGGTGATAAATATCCATCCCTTATTTTTGCACTCCCAAACAAACAAAGGGAGCATAGCTCAGCTGGTTTAGAGCATCTGCCTTACAAGCAGAGGGTCCGCGGTTCGAACCCGTGTGCTCCCACAAACTAACCTCAGGATTTATCTTGAGGTTATTTTTTTGTGGATACTTCTAATCACTTGTTTTTTTTTATCCATAATTCTGTAGGAAGGATTTTCCTATGAAGGTTTATATTTTAACTTTGCTACATGCACTTATTTGGACAACAAGAAGCCGCACAACCCAGTAAAGATTCAGACGTTGGGGTTTTAACCCAATTAACGCCTTCTTATTCCTTGATTGTATGGAATGATGAAGTCAATAGTTTTGATTGGGTCATTGAAACCTTAATGGAGGTTTGTGGGCATGATTTGGAACAGGCTGAACAATGTGCTATGATTATCCATAATAAGGGTAAATATGCGGTTAAAAATGGGGACTATGATACTTTAAAACCCATGTGTGACGCCATAACTGACCGTGGTATTGGTGCCACCATTGAAGTGATTGCCTAAAAGGTTATATTCATACTCAGAACAAACATACCCACATGCCTTTGTTCACACTAGATCAAACTTTATGGTTTCCTCCACTTTCTGAAGCTGATGAGGAAGGGTTACTAGCCATTGGCGGTGACTTAAGTATTGATAGGCTATTAATTGCCTATAAGCACGGTATTTTCCCATGGTTTGATGGTCCTGTTCCGCTTTGGTGGAGTCCTGATCCTCGTTTTGTTTTATTCCCTGAAAATTTAAAAGTGAGTAAAAGCATGGAACAGGTAATAAAAAAAGGAGACTATCGCTTTAGCGTCAACACTGCTTTTGACCAAGTAATTGCCAATTGTAAGAACCAAAAAAGAGATGGCCAAGATGGCACTTGGATTACTCCAGAATTAGAACAATCCTTTAATGAATTACATGGTTTGGGATTTGCCGTATCTGCTGAAACTTGGCTAGATGGTCAATTGGTGGGTGGATTGTATGGCATTAAAATGGGAAAGGTATTTTTTGGAGAAAGTATGTTTGCAAAAACATCCAATGCCAGCAAATTTGCCTTTATTCATTTTGTACAATTGCTTAAACAAGAAGGGATTGAATTAATAGACTGTCAAGTATATACAGCCCATTTAGAAAGTTTGGGCGCTCAGATGATTGGAAGGGATGATTTTGCCCAAAGACTGACTAAGTTGATTTAACTGCGGTATCCATACATTCTTTCAACGTCTATTACAATCTTCTCCATATCTGCGTCTTTACCTTTGGGTTCGTATTTCTGTTTCAAATTACTACCAAATAACACAGCTAGGGTTTGCCAAAATGCGGCATTGATAAAACCCTTATAGTCTTCTATAATTTCATAACAATTATTACCCGTTTCTCTATAAATCAATTTCATCAAAACCTTCCCTTGATATACAGATAACTGAGTCAATTTTTCCGTAAATTCTCTCTTCAATTCCTTTTCACGACTATGTATAATCTTTCTGCGTTCCTTTTTATCAGTTACGTTAACAAGTCTTGCATTAATATCATTCATGATTCTACCAGCAGCTTTTGCATAGGGGTAGGTAACATAGACTGCATTGCGTAAACGAGTCCAGTCTGCCCAATATTTTTTCCATTGTCCAGTTAACTTTGCATAGACCAATACATTGGGTAAATAACTTTGACCAATGGTATCTCCTTCTGGGGTAACAAAGGCATATACTTTTACCGTATCCAATGGGCCATGCCCAACGGGTTGTTCCTGAGACTGAGCTTGCTGAACCATCACGGTCATGAGCAAGATTAATAGGAAGCGATGATATGATAAAAATGGATTCACAGCTTAAAAATAGACAATTCAATTTCTATTAATGCTGCCCAGCTAAAAAAAGTAACCCAAGGACTGTTTAAATGGCCTTTAAATTGGTTTTTGTTAACAATCGTTGGCGAATACTCATGCCAAATCCAACGGTCATGACCACTACTCCTAGCCATAATACATTGATCAACGGAAACTCATAGACTTTTAAGGTAATCAACTCTGTAATGGAGCTACTTTCTTTAATACCAATTTCTAGTTTGCCCGTTTTTTGGTCTATTACTTTATTGAATTGAAGCACCAGACTTTGTGAACGAATGGTATCGTTGATCAAACGCAGTTGTTGGTCTTTAATGGCAATCCCTGGATTGGCCGGATAACGTCTTCCATCCTTTGTAATGATGGTCATATTTAAGAACAAAGACACTTCACCAGGCAAAACTTTGGATTGTTGTTCGGCTGGATTAATCGCTACTTTTTCTAGGATCATCAAGCCATTGCCATAGAACAAAGTATCGCCTGCTTTGACTTGTCTATTTCTAAAAGTGGTAGTATCCGTGGTATTATTTTCTTGGAAGGATGTGATATAGGCAAAAATGTCTTTGTGCCAATAATGTTTGGCAGCTGGATTGGCCGCAAAGCCTTCCATGCCTTTGTTATTCTTCATCACATCTGGATAGAGTTTGAAACTATCAGATTTATCCTTGGCAATGAAATCAATTTCAAAAAATCGCTTGTGGTCAATATTGTCAATGGTATCCCTGACCCAGGTAACCATGTACTTACCCATATCTGTTTTAACAGCTTTAAAAAGGGTCAGGTTTTCAGCAGGATCGCCCTGGGCACCCTTGGATTCTTTAGACAAAACGGTGATGCCAGTAGTGTTCCAACTCAAAACGGTTTTCTTAGCCGATGAAATAAGGATACCAACCAGTACTAAACCAAAACCAACGTGGGCCACACTGGCACCAGCTGCTTTTACCTTTCCCTTTAATCCCAACCAGATATAAGAAGCGTTGGCAACAACTGCATAAACAGCGGTAAAAATGGCAATATGAATAGCCACTAAAAATACAGGGCCTTTTGAAGCGTATCTGATTTCTCCAAACAAACTGATACCCAAACTTATGATTACTGCTACTAATGTTGGAATCCAAATTTTCTTTCCAAACTGTTCTTTTGGTGTGTCTTTGTATTTCAAATACTGGGTAAAAGCAGTGAGCAAACCCAGGATCATGGCCACAAATATTTGAATTTGATTGTGGGCAAATTCAGGGTCTTCTGGTGGCGCAATATTGGAACCAAAGACTTTATTAAATACAGGTGTTGAAGTTTTAGCAATAATCACAATACCCCCAAGAAATAAAACCAGGGATCCAATAAACATCCAGAACTCCCTACTATAGGTTTGTTCTTCTTTTTGAATAGTGGGGATGGTTTTATAATTCCTAGCAAACAAAACCATAGCGGGGATAAAAAATACCAATACAAAACCAATCAATTGTATATAGATGGCTTGTAAGTTTTTATCATCTACGGTAAATGCGTGTACAGAAGTGTCTGATAAAATACCACTCCTGGTTAGGAAGGTAGAATACAGAATCAAGGTAAAACTGATGATATAAAAAAAGTAAGTAGTCTTAAGTGAATAGCCTGAGTTTTTGTAGACCATATTTACGTGCAAACCTGCCACCAAGGTTAACCAAGGTACCAAGGATGCATTTTCTACTGGATCCCAAGCCCAATAACCTCCAAAAGACAAACTTTCATAAGCCCATGCAGCTCCCATCATGATACCCAAGCCCAAAATGGCAGCAGAAAAACTGGCCCATGGGATTACGGGTTTTACCCAATCATGGCGTTTGTTCATCAAACCTGCAAATGCATAAGCAAATGGTACAATGGTAGAAGCAAATCCCAGGAACAATACTGGTGGATGAATCACCATCCAATAGTTTTGCAACAAAGTATTTAAATCATTTCCCTCATAAACCCTTGGTAATTGCAAGTAATCAGGATTGGTAAAAATGGGTAGGTCTGGCATACTATTGCGCCATAGAATAAAGGGATCGTTACCAATTTTAGCGCCAAATACATAAACACCCAATAACATGGTGCCAATACAAAACTGGGCTACATTCAATACAAACATGGTACCTGCTTCCCAGTCTTTTGACTTCCATATCAACACCCATCCTAACACACAATGCCAAACACTCCATAATAAAAAACTACCGGATTGGTCTTCCCAGATACAACTCAGTAAGTATTTACTGGGTAATGAACGGGAAGAGTGGTTCCAAGCAAAGAAATATTCGTGGTAGTGATTAGATATAATATAGACAATCAATCCAAAAATGCTGAACACAGAAACGGTTTCAACAAAAAACGCGCCCCTAGCCATTTTAATCCAGCTGGTTTTTTCCGTAGAATCGCCCAAGCGATTAGCCATAAAATAAGCAATGGTGGCCATCAGGGATGCCACCAAGGATAATAAAGTCAGTAAATGGCCAATCTGGCCGGGCAATAAGTGTTCACCTATATATTTCATGTATATCTATTCAGTCTAATGGGTAATGAGAAATCTGGAAGGCTTATTTGCCGGTATTCCTTACAGCATTTTTGGCCGCATTGGGGTCATCTTTATACTTTGAAGGACATTTTAATAAAATGTCTTTACAGTCAAAATGATCACCTTGTACCCTTCCTTTTAATACCAATCTTTCACTTTTTTCCATATCGGTAGGTTTATTGTTGTGATAAACCACTTTTATGCTGTTACCAAGTGTGTCAATAGCCGTAAAACTCAAATAGTTGGGATTCTTGGCGGCATCGTATTCTACCGGGAACTGTTTGTCTACTTTGGCAATTAAATTAACAAACTTGCCTTCTTTCTGCTTGGCAGAAGAGATGGTCTCATAAGTTGTCAAATCTCCGGTGTAGCTAATCAAGACTACAATACTGGCAGCAATCAACACTAAAATGACGATGTGGGTCTTTTTCATTTATTCTGTTTTCAGGAGCAAAAGTAGTCCAAAATCCCACACACAAAGATGATGTTTGTCAGGCTTTGTTGTTAAAACTGTAAAGCTTCTACAAAAGCCCCTATTTTGTTATGTTTAAGGCAAACTAAATTGGCAGAATCTATAAAATGAAGGTAATTTGCAAAGCGTTTCAAGCAAAAAGCCATGCCTCATTTAGATCAGTTCAACCCTAATACGGTTGGCAATCCCAATAACAACATTTTTGGTCTGCCTTCAAATGAAGCAGAATCTTTATTGGTGGTACTTCCTGTTCCTTGGGAAGTAACGGTGAGTTATGGCGCTGGTACATCTAGGGCGCCTGAACACGTTTTCAAAGCCAGCATACAGGTTGACCTCTTTAACAAAGACGTGCACGATGGTTGGAAAACGGGTTTCTTTATGCGGGAAATAGACAAGAAATTGTTGCTTAAAAGTGATTACCTAAGAAAAGAAGCCGAATTATACATTGATTATATTTCAAAGGGGGAGAAAGTAGAAGACAATAAATTCATGACCAAGTCTCTCAAAGACATTAATGAGGGCGGGGCATACATGAATGATTGGGTATATGAGCATTGTAAAGAATTAATAGAAAAGGACAAATTAGTTGCCTTATTGGGCGGAGACCATAGCATCTCTTTGGGATATCTCAAAGCATTGGCGGAAAAACACGGTCAGTTTGGGGTATTACAAATAGACGCGCATTGTGACTTGAGAAAGCAATATGAAAGCTTCTTGTATTCTCACGCATCAATTATGTATAATGCCTTGCAGGAGGTTCCTAATTTGGCCAAACTGGTTCAGGTGGGTGTGAGAGATTTTTGTGATGAAGAATGGGAATTGGTATGTAATAGTCAAGGCAGAGTGGTTACTTATTTTGACCAGAGTATCAAGGAAAGACAGTACGAAGGAGAAACTTGGAAATCCATTGCAGATGAAATCATTGGTCAATTACCCCAAAAAGTATACCTCAGTTTTGATATTGATGGATTAGACAGAAAATATTGCCCCAATACTGGAACACCTGTTCAGGGTGGTTTTGAAACAGAAGAAATTCTTTATTTGGTTAAAAAGATTTTGGATAGTGGGCGTCAGTTGATTGGTTTTGATTTGGTAGAACTAGGGGTTGGCCAAAACGACTGGGACAGCAATGTTGGCGCACATTTGCTATGGCGTCTTTGTAATTTAATGGTCAAATCTCCAACAGTTTAGCATATTTAGGATGAAACTATACCCATACGTTATTGAATTAAAAAGACCTTCTTATAGACTAATTGATTTTATTAGTCAACTCTTGCTCATCATCAGTTTGAGTGCATTTACCTATGGCCTATTTGAAAGATTACCAGTCAATAAAATTGCCATTTACCTATCCGCGGGTGGGATTATTGGTTGGTGGATCTATTGTCTAGTTCAAAACAGTAAAGATCAGATTCCATATTACCGTTGGGGTATATTTCTAGCTTGTTTGGGCTGGTGGTACCTACCCAAAGGAGGATGGATCTGTGCTATTTATGTATTAGCTGGTTTCTTTGAAAAACAGGCCAAATTTCCAGAAGAATTGGCTTTTGACCAAGATGAAATTGTGGTCAACAGTTTGCCCAAAAAACATATTTATTGGGAAGAATTAAACAATGTGGTCATTAAAGATGGTTTGCTGACCATTGACTTTAAGAACAACAAATTGCTTCAAAAAGAAATACAATCTGGCTCAAATGCCAAAGATGAGCAAGATTTTAACGAGTTTTGCCGCAACAGACTTCAAGCAAAGGCTTAAGTTTTATTTTTCACCATTTAGTTTTGACCATGTCTTTATCTACTTCACCTTATATGCTCTATTCCGATGGCAACGGAAATATTTTTGAAGATACCAGCTTATACGCCACAGGAAGAGCAGGTTGGGACGCACTACCAGTGCCACCCGAAGACTGGATAGAATTACCTACAGGTGGAAACTTATATGAGTTACCTGGGAGAAGAGGTATTGGGATTGATGTAAAAACTGGAGACATGCGTCTTTGTGACAAGGGCTGGGCTGTTGCCGCCTTTATTCCACCTGCGCATACTGGTTTGTATATAGCTGCGTTTGAAACCCAAGAAGACGCACCTACCCTTCCACTATTCTGTTATACTGCTGCAGCATGGCACAATGAAAAATTCTATGTAACGGCTGTACGCATTGAACAAGATATTCGTCAAGAAGCGGCTGGCTATGACGATGAAAAAATTGAATCCGGCACAAAAAAATTGTTGGAAAACTATTCTCAGAATAGATTGGTAAAACACTTGATGGAGAATTGTTGCATGACCTATACCTGTCCTGCAGCCAGAAATTTTGCCTTGGGGCGATGGGAATGTCCAGTTCCTACTTCACCAGCATGTAATGCCAATTGTGTGGGTTGTATTTCTTTTCAACCAGAAGACGAAGTCATTTTTTCTACCCAAGACCGATTGACTTTTAAACCCACTGCTGCTGAAATTGTAGAGTTTACGGTACCGCATTTAATGGAAGCGCCTTATCCGATTATAAGTTTTGGGCAGGGATGTGAAGGAGAGCCATTGCTTATGTGGGAAACCATTAGAGAAGCCATTATTGAAATTCGCAAACATACCCCAAGGGGCAGTATCAATATCAATACCAATGGATCTAAACCAGATGCGGTAAGAGCCTTGTGTGAAGCGGGTTTGAATAGTATGAGAGTTAGTACCAATTCAGCCAGAGAACATATTTATACGCCTTACTATAGACCCAATAATTATCAGTTTCAAGACATAGTAGAAAGTTTAAAAGTGATGAGAAGTTTTGGAGGCTGGACAAGTATCAACTATTTTGTTTTTCCAGGCATGACTGATAGTGTGGAAGAATATGAAGCTTTACGCAAACTGATTATAGACACGGATTTGAACATGATTCAGTGGCGCAATTTTAATATTGACCCTGACTGGTATATGGGCAAGATTGGTGTTCATGAAACAGGCGATATCTTAGGGGTAAAACAAATGCTAGAACTGATTCAGGAAGAATTTCCAAAAGTACAGTTTGGCTATTTCAATCCTCCAATGGAAAGAATCAAGGGGAATTTCCAATCTGATTTTGCCCATCTCTAGCCCAACTTCATGAAGGAACAGCATTCTCAAAAAGATATCAGCCTAGGCATTCTGTTGGCATTGGTTGCCACCATTATTTGGTCGGGTAATTTTGTCATCTCCAGAAGTGTGATTCATTTGATTGGCCCAATTAGTCTGGCCTTTTTTAGGTGGTCATTTGCTAGTCTTATTTTAATGCCCTTTGCATGGAAAGTGTTCAAGGAAGACTGGGCCATTATTAAAACAAGACCTGCCTATTTTTTCTGGACAGCACTAACTGGGGTCAGCTTGTTTAATACATTTGTGTATATAGCAGGTCATTCAACATCGGCTATTAATATGGCCCTGATTGGCACTACCTCCTCTCCCATTTTTGCTAGTATTTTGGCCTATCTATTTCTAAAAGAAAAAATGGGTTTGATGCGGATCATTGGTATGATCATTTGCATCATTGGAATTCTATTATTATTGTCTCAGGGAAGTTTGGAAAAGCTACTAGCTTTTCATTTTTCAACGGGTGACCTTTGGGTATTAGCTGGTGCTTTTTCCTTTGCCATTTACAATGTGTTGGTAAGAAGAAAGCCCAAAGAGATAAGTAGTATCCGTTTCCTGTTTGTGGTATTTTTCTTTGGCGCTATTTTATTGATTCCTTTCTTTTTGTATGAATTATCTTATGCCCCACCCATTGTTTGGAATACAGAATTAATCAGCTCTATTCTGTACCTAGGATTTGGCACATCTGTTATTTCATTTTTATGCTGGAATATAGCATTGCAAAAACTTGGAACAGGTAGAACGGTCATTTTTGGCAACCTGATTCCAGTATTTAGTACCCTTGAAGCGGTTTGGTTATTGGGTGAAAAAGTGACATCGATTCACTGGATCAGTGGCTTGATAGTCATCCTAGGCCTGATTATTGCCAATTTGTACGCATCTAAATTTAGCAAATGATAGATTGGCAAATTTTAGTACTGCTTTGCTTATTTGCGCTATTGGCAGGATTTGTAGACGCCATTGTTGGTGGAGGCGGATTAATTCAAACACCCGCTTCGCTGATCATGTTACCCCAGTTACCCGTGGCTACCGTTATTGGCTCTTTGAAACTACCGTCTTTTAGTGGTACTTTTTTTGCAGCCAGACAATATGTACGCAAAGTGCCCATTAACTGGAAACTCATGGGATGGATGGCCCTGACCGCATTTAGTGCCTCCTTTCTTGGTTCTCAATTATTGACCCAAATGAGTAATAGGTTTATGAAACCTGTAATCTTGGTGGTCTTAGTTTTGGTAGCCATCTATACTTATTCTAAAAAGGATTTTGGCCAATATGCACACAAGGAATTAACTCCTACTCAAAAAACGCTTTATAGTTTACTGATTTGCCTGGTCATTGGATTTTATGACGGTTTTATTGGTCCAGGAGCGGGTAGTTTTTTGGTATTGGCTTTTATTAGTTTAATGGGTTTGGATTTTTTAAACGCATCAGCCAATGCCAAACTGATTAACCTTGCTACTAATCTAGGGTCCATCTGTTTGTTTTTAATCAAGGGGAGCATTATCTGGAAATTGGCCATCCCCATGGCTATTTGTAATGCCATAGGTGGATTTTTAGGCGCTAAAATGGCCATCGCCAAAGGCAACCGCTTTATAAGAATTTTCTTTCTCTTAGTAGTCATGGGAACGCTGATCCGCTTTTCATATGACGTTTTTTGGAAGCCCTAACCAGGAATTAACCTTTATTTAGGTGGATAAGTGGATTAAGCTAATAATACTGCCGTAATTTTCAACATTGAACCAAATACATGGGATTACCGATACATTTGTTATGAACAATGCCCGTACCATGCAGCTCAGTTTTGAAAAAGAAAAAAACATCAAGGCCAGCATCATTACTTTGCTGATCTGCTTGTTGATGTTCATGACTTTCTTTTTTCTGCAATGGACTTTGCCGCAAATTCCTATACCTGAAACCGGAGAAGGCATTGAAGTTAACCTTGGCAATAGTGAAACTGGCTTGGGCGATATTGCTCCTGAAATTCCTGGACAACCATCACCAACCCAAGACCAAACCAATCCAAGCCCTCCACCAAGTAATCAGCCTGTTAATACCAAAGAGATTCAGGCCGATGAAACGGGTGATGAAGCAGTTAATCTGGCTAAAAAAAGCAGTACCAAACCTGTTGAAAAAACAACAGTAGAAACCAAACCTACACTCAAAAAAACCGAGACGGTGGCTACACCTGTTGTTGCGCCACCAAAACCTAAGGCCTTATTCAAGGGAGGTACTAGCAGCAATAGCAGTGGTAATAACGCTGATAGTTACAATGGTGTCAAAAACCAAGGTATTGCTGGTGGTAAAGGTGACCAAGGTAACCCCAATGGCAACCCTAACTCAGATAGTTATCAAGGCAATGCAGCCAGTGGCAATAGCGGTGCAGGAAATGGTGTGAGTATTAGAAGTGGCCTAGACGGTAGAAGGATTACCAAGCTTCCTAGCTTTGAAGATGATTTTAATGAAAATGCCAAGGTAGCGGTGAATATTACTGTTGACCAAAATGGCAATGTAATAGCTGCTAGCATTAATCCTAAAGGAACTACTACCACTAATCAGAACATTAGAAATATTGCTTTAAAAAAAGCTAAAACCCTCAAACTCAATGCGGGTAAGGATAGTGAGCAGGAAGGAACCTTGGTTTTTAGCTTCAAACTCCGTGGTTAAGTTTTCTTTTCTAATTTGCACTTGATGAAGACCTATTCCCAAACACTTGACTATTTGTTTAGTGCCCTACCCATGTTTAGTAAGTTGGGAGAGTCCGCTTATAAAAAGGACTTACATAATACAATATCCCTTTGTGCATTTATAGGAAATCCACAGCATCAATTCAAAACCATACACGTTGCAGGCACCAATGGCAAGGGTTCTACCAGTCATATGTTGGCTGCCATTTTTCAAGCGGCAGGTTATAAAACCGGATTATATACATCTCCTCATTTGAAAGACTTTAGAGAACGCATTAAAGTAAATGGGCAGGTATGTTCAGAGGAATTTGTAGTATCATTCACGCATCATATTGAGCCCAAGATTCAAGAAATTTCTCCTTCTTTTTTTGAGATCACGGTAGCCATGGCCTTTGACTATTTTGCCAAACAGCAAGTAGACATTGCCATTATTGAAGTAGGTCTTGGAGGCAGATTAGACAGTACCAATATTATTGATCCAGAATTATCCGTGATAACCAATATTGGGTTTGATCATATGAACTTGTTAGGGCAGCGTTTGGAAGAAATTGCTTTTGAAAAGGCGGGTATAATTAAGCAAGGCAAACCGGTAGTGATTGGTGAAACAATAGCAGAAACCAAACCAGTTTTCTTAGCCAAAGCAGATTCTTGCAAAGCACCCATTCATTTTGCCAAAGACCATTTTCAAATAACCGATTTTGAAACCAAGTCTGGTCATTTATTGGTAACCGTGAACAAATTGAATAATCAAGAGCACCATCAATTTGAATTGGATCTTCCAGGTTATTATCAAACCAAAAATCTATTAACGGTTCTTACTGCGGTAGAGCAATTACAAATACAAGGCTGGAAATTGGATCATTCCATAGTAGTACATGCATTAAAACAGGTTAAAAAATTGACTGGTTTACATGGCAGATGGGAGGTCATTGCAGATGATCCACTAACCGTTTTAGACGTTGGACACAATGAGGATGGGATTAAAGAAATAGTCAAGCAAATTGAATTAACTGGCAAACAATCCCTTCATATTGTAATAGGCATGGTAAAGGATAAGGAAATTGATAAAGCCCTACAATTACTTCCCAAACATGCTAGCTATTATTTTACCAAAGCGGCCATACCAAGGGCTTTGAACCAAAGATTACTGCAGGAACAAGCTGCCTCTTTTGGATTAGTTGGGAATGCCTACCCTACTGTTATGGAAGCTTATAACGCAGCAAAAAATCATGCTGGAAAAGATGATTTAATCTTGGTATGTGGAAGTGTTTTTGTAGTTGCCGAACTGCTTTAATGCTATTTACATAAGGATTGTTCCAACTATAGTTGCATCCATCCCAACCGAAGCATGGCTTTGTAAATGGCTCCTAACTGAACCCCATGTTGCAAAGCATTGTCTTCTAAAAGCTTGATCAATTCTGCCTTACCATAGGTTTCCACAATTAAATCTTCATAGGGGTCAAAACTTGTTTCGGTTAATTTTTCTGCATTGGTTGCCAAGAAAAAATAAGCGGTATTATTATTTATAGCTGGGTTGGGTGAAATTTTAAAAAGGAATTCCACTTCTGTTGAAACATAACCTGTTTCTTCGCTCATTTCTCTAATAGCGGAGGCCATGGGCTCTTCCCCATCTTCTAATATGCCACCTGGTAATTCAAGTGTTGCTGTTCCTTTTGCGTGTCTATATTGTCTAACCAATACCATTTTTTCATCCTTGGTAATGATGATCATATTGGTCCAATCGGGTAACTCAATAATATAATATGGTTCCATTACCCTGCCATCAGGTAACAAACATTTATCGGCCCTAGCCCTAAACCAACGGTCTTGGTATACATATTTAGAGTCTAATATTTTCCAATCCATTATTCTGATTTAAGCAATTATTTGAAAACTAGTTTGCCCATTTTCAATAAGGCATAATGCAAGGTACTTACCTGCATGGCCTGCATAAACTTACGTTGATCCAATAACTCCAATACTTGATCCAAGCTTTTTAAAACCACTTCTACGCCTTCTTCTAAATCCAAAGGATATGTAGGATCAAATTCCCCGCCTTTGGCCAAAAACATATGCATATAGTTGTTGTGGATGGATGGGTTGTGAGCCACTTTTCCTAAGTATTCAATGCTTTCAAACCGATACCCTGTTTCTTCAAGGAGTTCTCTTCCCATTGCCGCTTCTAAGGATGCATCTGTAGCTTCCACACATCCCCCTGGCAATTCAAAATCAGTTTGTGCTATACCATGTCTATAAATTCTTTCCAATATCACCTGACCATCTTTGGTAAACGCCAAAGCAGTAGCAAAATCTGGGAAACCATAGGTATAAAATGGGGTAATGATTGAACCATCTGCTTTCTCACAGGTATCAATTTTAATATCCGCCCAACGATCTTTAAAAAGTTGTTCTCTTTTTATAAGTTTCCAATTCAGATTTTTCTCCATTACCATTGTTTGTTTTCTCTCAGAGTTGTGATATGCGCAACGTGGTGATTGCCATGCCAAGCATACAATCCTAATAAAAACCAGATACTCATTTCTCTATTTGCAGCAGGATGTACTACCAACCTATTCCATTGTTCTTCCGTTAAGTCTTTGATAGTGGCCACCCATCTCAAATGCAAGGCGTGTAACAATGTTAGAGATACATTAATGGGTACTAGGTCATTGTCTGCTAACAAGGCCCAATCCTGTTCTTCATAAGGTTTAATAGTTGGTTTGTCTTCAGTAAGTCCAAGTTTAAAGCGGATATAGGCATTCATATGACTATCAGCCACATGGTGCACTAATTGCTTTACCGTCCAACCACCATCCCTATAGGGTGTATTTAATTGTGCCTCGTCTAAATTGTTAATAGCCCTTTCTAAGGCTTCAGGAAGAAATTGAAGATCCAATAACCAAGCCTGCTTTTGCTGTTCAGAAAAAGGCTTGGGCTCATATTTTCCAATTGGATAGCGTGGGTCTGTTGACATAGGTATCTATTTTGAATATTTTTTAAAAATTGTAATTTCCATTAGACGGATCTAAGTGCATGCTTCACTCTTCACTTACCTCACAACATGCTTCACTCTTCACTTTCATCCTCACTCCCCTCTCAATTCATGTCCCGTCATAGCAATAAACACATCTTCTAAATTGGCTTTTTTTACTTCCTTGGGTCTTTCAAAACCAGTAGCTACCAATTCGTCAATTAATTTATCCGGGGTGTTGAGTGCAATAATTTTTCCGGAATCAATAATGGCTACGCGGTCACACAAAACTTCCGCTTCATCCATATAATGGGTAGTAATAATGACGGTTGTTCCCTTGGCTCTAATCTCTTTGATCAATTCCCAAAGATTTCTTCTGGCTTGTGGATCCAACCCTGTTGTTGGTTCGTCTAAGAAAATGATCTTGGGTTGATTGATTAAGGTGGTTGCAATGGAGAATCTTTGTTTTTGACCACCACTGAGTTCCTTGTATTTGGCTTTTGCTTTATCTCTAAGATTCACTGTATCCAATAATGCCATGCTATCTACAGTTTCATTGTATAAACCTGCAAACAACTGAATCAATTCTATTAGATTTAAACTTGGATAAAAGCCAGAGGTTTGCAATTGAACCCCAATAATTTTTTTAATTTCATTGGGAGACTCGTCTAAATTGAATCCATCCACTATTACCTTACCACTGGTCTTATTACGCAAGGTTTCTATAATTTCTAAGGTAGTGGATTTGCCGGCGCCATTGGGTCCAAGCAAGCCAAAGATCTCACCTTCTGTAACGTCAAAACTGATCCCTTTTACGGCTTCAAAATCCCCGTATTTTTTGTGTAAATCTTTGACAGATATAATAGTCTTACCCATATTACTTATTTGAAAGGAATACTAATGCCAATATTATTGGGTGATTTCTGAAGTCCCTTAGTTTTTTGTTCTTGATCCATTAAAACCGCAATACTTCTTAATTGTTGAGCAGCTATTGAATTTAACACAGCAGCTGTACCATTGAGTATGAGCCCACCGCCTAATAAATACCAATTAATATTTCTACTACCATTAGTGCCAATTAAACCCACTACAGATGTAGCTGTTCCTAAGACAGTGATAATTCCTGCCCATGTTCTATTTGAACGGTATTGGTCATAGTAAATGGTATACTGTGGATTATTTAAATAAGCCATTAAATAGTCTAACCTTCTTTTTCCATTATACAATTGCCCATTATATATTAATCCAGGTTTACTTAAAGCTGGAATAAAGGATACCCCTTTGGGATTGTAATAAAACTGAATAGACTCAGGACTTGGGGGTTGACCGCATACCGATGTTTGCAAAAAGATTGCCAATAGCAGCAAGGCTATCCATTTCATTCAATTGGCTTTAAAAAGGTTTCCAATTCATCCATCATATTTTTGCTGCCAATAAACAATGCTGTTCTTTGGTGCAATTTGGTTGGTTGAATCTCTAAAATTCTTTGTTCCCCGTTAGTGGCTTTTCCTCCAGCCACTTCCAATATAAATGCAAATGGATTGGCTTCGTATAATAACCTGAGTTTACCTTGAGGCTTATCTAAGGTACCTGGATACATAAAAATACCGCCTTTGATCAAGTTGCGGTGTACGTCTGCTACCATGCTACCAATATATCGTTGGGTATAAGGACCACCGGTTTCCTTGGTCTTTTTCTGACATCCATTAATATACTCTCTTACCCCTTCTTTGTACTGAAAAAAGTTTCCATGGTTTACTGAATAAAATTTACCATCTGGTGGACATTTAATATTGGGATGACTCAAAGAAAACTCCCCAATAGAAGGATCTAGTGTAAATCCATTTACCCCCCTTCTGGTAGCATAAACCATCATGGTACTGGAACCATAAATGACATATCCTGCAGCCACTTGCTTGATACCAGGTTGTAGAAAATCTTCCTTGGTACAGGGTGTTCCCAGTTCACTTACGCGTTTGTACACGCTAAAAATAGTACCAATGGAAACATTCACGTCTATATTACCACTACCATCTAAAGGATCAAACAAGACCACATACTTACTATTATTACTCACTTCATCATCAAATACCACAAAATCATCCATTTCTTCACTTCCTATTCCAGCACAACTGATTCCGTGTTTTAGTACTCCCATGAATTGATTATTGGCATAGATATCCAATTTTTTCACGTCTTCTCCCTGCACATTGATACTCCCGGCATCTCCTAATATATCTACCAGTCCTGCTTTGTTTACTTCTACATTCACCCTTTTGGCCGCTAATCCAATATCTCTTAGCAAAGAACTCAGCTCACCTGTTGCATTTGGGAACTGACGCATCTGCTGGATGGTGAACTCATCCAGAGTCAGTATGTTTCTATTGATGATCATATGTTAGCCTATTTGTATAAAGATAACAAGGGCTTCTCAAAAACTAGTCATTTTTTGAAGAATGGGGCTTTTGATCTATCCTATATTTGCATTCATAAAATTCAAGGAACTGATGAAAGTTTTCAAATTTGGTGGAGCCAGTGTTAACAGCATTGAAAGAATCAAAAATCTGGGTCCCATATTACAGGAATTCAAAGAAGACCAATTGGTAGTCATTATCTCTGCCATGGGCAAAACCACCAATGCTTTGGAGAAAGTAGCAGAAGCTTTTTTTGAAGGCAATAGAGAAACCGCATTAACGCTTTTCCATGAAATCAAAACCAACCATTTAGCCATTGCTCAGCAATTAATGACAAAGGGTTATACAGATTGCGAAATGCAATTGGCTGATTTTTTCACAGAAATTGAATGGTTATTGCACGATAAACCTGTTAGGGATTTTGACTATTACTATGACCAAGTAGTTTGCCTAGGTGAATTATTGAGTACTTGTATTCTTAGCCATTTTTTAAATGAATGGGGCATTGCCAATCAATGGGTAGACGTGAGGGACTTGATTAGAACGGATAACAATTTCAGAGACGCCAATATTGACTGGGAAACCAGTACGGAAAAAATTCAAGGATTGATGAAAAAAGGGATTGGCCATTCTTCTAAAATACTCATAACACAAGGATTTATAGGGGCTACGGATGATAATGAAAGTAGTACCCTTGGAAGAGAAGGGAGTGATTATACTGCTGCTATTTTTGCCAATATAGTAGAAGCGGAAAGTTTGACCATTTGGAAAGATGTTGCTGCTGTAATGAATGCTGACCCAAAAGTTTTTCCAGACGCAGTAACCATTCCTGTTTTGAATTATACGGAAGTAATTGAAATGGCTTATTATGGTGCACAAGTGATTCACCCCAAGACCATTAAACCACTTCAAAACAAAGGAATTCCCTTATTGGTTAAATGCTTTTTAGATAGCAGTTTGGCCGGAACTCAAATACACAACAAACAAATCAAAGGACTACCTCCAATTATTGTACTAAAACCCAAACAGGTATTGGTCACCATGACCACAACTGATTTTTCTTTTGTGGGAGATCATCACATGAGAGAATTATATGGACTGATGGAATCTATGCATTTGAAGCCTAATTTAATGCAAACTGGTGCTATTTCATTAATGATTAGCCTTGATGACCAATCAGAGAAAATAAGCAAACTAGCACAAGCCGCAAGTGGCATTTTTGACGTTCAAGTAGAAAAAGGTTTGACACTATTAACCATCCGCCATTATACAACAGCTACAATAGAACAGCATTTAGCAGGTAAAACGGCCGTATTACAACAACAGTCAAGAGAGACTTTGCAGTTTTTGTATTAGAAAGATTTATGACTTAGAAAACAAGTGTTTCTGGAGCATGATCTTTAGCTCTGTTTCTTTGAATGGTTTTACCAAAACATCGGTAATACCGGCCTTCCTATAAGCTTCTAAGTCATCTTGCAAAATAGTAGCTGTTAATGCTACAACAGGCATGCTGGCCTTACCATTGGGGTGATTTCTAATAGCTGTAGCCAATTGGTCACCAGTCAATTTAGGAACATTAATATCGGTTAAGACAATATCATATTTATTGTCATTAAACATTTGCCAACCGGTTTGACCGTCTTTTGCTAAGTCATAAGCCAGGTTTTGCTTCTTGAGTAATAATCCCAACAACATAGCATTCATGTCATTGTCTTCAATGACCAAGGCTTTTTTGTGCAACATATCAGTATACAGTAACAGACCATTGTTAGTGGAAGTAGCAGGCTCAACAGCTTGTGGTTCTTGATCAACTTGGTAAACTAGTGAAACAGCAAACTCAGAACCCTCATTTAACTTACTAGCCACTTCAATGGTTCCACCCTGCAATTCAGCCAACATTTTACAAATAGGCAGACCCAAGCCAGTACCCCTAATGGCACGTCTGGATTCTGCACTTTGGTCTGCAGAAGTTACTTGTGTAAACTCTTCAAAAATGCTGTTTAATTTATCTTCTGGAATACCAATTCCGGAATCTGCCACACGAATTTTCAAAGAAACTTCATGTCCATTTTTATTAGTAGCTGCAGCCGCAATAGTTACTGCACCTTGCTCTGTAAACTTGATGGCGTTACTGGTAAGGTTGAATAAAATTTGTTTTAATCGGAACTTGTCTCCAATAACTATCAAGTCTTTTGGAATGGACAATTCTTCTTTTATCTGAATACCTTTTTCTGCTGCAGCTGCACTAAAGGCAAAAGCAACTTCTCCAATGGCTTCAGATATATTGAATGGATGCTGTTCTAACCTAAGTTTTCCAGCGTCCAATTTTGAAAAGTCTAACACATCATTGACGGTATGTAATAAGTGGTCCGAGCTGGTTTTAATGGCTTGTAAGTATTTCTTCTTTTCAGGATCCGACTCCATTCTGTCAATAATATCAGTGAATCCCATAATAGAAGTAAGTGGAGATCGAATTTCATGACTCATATTACTCAAGAACCTACTCTTCATTTGAGTCATTTTCTCTGCATTCTCTCTGGCTTCAATTAACTGGGTTTCATACTTTACCAATCTGATAATATTGAAAACCAAGAGTACTACAATCACCAAAATAATCACCAAGGACCCCCATGAAAATTTCTCAATGGAGTTTCTGGCATCTAATGAAGTAGCTAAGGCATTTTCTAAATGCTGTTTTCTGGCAGCTAATTCCCTTTGCAGCAAGACTTCTAAAGCAGCATCAATTTGAGCAATAATACTCAGGTTGGTTTCTGCCAATACTTTTTCACTTTCATTAAGACGTTTACGAATATTAAACTCCTCGTTGACTTTTCCTTGGTAAAATTGCTGGATCTCATCCGATAGTTTATTGATAGAAGAATCCAAAGAAGAAGTTTCTGTTTTAGTAGAATCCAGGGTTTTTCCAGCCTGTATTACACCTCCTTTTGCGTATTCAAGTGGCGCTGCTGCTTCTTCTTTATTGGTAAATAACTCCCCTAGTTTTTTGAAGAATCCCTTCTTTTTCTTTGGCGCGGCTTTTAAAGTATCCACTCTATTGATCACAAAACCCTCCAAAATAGACTTATCAATACGTTTGATCTGAATGGGCTGATTGATCTGAACCAACTGTGTTCTATATCCTGATTTGGTGGTGGTAGTAACGGAATCAGCAATCTTCTTTAATTGAGCTATCATATCTGCTAACTCAATTTTCTTGTCTAAACCAGCTACTATCTGTTTTACATCGGCACTATCCGTGCCTGTCATAATCTGTTGAAGGTTAAACGAGATCTCACTCAATCCAGCTAAAAAAGCATTTTTTCTGGTTGAATCATAGGTACTCAAATAAATCCTATAATTATTTTCAGCAACAGAAAGTTGCTTATCTGTTTCTTGTAAAAGTCCAATATTGGGGTTCTGAATTACGAGTGTATCAATAGATTGTCTTAAAGAAATAAGGCTTTTAGAATTGACAGCATTTAAAACCAATACTGACACCAAAACCACCAGACATATGATGATTAGGATGATATTAGAAATAGAAAGTCTTAGCTTTTTCATTGCTATTATCAAGTTTCTTAGGGGTTACGGAAGGTTGAAAATACAATAAAATCGTTACAGAGCGCTAGTTTTTCAAAAAATCCGGTATTCACCCTTTTGGTTGATGCCTACAATTGGTAGTTGGCGAAGGCCTTGAAAATGCTGAAAAATCTCTTTCATCTTGTCTGCAAAAGCCCGATATTCTGGATCATCCCGACTACTTTTTTTGAGAAAATCTCGGCTTTTTTCATGATTATAATTAATTGGAAAGATATGAACTGGTATAAAGTCCTGCCCCTGTAATTGGGCATAAGCGGTTAATACATATAGCTCTTCCATGGGTATATCCTTTATTGGAATACATCCCTGTGTTAAACAGCCCCCATGTATAAAAATGTCGGAACCAGGTTTAATGGAATCACTTAATAAACGGTCAGAAGCATTGGGATAATTAAGTTCGAGAGATAAATGATAATTACTCAATGGATTGAAAGATTTAATAAAATAACATCCTTCAGGTACTTGATAATCACCATCCATACGCTTGGGTCCCATGGTGCCAGAGAGGGCGCAGACTGGATAGGTTTTAAACAATTGAAACTGGGTATTATTTCCTGACTTTACCCAAACTTCTAATTGAGAATCGTATTTGAAACTTCTGATATAAAGTTGTTTGGGAGGAAAAACCAGACCCGCTTTCTTAAATTGATTTTTGAGGGTATCAGTTCTGGTTTTAATGGCTTTGGCCACTTTGGGGTAAGTCTGTTGTTGTTCCCAAAAAACGGATTGTCCGCTTAATTGCAGCATCTGAAAAAGAAAAAAAGTGCATAGGGTTAACAACTTCATGGATTCAAAAATAAGTCATCAACCCTAATGCACCACGGCTATTTATTTACAGATTGCCTCTTTTGTCTTGTTCTCTTTCAATGGCTTCAAAAAGAGCTTTGAAATTTCCTTTCCCAAAACTAGTTGCCCCTTTTCTTTGAATAATTTCAAAAAACAGGGTGGGTCTATCTTCCACAGGTTTGGTAAATATTTGTAATAAATACCCTTCTTCATCCCTATCTACTAAAATACCCAATTGCCTTAGAGGGGCAATGTCTTCATCAATAGATCCTACCCTATCTAATAATTCGTCATAATAAGAACTAGGCACTTTTAAAAATTCAATTCCTTTTGCTTGTAGTTCTGTAACTGTTTGAACAATGTTATTGGTAGCTAATGCAACGTGCTGACAGCCCTCTCCGTTATAAAATTCTAGATACTCTTCTACCTGTGATTTCTTTTTTCCTTCTGCAGGCTCATTGATGGGAAATTTGACAAAGCCATTCCCATTACTCATGACTTTACTCATCAATGCAGAATATTCTGTAGAAATGTCTTGGTCATCAAAAGTTAAAATATTGCGGAATCCCATTACTTGCTCATAAAAATCAACCCACTTATTCATTTGGTTCCAACCAACATTACCAACACAATGGTCAACATACAATAAGCCGGTATCAGCAGGGTTATAAGCCGATTCCCATTTTTTAAACCCGGGTAAAAAAACGCCTTGATAATCCTTTCTTTCAATAAATAAGTGAACGGTATCTCCATAAGTATGGATCCCGCTAACAACCACTTTACCATCTGCATCTTCCAATACTGTTGGTTCTGAATGCGATTTGCCTCCACGTTTAGTAGTTTGCTCCCAAGCATCTGTTGCATCATTTACTTTCAAAGCCAAAAACTTAATACCATCGCCGTGTTTATAAACGTGTTGAGCAATTTCATTGTCAATTCTCAAAGCTGTAGTAAAAACAAAAGTGAGTTTGTGCTGACGTATGGCATAACTTACTCTGTCTTTGATCCCCGTTTCAGGACCCGCATAAGCCAGAGATTGAAATCCAAATGCGGTTTTATAAAAATGTGCCGCCTGCTTGGCATTACCAACATAAAATTCAACATAGTCAGTACCTTGTAATGGCAAAAAATCGGTTTGAGAAATAGGGGTATTAACCATAGCTTGAATAGCTTCCATAGAAGTTGTTTTAAAATAAAATAAGATAGATGCATCAACAATCTTTCGCCTTGGGCGATAGGTTAAAACAAAGCATCCATGGCTAGGGCAACCATGAGCAAACAGTAACTGATACGGATATCGTTAAAAACCTTATGTGGGTAGTCAGGTCTCATTATTACAAAAATACCCTTTTTGATCAATCAAACAAGGAAGCATTGCTTTGGTTCTATATCTTCGCTGTTTCCAAGGCTTTTTAACAAAAAATCAAGTAATGAAAGTAGGCATTTTAGGTGGAGGTCAATTGGGTAGAATGTTGTTGCAAGCTGCGGCTGACTATACCGTTGAAACACATGTATTGGAAAATGATCCTAATTGTCCCGCTGCACATCTTTGTCATCATTTTCATTTAGGTAATATTCAAGATTACGATGCGGTATTAGCCTTTGGTCAAGGATTAGACGCCATTACTATTGAAATAGAATCTGTTAATATTGATGCACTGGAAACTTTGGAGCAACAAGGTGTGAAAATATTTCCGAGTCCAGCGGCTATCCGCATAATCAAAAACAAAATCACCCAAAAAGCATTTTATGCTGAACATCAAATACCCTCACCGGAATATTTGATTACCAATAGTTTAGAAGAATTAAAAAGTAAAGAAGCTTTTTTACCTGCAGTACATAAAATTGGTGAAGGCGGATATGATGGAAAAGGGGTTCAGGTAATTAAACGCAAGGAAGATTTAGATAAGGGATTTGATGCCCCATCCGTTTTAGAAAAAATGGTTCCCATTCAAAAAGAACTGGCATTGATTATTGCCGTAAACACCAAAGGAGAGACAGCTGTTTATCCACCTGCGGAAATGGTTTTTGACCCCATTTTAAACCTATTAGACTACCAGGTTTCTCCTGCAAGAATCCCCGAAAAGGTTTTGTGGAAGGCGGAAGCCATTGCATTAAAAGTGGCCAAATCTCTGAAAAGTGCTGGATTATTTGCAGTAGAATTGTTTGTTGATCATGACCAGAATGTTTGGGTAAATGAAACCGCCCCAAGGGTGCACAATAGTGGACACCATAGTATTGAAGGAAACTATTGTAGCCAATACCACCAACTTTGGCGCATCATTTTGGAATATCCACTTGGCAACACAGACCCTATTATGCCTGCGGCGATAGTCAATTTGTTAGGAGCTCCCGGATATGCTGGACCAGCCGTTTATGAGGGATTGCATGAAACCCTTCAAATAGACAACGCTTTTGTACACTTATATGGCAAGACTGAAACCAAGCCAGGTAGAAAAATGGGGCATGTAACCCTATTGAGTACCGAATATCAAGATCTAGTATACAAATCCAATAAAATCAAGCACCTGTTAAAGATTGTAAGTAAGCCCTAATCAAACTTATTTTCTAATCACATTTAATGGTTTTAGAAAACCAATCCCTATCAAACTTTTGGTTTGCAAGGCTGGTGAAGTGTTGTTGGGTCCAAACAATCTTACGTTATCATCATAGATTAAGTCTAAACTATAAGTAGCAGAAAAGTACTTGTTGATTTTAAAAGCAAATTGGTTGGTCATGAATAAATCCACGTTTTGAGGGTCTTGTTTATAGTTAGAGAATAAATCCATCCTACCCTTATACGCTATATTTTTGGCTACTGTTGTACTGTAGTTCACCGTTACAAAAGCACCAATTTCATTTAAGGATTTCTGCCCTTTAGGAACCCCGTACAATCCTTTGTCATACAATTCTTTCTTGGTTACAACAGTATACCTAGAAGTTAAAGGAGACATGAAGACGGATAATTTAGAACTTGGTTTATAGTCAAAACCCAAGGAGAAAATAAAATAGCCTGGTGCCAAAAAGCTGGAAGACAATTCTGCGGGAGTGGTTCCATAATTAAATCCATCAAAAAACTGAGATCTAAAATTGAATAATCCAGATAAGAACCACTTACCAGTAGTATCCATTTTATAACCAAACTTGCTCAAAAAGTCCATTCTATCATCGTTCTTTCTACCGCCAGAACTAGAAGTATTTACATAACCTAGGTTTAGGTCCATATTATTGTCCCAAACCTTACGCCCTTTTTGATGAAAAATATAGTAGTTCAAATAAGTGTTAGCGGCCAAAGAAAAATTATCGCCACCGGCAGCCCAGTTACTTAAAGAACCCTGTGACAAGGAAAATAAGAAGAGACCACCCCTTTTCCAAGCCCATTTGGTTGTATCGGCTTCCTTTTTAATGGTTCTGGAAGTTTCAGAACGTAATTTATTTACTACCACATCTTGTGCCGATGCCATAAAAACTAAAAAAACACCAATGAAGACTAAATATTTTCTCATCCTTATTTTTTTTCAAAGCGCTAATTTAAAGGTTCTTGAGAAGTTTAACGAATGCAACGCTGACAATCTGGCACAAAACACCCGATTTTATGTATTTTCGCGCTCTAAATTTGGGTATTGATGGAAATGTTGGATTTATCAGGTAAAGTGCATGACGAGCAAAGACAAGGCGAAGCTTTTTTGCCTGCCACTGCCATTGAGAAAACCTATCAAAAGCATTTCTATATTGAAAGCTATGGTTGTGCCATGAATTTTTCCGATAGTGAAGTGGTGGCTTCTATTCTTCAAGCCAATGGATTTGGTCCAACATCCTTATTTGAAGAAGCTGACCTTGTGTTGGTTAATACCTGTTCTATTAGAGAAAAAGCGGAACAAACCATTAGAAAAAGACTCACAGAATTCAGAAAAGCCAAGGAAAGTAAAAAGGGCATGCTAGTGGGTGTTTTGGGTTGTATGGCTGAACGTTTAAAAGCCAAATTGTTGGAAGAAGAAAAACTGGTAGATCTAGTTGTTGGGCCAGATGCTTATAGAAGTTTACCCCTATTGATTGAAGAAGCTAGTAGTGGTCAGAAAGCGGTAAATGTATTGCTTAGTAGAGATGAAACTTATGCTGACATTGCTCCTATTCGTTTAGACAGCAATGGGGTTTCCGCCTTTGTTTCAATCATGAGGGGCTGCAATAATATGTGTAGTTTTTGCGTGGTACCATTTACAAGGGGTAGAGAAAGAAGCCGCGACGCTCATAGCATATTAGCCGAATCCATTGACTTATTTGATAAAGGCTACAAAGAGATTACCCTTTTGGGTCAAAATGTAGATAGTTATTATTGGGTGGATGAATCCAATGATACTATCATTACTTTTGCTGCTTTGTTAGAAAAAATTGCCTTGATTAGTCCTTTGCTCAGGCTTAGATTTAGTACTTCTCACCCCAAAGATATTACGGACGATGTCTTGCATACCATTGCCAAGTATGAGAATATCTGTAATTATATTCACTTGCCTGTTCAAAGTGGTAATAATCGGATTTTACAGTTAATGAATAGAACTTATACCCGTGAATGGTATTTGGCCAAAGTAAAGCGTATTAGGGAAATCATTCCCGACTGTGGCATTAGTACTGATATCATTGCTGGATTTTGTTCAGAAACAGAAGCAGAACACCAAGAGACCATTTCAATCATGAATGAGAGTGTTTTTGACTATGCCTATATGTACTATTATAGTGAAAGACCAGGAACACTAGCAGAAAGAAGATACACAGATGACGTTCCGGAGGAAGTTAAAAAAAGACGCTTACAAGAAATTGTAGATGCCCAATACCAATTGTCACTTAAGAGCAACCAAAATGATGTAGGCAAGACTTACCGCATTTTAGTTGATGGGGAAAGTAAAAAAGATCCAAATTTTTGGAAGGGCAGAAATGACCAAAACAAAGTAGCTGTATTTCCAAAAGCTGATTTGAATTTGCAAATGGGCAACTATGTAGACGTTCAAATACATAGCTGTACAAAGGGAACCCTTTTAGGAACCGCAGTTCCTGGAACAAAACATTGATAAACAGGATGGCAACATCCTTTAAAATAGATCCATGGATTTACAATCTATCAAAAACAGGTTTGGCATTATTGGCAATGCCACTGCATTAAACCATGCTTTGAATACGGCTGTACAAGTTGCAGCAACAGACTTGACGGTGCTGATAGTTGGAGAAAGTGGTGTAGGTAAAGAAGTATTTTCTCAAATTATACATGCACTCTCTAGTAGAAAGCACAATCCTTTTATTGCCGTTAACTGCGGGGCTATCCCTGAAGGCACTATTGACTCTGAATTGTTTGGACATGAGAAAGGTGCATTTACCGGTGCAGTGGATAGCAGAAAGGGCTATTTTGAAACAGTTAGCGGAGGCACCATTTTCTTAGATGAAATTGGTGAAATGCCACTAGGCACACAGGCAAGGCTCTTAAGGGTTTTGGAAACTGGAGAATTTATCCGGGTTGGATCTTCCAAGGTTCAAAAAACAGATGTACGTGTTATTGCTGCAACTAACAGAGAGCTTTTGGAGTTTACACAAAAAGGGCGTTTTAGAGAAGACCTCTATTATAGATTAAGTACGGTTCCCATCAGGGTGCCTTCATTAAGAGATAGAAAGGAAGACGTACTACTTTTGTTCCGAAAATTTGTGGTGGATTTCTCAGAGCGATATAAAACCGTTCCTGTTCAATTGGATGAAGAAGCCAAACAATTGCTCATTAACCATGGTTGGCAGGGTAATGTGAGAGAGTTGAAAAATATTGCTGAACAGATTTCTGTATTGAGCACTAATCCACAGGTAAATGGATCAGAATTAAGAAAATTTCTTCCTGAGAAAAATGGCAACCGATTGCCTGTATTGGCCAATCAACCAGGAGCAACAGCAGAATTCAACAACGAGCGAGAAATCTTGTATAAGTTGTTTTTTGACATGAAAAAAGATGTTACTGAGCTCAAAAAAATGTTTCTAGAGATTTTACAGAATCCTTCATTAGCTGGCTCTGCAGCAAGTTTTACTAGGGACTCTCTCCTAAATGATTTTCATGCAAACAATGAACTGCCCGTTGCTAGTTCAAATAACATGAATAGTGCTGCCAACAATAATTTACCAACCAGCTATATCAATAATAACCAACAGCCTGTCATCCTTGGAGAAGACAATATTCACCAACACGAAGAAATTGAAGAGTCATTGAATATTATGGACAAGGAAAAAGAACTGATTGTGAAAGCCCTGAAAAAACACAAGGGCAAACGCAGAGATGCTTCCCTTGACTTGGGTATAAGCGAAAGAACGCTTTATCGAAAATTGAAAGAATACGATATTGACGAATGATTGGACCAAACACAAACCATCTTGCATGAAAAATAGTTTTCTTTTTTCCCATTCTAAAAAATTATTCCTGGGGTTGATTCTCATCAGCCTTGCGGGTTGTGGCATCTATACCTTGAATGATGTGTCTATTGATTATACCAAGGTCAAGACCATTAAAGTATTTTTTATAGAGAATAAAGCCAGTTATGTAAACCCTCAGCTAAGCCCAAAACTATATGATAAGCTGCTGCAGAAAATTACCAATAGTACCAAGCTTACAAGAACCAATAATGACGATGCGCATTACCAAGTGACTGCCACCATTACGGGTTATAACCCTTCTCAAACGGTAGGGATCAGTGCCCAACAGGCCACCACCAACCGATTAACAGTAACGGTACATGTGTCTTTAAAAAAGACATTAGAAAATAAAACAGACGAATTTGACGTAAGCAGGAGCGCTGATTTCTCTGCCAATCTTTCCTTGCAACAAGCAGAAGGACAATTATTAGATGAGATGGTCAGAAACTTGACCGATGAAATTTTCAACCATATCTTTTCGAACTGGTAATCAAATCGTACTTTTATCCCTATGAACGCATCTCAGGAAAAAGCATTATTCCATTTAACTGGACAATCTGACCTTTCAAAGATTCAGGATTCCACTTTAAAACAAATGGCTGCTGAATTCCCCTATTTTGCCCCTATTCACCTTTTTATGGCAGAAAAATGGCATGCAACAGATGCAGTTCAGTTTGAAGCTGCTACTCAAAAAGCCAATTTGTATTTTACTAATCCCTATTGGCTCCATTATCAACTGAATAGTATTACAGATAAGCCAGAAATGCAGGATGCGAGCATTTCCTTAGAAACCATTATTCATCAGACCAATCAACCAAATTATACAGGGCTCCAAAAAGATAATTTATCTGAATTACCGGCTTCTCAAACAAATGAGCTTCCACCGGCTGATCCCTTATTATTAGAAACATCAACCACAAGCAGTCCTGAAATTCCGGTTGATTCGGCTCCCGTTAGCAATACTATTTCAAATGATTTTAGTATTCCAACCATTGAAAAGGTCAAGGAAATGATGCGGGGTATTGACAAACAACCGCTAATTGAAGCTACCGATACCCTACCGGTTGGTATTGCAGCTATAGCGCCAGCGCTACCAAATCATGTAGAAAGTCCGATATCTTTTGAGGGAATCAATGAAGCAGAATCTGATGCCAATGATACTGAAGCTACTGCTATAGATGTTGAGAATGATACTGTTGAAACTGAATACGAATCAGTAGCCACAACTGAATCTTATGATGAAACTGCCGCCACAGCGGAAAGTAATGCCAAAATATCTAGTTTATTATCTGGCCAATTGGCCGATTTTAAAAAACCAGTAACCGATGCGGATCAATTGGGTTTGCCCAAGGATCCCATGCATACTATTGATTATTTTGCTTCTCAGGGCATCAAGATAGATTTATCACAGATTCCACAAGACAAATTAACCACACATCTTAGAAGGTTTACTGACTGGCTTAAATACATGAAGTCTGAAAACCCCAACCCAGTAGACCTTGGAACCAGAAAAGATTTAGAAGAAGCAGTAGCTTTAATTGCCCATTCTTCAAACGAATCCAAAGAGGTTTTAACCGAGTCTATGGCGGATGTTTTGCAAAAACAAGGGCAAATTGACAAGGCAATTCAGCTCTATATCAAATTAAGTTTCTTAAATCCTGAAAAATCCGCTTATTTTGCTGCCAAAATTCAACATTTAAAAGGTATACAATGATCATTTTGTTCTTAGTTCTGATTGTGCTTGCTTGTGCAGGTTTGGGTTTTGTGGTATTGGTTCAAAATCCTAAAGGTGGTGGTTTATCTGCTAATGTAGGCGGTATCAGCAACCAATTGATGGGTGTAAAGCAAACCACTGACGTTCTTGAAAAAGGAACCTGGCTATTTGCAGGAATTATTGCCCTCTTGGCTTTGTTCTCAAGTCTTTTCTTAAAAGGTGGCGCTTCTAGCAGCGTAGATAATTCTCTTTTACAAAAAGTGAATACTACCGGCGCGGCTCCTGCAGCTCCAGCTACTCCTGCTAATACCGTTCCTATGAAGGCGGATTCTGGCAAGAAATAAGCTATTTCTAAAATTATTATGACCCTGTCTGCCGTGCAGACAGGGTTTTTATTTAATTTAAACGAATGAAATCCTTGATTCGCACCCAATTCTGGGTTGTTTTAGTTGTCACAGGAATTGGCATTTGGATGCTATTTGGCCATGGTACAGACTTTTCGGGTTCACATAAGTATTTTACCCTATCTCAAGCCGATGCTCAAATGGGGAAACCAGGTGAAGCAATGGAAGGGAAATCCTTGTTAAAACAACCCTGGATGCTTGACTTATTAATTTCCGTTACAGGGAATCAAGGAAAAATCAAAGCAGGAAAATATGAGATAGTTCAAGGACAAAGTCTCTGGAGTGTAGCTAGAATGTTGAAAAATGGCCGACAAGCCGAAATAAAATTGGTGATCAACAGAATCAGAACCAAGGAAGATTTTGCCCATTTAATTGCCAGTAAATTTAGCCAAGACAGCCTTCAAGTGTTGGCCTATTTAAACAACTCGGATTCCTTAAAACAATGGGGCGTAGACACGGGAACTGTTTTCACCACTATCATACAGGATACCTATCTTTTTTACTGGAATAGTTCTTTGAACAAAATTTTTCAAAGACTTTTTGACGCTAAAAACCAGTTTTGGAATAAGAATAATCGCTTGGCCAAAGCAGCTGAAATGGGATTCAAACCAGAAACGGTCTATATCCTAGCTTCTATTGTAGATGAGGAAACCAATTACGATTCTGATAAATACAAAATTGCCAGTGTCTATATTAATCGCCTTCACAAAGAAATGCCCCTACAGGCCTGCCCTACTATTAAATTTGCTATGCGTGATTTTACCATCACTAGGATTTATGAAAAATATTTAAGCAATCCCTCACCATACAATACGTATAAATTCAAGGGATTGCCTCCTGGCCCAATTTGTACCCCATCGCCTAAAACCATTGATATAGTTTTGGATGCACCCAAAACAGACTATCTTTTCTTTGTAGCCAAAAGTGATTTTAGTGGCTACCATCATTTTAGTAGTAATTACAAAGAACATGATGCTTACGCAAAGGAATATCAAAAAGCATTGGATATTTACATGGCTAAAAAAGCAAAAACACATTGACCAAATTAGAACGCATTTTTGTTACATCAAAACCTGTTAGCTATCTGATCAGGAAAAGCAAGGAAATTATCATCCCAGGCTTTCAAGGCATTCCATTGTATGATGTGGTTCAATTTTTTTTCATGCAGGTGAGTAGAATTGGACTCAATGATCGTGCTTCCGTAATTGCGTTTCACTTAATCATGGCTATTCCAGCTGCCTGTTTGTTTTTGTTTTCTGTAATACCCTATTTGCCAGGGTCAGAAGATTTTAAAAATGAACTTCTCTTACTTACAAAGGATCTTACACCTGATAAAAAGACCTATGACCTAATAGCAAAATTCTTAAATGACTATTTTAAAAAATCACAGGGTGGTCTTATCTCTTTTGGTTTTTTGCTTGTGATTTTTTATGCTTCCAATGCCATGATGGGCATTATCCGCACTTTTGACAAATCTATTCTTGATGCTAAGACCTATTTCATGCACAAAAGATGGAGAGCTATTAGATTAACCATTATTTTAATCTTACTAGTGATTAGCGCTGTGTTCTTTTTAATGGGTCATGATGCTTTGGAAACAGTTTTAAAAAGACTATTTGGTTTGAGAAAGCGTGTTCAATTGGGTTGGTGGGAGAACACAAGATGGCTGGTTATTATTCTTTTGATTTTTTTAGGCATCTCCTTAATCTATAAATACGCACCATCAGTAGAAAAAAGATGGAAATTGGTTTCTCCGGGATCCTTATTGGCAACCTTTTTAACGCTTGCAACCACTATTGGTTTTTCCTATTGGGTAAATCATTTTGGCCGTTATGACAAAGTCTATGGTTCAATTGGTACGGTATTAGTTATCATGCTTCTTATTGAATTAAATGCATTGATCTTACTAATAGGATTTGAGCTCAATGTTAGTATTACTTATCTACAAAAGAAAGTGGCCGAAAGAAAAAAACTGGAGCTAGAAAACCAATAATTATTTCCGTTTCAATTGTCTCAAGTCTTTAAATCGGAATTTTTCTTTTTTCTTACTCCATACAGCTACAATAGCTTCTTCCCTTTGAACCGAAACGCTTTTTTGATGATAGTGTCCAGCTTCATTTTTTTGTCTATACGCTTCATAAATACTGATGGCACAAGCAACTGAAATATTGAGGCTTTGAATCATACCTACTTGAGGAATAATAAAATTCCCATCCGCTACCTGACGCATTTCTTCACTAACACCATTGTGTTCGTTACCAAAGACCAATGCTACGGAACTAGCTGCAAAATCAATATCATATAAATCAATGGCATCAGATGATAGATGGGTGGTTAGTATAGTCTGATACAATGGACGAATCACATTCATACAAGCTTCTACTGAATCAAATTGGTGGATGGTTAACCATTTAGCCGCACTGCTACTGCTTTTGGGGCCAAACCTTGGGTGTTTGGGAATACTTGTGGTAACAATATAAATGTCTTGAATTCCTACCGCATCGCAGGTGCGCATCACTGCAGATATATTGTGAGGATCTTCTACATTTTCCAATACAACCGCCAAGTTGAATTGCCTTTTTGTCAATACTGATTCAAACTTTGCAAGCCTTTCCGTTGTCATGAGATAAAAATGAGACCAAAACTATCCTTTTCTAAGAATGTCCTCTAAAAAAATAGTCTCATCTCCCTCAAAAATGAAAATCGGAACGAAAAACCCTCCGAATTTGTTGCATTTCCCTACCAAGTATCTGGTATTTTTAGCAGTTTTTAACCATTTTTTACCATAAAAAGAAACAACCTATTGTTTAATTACTATTTTTATATGCGCCCTAATCCAGCGCAACGCCCTAATCCAGCGTAACCGTAACCCAAACGTACCCCCAATGTTAAACACAGACAATGTTCGTGGAGAACATATATTGTGGCTTACCCCCATGATATATACCTGGCTGGCTAGCTTTACGGCTCCAGTGCAAATGGTCCTGTTCTTCTTTGATAACACGTACTACGTGTTAAGCTTTTTGACAAGTGCCATCGTTTTCATCGTCCTGATTGGAGTACCCTACATGCTCCACAAACATTTCAGAGAAAATGAAACAAGAAGTATTATCATCTCATGGATGCATATCCTGAGCTCTGTTTTTTTAATGCTTGGCATTTTGATGATTTACACCTATACCCCCCCTATTAACCGTGAATGGAGGTACTACCCCATCATGAGTCCAAATTTTGAAAGATGGAGAACCATGAATGACATGGCTATTATCCTATTTCAATTGTTTGTGGGAGTTCAAATTCTATTCTCTGTATATGGTTTAACCAAACTATATTTTCAGAGAAAGGACGAACAAAAAAAGCTCCAAGATTTGGAGTATGCTTACGAGATGAATCCAATGGTGAATCAGATTTCCAAATACTGACACTATTGTTTATCATAAAATAAACCGGCCCGTAACCCCGGTACCCCAATGAAACAAAAAAGCCGGAGATTTCTCCGGCTTTTTAATGTGTTTTATAAATGAACCCTTACGCCAAGTCCAGCTGATCCCTCAAGCGTTATGGCGCCATAGTCAAAATGAATACCAGTTGCCATGTCTTGGCTTAATAATAAAGGACCATCCATGTCTACATAATCTAATTGTGGTAGAAAATTGGCCACGGCTGCTGCGCCAATACTGGATTCGTTCATGCTACCCATCATAATTTTCATACCCAATTCCCTGCCTTTTAGAATCATTCTTCTAGCGGGAGTAAGTCCACTACATTTGGTCAATTTAATATTGATCCCATGAAAATGATTGGCACAGCGTAGCACATCTTGTTCAAACACACAGGATTCATCTGCCATTAAGGGTAATGTAGATTCCTGGAAAAGCTGCTTCATACCCTCCCAATTGTCTTTGGCAAGTGGCTGTTCAATCATTTCTACCCCAAGGTCAGCCAATTGAGGAATCTTTTCTTGGGCTTCTTCCAATGTCCAACCCGCATTGGCATCCACTCTTAAAACGGCATCTGTTGCAGCCCTAAGTGCTTTAATAATGGGTATATCTTGATCTGTACCCAATTTCACTTTATAAATAGGCCATGGCTGCTCCTTCATTTTAGACAGCATTGTTTCAATACTATCAATTCCAATGGTATAATCTGTTACTGGTGTTTTTTCCCAAGCTGTATTCCACAACTGATAGAGTTTCTTCCCCTTCATTTGTCCGAACAAATCCCAAGCAGCCATGTCTAATGCACAAACCAAGAATGGATTCTCAGGAAAAAGGTGGTGCAAATAATGCCAGTACCTTTCTGGATCTGTTAGTGCAAATTTTTCAACCATCTGCTTTTTGGATTCCAAATCGGCCACCATTTGCTCAACCGTAATATGGTAATAGGCAATAGCAGGAGCTTCTCCAAAGCCTATAAAATTTCCTATGGATAGTGCCACTACCAAGGATGGCTGATGGGTTTTGGTTCTGCCATTAGAAATAGTGAACGGGTATTTAAATGGAAGTTCCTTTTGCCAATATTGCAATATCATGCCAAGATGTTTAAAACATTCAACGGTTAACTATCTGCCGCTTGCTTGTATAGACTGGGCAAAACTATCATTAAAGTTAGTTGCTTCCATGAGTTGTTCCAAAGTCATTTGCATGCGATACCTCCAATAATGTTGAGGATTAGCTGGTATGTTAATGCGTTCATCATTGGGATTTTCTCTACGCAATGTAACGTCCATTCCAAGTAAATCTTGCAATTGAAACACACTCCACATAGCAGGTGAATATAGGTGCTGTAAAACAATGGCTTTATTAATCCATGCTTCACAGAAAAAAGGCGCTTCACCCCATTGACCTAATTCTGCATTATAAAACTGTTGGATAGCTGTTCTATCTTCTTCCCACCAACCTCTAATGGTACTCATATCATGGGTAGAAGGTGTAACTACACTTAGATATGGTGCATCATTTGGGTGAAAAAATTGCTTTTGAGAATCTTTGGGCATCCGTTGAATTTCTAAACTCAATAAACCCAATTGTTGCATTACATCAGGAACACAAGATGGCACCATACCCAAATCTTCACCACAAACCAACATATTGGTAACCCTTTTTAATGCTGGTAATTTTTGCATAGCTTCTTGCTTCCAAAAATCGTCCTGTCTTTTATAGAAATAATCTAAGTATAAATTTTTTAATTCAGATTGGGTATGACTATCTAGGTTTCGGAAAGAACTGGTTGATTCCATACCAAATCTAAAATGGAATTGTTGACCTTGTGAACCCTGCACTTCAAATAAAAGTACATTGCTGATCAAATCGTACAATCCTTGTTTTAGTTTTTGATGAAAATCATCTTGTGGTAGTGAACTAAAATGGGCTTCAACTTTACGCTGTGTATTAAAAGCAGGTTGCAACTTGTAACCACCATAACCATCTTTTTCTAAGAACTGTTGTTTTACCGTTTCATTATCATAGCCAAATACCTCCCACAAAATATTTTCTGTGATATAAGGACTGGTATACCTATAAAAATCAAACCAAATATGCTTGCTATTAAATTCATTGATATGCATAGGAATTGCAGGGACAAAATATCCCATAATACCTTCTACAGCATCCATAGGAATGCTCCAGATTCTAAAAAAACCTAGTATATGGTCAATTCTAAATGCATCAAAATAATAATGCATTTGCTCAAATCTTTGTTTCCACCAAGCAAAACCATTCTCCAACATTTTTTGCCAATTGTAGGTTGGGAAACCCCAATTCTGACCTTTAATGGCAAACCCGTCTGGAGGAGCACCTGCCTGCATATCCATATGGTATAATTCGGGATGTTGCCAAGCGTCTGCGCCATATCGATAAATACCAATGGGTATATCTCCTTTTACAATAATGCCATTTTGATGGGCATATTCAGTGGCAGATTTAAGTTGTAAATGGAGTTGGTATTGTATAAAATAATGCAAACAAATGCCATCATAGGCATCTGACCCTTCTTGGATTAATTCAGCAATTTCATCAGCTTTAAAATGCTGATAAGCTGGCCACTGGTTAAAATCGGCTGTGCCATAATTATCGCGCAAGTAACAAAATACACTGTAGGGCTCTAACCAATGCTTATTCAATTCAAAATAATGGGCAAAATCTGCATTCTTTTGAAAGCTATTTTTTTGTGTTACAAAAACCTCACGCAGAAATTCAAGCTTAATCTGGTTCACCGTTTCATAATCCACTTCCTCTAACTCATTCAAACCGGCCTGTTCTCTTTTGATCCTATCTAAAGACGCTTGGGTTTTCTTATCAGCCAATAGATCCAGGTTTAAAAACATGGGATGCAATGCAAATGCAGAAATAGCTGCATAGGGATAAGAATCTGTCCAAGTATGGGTAGCGGTGGTATCATTAACGGGCAAGATTTGAATCATTTTTAATCCAACTTGCTTAGCCCAATCAACCAATACTTTAAGATCTGTAAATTCTCCAACACCCAAACTTTTTTCAGTTCTTAAACTAAATACGGGAATGGCAACACCTGCACCTTTCCAATTTAAATTGGGAAGCACCATGAAACCATCATGTATTAAAGTTTGTTCTTCAGGCAAATTGATGTCATATAATACCCTGTTATTGCCTTGTTCAAATTGTAGAAATTGCTTAGTCTGCGTATCATAAATCCCATACTTGTAAGCCATGGGAAAGAGTTCTTTTGAAAGGTCTAATGAAACACTATAATAGGCATCATCATCTTGTCTAGCTAGCAAAATGGGTTTGTCTGTTTCCCATTTATTTAATCCCTTGCTACTTCCTAATAAACAAACCGTCTGACCTTTGGGAAGCAATGGGGTTTTTACCTTGAATAGATGGGTAGTTTTTTTGGGAATAGCAATTGTAACAGGAGTCCTATTTGCCTTTAAAAGCACATTGGCAAAGGGTTCTGTGTAAAATGCATTTTCAAAATAACCTCCAAAATTCCAAGAATCAATACTAATTAAATGAGCACATTTCCAATGCCCGGGAACTATTCGTTTATCATTTCCTGCGTCTATACTATTGGAACCATCTGCATTTTGTAAAATGTATTGGTATTGTAAATCATGTTCTAATCCATTGGTTCCAAATTCAATGCTAATAGCCCATAAATCATCATTTTGGTATTCTAAAGGAATTGCTTTTTGCAAGTCTCCATTACCTAAGGAAGGATGATTTCCCGTGATCAAAATAGATTGACCATAAACAGTATGGTATCTTAATTGAAAACGAATGGTTGACAAAATGTTACCACTTGACTTTTCCAATTCTATGGATGTTTTGGCTGATTTTTTTGCTGGTGCTTTAGCTGCCACTTTCTTGGGTGTAGCTTTTTTAACCGCTGGCTTTACAGGCGATTTAGCAATCCTCTTTTTTTCCGTATCCAAGGTCCTCGTTTTTGTACTGTAAAGCTAATTAAAACAATGTGTATTTCAAACACAATAAATGGCCATTTTTTTAGCCTAGAACCATTTCTGCCGCTTTTTCACCAATCATGATAACAGCAGCATTGGTATTTCCAGATACAATAGTGGGCATAATAGAAGCATCGGCCACCCGTAATTTTCTAATTCCTATTACTTGAAGACTAGCATTAACCACCGCCATGGCGTCTTGACCCATTTTGCAGGTTCCTACTGGATGATACAGGGTTTCCAAACTTTTTAATATATGTTCCATCAGCTGTTCATCCGTAGCTGGAAGGGCTGGAAAAGCAACCCCATCTGGGCAAATTGATTTAAAGCTATCCGTATTGACAATGGCAATTGATTGCTTTAATGCTTGTAACAATATCTCCCTGTCTTTAGGGCTACTCAGCAAATTAGGTTGAATAATAGGTGCTTCCTTTGGATTGGCACTATTTAAAGTAATATATCCCCTACTTTCAGGTCTAATCAAGATGGATAGAATACCAAACCCGTCTTGTTTGGCAAAGGTTTCTAAACGATAAATATCCGTTGTATAATCATCTGCAATACCAATTGGTGCAAAATGAAGCTGTATATCTGGCCTGTCTAAAGAATTATCCGATTTAATAAAAGCATTGGCTTCTAAGGGACTATTTCCCAATGGGCCCTTTTTAAACAACTGGTGTTGCAATAAGGCTTTGAACATATTCCATGGCTTGATCAAACTATTACCCGTTGGCAGATTGGATAAGCCACTTACCCCAGACCAAACATGATCTTGCAGGTTTTTTCCTACTCCAGGTAGATGTTTAAGCACATCAATTCCATGCATTCTTAATTCAGCTTGGTCTCCAATTCCTGAAAGCATGAGTAGCTGGGGCGATTGCAAAGCACCGGCACAGAGAATTACCTCTTTGTTACAATTGATTCTCTCAGAATTGCTATCATGTGTTAACACTTCTACCCCAACTGCAGCCCCGTCTTCTATGATCACTCTTTTTACTAATGTACCCGTTCTAATAGTTAGATTGGGTCTATTCATGACTGGTTTTAAAAAAGCCTTTGCTGTACTATGGCGTTGATTGTTTTTAATGGTGAATTGTAAAAGACTAGCTCCTATTTGATCTTCCCCATTGTAATCAGGATTTTCTGGAATTCCATTTTCTTTGCAAGCATCAATAAAAACAGCCGCCAATTCAGAAGGTTGTTTGGAAAAAGTGACATTTAATAATCCATCTTGACCATGATAGGGTTCTCCTAACTGTTCATTGGATTCTGACTTTTTGAAAAGTGGTAACACGGATGCATAATCCCAACCAGGATTGCCCAAAGATGCCCACTCGTCAAAATCAGCTTTATTACCCCTAACATAGGCCATGGCATTGGTTGAACTGCTGCCGCCCAAAGTTTTGCCTCTTGGAATAAAGATTTTTCTACCTAAAACATGCTCCTGTGGTTCAGTCCAGAAAGCCCAATCAACATCACTATGATTTAACTTGGTATAAGCTCCAGGAATATGAATTTCTAATTTTTTATCGGGTTTTCCCGCTTCAATGAGCAAAACCTTATTCGTCTTTTGCTCACTTAATCTATTGGCCAAAACAGCACCTGCAGAACCCGCCCCCACTATAATATAATCGTACGACATAGTATAAATATAGTTCAATTATAGCAGCTATTAAGTTCAAGTTAAAATCAAGGGAGGCTTTGACATTTAAGCCAGTACTTGACCCTATATTTGCCATACTAACAAATGTTCGCAAATGGATACCACTTATAATAGCAATGAAGATTGGATGAAACTATTAATTAGCAAAACCAACCAACATTTACAACAGATTCATTTGGGTGGTGGTGCAAAATCTATGGCCAAACAAAAAGAGCGCAATAAACTCAATGCCAGAGAAAGGATTAATTATCTCTGTGATAAGGAAAGACCCTTTGTAGAAATTGGCGCATTTGCAGGCTTTGATATGTATGAAGCTGAAGGTGGATGCCCTGCAGGTGGAACCGTTGCAGGTATTGGATATATCAGTGGACAACAAGCTGTGATTGTTGCCAATGATCAAACCGTGAAAGCAGGTGCTTGGTTTCCCATTACTGGTAAAAAAAACTTGCGTATGCAAGAAATTGCCATGGAGAATAGATTACCCATTATCTACTTGGTAGATAGTGCTGGTGTATACTTACCCATGCAGGATGAAATATTTCCAGACAAAGAACATTTTGGAAGAATTTTTAGAAACAATGCCAGAATGAGTGCTATGGGTATTACCCAAATTGCTGCGGTGATGGGGGCTTGTGTGGCAGGTGGTGCCTATTTGCCCATCATGAGTGATGAAACTCTGATGGTGGAAGGCAATGGCAGTATTTTTTTGGCTGGCTCTTATTTGGTTAAAGCAGCCATTGGTGAAAATATTGACAATGAAACCCTTGGTGGCGCCATTACTCATACAGAAATCAGTGGTATTGCAGACTATAAATTTCCTACAGAAGAAGCCTGTTTAGAACATATTAAATTATTGATGGGTAGTCTAGGAGACAAACCCAAAGCGGGTTTCAATAGAAAAACACCAGCCCTACCTAAAAAAGCCACTGAAGAAATTTTGGGTCAAATGCCTGTGGGGAATGCCAAGCCCTATGACATGTTAGAAATCATTGAACGATTGGTAGATGAAAGCAAATTTGAACAGTTTAAACAAGATTATGGCAAGTCCATTTTATGCGGTTATGCCAGAATTGATGGTTGGTCTGTTGGTATTGTGGCCAATCAACGTTTGGTGAGTAAAAACAAAAAAGGCGAAATGCAAATTGGAGGTGTGATCTATAATGATAGCGCCGATAAAGCTGCGCGATTTATCATGAATTGCAATCAAAAAAAGATTCCTTTGGTTTTCTTGCAAGACGTTACAGGATTTATGGTAGGCAGCAGAAGTGAACATAGTGGCATTATCAAAGACGGAGCAAAATTGGTCAATGCTGTAGCCAATTCTGTGGTACCAAAAATCACCATCATCATTGGCAATAGTTTTGGGGCGGGTAATTATGCCATGTGTGGCAAGGCTTATGATCCTAGGTTGATTTATGCTTGGCCATCGGCCAGAATTGCCGTAATGGGTGGAGACCAGGCAGCCAATACCTTATTACAAATTCAAGTAAGTACCTTAAAAGCCAAAGGGCAAGTAATTAGTCCTGAAGAAGAGAAAAAATTATTGGATACCATAAAAAATAAGTACGAAAAACAAACATCCCCATTTTATGCGGCAGCTAGGCTTTGGGTTGATGCTATTATAGAGCCAACTGAAACAAGAACATTGATTTCTGAAGCCATTAACGCAGCCAATCACAATCCAGATATGGAAGCATTTAAAACAGGGGTGTTTCAAGTTTAATCTGAGATAATTTTAACCGTTCTGTTCAATTCTTGTGCTATTTAAGTTTCTTTGTTAGAATTAAAAGCATGGAACTGATGGAATATCCTATTTATATAATTGATGCATTTACAGACAAACTCTTTGGAGGTAATCCAGCTGCTGTTTGTCCTTTGGAAACTTGGTTGCCCGATGAATTAATGCAAGAATTAGCGGCTGAGAATAATTTATCCGAAACCGTATTTTTTGTTCCCGAAGCAGATGGATTTAATATCCGTTGGTTTACACCAGGAACAGAAGTAAAGTTATGTGGTCACGCAACACTTGCCTCAGCACATGTATTGTTTAGTATTTTAAACTACCCTTCTAATAAGATTATTTTTTATTCTAAAAGTGGGCCATTAGAAGTGTTTAAGAATGATGACCAAAGCATCACACTTAATTTTCCATCCAATCCGCCAGAACAGGTTGAATTAGTCCCTGATGGATTGTTAGAAGGATTAGGCATTGGACCCGTTCCTGTTTATAAAACCTCATTTGATTATATGGTAGTGCTACCAAACCAACAAGCAGTAGTAGATTTAAGTCCTGACTTTAGCAAATTAGCTAAGGTTCCTGCAAGAGGAGTCATTGCTACTGCCAAAGGTCTTGAAAGCGATTTTGTGTCAAGGTGTTTTTATCCACAAAGTGGGGTAAATGAAGATCCTGTAACAGGTTCTGCACATACCATTATGACACCCTATTGGGCCGCTCATTTTCAGAAGACCAGTTTAACGGCTTATCAATTGTCTAGCAGAAAAGGTTTTCTCCAACTTGAGTTATTGGGAAATAGGGTCACAATGACGGGCAATGCAGTTACTTATTTAAAAGGCCATTACCAAGTCTAATATTGGCAATCCACTATGCAAGAAAAACATCCATTACGTATTTATACAGACGGTTCATCTAGAGGCAACCCAGGAAGGGGTGGTTATGGAGTTGTCTTAATTTGGGGACAAGCTAGAAAAGAGTTGTCCTGTGGCTACAGATTAACAACCAATAATAGAATGGAACTATTGGCTGTAATTAAAGCACTAGAATCATTGAACAAAAAAAATATTGCCGCTACTATCTATACAGACAGTCAGTATGTAGTGAATACAGTTGAAAAAAAATGGTTGGATAATTGGATTAAAACCGACTTTAAAGGAGGCAAAAAAAACAAAGACCTGTGGATGATTTTTCACCGCTTGAGAAAGGATTTTCAATTGAGATTTGTTTGGGTAAAAGGGCATGCAGATAATGCCATGAACAACCGATGTGATGAATTAGCAACGGCTGCGGCAGATGGAGGGAATCTATTAGTTGATGAAGGTTACGAATTGGAAAATCCAAGCTAATATGCTCCAATGTTTTAATTGGTATAAATAGAAATGACTTCAAATATTAATTAAAACGAAGTTTAAAAAACAGAAAAGCCGCATCACTGCGGCTTTTCTGTTGAAATATTTTTAAGCTAATAATTAAGCTACTTGCTTATTGCCATAGGCATTTCTAAGAAAATAATATCCCCCAAACAGGATGGCAGAAAATACAATAGTACCTGCAACTGAATTCTGATAAAAAGGAATACCATCTGTTAAAGTAAGGATTAGACCATTAAAGGTTTTGGGGTGATTGTATCCACCTCCACCCATCCAAACCATTCCATTTGACAACAAAAAATAAACAGTTGGTGCTCCAAGACTTGCCAACACCACTTTGCCAATTTTCATTTCACTGATCATGAATCCAAAAACCGTTAAGGAAGCAATCAACAAATAGTTCATCCATTGACCACTATAAAATCCTTGAATACTTGAATATCCCATTGAATACAATCCTTGATACAACAAATCTGAAAGGAACATGGAAAGTACGGGTAAGGCAAAAGCCCACTGCTTGTTCTTTACAAAAAATGCGCCTCCAAACAAAGCCATGGCAATTTGTGGTGCAAATCCATAAGGCCTATTGGGTATAATACGATACACTGCAGCTACAACAACTAGCAGCATTAAAGAGATAAATAAATTTTTATTCAATTTCATTATTGTCAATTTCAGGGCAAAAATAGGCGAAAATAGATTCGATAAAAGCTTTTTTGGCAATTTGTGAAGAACGCGGGTATAAGCTATACAAAAGCCTTGTATAGTGTACATTCTCCGGAACTTTGAATTTCATAACTAGCTCCCGGAAACATGCAGATAGCCTCCCCTTTCTTGACTACCATATGATTATTAATGACGGCCCCACCATCAGTTACAATAAATAATTCCAAACCTTCTGTACTATTGGCATAACTGCTATTTCCGTGTAAAGCAATTTTACTAATGGCAAAATCTGGCACTGGGCAGGGATAATTCTTCTCCCCAATCCTTATTTCCGAGCCCTTCATTACATTGGGTGTAATACCTTCAAAAAGGGTATGTTTCATTAATTCTGGCACATCAATGTATTTGGGTGTTAATCCCCCTCTTAAAACATTATCACTATTGGCCATTAATTCAATATTCTGACCTTCTAAATAAGCATGCGGTAGACCTGCTCCTTGAAAAACAGCTTCTCCGGGTTTGGCATTGACAATATTAAAAAAGTAAATGGAAAATACACCCTTGTCAATATCGCCAATAGGCTGGCCATTTTCAAACAATTTTGCTACCCACCATCCAGGATCAGCCTTGGTTAATTCAGCATCCATTTTTTTACGGATCTCTCTTTTTACCACTTGCATTAAAAACACATTGACTTCCTGTTGGGTCATTTCCATGACAAACTGGTATAAAGCTTTATAACCCTCCCTTCTAAATAAAGGCAATAGAATATTGAATTCCTGAACTTCTTCCAATGTTTTTTCAAGTAAGGCTTTTTCTTTAAAGCCATGCAACAACCAAAAATCACTCAAAGCCACCATTACTTCAGGCTTGTGATTCCGGTCTTTATAATTTCTGTTAGGAGCGTTAATGGGTATGCCTGCAGCCTCTTCGGCGTCAAAGCCTTTTTCAGCTTCTGCCTTGTTAGGATGCACTTGTATAGACAACATGTCTTTAACGTCTAATACTTTTAATAAATAGGGTAGTTCTCCAAATTTCTGATAGACTTCTTTGGTCAAAGCAGCTTCTGGGTCTTTTTGGATCCAATCGCTTAACAAAATTTCTCCCTCAGGCGTTTGCAATTTGGAAGATGCTGAAGGGTGTGCCCCCATCCAATACTCCGCAAAAGGCTTGTTATCTGGATTAGGGATTCCTAACAGATCTGGTATAAAATGAAATCCGCCCCAGGCATAGTGTTGGTTGAATCCTTTTAGTTTGAATATTTTGTTAGGCTCTTGCATTGTAGGAAATTTAAGCTTTAGGGATCTTAGAATACTTTAAAACGCCTATAAGCGGATAAAATTGTTTCAAATGTATCAGAACCATCAAACAGGAAAAGCTGGTGAAAATGCTGCTGTATTGTTCTTAGAAGAAAAAGGATATCAAATTTTAGAACGCAACTGGAGACACCATCATTTGGAATTAGACATTGTTGCAGCAAAAGGAAATATCCTTCATATTATTGAAGTAAAAACCAGACATTCTGTAGCATTCGGTTGGCCTGAACAAAGTATTAGCAAGAACAAAATGCGTTTCTTGAAAAATGCAGCAGAAGCCTATCAATTTCAACACAAACAATGGAAATACTTACAATTCAACGTAGTATCCATTACTATGGAATCAGACGCTATTAAAGAAATGCTCTTTCTAGAAGACGTTTATTTTTAATTGATTACCAGTGCTTTAATGGCAGTCAATAGAAATTAATTGAAAAATCGTTGGCCTTATTTAGGTTAGGTACTTACTTCAGTCTTCACTTTCTTTCACGCTTCATTCTTCACTCTTATCTCTTCACTTTCCCCCTTCATTCTTCATTCTTCACTCTTCACTCTTCACTCTTAACTCTTCACTTTTCTCCTCTCTCTTCACTCTTCACTCTTCACTCTTCACTCTTCACTTTCCTCCTATCTCTTCACTCTTCACTTCTTCTTTTCAGGTTTCACCCCTTGCTCCATCATCTTTTCCACCATTTTATAGGTGGCTGGACAATAGCTCACATTTTGCTGGTGTACATGAATATAGGTTGTCATCTTCTTTTTCTTGAGGTGTGGAAATCCTGCACAATCATCTGGCCTTACTTCATAAATGCTACACATATTGCTGTCTAGATTCAAGAATTGACAGGGTTGTTTTCTGTTCATCCAGTCACCATCTTTCTTATCATAAAACAACCATTTCTCTTTGAATTCAGCCACACTCATTTCTACATGAGCAGCAATTCTTTTAAGGTCTTTATTGGTAAATGTGGGAGACATAGACTTGCAACAATTGGCACAACTTAAGCAATCTACTTCTTGCCATACTTCTGCATCTATCTTCTCAGCAATTTTGTCTAATCCTCTAGGCGGATTCTTTTCAATCTTTCCCAAATAGCTTTTGAATGCTTTTTGGTGGTGTCTCACTTTTTGCTTGAAGGATCTCAGGTTCACTAACATGTTGGCACTTAGGTTTGGTGATGGCATTCAGCGAATTTAAGGATTCATGTAATATAAGCCACGGTTATAGAAAAAGGTTTCTCGGAATTAGTTACGATATTTGAATCCTTAGCTTGAATTTGCAAGACAAGTTTCATCAAGATGTGGGAACCTTATAAAAAAGGATACAAAGCTTATTTACAATTAGAGCGCTCTATGAGTGAACACTCAGTAGATGCTTATTTGCATGATGTAGAAAAACTGACTCAATGGATTCAATTGAGTAAAGACCTCAAAAGCCCTTCAGATATAGATTTAAAAGACTTACAAAGTTTTGTAAAGTGGATTGGAGAGCTTGGAATGACCGCAAATTCTCAAGCCAGAATCATTTCTGGCATTAGAAGTTTTTACAAATACTGTTTAATGGAACAGATTTGTAGGCAAGATCCTTCTACCCTTTTGGAAGCTCCAAAGACCAAACGCAAACTCCCAGACACTTTGAGCTTTGAAGAAATTGAATTAGTCATTGCTCAAGTAGATCAAAGTAGCCCTGAAGGTGGTAGAAACAAAGCCATCTTGGAAACCATGTATAGTTGCGGACTTAGAGTAAGTGAATTGATCAATCTTAAACTGTCCTGTTTTTTTCCTGATCTTGGTTTTGTCAGGGTAACAGGTAAAGGTGACAAAGAAAGATTGGTACCCATTGGAAGAGATGCAATTAAGTATATACTACTTTATACCAATCATATCAGAAATCTACAACCGGTTCAAAAGGGATATGAAGACATTATTTTTTTAAATAGAAGAGGAAAAGGACTGAGTAGGGTCATGATTTTCTATATCATTAAGGAAATGGTCTATAAAGCCGGTATTCAAAAAATAGTTTCCCCACATACCTTTAGACATTCTTTTGCTACCCATTTAGTAGAAGGCGGGGCCGATTTAAGGGCCGTTCAAGAAATGCTTGGACATGAAAGCATTACCACTACCGAAATCTACACCCACTTAGACAGAGATTTTTTACGCGATACCTTACAACGCTTTCATCCTGCCTACCAATCTTAGTTTTTCCACATTCCGACATTCCAATATTTAAAAAACATTGGATGTATTGTTTGCATGCTTTAGGTTTGCAGGACTAAAACAAGTACACATGAAAAAAATCCTTTTGCTTGCCGCTTTGGCTTTGGGCAATTTTGCGATAGCGCAAATTAACATGCCAGCACCTAGTTCTACCCAAACCATTACCCAAGATTTTGGTATGGGGAAAATTACACTCATTTATTCTAGACCAAATATCAAAGGAAGATCCTTGCTTAAAGACAATAGTGATCTTGCTCCTTTGGGTAAACTTTGGCGTTTAGGTGCCAATGCGGCAACCAAGGTAATATTTACAGATAATGTTACTATTGGTGGCAAGTTATTAGACTCTGGGGCATATGTTTTGTATGCTATTCCAGGTAAAGAGTATTGGGATATCATTGTAAACAAAGGTTTGACTAATTCCGGTACTACTGGATATAAGGAAAGCGAAGATGTTGTTAGGGTAAAGGTTAAAGCCGAGAAATCTGCAACATCTTTTGAAACATTTACAATGCAATTAAGTGCCATACAAGCAGAAACCTGTGAAATTAGTATTAACTGGGGTAATACTTTGGTACGTGTTCCAGTAAGCACTAATATTAGATCTAGATTGAAAGCTCAGATTGAAAAAGCATTGGATGCAGATAAAGTTAATCCAGGTCTTTACCAAACCGCTGCCAATTTCTATTATGAAATGGACAAGGATTTAACCAAGGCACTTGCCAATGCCAAAAAAGCCACTGCAGCTAACCCAAATGCATATTGGTTATTTCTTTTACAAGCAAAAATTGAAAAAGAATCAGGTGATAAGGTTGCCGCAAAAGCCAGTGCTGAAAAATGCGTTGAATTGGCTACTACAGGAAAGAATGAAGAATTTG
>Ga0209480_10000137_pt1 | contig 66762 bp, 52 predicted proteins | sample JI61114C2DNA_FD_187501 | JGI IMG/M metagenome (GOLD analysis project Ga0209480, IMG submission 187501) | Wastewater effluent complex algal communities from Wisconsin, to seasonally profile nutrient transformation and Carbon sequestration -... | ecosystem: Engineered > WWTP > Effluent > Algae...
AAATAAAACTGAATTCTACTGCATCAACAACATTATATATCAAAAAGAAGGTGAAGCCACCCTGAAATATAATTACTGTCAAAAAACCGAGGATTGGAAACCGCTTCAATCGGATAACTTTAGAGCTATAAGCCCTTGATGCAATCATGTACAAGATAATACCCAGACAAAAATAAAAACCTAAAAGCAGAGAAAGGCCAATGCCAATGATATCGAAAACTAATGAAAGGTAAAAAAGGTCTTTGGTTGCTTTTGGTGGGTTTCTGAGGCCACCAATACTGCTTTCATCTTTGTCGACATAGCTGTTGTATCCATTGCTGGCAGGGTAAATGAAAATATGGAGCACTATGAAACTAATTACCAATGAATAAAGATCAAGTTGTATGACTTCACTGACGGCAAATAAGAATACAGGCATCAGGAAATAAGAAAATGGTATCCTCATTAATTTGTTCGTATCTGCCAATCCGTTTCCACCCTTTATTTCTTTCATTAGTAATCTTATCTTGAGTAACACATAAGTCTTTAAAGATGTCCCAATCTACTGATTATTCTATATTGAACTACCGGTAATATTGCAAATAACTTAAAATAAAGCAAAATCTTCCTAATGAAGGAACTCGAATATGTAAGGCTTTGTTGAATGATTTGAAAAAAATTGTTCCAAAACTTTGTTTATAGGTGTAGGAATGATTTAATTTGCACCTTAAATTTTATAAATCAAACTTAAACAATCGTAAAATGTCACAAAGTATTGAAGAAAAAGTCAGAAATATTATAGTTGAAAGACTAGGAGTTGACGAGTCTGAAGTAACTCTAGAAGCTAGTTTTACCAACGATCTAGGCGCTGACTCTTTGGATACTGTAGAATTGATCATGGAGTTAGAAAAAGAGTTTAACATCTCTATTCCTGATGAGCAAGCTGAGCAAATTCAAACAGTAGGAGATGCAGTTACTTACCTTGATTCTCAGTTAGGCGCGTAATCTCCTATTAATATATCGAGATAAAAGAGAACGACCGGTGCAAATCGGTCGTTTTTTTGTTTAAGTAAGTTTGTGGCAGTTTATTTTTATTAGATTAAGGCACACGAACACTTAAATGGGTGCTAATTCCTATTACCTTCAAAATAAAATCGACTGGGACCTCCTTGGGGGCTATAAAACTCACGAAGATATTTTACTTCTTTCTCATCAGTGCTTAAGTCAATTCTAGCTCCCAAATTTAGATAAATAAAAGCTCTCATCCAGACCATTGAATCTTGAATTAGATCACTTTTCTTCAAATAGTGGAAATCTGGAATTTCTTTTATAGTGTCACTCGAGATATTCAGTTCGAGTATGCCGGGATATGTAGTGTCAATTTGCACTATCCCTACGTTTTGAACAATTTTGTAATCTGTGTATCTCCAATTTCCTTCATATGTATATTTAACGTAAGGGTTGATTATAGTATCGGGAGTGGTTACGGTGTCGGGAATTACTATAGGAACTTCAATGATAGGAGGATTTTCTTTAGTGCAAGAAATTATGAGCGATGCAAATAAAAGTAAGGGTAAGATTAAATTCTTCATAATACAAGATTTTTATTTAAAAAGTAATTTACAAAATCAATACGGAAAACACTTACTATAATCTAATAACTGTTATTCTATTCGTTAGACTAATTTGTAAATATTTCAAATTTAACTAAATGTTTTCCTTTGCCACACTCAATCTTCGAAGTCTCATACTGACTTCTAATTTCTAATTTCTAACTTAAATTGAGTAATATCAATAGTTTTAGAGTTTATTTATACCTCTGAAACTAGAATACTATAATTTATACCAGCTTCTGCCACGCATATCTGATCGCCAGGATCAAACCTCCTAATATCAAAAGTATTTGCCAAAGTGGCACATATGTAAATGAATAAATCCTGACTTTATCTGCCAGCCACATGATCAGTAAGGCACAGAATATGATGGTGATCAACTGGCTCAATCTATCAAATCCCGGCAAAAGTTTGAAATCTACATTTTGCTTCATGAGCCAAATAGTGACCAACATGGATAAAATGGGAAGCACTTGCACAAATAAATTAGTCGCATAAATGTCCTGCCTTTGAAAGGCAAACAGGTAAATATTGAAAGCTACAGAAGCAATACCCGGAATACAAACGGCATATAGGATCGTCGTATAGACGTATTTCCATGGAGATAAATGGCCTTGGTCTTTGGCGATAAACCACATCAGTGCTGCCATTGCCGGCATCAATAAAAAGTATCCGATGATGTATTGAGGGGAAGATCCCAGCCAAATTATAAATTCTCCTAAGGTCATATTTAAACTATTTTGCTGCCAATATTTGAGTTTCGATATTTAAATAATAAGCTTAAAGTTATTCAAAATTATTGCTTTGTATTGCAAATTGATAGACATTTTAAGAAAGTGTTTTAGTGTTAAGCAACTTGCCAGAATATCACCACAGATAATTGTACTCCACTACCCTGCTGATTTCAAATTGTATTAGCAGATTATTTTTTTTTTCAGAAAATCAAAAAGATCATATTTGACACCAACTTCCAACGTCAAACTTTCAGCATCTATCCCCCAGCAATTAGCCTTTAGCATTTAAGCTCTAGCATCTAACCTCTGATTACTGATTAGTGAACACTGACTACTGACTACTAACTTTCAGATTTACTCAACTTACTATGTGAGTATCCATATAGAAAGTAAACCACAAGTCCGATTGCCAACCAAATTATAAAACGCATCCAGTTTGTGTGACTCTCCTGCGCCATGAGATAAAAACAACTTACAAGACCCAGAATTGGAATTAACGAGAATTTATTTTTTATGGTGTAGACACAAAGAACTATTACTACAATCCAGAATATGATCATCGGAAAGGTTTCCAATGCAAATATATCTGAAAAGTAAGTCGGATAATAGTAGAAAATCAAAGCTAGTGTGCCGGCAAGAGCTACCGGAAAAATAAACTGGGCATTGACGTATGGAACCTTAAACTTACTTTCAGGCCTGTCCTTCTGTTGCTGAAGCACCAATATACCACCACAAACAAGTACAAAGGCAAACAAAGTGCCAATACTGGTTAATGCTAAAACAACATCAAGATTTAAAAACAATGCCGGAACTGCCACCAAAAATCCTGTCAGTATAGTTGAAAAGGATGGCGTACCATATTTTGGGTGGATCTTTGAAAAGACCTTAGGCAATAAACCATCTCGACTCATACTCATCCAGATCCTTGGTTGGCCCAATTGGAATACAAGAAGAACTCCCGCTGTGGCAATTATAGCACTTCCTGCCACAATTGCAGAAACAAATTTTAAATCTACAGCATCAAATACCATGGCAAGTGGATCACCAACATTCAGTTTTGTATAATGAACCATTCCGGTTAATACCAAAGATAATGCCACATAAAGTACTGTGCATATAATGAGGGCATAAATCATACCGCGCGGTAGATCCCGTTGCGGATCTTTACATTCTTCAGCTGTCGTACTAATTGCATCAAAACCGATGTAGGCAAAGAATACTGCAGATACCCCTTTAAGGATACCGGTAACGCCTGTTGGTGTGAATGGCGTCCAATTGTCCGTGTTAATATAAAATGCACCGAGAATAATGACAAGTAAAATAATAGCTAATTTAATTAACACCATGACATTGCTTGCACGTCGAGATTCCTTTATTCCTCTATATACAATATAGGTAATTAAAACTACTATTAGCATTGCCGGTATATCAGCTATCAGATGCAAGCCTCCAAGAGTTGGAGCATTGAGCCATGCATAATATCTAGATAAATCGATGGCATCCATTGCAGAAGTACTGATCCCAGAGGCAATAGCTTCACTTACTTTTGTAAATCCAGTATGAGCTGTTGAATAATCCATAGTAAGCCAGTCGGGAATGTGAATTCCTGCTTTGCTAGTTAGATTAGTAAAGTAATCACTCCATGAAATAGCCACAGCAATATTACCAATGGCATATTCCATCAATAGATCCCATCCGATGATCCATGCGAAGATCTCCCCAAACGCTACATAAGAATATGTATAGGCGCTGCCTGATACAGGAACAGTAGATGCAAACTCTGCATAACACAGTGCCGCAAATCCACAAGCAATAGCCGTAAAAATATATAGAAACATGACCCCCGGTCCACCATCAAACGAAGCCTTTCCAATACTACTGAATACGCCAGCTCCGATGACAGCTGCTATGCCCAATGCAGTAAGATCTTTTACTCCAAGTACTTTTTTTAAACCTATACCATGGCTATCACTAAGGCCTGATTCTGCATCAATAAGGATTTTAGCAATTGATTTTTTACGAAAAAGTGTTGACATAGTGGTGTTTTTGTTTGGTTTTAATGATCTTGTCTAGGGTAAAAGTAAAAAAAATGTTTAGAAAATAACGTGTTGTTTATTTAATAAAAATAAAATTGAATTTTGGTAAAAGCTGGAAAGAATAAATGTTATTTTGCCTTTTAATAAAATAAAAGACTTTTCAATAGTAAGGAAAATATGGAATTTACACAGGAAATATCAAAGCAAGAGTATAAGAAAGCAATACTGAGACATTATTTTGCTTTTGGATTTACTTATATTAACCCAATTGTTGGAGTGACTTTGATCCTTGTTTTCTTGTTTATGATTTTTCCAATTCAGGCTTTTGAAAAAAAATCATTTCTGTATTTATTGGGTGGAGTATTCTTATTGCTGAGACCTTGGATATACGTGAACCAGATCGCTTCAATGCACAAAAAAGGCATTATGAAATTTGAATTAAATAATCTTGAAGAAATGACTATTTCTCAAAATGGTAGTTCAACTTCATTTTTTATAAAGGAATTGTATGCTTATGCAGATAGAGGTGAGTTTCTATTTCTTTATTTAACTAAATATAGATTTCATTTGATTGATAAACAGCAAGCGGACCAACCTTTTTTGAATAAACTCAAGATTGTCTTAAACAGTAACGATATTTTGAAAAAATAATGGGAAATTTATGTTTCTAACGATCAGCACTATTCAAGTTACTTTTATAAACATAAGATTCCCCTGAATAAACCAAAAGTTGTAACTCTACGTTTTTTTTGTTCTGAAAAATATCATTGTGATAGTGGTCCATTTTATTTAGAAGATATGCCAGCGAATTTCTTTCTTCGATTGATAGGTTGGCGATCACAATATCTGCCACAGTATCAATGACAGGTAGCAAAGATATAATTTCATTTCTCCCTAGTTCTGTGATAAACACTTGTTTGCTTCTTCTATCATCATGATCATCCTTTTCGTCTATTAAGCCCAGTTTAAAAAGTCTTTTGATGATCTCCGTGCCGGAAGTCTTCTCCATTATTTGAGAGTTGATTAACTGGGTTTTGGTCATACTGGTATAAGTCATTAACGTGATCAGAAAGGTAAATTCTTCAGGTGTTTGAAGAACGCTATCCCTCAACGCTTTCTTAATGTAACCTTTAGCATAGCGATACATAAAGACCATTAGGATTGAAATGTCATTATTTACTTTGCGATGGTTTTCCTTCAGCCATCCTTCTTCTTGGCCTTCAAACTTTCTCATTGAAATGGGCAAAACTTTATTTTTGGCATTTAAATATCCAAGAAAATCAGTCATGGTACACTCCTTATCGTCTGGTCGTGCATTTGAGAATTCATAAAATTGATCCACCAACTCTAATAAAATTTCCTTTTTTCCCATAGCTTTAATTTGTAAATTGCAAAGATATAAAATATTTAGTACAATATTGTATGATACATATACAATGTAGTGCATAAACATACTATATTTGTGAAAAATATTATATTATAGCACTAGTGGAGCAAAACAAAAATAAAAAAGTAATAATAATAGGAGCAGGTTTTTCAGGTCTGGCAGCAGCCAGTTACTTGGCTAAAGCTGGTTATGAAGTTACTATCTTGGAAAAAAATACGCAAGCTGGAGGCCGCGCAAGACAATTAAAAAGAGACGGCTTTACTTTTGATATTGGACCGACATTCTACTGGATGCCTGATGTATTTGAAAGTTTTTTTAAAGATTTCGACACTCAGGTATCAGATTATTATGCACTTGACAAATTAGATCCCGCCTATCAGGTTTATTTTGGTCAAAATGATTCAGTCCTCATTGGAGATTCAATAGAAAAGATCAGCAATACTTTTGATGCTGTTGAACCGGGTAGTGCTAAAAAGTTGGGTAAATTCCTTTCTAATGCTAAAAGCAATTATGAGATTGCAATGCAGGAGCTTGTGTACCAACCAGGAGAAAGTATATTTGAGATCATAACTCCAGCCACAGCTATGAAGTTGGGCTTATTCTTTAAGTCTGTCAAAACACAGATTGCTCAATACATAAGGAATAAAAAACTACAGAAGATCCTTGAATTTCCTGTACTTTTTCTTGGTGCTAAACCTTCTAATACTCCAGCATTTTATAATTTTATGAATTATGCTGATTTTGAACTGGGCACATGGCATCCAAAAGGAGGTATGTACAAAGTGATAGAGGCAATGATTCAACTTGCTCAGAGTTTAGGAGTGAAGATTATGACTGATATCAGTGTTAATTCAATTGAAGTTACAAATAATAAGGCGTCAATGGTCTCAACAGATAATGGAGATTTTGATTGTGATATCTTGTTAAGTAGTGCAGACTATGCACATACTGAGACGCTGCTACCGGAAGCGAACAGGCAATATAGCCAGAGGTATTGGGAGCGGAAGACTTTCGCACCATCGGCATTACTATTTTATGTGGCATTTGATAAAAAGTTAAGTAATTTATCTCATCATACACTATTTTTTGATTCCGACTTCGAAGAGCATGCCAGGACGATCTATGACGATGCCTCATGGCCTGAAGATCCTTTATTCTATGCTAGCTTTCCAAGTATCACTGATGAAACTTGCGCTCCTGAGGGGCATGAGGCGGGAATATTTTTAATGCCAATTGCTCCGGGATTAAAAGAAGATAAAGAAGTACGGAAAAAATACTTTGATCTGATTATCCATCGGTTGGAATTTATAACCGGTCAAAATGTATTAGATAATATAGTGTTTTATGAGTCCTACGGAGTAGATGATTTTGTAAAGGATTATAATTCTTATAAGGGGAACGCTTATGGACTAGCTAATACGCTGTTGCAGACTCACATCCTAAGACCACGAATGAAAAGCAATAAGGTGAAAAATTTATATTTTACGGGCCAACTTACGATACCCGGACCAGGCATACCTCCTAGTCTTATATCTGGAAAAATAGTTAGTGAATTGATACAAAAATACCATGAAAGAGTTATTTGATCAAAGCAGTTTCGAAATAAGTCATCATGTAACTCGACGTTACAGTACTTCGTTTTCGTTGGGAATAAAGCTATTCCATCCATCTATCAGGAATGCTATATATGCCATCTATGGGTTTGTCAGGTATGCAGATGAGATCGTGGATAGTTTTGGACAATATGACAGGGCTGTGCTTATGGATGAATTTATTAGGGATTACAATCTGGCGATTGAAAGAAAGATCAGCTTGAATCCGATACTAAATTCATTTCAGCATATCCTTCACAAATATGATCTAAAGGAACTTTCAGATATATTTTTAGAAAGTATGATGATGGATCTGCACAAATCTGATTACCATAGTAGAGAAGATTATGAAAAATACATTTATGGTTCCGCTGATGTCGTAGGCCTGATGTGCCTGAAAGTATTTGTGAATGGAGATATTAACGAATATAATGCTTTAAAAAGTTATGCGACCAAACTTGGATCTGCCTTCCAGAAAGTTAACTTTTTAAGAGATTTTAGAGCGGATAATGAGTTACTTGGCAGATCTTACTTTCCAAATGTAGCCTTTGATGATCTGAATGAAAAAGCTACGAAGGAAATCATAGATGAGATACGTGAGGACTTTTACGAGGCAAAGATTGGAATACGAAAACTTCCTCTGACAGCCCGTCTTGGCGTTTATCTAGCTTACAAATATTACGTTGTCTTGCTAAGAAAGATAGAAAGGAAGGGCGTGGAATCTATTCTTAACAATCGCATCAGGATCTCTAATTCTGTGAAAATGTTTTTGGTGGTTAAAACATATATTCGGTACAAAGTAAATATACTGTAACCAATAATTTGGCTTTATATGGAACAGGATAATTACATGATGGTGTTAAGGTCAGAATTTCATAACACAAATACTGAATCAAAACTTACTGCATTTCTCACTAAATATAAAAATGATGTTAGGGTTGATGGCAAACCTTATCTTTATTGTGGTATCATGCAAATGGCAAATTACACAATGAATCCATATAAGAAACTAGATTATTTTAATAAGGGTAAGCAAGCGCTAGAAACCCATATTTCAAAATATCCGCAGCAGATTGATGCTAGATATGTACGAGCACTAATCCAAAGCAAAGCTCCCAAAATATTAAATTATTATCAAAACATTCAAGCGGACATTTCATTTATTAAGAAGAACATTCAGGAAAGTGATGTAGATGAAAAATCTAAATCTACCATGCTGTATCAAATAGGTTTAATTAAATAATAATTAATGACAATCATATTTTATATTTTAATTACAATTGGTGTATTTTTTACTATGGAGATGGTCACATGGCTAACTCATAAATACATCATGCATGGCTTGTTGTGGTATCTTCATGAAGACCATCATCAGCCGAAATATGCAAATACTTTTGAGAAAAATGATGCATTCTTTGCAATATTCGCAACTCCTTGTATCATAATGTTTTACTTTGGACTAATTCCTGAATTAAATTATTTGTTTTTTATAGCCTTGGGTGTATTTCTTTATGGGTTAAGTTATTTTATGGTGCATGATGTGATCATCCATCGCAGATTCAAGTGGTTTGATAATATTAAATCTCCCTATCTAAAAGGGCTGAGAAAAGCCCATAAAGTACATCATAAACATCTTGGAAAAGAGGAAGGAGAGTGTTTTGGAATGTTGTATGTTCCAAAGAAATATTTCATGGAATATTTTAAGAAGATATGAAATATACTTACCTACTCGTAGATCTTACTTGTATTATTGTACCTTTTATTGCGAGTTTTTATCCTAAGCATCCTTTTTATAAAGAGTGGAAATATTTTTTTCCGGCTAATTTGATTGTTGCCCTATTTTTCATAATTTGGGATATAATCTTCACACACAGAGGCGTATGGGGATTTAATGCTGATTATCTAACCGGTTATAATATAGTTAATCTGCCCATTGAAGAAGTCTTGTTTTTTATTTGCATTCCATATTGTTGCGTATTTACTTACTTCGCATTGAAATACTTGGTCAAAAAAATACCTCTGGATAAGGCTGAATTTTATCTCAAACTTGTAATTTTATTTACTTCATTATTCTTTATGGCAGCAGGGTTTGGAAGGGATTACACATTCTTTACCGGATTATTTACTGCATTGTATATGTTGGGTATGTTTTATTTTAAAACCCGGATGAATTATACCTTTCTAACTTATTTCCTGATAATTCCTTTTTTTCTTTTAAGCAATGGATTGCTGACAGGATATTTTACAGAATCACCGGTTGTTTGGTACAATGCTGCTGAAAATATAGGATTTCGAATATTCACCATTCCGGTAGAAGATTCTCTATATGGCTTTCTGATGATTGCCATGAGTATTGGGCTTTATGATTGGGTTAAGAAATATTATGGTAAGTAGGATAGTAGGACAGTATAATAGTATTATGGTATGACAGAGAAGATTCTAAAAGTTAAATGCACCAGATAAAGAATGGAAAATGCACCAGTTAGCCATTGGAGAGTGCACCAGTTTCCACACAATAATCTTTTTTACTTAACAAGCTAAAGCGCCAAAATGCAAACACGCTAACGCGCACTTTAAAAACTTTTCCTTCAAAAAAAAATACAACTTTAAATATAATTACTTAACTTTGTATCTCAAAGTACTTTTATATGGAAAAGAGTAAATATTTGGAAGACATATCCGAGATTAAAAATATCATGAACCGTTCATCCCGGTTTATTTCTCTGAGTGGTATGTCTGGCATTTTGGCTGGAATGTTTGCCTTGGTTGGAGCTTATCTTGCCTACATGATCGTGTATGAAAGCCCAAATCCAAATGTAATAGGAACCGATATCATCTTATCTACAGAACAGATATTTGACCTTACCATCCTGGGAATTAGTGTGATGATATTGGCGCTGATCAGCGGTGTTCTCTTGAGTATGAGAAAAGCAAAAAAGAATGGGGAAAAGATTTGGGATACTTCTTCACAGAGATTGATCATTAATTTTCTGATACCATTAAGCACAGGTGCTATAGTTTGTTTGATTATGATCCAAAAAGGACTTATTATATATGTCGCTCCACTGACATTGTTATTCTATGGTCTTTCCTGTGTTCATGCAAGTAAATATACAATAGGTGGTGTAAGGTATTTAGGTATTACGATTATTTTGATCGGACTGATAGCTACCTATTTTACGGGATACGGATTATTGTTCTGGGCAATAGGTTTCGGACTATGTCATATCATTTATGGAGCACTCATGTACTTTAAATATGAGGGATAGGTTATCTTGAAAAGCTTATGAAAAATTTAATTCAAAATATAAATAAGGCATTTGACCATCGAATACGGCTTGGTATAATGTCTGTATTAATGGTCAATGAATCAGCCGATTTCAATATGCTCAAGGAAGTATTGGGTGTGACAGATGGCAATCTTGCAAGTCATATCAAGGCATTGGAGGCAGAAAAATATATAAGTGTAGAGAAACAGTTTATAGGAAAAAAGCCAAATACAAAATACGCTGTTACAAAGATTGGCCGAAAGGCATTTCGGGAACACATAGAAGCATTAGAAAAATTAATATCAAATAAATAATCAATTTTTTTTGTACCCATACTTTGAAATACAAAGTTCTTTCAATCTTAAATTAAATTTAATAAACATGGTTAACCAACAATTCAATGATTCTGAAAGAAGAAATCCAATCATTTCATTATTTCAATCGAATACTGCCAAGATCATTATGGTGTGTATGCTTACTCTGGGATTGCTCATCCCTTTGGAATTTGTAAAAGATCTGATCCGTGAGCGGGCAGCTCGCAAACATGACGTGGTACAGGAAGTAAATCAAATGTGGGGTTCAGAAGTAAAGTTTTATGGTCCTGCCTTGAAAATTCCTTACAATTCCTCCCTGATCACGACGGAGATAGATGAGACCACCGGGAAGTCCAGAATATTAAAGCAGATTTCTACAAATTTCTTCTATTTATTTCCTGAGGTACTTAACAATAAGTCAAAGGTAGTGATGAATTACTCATTAAGGAGAGCCATTTATAATCCAATGGTTTTTACAACCAATATGAAGTTTGATGGAAGTTTTTCAAAACCAGATCTCAGCAAACAGAGCATCCTCCCTCGTGAAATCTTATGGAGTGAAGCCTCACTTGTGATTCAGACTACCAATCTCAAAAGTATCAAGAGCGATCTCAGGATAAAAGTGGGAGATAAGACACTTCAACTTGAGTCAAAAGATCTAAGTGATAGCACCTACGGATTGTTGGAGAGTGATAAATTTATCCTGGACCCTAAACAAGGATTTGATTTTGATTTCGATATATCCTTCAATGGCAGCAACAGTATTCAATTTATTCCGGTGGGTAAAAATACGACTGTCAGTATAGACGGAGATTGGCCATCCCCCAGTTTTATGGGTAGTTTTGCAGCCCAGGATGATTCTAAAAAAATCACAGATAAGGGCTTTCATGCAGACTGGAAAGTGTTTGGCATTAATAGACCTTTTGCACAAATTCATAAAAATGCCATGCCACATCTTGATACCTACAATTTTGGCGTCAGACTCATCGATACAGTTGATGAATATCAACAAAACGAGCGCGTTTCGAAATATGGATTCCTTGTGATAGGACTTACCTTTCTTATATTTTTCCTAATCCAGATGGTCAGTAAAGTCTCCATCCATATTTTTCAGTATACCATGATCGGCCTGGCCTTGATTATGTTTTATACCTTATTAATATCCATTACTGAACACTCAAGTTTTTCGATAGCATATATGGTTGCTTCCATAGCCGTAATCACTATGTTGATGTTGTATTCCTATTCGATATTAAAGAGCCGTCGGTTTTCGATCTTCATTGCCTCTTCATTAAGTGCATTATATGTCTTTATATATGTCATTATACAGATGGAAGATTATGCATTATTGGCTGGAAGCGTTGGCTTGTTTGCTATTCTCGGATCTGTGATGTATTTCTCGAGGAAGATAGAATGGAACAGTTAAATAATGAATAATGAATAATGAATAATGAATAATGAGAGCGGGCAGTGTAGCTGGATTTTAGTGTATAGCGATTATTGGGCTTTGCACTTCATTTGGATGAAAGTTGCCAGATGTCGCTATTCATTTTCACACGAGGGATGAAGTCATCTGCTGGTTCAAAGACAGCCGGCGGCTATTATACGGAATATGATAAATGGTGAATGATAAATTATAAATGAGAGTGGGCAGTGGACCAGGATCTTAGCGAGTAGCGATTATTGGGCTGAGTATTTCATTTTGATGGAAGCCGCCAGATGTCACTACTCGTTTTCTCACGAGGGATGAAGTCATCTGCTGGCTCAAAGACAGCTGATGGCTATTGTACGGAATATGATAAATGAAGAATTATAAATGAGAGTGAGCAGTTCAGCTGGTTCATTATTTATAGCGATTATGGAGCATTATACTTCATTTTGGTGGGATACAAGGATGGATAGTATTAGAGTATAATAGTGGATATTCAGAGCCGGCAACCTATTTTTATTATGATTTGACCATTGTTTGGAAGGGCCGCGATACTATCTACTCTAATACTAGTCAACTCTAATACTATAATACTTTAATACTCCTATGTCTTTGAGGATTACTATACTTTCATCACGGACAAGGGCAAGCCATATCCCTGCTCCTCTGATTACTGGTAAACACGCATACTGTTATACTATTCTACTAGCTTATACTCACAATAAATATTCTCATCCCAATGATCAAAATCTCCATTGAGACGGAATGAAACAGGCTTATCTGATGCGGTGATCCATTTTCTGTTTCCTTGCTTTGTAACCAAAAGCACAGGCATTTTGAAGTCTGGAATAACCTTCGTCCAAGCCAATGTCATAACATCATCCTGGATGGTATATTGGAGTGTTGGAATGTCTGTATGTCGTAAGTATTGTTCAAATATTGGCTTAAGGTTTAATTTGCTTTCTTTAATCATGTAGGCCTCAAGCTCATCGGATGAAACTGAACTGTGATAATATTTTTTACAAATGTTCTGAAGCATAGCAAAGAATTTCTCATCATCATCCATGATCGTTCTAATGGTGTGGATCAAGCTGGCTCCTTTGTCATATATATCTCCCGGCGCATCGAAATTTACTCCGTATTGGTTGATCAAAGGCTTTTTGTTTGTAATGATCTTTCTTTGACCGATGACATATTTTTCTGCTGCTTCTTTTCCTGAAAGACATTCAGTATAAACTGTTTCCAGGTAAGTCGTAAAACCTTCGTGGATCCAGCTGTCATTAATATCTTTTGAAGTAATGCTATTACCAAACCATTCGTGACCGGACTCATGGACAAGGATAAAATCCCACAATAATCCATATCCGGAATTACTTCGATCTCTGCCTGAATATCCTCTTTTGAATTTATTGCCATAAGCAATCCCACTTTGATGCTCCATGCCCAAAAAAGACGTCTCGATCATCTTATATCCATCTTCATAAAAAGGGTAAGGTCCTATTCTGGATTCGAAGCATTCCAACATTAATTTGATCTCAGGAAATAATTCCATTCCCTTTTCCAGATTATAATCTAAAACATAAAATGACACATCCAAGGGGCCTTTCTTGCCTTCATATATTTCAGCTATTCTTTCATATTGACCGATATTCATTGTTACATTATAATTATTGATCGGTTGGGTCACTCGCCAGTGCCATCTTTTTTTAACTGCATCAACAATAGTACTTGACAATAATCTGCCATTGGACACGACAGTAAGATCCTTAGGCGCCTGAAAAAAAAGATCCACTCCCATATCCGGTTCATCCGACTGGATTTCTTTGCAAGGCCACCAAAGACTCGCTCCATCTCCCTGACAAGCTGTGCCTACATATGGCCTTCCCTTTTCATCCTTATTCCATATTAATCCTCCGTCCCATGGCGGGTTCGAAGCGACTTTAGGGCTACCATTGTATTCAATCATAATTGAATCTATCTTACCTACTTTACCCTCGCTGTTTTTATCTATCCACCAGAATCGGCCTTGCTGTTTAAAAGGAATTATTTTGGCTCCGGAAGTAACTTTTGTGATCAGCATGGGAGCCTGAAGATCTATCATCATCACATGACCACTTCCTATTACTTTATATTTTATTGACACAATCCCAGAAAGCCGTTTGTTATCAATATCTGTCTCGATGTCTATGGTATAATGCTGGAGATCCCACCAATTTCTACCGGCATGATTGGACCCAACTAATGAATCCACGCTTAGTATTGTAATAGGGATTTGGCAATAGGTTGTGAAAGAAAAAAATAAAAAAGAAAGTAAAATGAAGGACTTTAAATTCATAAGAAATGAAACCTTAATATTTAATAAATTTCAGAAAATCATCACCGATCTGTACGAAGTAAACACCAGGATGTAATTGCGTTACTGAATAGGTTTCATTGGAGGAATTAAGTTTGTACTTTTTTCCATTGACATCAAATACTTCAATAGGGCCGGAGAAACGCTCACCCAATTCATTCGTCACACTCAGAATATTATTGGTATTATTTGGATAAACAAGATATCTTTTTCGATCTACCTTTTTCACTGCTACAATCTTAGAGAAGCTAGTTTCGCCACTTTTATCTACCTGAAGTATTCTATAGTAGTTAATACCTCTAATATTTCTTTGGTCTTCAAACGCGTATGTATTTCCGGGATTGCCATTGATATGCACCTTCCCAATATTGATCCAATTTACTTTATCAAGACAAGCATCTATCATAAAGTGATCTACATTTAATTCTGAAGAGGTAACCCATTGCAATAAAACAGAGTTTTTGCGCTCCCATCCGTCAAAAGATATCCACTTTAATGGAAGTGGGATAGACTTATTTTCACTTATATTTATTTCATCTATTCGGACCAATGAACGATCACTCCCTTGCTGAGTTATTGACAAACCGTCATTAGCAATAGCTAAAGATATGGTAAGATCATCTTTGTTCATCATTGCTAAGTCAAGATCTGAATTTATTTGCATAACCACATATATCCAAACTCCCTTTCCAAGTGGAATGCTCAGTTGGCTATTCTGATAAATATTATTGTTGGTCGCATCTCCTGCATCATCGCCAAATAGTGTCCCCCCATAAGTTTCATCTCCGTCGAATCTAAATGCAGCACTGATTGGTTCATAGTAGATTTTGAAAGCCTCATTTGAAATAACATCCCCTTCAGTGGCAGTACCTTTATTTATTATGCGCAATTGGGTAAGCAACTCTGTGCTATTGCCTGCATCAATTTTAAAAGCGCCAACCAGATACTTAGAATTGTCGGCTAATACTGCTTCTGATAGATTGGGATGATATTGAGTTTGAATATCAATAATTTCTGTTACTATTTCATCATAACCTACTTGACTATCAGGCGTTACTACATCTTTACAATCAGTCTTGAATATGCCTGAATACAATTTACTTCCGCTTACTGCATCTGCACCGAAAGATTTTATTGTGATTGGATTGGTCTTCTTGAACAAGCTTTGATCTCCTGAACACTGCCATCCATTTTGATCCATTAATTGTTGATTCAATGCATGCTTGGCACCAGTAGGAGTGATGAGTTTGTGTCTAACAGACAGTGATTTGGTATCGGCGCTTTGATCTCTATTCAGGACTGAAAAAAAGAAAGCATCCTTTTCAATAAATCCATAAGAGCCCAATCCGTCACTGATTTTTTCACTGAAAGAAGGATTCTGAGCATATGCAGATTGCCCAAAACTTGTAGATATTATGACTGAAAAGAATAGAAAACGAAACATATAAAACTAATAAGAATAGTAAAGTTAATGATTAATAGAATGGCAAAAAAATAATTAACTTAATTTTTTGTGTAAATGATTAAGTAGTTAAGCTGTTAAACAGTTGGTGTAATGATAATTTCCTGTTCAGATGGCTTTAAATTGGCTCTGGATAACAATAAGATGCCTGCCACGAAAAATATACCTAAGGCAATAATACTATTACGCATACCGCCTGTGATCATTTCTATAAAACCAAAGCTAAAGGTCCCCACCAGCACCGAAAGCTTATCTACTACATCATAAAAGCTAAAAAAACTCGTGGTTTCTCCTGTGTAAGAATAAATAAGTTTGGAATAAGTCGAGCGGGAAAGACTTTGTATGCCTCCCATCACAAGACCTACGAAAGATGCCAGCACATAAAACTGAAATTTAGTTACCACCAGATAGCCAATCACACAGATCAGAATCCATATTAGTAACATTGTAATTAACGAGAATTTATTTCCTTTCAATTTTGAGAGTCCTGAAAAAAGGAATGCACCACCAATTGCTACTAGTTGTAAGATCAAAATGAGTATGATCAGTTCGGAGGTTTCAAAGCCCAATTGCTTTTCAGCAAATGCCGCTGCTAAAAGCATTATAGTCTGAACTCCTGCGTTGTATGAGAAAAATGCCACTAGATATCTTTTAATGTTGGGCAAATGTCTGAGTTTGTACCATACGTCTCTTAATATCCACATACCCTCTGCTATTTTGGATCTTTTTAATAGCAATCTGTAGCTTCCTGGCAAGTAATAAAGTGGGATAATAGCAAAGCCCATCCACCAGATGCCGACCATAATAAAACTGATCCTCACCGCCATTTGTACTGTGGCAATATGAAAATATGCAGGATTTTGTATCATTGCCAGATTCACCAAAAGCAGAATCACACTCCCGATATATCCCATAGAAAAACCTTTCGCCGAAAGACTGTCAAATTTATCCTCTGTAGTGATCTCCGGCAAAAATGCATTGTAAAAAACATTACTTCCGATGTATCCGATCATAGCTAATATAAATGCAAATATTCCAACTTGTAGATGCACCATTCCATCAAAATAATACAATACCATACAGCTTATAGATCCTAAAGTGGAGAAGATCAGGAGCATCATTTTTTTATTATTAGCAGAATCCGCAAATCCTGATACGAAAGGAGATAGAATAGCCACGAATAAGTAGGCTGCAGAAAGTATATATGCATACAGAGAGCTATTAGACATTGTAATACCGAAAAATGTCACTACATCATCTGTATTTTTAAGAAAATAACTCGGAAAAACCGCCGCGGTAATAACCAATGCGAAAGCTGAATTGGCCCAATCGTAAAATGTCCAAGCAGTAGTTGCTTTCATTTAGTCTTCTTTTTATCTGTTCCGAAGGTAACAAAATTGATATATTTTAATAGAATAATTGTTTATTTGCAACGAATGAAGGAGTTTTTAAAAAAAATAGTAAAGTCTTTTCCAATAGATTTTACTAAAAATCAGATATATGATAGGCAGACAAGACAGGTCATCGCTAAAGTCTGCCGCCATGATAGTAACTGTATCGACGTGGGTTGTCACAAAGGTGAAGTAATGGACATCATCTTTAGATGCGCTCCTGATGGAAAGCATTTTGGCTTCGAACCAATTCCATCGATGTATGAATCATTGAAGAAAAAATATCATGGCACTAACTGCGAGATTATCAACCTGGCATTAAGTGAGCAAAAAGGGACTACATCATTTAACTATGTCATTTCCAATCCGGCCTATAGCGGAATGAAGGAAAGAAAGTATGAAAAAAGCGATGAAGTCATCGAAAAGATTGATGTCAAAACGGATAGGATGGATAATGTAATCCCGATTACTTTGCCAATCTCCCTGATCAAAATCGATGTAGAAGGTGCTGAGTATCAGGTATTAAAAGGCGCTACAGGAATATTGGAGAAACAAAGACCCGTAATTATTTTCGAACATGGATTGGGTGCGTCTGATTTTTATGGAACGACTCCAGCTATGATCTTTGACCTTTTTGATGAGTTTGGTTATAAAATAAGCACGATGAAAAGCTGGTTGGGATCAGGTGGGTCATTTAGCAAAGCAGAGTTTGAGGATCAGTTTAATCGGCAGGTGGATTATTATTTTATTGCATTTCCGTAGGAAGAGAGAAATGATTGTATCACTGAGTTCCACTGAGGTTTTTGATTTTGCAAATGAATTAGAGTAGCGTTTAACTTGGAGATTTTACTTCGATTGGGCATTTTTTGAGGGGCACAAAGTTATTTGACTATCGTCGAATGCATCACAGATAAGTCAGTATTTAGCATTTAGTTCTTATACCTCTGTGCAACTCTGAGTCTTCTCTGCGAAACTCTGTGATATTTAAAATATTACAAACCGACATTTTTACTCATATCATCTACCTAAACAACATATTCAAAAGATCCATATCTTCCTCTTCCTCATCTAACATTGATTCCACACATTCCTTAAGTGTTTCTTTGACGAGCGACTTATCTTCAAGGTCACCTTGCCATTCTATGAGAATTTGACGATTGCTTTTAATTTGGCCTGCTTCATTCGTCATTACAGAATTAATATATTTTGGATTCATTCTTTGGTATCTCAGGATCGGGGCATACCTTGGGTGACTTGATATAGAGTAGGCCTCTGCCTCCAACTCCCTTACCTGATCATTTAACAGCATTGAATAGGCTTTGAGCGTTTCGTCCGGAATGGAGTCAAGTGATGAAGTCTGCAGGCTGATCCACTGAACTTCAAGTCTTAGAAGACCGGCAAGATCTTTGGATTCGTATGCAGTAGTAGCTAACTTCATATATTCTTCCTGCTGATGCTTTAATGTTTCATCAGTTTCCTTATCAGGATGCAGAATTTTAGCAAGAGATAGATAAATGCTTCTGAGACTTTTACCTTTTAGCTTCTGTTTTTCTTCTTCAAGCGCTTCTTTTTCAATTTGTTTTTTGGATTTTTTTCGACTTTTTTTATTCTGTTCATTAAATTGAGTAAAGCTGTCCCTCATTTTCTCAAAATCAGGATTTTCATTCTTTAGATCTTCCGGGTCAAATTTAAATCCTGTGGATTCGTAGAAAAATTTACTAAACATTTCTGCCATTTCTTCTTTCTCTTCCTGCAAATCTTCCTCATAAGTCCGCCCATTGTATTTTTTGTATAAGTTATTTAACTCTTCATTGGGTTCGGATTGACCTATGACTTCATCCAGGATTTGAATCATTAATTGCTCAACCTGATTGGTCAGTTTCTTGGGTAACTTAATAAATGCTAACTTTGCATCAATTTCTTTAGCCAAATTTAATTTTTCAACTATCAATAGCTTTTGTTCAGGAACAACTATACTGACATAAAGACTCAGAAATTCGTCCAGTTTTTGAGTGTCAGATTGAATTTGGGATTTCAATTTCTGAATCCTTGCATTCAATTTATTGAACTTGATTTGCTCTCTTGAAAGTATTGATTGATTATCTGAAACTTTTATTTCCAGATTAATTACAGGATCAATTTTTGCCTGAACATTGGTTTTTTTCTTGGACATAGAGATTAAAGCATTAGATTTGACTTAAGGATCAAAAATATATTAAGTTCTGAATATGATAGATAAAAAAAGTTGGAAGGTTATTTTAGACATGGCCAAAGCCGGCGACCCTACTGCTATGGTTGAAGCCGGAGATTATTTTGCTGATGGTTATGAAGACACCACAGAAGGTATAATTGTGAAGCAAGATGAAAAGAAAGCTTTTAAAATGTATTACAATGCCGCAGCGCTTATGGATACTGAAGGTATTTCCAGAATGGCACTTTGTCTATCTGAAGGTATTGGCTGTAAGCAAGACATAGAAGGCGCTATCGTGGTATACAAGCAAGCGTTAGAGATGGGAGACAGTATCGCTGCATACAACCTGGGAACCATCTACAGGGATCAAGGAAAGTATAAAAAGGCATTCAAGCATTATAAAGTTGCTATGCAACTGGATCATGCTGATTATTCATTCAAAGTCGGTCTGTGTTATTATTATGGTATAGGCACTGATGTCAATAAGGAGAAGGCACTAAAACATTTCAAAAAAGTAGCTAAGGACAAGAACAAATTTCACACTCCATATGAGATAGATGAGTCCAATCTTTACCTGGGCTTTATATATCTGGAAGGAGAGGTAGCTAAACGTTCATTAAAAAAAGCAAAAAAGTATTTTGAACGGGCCAATGAAGTTAATGAGCATGAGACTGCAAGGGAGATGTTGCTGCTGCTTGGGGAGTTGGATGGGTGATGATTAATTGGTAATGGGTAATAGGTAATGAGTAATGGGTAATAGGTAATGGGTAATGGGTAATGGATGATAAGTAAACAAAACGTCAGTTTCAAAAACTTATTCTGATTTCTAATTTCTAATTTCTATTTTCTGAGCTCTGACATCTGACATCTATTTTCTATTTTTCCTTTACTTTTGTTTTTTTTAATTAATAAGTAAATAATGTCTGTAAGAGTAAGATTTGCACCTAGCCCAACCGGTGCACTACATATAGGTGGTGTGAGAACTGCGCTTTATAACTATTTATTTGCCAAAAGGCATCATGGCAAATTCATTCTGAGAATAGAAGATACTGACCAAAACAGATTGGTTGATGGGGCTGAAGATTATATTAAAAATTCACTCAAGTGGGTTGGATTGATGCCTGATGAGGGTCCGGAAATCGGCGGAGAATGTGGGCCTTATCGCCAAAGTGAAAGACTCGATATTTATAAAAAATATGCAGATGCATTAGTCGAATCCGGCAAAGCTTATTTGGCATTTGACACCCAGGAAGCGTTGGAATCGGCCAGGACAAAAGCAGAAGCAGCCGGTGGAGCATTTCTCTACAGCGCCGCCAATCGGCTTTCAATGAGAAATAGTCTGGCTATGGACAAAGACACATTGGACAAAGAAATATCTTACGGCACTCCTTATACCATCAGGTTAAAAGTGGAAGCGGATCAGGAAGTTTCCTTTTTTGATGCCATACGAGGGGATGTTTCGTTTCAGTCCAACGGATTGGATGATAAGGTACTTATGAAAGCGGATGGATTTCCTACTTATCATCTTGCGAATATCATAGATGATCACCTAATGAAGATCACCCATGTAATTAGAGGCGAGGAATGGTTGCCGAGCACAGCTCATCATATTTTGCTTTATAAGGCATTTGGATGGGAAGATACAATGCCGTTGTTCTCACATTTGCCTTTGATTTTAAAACCAAGTGGTAAAGGTAAATTAAGTAAAAGAGACGGCGATAAATTAGGTATTCCTGTATTTCCATTGTCATGGGAAAGGGATGGAGAAGAAACATTGAACGGTTTCAGAGAGGCAGGTTTTATGCCTGGTGCAGTACTTAATTTCCTTGCATTATTGGGATGGAATCCCGGTACTGAGCAGGAAATTATGACTTTGGAAGAATTGATTGATCTTTTTTCTTTGGAAAAAATCGGCAAATCAGGCAGTCGCTTCGACTTTGATAAGGCAAAATGGTTCAATCATCAGTATATCATGAATGCATCGGCTGAGGAGCTGTTTTATATGGCAGGTGGTGAATTTGTAAAGGCCGGACTTTCATTTGATGAACACAAGATGCTTCAGGTTATTGACTTTGTAAAAGAAAGAGTGACTAATACAAATGAGTTTCTACCAATGACGCATTATTTCTTTGAGGAAGTAAGTGAGTTTGAAATGGAACCAATTCTCAAGAAGTGGAATTTACAAAGTGCAGAAGTTTTCAGCACTATTATTGGCTTGCTTTCGGCTATGCCACAATTCGACGCTTCAAGTATAGAAAGTGTTATCAAAGAAGAAATCGCAAGAAGTGGGATAAGTTTTGGAGCAGTATTTCCTGCTTTAAGAGTTGCTTTGACAGGAGGCACAAAAGGACCGGATCTTTTCCGAACGATTGAATTGATAGGGCAGGAAGAAGTAGTTTCAAGATTGGAGAAAGGCCTGCAAATGTATGAATTGAATAAAATTTCGTAAATCAGATCGAATAATGAACAAGAAAAAAAACGAAAATTCTGAACATAAATCATTGGAAGAATTTGACATTCACATCAATGAATTTGGTGAAATAAAACACGGTTTTGACATAGATAAGGTCAACGAATTTTTAAATCAAAATACGACAGATTGGCGAATTCAGGCTGAGAAAGGCCGGAAGGATGTCAAGTTTGAAGAAGAAGAATAGGAATCAGAGGCTAGAATCAAGACTCTAGAATCTAGAATCTAATATTTAGAAATTACCAATCGAAAGCATGACCAAAGTGCATGCTTGAATAGTTTCAATTCCGGCATCCTTTAAAGTACGCTCCGTATCAATGTCTTCTGTCCCCGGATTGAAAATAGCACGCTTGGGTTTCAAGGAAAGCATTAATGGTATCCAATCGTGTATGTGCGCTGGGCCTACATATAAGGTGACCGTGTGTATATCTTCTTCCAGGCGCTTATCTCCTATGATCTCCATGCCGTTTACTTCTCCATCCTTTAGGCCATAGCCTACCACAGGATAACCATATGCCTTAAGTTTATTCATAGCCAAGTAGGAATATCTGGCCGGATTCGTAGATGCACCAATGACGGCACATTTAAATTTATTTGCTTCCATATGCTTGTTTAACTTGAAATTTTAAATAAAGTTTATGATTTGGATGCCGAGGATAAATTGGAAATTAAGATGAGATAGGCTACATTTACTCAACAATATTGCAAAATTAATTAGTGAATTTTTATGAAATGAAATACATACTTTTTATACTATCCTTTTTTTGTTTTAATTTAATTCATGCCGGAAATCTTATCGAATCTTCTAGAGGAAATGTCGATTCTATTTTATGTGATTCTTTATCAAAACAAAAGGCAGATATCCTTGCTAGACAAATTATAGAAAAGGATTACAGCGCAGCTGGCATGACTATTGATGAATGGAAACAATTATGTCCAAATTCCGAAATTATTGCGCGTTCAGAAATAATTTATAATTTAATTGCAGATAGAAATGTGGATCAATTGATTGAAAACTATTTCGGAGATGATCTTCATTTTGTATATAAAAATCGTATGGAGAATGCTGCTGCCGATGAATACCAATATATTTCAAGAGATTACAGGACCTACTATAATTATGTGCCGCTAAGACATCAATTGGATAGTGCTTTGATGCTTGCAGCAAAAGAATTATTAATTAAAAAAAAGCTAAATAATGATGAAAAGTTAATTTGTATTTTATTCTCAGGAGAAGTAAATTCATTTGAAAAGGAAAATAAAAAATCTAATTATCGCGGTAGTTTTATACAGGAATTTAGCAACAATGATAGAAGATATTTTTCCCGTGAAAACTTTAGTGGCCATTTTTATGTAGGCAGTTATACCCCATTTAATGAAAGTAAAGGATTTGGTACCAACCCTTATTTTGGTATTTCTTTTGCAAGCCCTTTAAAATACAAGATTCAAGGGGAGATATACATGAAGTTTCGGTTAAATATTAATGATGAAAACTTTGATTATTACGCCCTCGGAATAATTAATGATGTTAATTCAAAATTAGGGTTTTCGATAGGACTAGCCGGAGGTTATAAGATATTTGAAAATGAAAATTTAATCATTATACCAAAAATAGCACTTGGATATGAATCGATCAGTACCGGCCTGAGAGAGTATGATGAAGAATCGGAAGAAACTTTTTTTCATAATGTAGAAACACTTCATTCCTCCATTGGACTTTCAGTTCTAAAACCCATATTCAGAAGAAATTACATCGGGATGGAAGTCAATTATCATTATTGCCCATATGGATTCGATGATGACCTGATCTCCAAATTTGACAATAGTGCGTATAGCTTTGAAATATTCTTTAGGTTTTAGAAGAGTTAATTAATGCATCAATTGAAATTGCTGTAGTGTGCTAAGTAAAATTCTATATGATGAGCATCAAAATTGCAGGACTATAACATAATAAAACTTGAACTGTAAGGACAGGTTGCGACCTATCCCTACAGTTCTAATTTTATTATTCGGGAAACATATTTCGAATTTATTTTTTAGAAGGGCTAAGATCTTTTGTGAGTTTTATCTTAAAGAAGCAAATCTAACTATTTAAAGGATTGCAGCCTATTGCCTAAATACTTTAAAAACAAAAGTATTTTTATTTACGCAACAAACCAACGCGCCAAAGTGCTAACTTTTCTCCTCCCAGATCACCGCCAGATGCACGATAGTGTCTACCGCTCTTTCCATATCTTGTATACTCACCCATTCCTGTTTGCTATGAAATGCATGTTCCCCTGCGAATATATTCGGGCAAGGAAGCCCCATAAATGACAGTCTGGAACCATCTGTTCCGCCTCTAATTGAAGTTCTAATTGGAGTAACGCCCGCTCTGGTAACAGCTTCCATGGCATAGTCTACCACTTGGGGAAATTCATCGAGTTTTTCTTTCATGTTGCGATATTGCTCCTTGAAGATCACTTCAAGTTTGCTATTGGGAAAGTCTTTATTTACCCGCACACAAATAGCCTCCAGGATATCTTCGAGACGATCCATTTCTTCTCGTGTAAATGAACGCAGAATAAACGATAACTCAGCATTTTCAAGATTTCCTTTGACTGCCGTTGGGTGTATAAATGGTTGTTTACCATCAGTTGTTTCAGGACTTAGCGTATGAATAGGCAGGGCTTGAAGTATAGCCTGCTGGATCTTAATGGCATTTTCCATCTTGCCTTTGGCAAATCCGGGATGTGCTGAAACTCCTGTGATATTTATGACAGCCGACTTCGCATTGAAGTTTTCATCTTCTACATGACCAAGTGTTTCGCCATCCATCGTATAACCAAACTTAGCACCAAGTTTTTTCATATCGACTTTATCTACTCCACGTCCGATCTCTTCGTCCGGAGTGAATAGAATCCTGATGTCTCCATGCTTTATTTCAGGATGATTGATTAGTTGATATACTGCATCCATGATCTCAGCCAATCCGGCTTTGTTGTCAGCACCTAATAGTGTGTCTCCACTGGCAGTTATTATATCATTGCCGATCTGGTCAGCCAATGCAGGATGATCTGCTACCGTCAGTACTTGCGCTGGGTCGAGTGGTAATACTATTTTATCACCTGCATAAGATTTGTGAACAATTGGTTTTACATTTTCGCCTGAACAATCAGGGCTTGTGTCCATGTGTGAACAGAAACAAATGACAGGCACTTCCTTGTCAGAATTTGAAGGAAGCGTGGCATACACATAACAATGCTCATCCATATGTGCATCAGAGATACCCATATCGAGCAACTCCTGAACGAGGATTTTTCCAAGGTTTTTCTGTTTTTCCGTGCTTGGTGTAGTCGGACTTGTCGGATCTGATTGTGTGTCTATGGTAACGTAATGCAAAAATCTTTCTGCTGCCGTATATTTAAATGGAGGAAAGTTCATGATAAATTTGATTTTAATATGGTGTGAATATAATAATTCGCAACGAATTCAATTTTTAAGAAATCATTTAAAATGGTGATTCTTTTTATTTGGCATCTAATTATGTCGGTAAGGATTTATTTTCTTTTTCCAATGATACCTCAGGTGCTTTAAACAGCTTCAGTCTGCTGAGTACTAACAATGATAACAGGCTTATCGCAGTAGCCACTATCCCTGTCGTTCCATATCCATGAATAGGTCCATCTCCATCTGCAAAAATTATATATCCCGCTGCTAACGATGCCGATGCGGTGCCTAATTGTTGGGCACTGGAATTAAAACTCATAAAACTTCCTCTTATCTTTGGCGGAATCGCCCCTGTCACTGCGGTGGAAGAAGGAATGAATCTGGATCCTCCCAAGATGAAAAACAAAGTAGTTACGATCAAAGCGGGTGCAAGAGATACCGCGGGAAGGTGTGTCAAAAGAAGCACCGGGATCATAGCCGCAAATACCAGAATGAAATATACAGAACGGGCATTAAATTTATCTATCATCTTTCCTGTGAAAGGTGCAGAAAAAACAGTAGCAATACCGCCAATCATATAGATATAAACGATGTCTCCTTGCGCAAATCCAACATTTCTAATCATATAAGGAGTAATAAATGGTATGATGATAAAATGGGAACAAGTGGCAAGATATGTTTGCAATAAGGCTATCCTATTATTTCTTGCTTTGAAAACTTCATTGAAGGTCCTGACAGGATTAACAGGTGGCTTGCCATCCATAAGATGCGAATCAAGTTTTGGCAATAATCTAATGATCGGATAAATTAGTAAGAGACCCAGGCCACCAATTAAAAAAAATGGAAAATTCCAATTGTAATGAGTAGCTAAATACAGACCAAAAGGAACACCAACCACTGAAGCTGCTGAAAACGCTGCCATGAGCATCCCGATAGCCTTACCTCTCCTCTCATAAGGGACTAAATCAGTTACTATAGCCATGACCTGTGCCCCCATGATACCACCAAATACACCTGTCAATCCTCTTGTGAGTAAAAGTAAGTGGTATTGGTTGGCAAAACCACAAGCGATAGTACCCAAAATAAAGCCGGTGTACACAAAGATTAAACTTACTTTCCGAGCGTACCTATCTACAACAAAAGATGCAAAGAAGCCTGATAAGGCTGCACAAATGGTATAAGAACTGACAAGAAGGCTGAACTGATCAGGCCTTAAATGAAAAGTAGACATGAATATCTCTCCAAGTGGCATCATGATCATAAAGTCCATGATGTGCGTAAAATTCAACGCCGCCAATAAATATATGATCCACTTTTCATTTTTCATTAATGTCGTAATACGGATATGCTTAAAAAGTTTAAAATGTTATCAATATTAGTTACAATAAAGTCTTATGAGGGAAAGCTTTGCGGGCTTTGCGTGATCTAACTTTGCGGGCTTTGCGTGAACCAAAAAATCTCTCTCGAAAAGGGTTTCACGCAAAGGACACGAAGGTATTTTGGGTTGAGTTTTTGAGGAATGAAATACTTTGACTTTGGTGTTTTCTTCTCATTAAACCTTTTTATGAGGACGCTAAGAGATTTGACTATCGTCAAATGCTACTCCGTTCCCTCTGATGCCTTAAGATGGATTGGTCATTTCAATTCTTAAAGATCTATATACATTGTTATCAATATTATTTACAACTATGTCTTCTGCAGGCAAGCTTTGCGGGCTTTACGTGAACCAAAAAGGATTGTGTCACAGAGTTTCACAAAGGTTTTTGATTTTATTACTGTGCTAATTCAGGACTTGAATTCGAGATCAAGCTCTGATAATACTTTTTTTGAGGAGCACAGAGGAATTTGACTGTTGTCAAATGCTACTCCGATCAGTCAATAGCTAAGGTATCGTCAGTACATTTCAATTTGTTGAATTTCTTTTTTGCGAGCTTTGCGTATTCATCCCTGCCTCCTTTACTATCTGGCAGGCTAGCTTTGCGGGCTTTACGTGAACCAAAAGATCTATTGAAATTTGCAATTAAGTATAATTATTTATACACACGTTTAAAATCCTCGTTTCATTACTTCTTAATTTTTCTTCATATTTACAATTAAATTCGAAATAGACTAATATCCTTTCATTTTATAAAACATTAATCCAAAAACACTTATTTATATGAAAATTTATTCCTGGAATGTCAATGGTATCAGAGCTGCTGTAGGAAAGGCTTTTCTTGAAGAGTTAAAATCCAGTAATGCAGATATATATTGCCTGCAGGAAACAAAAGCCCAAGAAGACCAGGTAATTAAGGCGCTTGAGTCTGTAACGGATTACCATATGTATTCCAATTCGGCAGAAAGAAAAGGGTATAGCGGCGTTGCAATACTTTCAAGAGTGAAACCAATCTCAGCAAGCAAGGGTATAGGCATATTAGCGCATGACTCTGAAGGAAGGGTGTTGGCACTTGAATTTGAAAATTTCTTTATTGTCAATGTCTATGTGCCCAATAGTGGTAATGAGTTGGTACGTCTTGGATACCGCTCAGAATGGGATATAGCCTTTGCAAACTATCTTTCTAATCTTAAGAAGAGTAAGCCAGTCATAGTGACGGGTGATTTTAATGTGGCGCATCAGCCGTTAGATCTTGCCCGCCCGAAGGAAAATTATAATAAGACAAGTGGTTATACTCAGACTGAGATTGATGGCATGGATCTTTTGCTTAAAGCAGGATATGTAGATGCCTTCAGGACAAAACATCCGGAAAAAGTACAATACACTTTTTGGAGTGTGAGATTTGGTGCCAGAGCAAAAAATGTTGGCTGGCGTTTAGATTATTTTTTGGTTGACAAGTTAATTGAAACGAATATTACTAACTCAGAGATCCATGATCAGATTCAGGGATCGGATCATTGCCCACTTTCACTTGATTTAGATATTTGAAAAATGGAATAATCATTTAGATTTGTGTAATACTGTTATAATGCATTATACAAAAAACTAATTTAAAGGATAAATATTCCAAAATTATAATTATCCCAAAATCACATAATTGATTCTTGGACTAACGTCCGATTATTATCTCATTTGGGATCCGTTGGTTAAATTCAACAGCAACAAAACACACCACAGCCCATTCTTAGAGTCATTTTTAAATTTCCATTTTGAACTCCTCACCTTCTCACTTTTTTAAATTGACGCATTACAATAATAGACACTAGCTCAATTATGCAGATCAGCCATCTCGTCCCGTTCACTGTTCGCTTCTCACCTTCTCACCTTCTCACCTTCTCACCCCCTCACCCTATCTCACCCCGATCTTAAAGTCCGGCTTCTGAGCGCATCTCAATACTTCGTCATTTGGCATCCTGCAAAGACTTTTATTCGCTCTGACGGTTGTTTGTTTTTGTGTTTGAGCGACAATTGTTTCCCAGTTAACCACATTGGCTGAGGCTAATTTACCAACAGATTTTTCGATATTTTCGCGCAGATTGAAAGTGAAAAAGCCACCATCAGCAACATTGCCCGCGGACAACTGTCCTTTGGAAGCGCCAGTCATTAGGATGGATTCTCTTTTTTTCAAAAATAGCTCGGAACAGAAATTTTTATTCCATCCTATTGAAGAAGTTCTCAAACTAACACCTTCTGATCCAATAGAATTGGATGAAAAAGGATCATTGTTACAACAGTCGCTTAATACCAAATTGAATCTTGCATTTTTAGCCTGAATCAACTGGTAAATATCTTCAATATTCAAGGTATTTAGGCCACCAATATCATCCGATGTACGTTCTCTTAGGTCCAGGTTTGGATATTGTTTGCCACCTTCTCCCGGATTATATCCGTGACCTGTATAATAGAAAACAACTATGTCATTAGCACCGGGTTTGACTTTAGCTATTGCTGCATCTACATTTCGTCTACTAAAATCTTTACCTTCTATAACTTGGGTAGAATAACCAATTCCTAAAAAACTCGTAATTTCTTCAAACAATCCAAGCACATTTTCCTTATCAATGACACATGTTCGTCCTATCTTTTTATCCAATGTATTCGCCACAAGGATTAGGTGTAATTTAGTCGCTTTTTGTTCGACCGTAATAGGCTTTACTTCATTGACGAAAAGATTCTGAAACTCCTCATCAGACTCAACAAAAAACAACTTCATGTAGTCTTCAGTTAGATCTTCATCATTTAGCAGTCTGACACTAACAAAAGCACCTTGCACTTCTTCTTTGGTCTCTTCATCTAATGATAGCACATAAGATGGCTCAAAGTATCCTGTTTCTTCATTTTTTACCAAAATAAAATGGTCTGGTGGATATGAAATATCTCCTTCGATCTGAATCGGCTCAGACGTAACATAAGCCACTTGAGTAGCAAGACTCTGATCCTCCTGATCATAAAATTCATCAACGACATATTCAATAATATTTTTCTGACCTGATTCAAGGTCAGTGAATGCGATACGCACCATCCCAGTGCCATCCTCATTGATCATCATAAAGGCCTTATAATTCTCTAGCTCGGATCCCTCTCCGTAACTATAATTTAATTCATATAAAGACTGACTAAATAGTTGAGGTAGGAAAAAAACTAGGCAGAGTATTGAAAGGAAAGCGTGTCTTAATTTCATGACAGATACATTTATTCTATAAAGATAATAGAAACACCTTTAAAATTGAAATATTAAGTGAAGGTAAATTGTATCTTTGAAAACTCGTGAGGGCAAGGTCTGATATTGTTCCGGCATGAATCATAATACATAAATCTAAATCCAGGGTCTATAAATTATCACTAATCTGTATGAAAAATAAGCTGATCAATAGAATATCTTTCTTTAGAAATATCGCAATATTCATATTGTCACTTTCGATAATTCCTGTTTTTCAAGTCACATTACATGGACAGAATTATGACAAAAAAGCAATTTTAGCTGAATTATCTAAGCCACAGCCAGTTAAAAAAGAGATAACATTGTTATGGAGCCTTGCTGGTGAAATGCAATCTTACGACACTGATTCTGCTTTAATCTTGGGGTATCGATCTATGCGAATGGCAAGAAATATTAATTACGAGGAAGGCTTGTCAAAATCATTGGGTATTGTAGCAAACGTTTATAGTAGAATGGGTAATTATCCAAAAGCAATGGAATTATATCTCGAAAAATTAAAGCTGGAAGAATCAGGTAAGAATCCTCGTAATTTGGCAAGTGTTTTATTAAATATTGGCATTGTATATTCGTTCCAACAGGATTATTCAGAGGCTTTGGGATATTATAAAAAAGCTGATAATATAATTTCTGCCAATAAGATTAAGGAAATGGTACATTATGTCAATATTAATCTAGGAGATATTTACGAAAAGTTAAAAAAAATCGATAGTGCACAGTATTATTATAACCTGACATACCAAAATGCAATCCAAACCCAAAACATTCATAATGAAGCTCTTGCATATATAGGTTTGGGTAATGTTTATTCAAAAATTGGACAAGAGTATTTGGCAATTCAAAACTACAACAAAGCCATTCCAATACTAAACCAGGAAAAAAACTTTGAATTATTATCTGAAACATATTTAGGACTTGCAAAAGTTCATAATTTATTTGGTAATGAAAAAGAGGAAATTTTAAATGCGGGATTGGCACTGCAGGCAGCTAACGAGGTAAATTCCATTGAAAAGGCTAATGAAGCAGGTATATTTGTCACCCAATATTATAAAAGAATGAACATGCCTGACAGCGCATTTAAATATTTAGAAATGTCCACAGCCTTAAATGATTCTATAAACAATAGAAAAAAAATTCAAAATTTACAATTGTTGACAATCAATGAAAAATTGAGGCAGGAAGAAATAACCAATTCAAAAATTTTAGCGGAAAAACAAAGGGTAAAGCAATTGCAAGTGATATTGATAACGGTTTTTATACCATCGTTATTTTTGATAACATTACTTTTGAGAAAAAGAAAAGTCAAACATTCTGTGGTCAAAATATTAGGTGTGGTATCGCTTATGTTTACATTTGAGTTTATTACTTTATTAACCCATCCAATAGTTGCAAAAGTTACTAACTACAATCTGATTTTGGAGATAATTATTTTTGTAATATTAGGATTTATATTAGTCCCAGCGCATCATAGACTTGAACATTGGTTAATTAATCATTTGATTAAAGGGCGTATCGACAAAAAAATAATTCAGGAGTAAATCACAATTAATGATTAAATCCTGAATTATCAATTTCAATAAATTGTTTTTTTTATCAACATTTACTAAATCTTAGATAATGTATAAAAGAAGGAAATTTAATCGGGACGATCTACCGGCTTAGTTTCATTCACAGTAGAATCCATAAGCATTGTATCTACAGCAGCAGTGCTATCAGAAATCATAACCTCAGTGGATGTAGTAGTTTCAGTAGTGGTAGTGGTAGTCTCCGATTTGCAGCTTGACATTGTAAATGCAGTGGCAAAAATGCACATAGTAAGAATGAATAATTTACGCATGATATTGTTTTTGATGTGAATAATATTCAAAAATAATAATTTCAAGTTAAAAACTCAGAATTTCTTTGCAGATGGTTGATTTTCAAGCGGATCAAAACGCTTTTTGTGATAATTTTGCATATTCACTATTAGCTAAAAAATAATCGCCTACAATCTCTGTAAATCAATTTCGCCCGCTCTCATTATTCATTATTCATTATACATTATTCATCAACTATGCCGGGTACTCCGCATAGTTCCTCGGCGTCTCATACAAACGCACAGTGAGCTCTATATCTTCCCTGATTTCTTTGCGTAACCTGGTCCAGATAACATAACAAATGTTCTCAACTGTTGGATTCAAAGTTTTGAATTCCTCCACTTCTTCATTAAGATTCTTATGATCGAAATGAATGAGAATAGTCTCTTCAATAATGTCTTTGAGTGCGGTCAAATTAATTAGAAAACCCGTTTCAGGATCCGTCTCACCCACGAGTTTAACTTCCAAATCATAGTTGTGTCCATGATATCTTGGATTGAAACATATTCCAAAAACTTCCAGGTTCTTCTCTAAAGACCAGTGATCATTTGATAATCTGTGGGCTGCATTAAAATGGGCAGTTCTGAATACCGCTATTCTCATTGATAAATTTTTATTTTAATTATTTTATACTTAAAATTCCGAAAAACGCAGGGTAATGTTTAACACATCCTAACATTTTCTATTCTAAACATTCAAAGGGCAATGCATTGCCCATCATACATTCGTGTCTCCGTAGCATTGTCCATTACAGCATCTAGTATCTAGTATCTAGATTCTAGTATCTGTTCACAACAACCCGTTGATGATGGCCTCCTCATTGATCCCTTCTGCCTCCGCCTTATAGTTTCTGACGATTCTGTGTCGGAGTACATAATTGGCAACAGCCTTGACATCATCTATATCCGGAGAATATTTTCCATTGATAGCCGCATGACACTTCGCACCCAATACCAGATATTGAGATGCTCTAGGTCCTGCACCCCATGAAATGTATTTATTGATCTGTTCAGTAGCTCTCTCCGTGTTTGGACGTGATTTGACGGCTAAATTCACAGCATATTCAAGTACATTGTCGGCGATTGGAATTTTTCTAACTAATTGCTGGAAATAGATGATCTGTTCCGCATTAAGGATATGCTTAAGATCTATTGATCTATCTGAAGTAGTCCCTTTCACCACCTCAAGCTCCTCTTGATAGCTTGGATAATCCAGTGGGATATTAAACATAAATCTGTCCAACTGTGCCTCAGGCAGGGGATAAGTACCTTCCTGCTCAATAGGATTCTGAGTAGCTAATACAAAAAATGGTCGTGGAAGGGTATATCTCTGTCCTGCTATGGTCACAACTCTCTCCTGCATAGCTTCTAATAGGGCTGACTGAGTTTTTGGTGGTGTCCTGTTGATCTCATCTGCCAATACAATATTTGCAAAAAGGGGACCTTTATTAAACTTAAATTGTCGGCTTTCATCGAGGATCTCAGTTCCGGTGATATCTGAAGGCATAAGATCGGGTGTAAATTGAATCCTCTTAAATTCTAAGTCGAGTACTTCGGCGATGGTGCTGATAAGTAACGTCTTGGCCAATCCCGGCACACCTACCAAAAGACTGTGGCCATTTGAAAACAATGAAATAAGTACTGCTTTGACCACTTCTTCCTGACCATAGATCACTTTACCAATTTCACTTCTTAGGTCTTTGGCTGCCTGAGCAAGCGCATCTACACCGTTTACGTCTGATGAATACATCTATATCTTTTAATAATTATTGAAAATATTATGCGTCTTCATAACGCAATTTCACTCTAGAAATTTATATAAAAAGTAAAAACAGCGCAAAAGTACAATTGTTCAGGTCAGTTAGTTAGAAAATTCATGTTCATTCGTCGAATAATTAAAATAATGGCGCATCCCAAGGGTCGGGCTATCCGCTATACACCCTCCTGAGGTCGGTCGTGCCGCTCCTATCCCTTGCGCTTAGTGGAGAAATTATATTCCTGGCTTTGATTTTATGATTTCAGAAAAATAGGATGTAAGGATTGTGAATTGACAGTGTAAAATTCTAACAACTATTGAAATGAGGACAGGGCAATGCATTGCCCTTCTATATTCTGTCTTCGTAGTGGTGATCATCTCACCTCCTAACCATTCTAGGTTTTGATCGAAGGGCAAGGCATTGCCCTTCTACATTCCTATCTTCGTAGTTGTGTTTATCATTACCCAATCACCTGATCGCCAAATCACCTGATCACCTGATCACCCTATCACCCGGCCTCCTCACCTTCTCACCTCCTCACCTCCTCACCTCCTCACCTCCTCACCTCCTCACAATTTAACCTTTCAATAACTAGCAGCGTTACATTACGCTCGTTTAAACAAATATCATTTAAATTCGCATTTGATAATTATCTTAATGCAGCACATCTAATGAGAAATCAAACAAAACTATTTTCGCAAGGAGGACCCTTTGCACTTCTTATTTTTTCAATCCTATTGACTTCATGCGGTTCGTACAGCAGCATGCAGACTGCCAGAACTGTGGAAAAAGGAACAGGTGAAATAGGCCTCAATCTATATTATCCTTACGGCGTGATTAATGCCATAGCGCAGGTGGCGGATAAGGAAAAGAAAAATTTTACTGTGCCTTATATCCAATATACAGGTAAGTATGGCATAACAGAAAAATTGGATGCAGGAATTAATCTAAGTACTTTTGGGCAAATCGGACTTGAAACAAAATATCAATTTCTAGGTGATCAGGAATCAATGTTTGCAATGGCTACAGGAATTGGATTCAATACTTTTTTCTTTTATTATTATGATTTTCAAATACCTGTGCATGCTTCAATTCATCCTACTGACAAGTTGGGCATTTATTTCTCACCAAAATATATAGGCCAATTTGTAAGCGCTTTTGGGCTATCAAATACTTATTTTGACTATGCGGGATTCTCAGGGGGTGTGATTTATGGAGACAGGGTGCAATTTGGAATTGATATTACAGCAGCTTATCCTTTACGTAAAGTTTACAGTTTTGATATATTTCCCAATCTATACAATTTTGGTGTAGGCGTCAAATGGAAGGTAGGTGGACTAAAAAACAAGAAGGATCGCTTTAGATTCTAAATGTTAAAGTTTTAGCAAAAATATACAAGATTCGAATTTATGAATATATTTGACGAAATATTTCATAAAGTGTTTAAAATCAAGCACTTTGATACAATGAGGTATTTTGGCAATTATTAAATTCATTATTTCACCACGTTCATTTTTTAGGGCTCTGTTAGTAACTCTGACCACCAAAATTATTTGCACTTATATTGACCTAATTTTTTAGGGAAAGCTTTAATAAAATTCTTTCCGATCTTTTATGAGATCGGGGAGGATTTTACCATCATAAGAAAACACTAAAAAATCATAAACCATTTCTTTGGGAACCATCGGAACTTCATTCTAATTTCCGATTTCTGATTTCTGATTTAGTTATAGCAATATTATTTGAGTTTCAATTCTAACGATGAAACTTTAATAATAATAACTAAAATCTCCAATTTCCTTGAATTGTGCCTAGAGGAATTCTCTACAGATACTTTTTTTTCTCCTTTAAGTGGTCTTGGATGTCTTCTAAATCTAAATCAAGTGCTCTTCCTGAAAACATTATTTCTACAAGTGCAATAGAAAGAGAAGTAGTAACTGATATGGCAGAGAGTATAAAAAAAATATTGCCGAGGCTCATATATTCTAAGTAAAGTGTCATAATAGACAGTAATGCAAGCAGCATACCGAATACAGCAACACCTTGCATCCAACGGATAAGTTTAAGTCTATAACGTAGATTTTTAATCTGTTTTATAAGGATAGTTTCCTTTTTCTCACTGAACTTGTTTTTCAGATCCCGAATCAATTGAGCAATGGCAAGAAACCTATTGGAATAGGCTATCAGCAGAAAGGAGATAGAAGGAAAGATGAGTCCCGGTGTAGATATATTCAGATCCATAAAATCAGATATTTTGTATTTAAAGAAATGAGATGGAGGTATGTTTTCAGATTGTCTATAATTTTTGACGAAAATAAATAAAATTTACTACTTTCGCACTCCATTCAAAGGAGAGTTGGCCGAGCGGTCGAAGGCGCACGCTTGGAAAGCGTGTAAGCTCCAAAAGGGCTTCTAGGGTTCGAATCCCTAACTCTCCGCAAAGTTTTAATGATTCAAAGTGGATTTTCTCGATTATTCAAATGAAAGCTTGCTTTCAAATTTGAATAATTGAGAAAAGACACAGCGAGGAACGAGCGAATCATTAAAACTTTGTGTCAAATCCCCCACCAAAGGGTTCATTTAACCAAATAATCCCTCATTTTTAATCCTAAATTGAAAACAACAACTACATTTCTCAAATGAAAGCTCGCTTTCAAATTTGAATAACCGAGAAAAGACACAGCGAGGAACGAGCGAATCATTAAAACTTTGTGTCCAATAACCTACTCAAGGGTTCATTTTATCAAATAATCCATATCAAATGCCACCCCCCGCTTTGCGTACCCCCGCCTTCCTTGTCGGGCAAGCCTCCAGAGGGGAAGTTGCGACTTTTTTTTCATCTTCTTTTGGAATTGTTGATATTCAACAATTTACACATAACGATTAATTAGAACTGAATGACCCTGCCCTCAAGAGGGGAATATCTCTTAATTAACAACTATTAAATTACCTTCCAGAGTGGACCATTTTTGGTATCAAACTTCACAATTTTTTCTTCAACATTAAGTTTTTCAAGCTGCGATTCACCTTCCTGAATTGACAATTCCATAAGCTCAGCAAATTCTCTGGTAGTAAGTGTAGGATACTTTGAAAACAGGAAATTCCATGTCTTTTCGTAGGTTGCTTTTTTGATTTTAGGGAATATTTTAGCAATTGCATTTTCGTATAAGGAGTATGGTTTAAAGCCGTAAACGAATTCCTGCCCACCTTCTTCATTCATGATAAATACTGAAGGAAAACCACGCACACCCATCTTGGCAGCCAAATTAAGATCTGCACGGAATAATTTCTCCGCATCATTTTCGTAGTTATTTTTTAAAACATCCACATCCAAATCGGACTTTTCAGCTGCCGTTTTCATGTGCTCCCATTTAGTTATATTCTTTTTCTCAAGGAAAACCATCTCACGAAGAATCCTCAGAAACACAATTGCTTTGGTTTCATCTTGCATCTGAGCAGCCTTGAAGGCAATTGAAGGCGGAAAGGAGGAATCTAATGGATCTTCCAACCATACATCTCCATCTATGGGCATGTTATAATGCGCGCTGACCTCATCCCAGTGATGTGCTACATCTGAAGGTTTACTTATCCCCCCACTGTTATATTTCCAATCAGGTAATAAGCCGCCCATATGATACTCAATTTTTAAGTGCTCACCATATTCCAATTTAAGCTTCCTTAATTGCGGCTCTATTCCCCAACATGATGAACAAATAGGATCAGTAAAATACAGGATACGAACAGATTTATCGGAAGCCTTAACTGCAGATTTTTCAAACTCATTTTTTGCTGTTGGAATTTCGCAAATTCCTGAATCGGGATCGCATAGTAGTGGATTATTTTTGTCCATGTTAGTTATGTTTTGAGCTGAGCAGCTCAACAAAGCTGCTGTGACTATAATAAAAAATAGGGTATTTATGTATTTCATTTTAATGTCCGTTAATTAACTTTTTGATCTTATACTGGTTTAACATTGAATTGCAGTTTTAATTGTATCTTTTACAGCATTAACAATTATGCTCTTTTCGAAATATCCAGTTTATTTTAAAATACAAAGGTCGGTATATTATTCTTAACCGGCAATTAGTCAGAAAAACATGACCATACATATTAACAACTTAGAAGAGGAAACATGTCCTGCCCAAGGACTTCTGAAAATGCTCTCAGGAAAATGGAAACCTGAGATCTTTAGACTTACGTTGGATTCACCAGTGCGTTTCAGTTATTTATTGCGCACAATAGAATCATCAAATAAACAGACTTTATCAATTGCATTAAAGGAATTACAAGAAGCAGATCTCCTGAACAAAGTTGTCATTAAAGAAAAACCATTACACATCGAATACTCACTCACTGAGAAAGGGAAATCACTTGTTTCTGTTTTCAGACAACTGGAGAAACTTTAAGAATGTTTGTTTGAAGTTTGTTGTTTGGAGTTTGTCTAACCAATACATCCTTACTCAACTTCAGAAGCCAAACCGAACTCCAATTGACGTTTATCAAGATCGGCATCCAAAACTTTTATTCTAATCTTGTCTCCCATTTTAATAATTTGACCACTACGTCTTCCAATAGCTTTGTGCTTGGTTTCATCTAAAATAAATGGTTCAGTGAACTGATCAAATCGTACCATGCCTTCACATCTTGTAGTGATAATTTCTACAAAGATGCCTTTGTCATGCAACCCGGAAACAATGCCATCAAATTCTTCTCCGACATATTTGGCCATAAATTCGACCTGTTTATATTTAATAGATTCTCGCTCAGCATCCATTGCTTTGCGCTCTTGAGCCGAGATATGCTTGCACTTTATTTCAAGCTTTGCCTTGTCTTCTCTAAAAATAGCATCTCCAAGATTTTTATACAAAATTCTATGCGATAATACATCACTGTACCTTCTGATCGGCGAGGTAAAATGTGTATAATTCTCAAAAGCCAATCCGTAATGCCCTATATTATCTGTCGTATAAATAGCTTTGGACATTGTCCTGATCGCAAGCGGAGTGATGAGTTTCAAGGCTTCATCTTCTTCTGATCTCTTGGCAAGATCATTGAATGAATTAGCTATTGATTTTGGAGTACTTAGATCCATTTTAAAACCAAGTTCTGCGGCGTATAAGGCAAAGTCGTTCAACTTTTCTTCATTCGGTTGGTCGTGCACCCTGTATACAAAAGGAATTTCGCCTGAGGTGCCTTTCTTCTTCATGTATTCAGCAACAGTTCTGTTGGCGAGTAACATAAAGTCTTCTACCAACATATGCGCTTCCTTTCTTTCCTTTACAAAGAGCTCTATTGGAACACCATGTTCATCCAGTCTAAACTGGACTTCATCAGATTCAAACGAAATAGCACCATTTGCATAGCGTGCATCACGCAACTTTTTGGCGATCTCATTCATCTTATTTAATTCATGGGCAAAATCACCTTCATTTCCTTCCAGGATATGTTGTGCCTCCTCGTAAGTAAACCTTCTATTACTATGAGTTATAGTCTTACCATACCATTCATTAATGATCTTAAATTTGCTATCAAAGATGTAGACGGCAGAGAAGGTTAATTTATCCTCGTGAGGCCTTAATGAACATAATTCATTCGAAAGTTTCTCAGGAAGCATAGGCAGCACTCTGTCTACCAGATATACTGATGTACTGCGCTCAAATGCTTCTCTATCCAAAGGTCCATCCGGCTTCAAGTAATGTGATACATCAGCGATGTGCACTCCGATCTCGACTTGACCATTTTCCAATTCCTTATAAGAAAGTGCATCGTCAAAATCTTTCGCATTAAATGGATCGATGGTCAGCGTCATAGTCTCCCTCATATCTCTTCGAAGAGCGATCTCTTGTTCTGAAATATTGGATGGAATTCGGTCAGCTTCAGCCATTGCTTCCTTGCCAAACTGGAGATCGAATCCTTGTCCGATCAGAATGGACTTCATCTCCATGTCAGATGAATTCTCCTGGCCAAGAACTTCTGTGATGGTTCCTTTGATCATCCGGTTTTTACCGGTAGGCCATGAAGTAACTCTAACTGTAACTATATCTCCGTCTTCAGCTCCATTTAAGTCTTCATGGAAGACGAATATTTCAAAACCCTGAGGGGCTTTATATGGGCTGACGACATTGTATTTCTTATTTACAAAGATCTTACCCATGTATATTTCCCGTCCTCTTTTCACGACACGGGCAACTCTTCCGTCTGCCCTTCTTCGTCCTACTTTTGGTGATATTAAAACTTCAACTGTATCGCCGTCCATGGCGCCATTCAGATCTCGTGGACCTACATATACATCGGATTCCTTACCATCGATGATTATATAAGCAGCACCTGTGCGTGTCATATCTACTTTTCCGATGAAGGATCTTGCTTTTGCCACAAAATTATTGATGCCCTGAAACATTTCATCAGCAGTTTCTTTGACTCTACCCTCTTTCTTTAATTGATTAAGCGCGGAAAGTACTTCCGGCTTACTATTGCTTATTTTGAGTGTTTTGAGTAATTTGGCGGGTGAAAATGTTACGCCATTTTGGTTTTTAAGCGTTCTGTTGATCGCTATTTTAAGGTCGGCTGAATTGAGTTTCTGACCTTTGAATGATTTTGGTGTATGTTTTGACATATTAAATATTGCCAACGATGGCGTAGTTGATCTCGCCTATATCGCTGATGTTTAAAATAAATTTTTGAGTATCCGGAATTTCGGCCTCCTCAGCTTTTGATCGGATATTACCTTCTACGATGGTTGCTCTCGAGGGAGATGAAAATTCTGCTATCTTGTAAGTCATTGGATCTGCAGCATAATAAGTTCCTGCAACAGAATCTGTTTCCTGAATCCCGCCATCATTATCATAAATGATGAGCATGAATTCGTAACTCCCAAGAGTCGCTTTCCATACAATGCAGGCGATGTAATTTTTATTAATTCGAAATTGCACTACAGGAACATACTCATTATAAGCATCTATATCATCTTCATTTCCTTCTAACACTTCATCTTCCGCCACAAACAGTTGTGAAAGCGGCAATGGAAGCGGATCATCTGAAAATGATTCCGGTTCATCTATATCGTATGCTAATATAAGTGGAAACTCGGCTTGGGTAAATAGTTGAAGATATGACTTAAATAACGCTTTTTCGTCCATAAAATAAAGAGCTCGTTTTTGTTTTTTTGATCAAAAATCATTGAAGATATGATATTTGAACGGGTTCATTAATGTAGATTAACAAATATGTTTGAGGAAAAGTTGCATTGGGGTAGCTGCGCTTTAGTCTTTAGTTCGCTGTGCTTTGGTCTTTGGATAGCGTGTTGGCGTGTTGGCGCATTGGCACTTTAGCTTTTACGTAAAAAAATACATCCTGTAAAAACTGGTGCACTGCTGCAGTGTTTAACTGGTGCACTGGCTAGCTGACTAACTTGTTCTCAAAGGTCCAATCTTCGCAACTGTTCGCTGCTCGCATCTCGCTGCTCGCCAATCTAATTCTTGCTCCGCCACCATTTATAATTTATAATTTATCATTCATAATTTAAATATAGTCTTTAGTCTTTGGGTCGCTGCGCTTTGGCATTTGGTTAGCGTGTTGGAGTATTGGCACTATAGGTTTTACGTAAAAAAATACACCCTGTAAAAACTGGTGCACTGCTGCATTGGTGCACTGGCCAACTGACTTAATTTTTCACAAATGCCCAATCTTCGCCCCATTTTCAATTTTCAATTTTCAATTCTCAATTCCCCTTCCATCATTTCTTCATCTTAGCCAGCACCGTCTCCGCCGCTACCCGACCCGTCTCCGCTGCACCATTCATGAATCCTTGAAAATTACTGCTGCAATGCTCTCCTGCGAATAAAAAAGTATCGCTCAAAGGAGCCGCTTCCAAACCTGAGATGGTACTCCATTGTCCTACTTTATAAGCAGCATATGAACCTTTAGTCAAAGGATTGCCTGACCAGGTGATGACTTCATGATCATTGTTATAATGAGATTTGAATCCACCATATATCTTATCCATCCTTTCCAGATATTGGTTCAAAACGCCTTGATCAAGTTTACGTTTTCCATTTTCATCCTTGGTCTTTGATGCAAGTGCAAGTGAATCATTTCCTCCAAGGAATACAGTGTATCCTGCTGGACCCATATTTTCGTTCTGCATGTGTGAGTTGTCCCAACCCGTATGGACCATTTTATCATAAGTATAACCCAACATAGGGCGGGCACCGAATCTCCAGACGCGCTCTTTCATCCCCAGTAACAATTTATTATTCTGCCCATAACCCAATTCTTTGATGGATTTCATTTTCATTGGGTCGATGTTCGGTATCTTCAAGTCGATGTTTCTAAGGATTGTGAAAGGAATCGCACAAATAATGATGTCTGCTTTTACCGGTTCACCTTGATTGAAATCAATTATATATTGACGTCCTTTCTTCGTAATTGCTTTGACCTGCATTTGGAATTTTATTTTATCCCCAAGTGCTTCTGCTAGTTTATAAATAATCTGTTGGTTGCCTCCAATGACTTTATATCGTTCATCACTTTCGCCAAAGAGTGGTAATTTTCCATCTTTCGGGAAACCAATAAAGCTAATGAAATTTAAGGATGATTGTTCGCTGGCTTCCAGTCCGTATTCACCGATATAAGCTGCCAGCAATAATTCTTTCAACCATTTATCGCATTTCAATTTCATAATATATTCATCCATGGAAGTATTGTCAAGCGATTCGGCATAAGGTGTATCATAATCTTCGCCACATTTAATCCTGTCATCCATGAGTGTTTTGACGATGGGCTCAAAGGCTTTAGCGGCTTCCTCCTGTGAATAATTTACATTGTCATAATGGAAAATGATCTCTTCTTCAGCAGTTTTATCCATCGTAACATCCAACAATGGGAGGTTGAAATGTTTGGCTAGTCCGAGCATATCTTCATGATCAGAATCCAGGAATTCTCCGCCGGCTTCAGTATTCAGGCCTTGACCAAATCGATTATGTAGCGTAAACATCCGACCTCCTGCTCTAGAAGAAGCCTCATATACTTTAGCATGAATGCCTTTATTTTGCAATGTCCAGGCAGCATGCAGCCCTGCTACTCCTCCACCTAAGATGGCAATGACCGGATTTGAATTATCCTGAGTTAAGGAGGAAATGATTCCATGATCTCCAAGGATTGAATTTGATCCGATGATCAAGCCCGTTGCTCCCAAGCCTAGAGATCTGATGGCATTTCTCCTTGAAAGCAATGCCGCATCATTTTGCAACGAATCAAAAAGAGTCGGATCCTGATCTATTTTTTCTTTTAGTGCTTTTTTGTAACAATTCTGAATGGTCTTAAGTAAAGTCGTTCGCATGGCTTGATCTTTTATGGTTGAAGTTTTAAAAATAGGAAATTATAGGAAACTAAGGTAAGAAAAAAGCCATCGATGTTAGTCGATGGCCCTAAAATAGAACTTATTAATTCAAAAAAGTTTAACCAATATAATTTGTGTGTGTATCAAGGATTTTCTCACCAATTAATAATTTCTATTTTTTTTCTTTAAACCTGAAATCAATAATCTTGTCACCTGCATATAATTTACCTTCTTTTGCTATTACTTTTGCTCCGGCAGGAATAAAGACCAATAACGGTGCTTCATCAGCAGCGATATCAATCTTGACATCACCTGAAACATTTCTATTGATGATCTTCTGACTAACAGCATCATAAATATCTACTTTGCTGCTGCCAACAGGAACACTAACAGATTTTTTTTCTTTGTATGGATTGTAAACAATGTAAGTTGGGTAGGACGCATTCTTCTGGAACATATCCGTAGCAATGCAATCGAGCATCAGGACACCTTCGACATCTGTAGTATGAATTGTACCGCCAAAAATACCTGCATGACCACTTCCATATATGGAAAACATAGTCTCCTGTGGCATACCTGGTGCCCAAAGTGGTCCATCTCCCTGTGCAAATGGCGACTTACCAATGTGTCCCGGTAGATTTGGTTCTTTGACAAGACCTTCATAAGCGATGACATTCTTGGTTATTCCTTTTCTATCAGGCAATGCTTGAAGTGAATCAGGAATATCGTATGGATAAAATAACCTTGCCGCGTTCGCTGCATTCAATGCCCATTTGCCAATAGTTCTCGAATAGCGCTGATCATATCGTACCATAGGAAGCAAAGGCCAGGCAAGGTCAAAAGTATTCATGGCAAAGCCATAGCCACCTTTATCCTTAGTGCTTCCATAAATACCGGAAACATCATAGTTACCCCAATTGCCTACTATCACTCCCCATCCATCGCGATTGACGGACTTACCTTCGAAAGTCCAATTTAGAAATTTCATGACATCGTAATCAGTTCCTTGTTCCGCATTTAGTCTCGCTCCAATGTAAGCTCCAAAAGGCATAAACAATTCATAATTGCGATTTTCTTTCTGTCCCTGCAATGCCTGCAAAGCCATTTCAGCGCCTTTGAGGTATTTAACATCATTATATTTAACATAAGCAGAATACAAGACAAAGGCATAACCTGCAGCTACATCCTCTTGTGTAGGAATATGATTGGTACCACCTTTCATTGTCTTAAAGTCAAAGAAAGAGTAGGAATAATTACTACCCAAAGCAGTCGCAGATGCAAGAAACTGATCTGCTATCGTACGCATGATCTCATCGTAGCCTGGTTCTTTTGGATAGTAATTAGCTACACCATAGAACAAAACATTATTGAAGATATCATACCAATAGTCATTGCCATAACCACCACCGATATGCGCTTTCTTACTTGTGAAATTCATGATAATGTTCCAGCCATTGTCCTTGTTCAAAAAGTTTTTGACCATGGCAACATAATTATGCCCGTCCTGATTACTCTTATCGATACCGACAAGACTAGCCCCAATTATAGATCCAAGTGCACCTATTGCTTCATGATTCTCACCATCATTAACATTCGGCCCTTCACGAACATCACCCAAAGCTGTATATAGACCGTATGTATTTTGTGGAAAATTACGCTTCATTGTATCCATCCAAATCATTGGCATAAATGGACCTTTCTCGTCGAAATTGTAGACATATTTGTCAAACTCAAGTGCCGTCTTTTTCCAATCTTTCATCATGTATGGTGCAGGCATATTGGGCATTTCATCCACTCTTGGAATAGCCAGTTGGGTGATACTTTCTGCTGACTGAGGTATGGATTCCGTAGCAGTTTTACAGCTTAGAAATCCTAAAAGAAATATAAAAAGGAAGAATATATACTTTGATCTGTTCATTTAAATTTATTTGTGTTTAGTATTATAGATTCATGGGTTGTGCGATTGGTGGCACTTCAACATGAGGCTCTTTCCAAGCTTTGTCATTAATTATAGATTTTGCCATAAAAATGGAAAGAAATTGCACAGCAGCAATAACGAGTAATGCATATCTTAGTGCTACATATTCACTTGAGTATCTTGCGAGCACAATGAATAATCCACAACCGATCAATCTACCGATCAACAAGCCGATCTCGTGGTTAAAGATATAGGCAAAATCATTTCTTTTCTCTTTAGCTGAAACAAAATCAATAACCTGCAATTGTATAGGAAAATAAGAAATATCCATTAAAGGACGCGCAAAACTTAAGCATAGCACAAACAAAATAGCACCTAAAGCAGAATACAAGGAAGCATTCAAAATCGCCCCAACTAAAAATATTGCGATGCCGATGGAGAAAATCTTTAGCCGATGTTCAGGCTTGGTAGACCTTCCTAAGATGTACAATAATATAGCTGACAGAAACGCTGCAATAGATAGAATAGATCCAAGGCTGCCTTCTTCCCCTACCAAGGTGCGTATTAGCATGACCGGGGCAGTGACGATATAACCTTGAGCTATGCCTTTTAAGGCAGATAATCTCAGCATTTTATTCCATAATGGATGGAATTTAAAGAATACAAATGGTGTCCTGGCGGGATTCTGAAAATTCCCCTTGTGGACAAGAATAGACGCGAGGATAGTGAGCGCTATTACAAAAGCGGCCAGACAATAATAAGCAACGTAAATATTGCCATCAAACCAGTCATTACTTTTAGTGGCAGCTATAAAAGCACCTGCTCCTAATGGAATGATGATACCTGCTATCGTGTAAAAGAAAGTTTCTATTCCGTAATAATAATTTCTATTACCATCTTTTGTAGTATTCAACGCCAGATAGTCCCTGTTTGCCCAGAAAAAGCCATAAGACAATCCCATGATCAAACCTGTTCCAAAAATACCCCAAGTGGTCAATTCATCCAATGCCATCATAGCAGTCATGGATATACCGCTCAGCAACATACCAAGGGAATATAATCTGGAAATTTTAACGTGCTTTAATAGAAATCCATTCAGCATGAAAGTAGCAGGAATACCTATATACAATGAAAGTTGAAAGATGACAACCAAACTGATGTCATCACTTTTTCGCATGATATAAGCACCAATAAAAAGTTCTATTATTGGCAAAACCAAGGCATAGATCAAGTTGGTCAATAATAAAACCCGCATAGGCAGCGGATGTGATTTAAAAAAATTAATTTCTTTTGCTAACATGAAAAGGCTTTTTTATTTGTTAGGGTCAGGCTTTCATTGTTTGAGATAGTTGGGCTTCGAGTGATTTCAAAATCTCATTTATAGATAAAGTAGCGCCACAAATCACCTCATCCGATGCTCCATAGTACATAGTGATCTGATCACCATCTACAAGATGTCCGTTGGTAAATACGACATTGCCAAAAAACCCTTTTGTTTCATAATCCATTTCCGGACTAAGTATTGGTTCATTCGACCTTGCGAGCACTATTGAAGGATCATCAAGATCTAATAAAATAGCTCCAAGATGATATTTATGATGTGCATCCGCTCCATGATAGATCTCGAGCCATCCCAATTCTGTTTTAATCGGGGAAGCCCCAGCACCTATTCTTACACTATCCCACGAGTCAGCTCTAGTCCTGGCAATGCATTTATGCCCCCCCCAATGCAGGAGATCATAAGAAGAAGCCAACCAAATAAAATTACCGCCCAATTCAATGCCGGATGGTCTGTGAAGAGCGAAATACTTATCGTTTATTTTATTTTCAAAGAGGCAACAATCTTTGTTATGTGGAGAAAAAATCATTCCCTCCCTTTTGATACTTCTCCAATCTTTTGTTCTCATCAGGCCTACACCTACGCCATTTTCAGAGACCTGGGTATATGTTAAGAAATATTCATCTTCAATGAAACTGACCCTGCAATCTTCGATTCCATAGGTCTCAAGTGGACCCTTTCCGTATATCTTAGTGGGTAAATGATTCGGTTCATAAAAATTGATTCCATCATCACTGCACACCAATCGTAGATGTGATATGGTAGATAAATAGAATTTATTCCCGTATTTTACTAATCGCGAGTCACCTAGCTCGAGCCGGGGGTCGTCCTTCTTGAATTCAATAATTTGTATTTCATCATTTTTGCCATAGACTGGAAATGAAACATATCCTTCCCTTTGAACCGGCCGTTCAGCTACCCGTAGGATCAACCATGTTTTATTTTCAAAAGTAAACACTCCGGGATTCAATACGCATTCTACTATAAAAGAGGGCAAACTTGGTTGAATATCGATCGTGTTAATGATCGGATTTTCCTTAAATCTTTGTATCATAAAGTTAGTCTTAGAGTGATCTGTTGGAAAGATAGTTACTGAGTAATGCATAATAAAAAGGTGGTCAATGACGCTTGACATCATTGACCCCTTTCTCAGTTAATTATTTTACCTGGAACTTCACAGATCCAAGACTTTGTTCCTCAGAAACAAAGTTCATATAATAAGATCCTGCACTGTAGTCTTTGACATTAATGCTGAATCTGTTCAAAGGCAATTCGCCTGCGCCATAGCGGATAGCTCCTACCTGACGACCTTGTACATCCATTATTCTTATAAGCATAGGCTTCACATTACTGAAGTTATGTTTAACAGTGATCTTGTCAGAACTTGGATTCGGGAATACTGATTCTACAAAAGCAGTGATATCTTTATTAATATCCTCAGTTCCTGTAGTGCCAATTTGATAAAGATCTAGTGCTTCCTGAGCAGTCAATGCTTTATTATAAAGCTTCAATTCGTCCAATGCACCTGTAAAGTACTGACCACCCTCTACTGGATTGCTACCCATGCAAAGTGGAAGGTTAGTGCTATTTAGTTTACCGGGAGCCGAAACAGTATTTGCCAATTCTCCATTGATATAAATCTTATTTTCAAGGCCATCATGTGTCATAACAACATGCCACCAGAATCCTTTAACTAATTCATTACCATCTTTAGAGTCCATATCTACTATGTAGTTAGGAATCTGAGTCGTTTTTGAATTCGTTGTAAATACGATTCTTGTATGTTGAGGTATAGAGATTTTCCATCTTTGTGACCAGTGTCCAAAGTCAAGAATATATGCCTCAGCCAAACCTGGAGTGACATCGTCTACTCTCACCCAGAAACCAATAGTGGCAAAATCAGAAATCAACTGCACAGCATTCGGAGCCAATACTGAATCCTGAACACCATCAAATTTCAAAGCTTGAGCACCACCATTTGCATGACCGGCAGCTTCGAAAACAGGATTACCGCCAATTACGCCATTATTTGCATAAGGAGTTACATCATTTGCATTACCCTCGAAAGGATAATAAGCAACCAAGCCCGGCTCACCTGCATCAATCTCCTTAGAAGTACTTATAGTTAATTCTGAAATTTCAGAATTGTTACCTGCATTATCAAAAGCATAAATTTCAAATGAGTAAAGTGTCTCAGGATCAGGCCCATCCACTAATACTGAAGTTGCAGCTGGTGCTAAAGTATCAAATACAGTACCATCTACTGAGATGACATAACCTTTAACAGCACGGTCATCAGTAGAAGCATCCCATGACAAAAGCACTGAATTAGCACCTACCGTTCCGTCAAGATTGCCTGGAGCAGTTGGAGGTGTTGTGTCTGGTGTTTCATCCTCACCTGAAGTCGCCTTCAACGTTGAAATAGAAGATTCATTTCCTGCTGCATCTACTGCGCTAACGCCCAATTCGAATTCAGTCAAAGGTGTAAGGGCATTTAATGCATAGTTTAAATCTTCTGTAGTAGCTACTTTAGAACCATCTACATATACATTATAGCCTGTTACAGCCACATTGTCTGTAGACGGAGACCATGAAAGATCGATGCTTGTATACAAAACTGAAGCCTCAAGGTCCAAAGGACTTGTAGGAGCTTCTGTATCAGCATTTACTTCCGGAGTGGATTGTTCAGCGTACAAAGCTGCCACTTCTGCAGCAGAAAGTGCTACGTTATATATTCTGATTTCATCAAGATCACCATCGAAATAATTTCCATTATCGATGGGATTCCAACCAATTCCTAGAGGTCGAGTAGTACTATTCAAGGTACCTGCCACAGCTTTACTAGCTACTTCTACGCCATCAAAATAGATCTTGTCGTCAGTGCCATCATGTGTCATTACAACGTGTGTCCAGTTACCAACTTCCAATGCATTATCTCCACCACTATCCATGTCAGAAATTCCTGAACTGTTATTGGTAGTAAATACTGGCTTACCGTGACCCGGAAGAGATATCTTCCATCTTTCCTGCCATCCACCATTGGAAAGTATGAATGCTTCACCACTTGCAGGTAAATTATGGACATTTATCCAGAAACTCACTGTAGTAAAGTCAGAATTCTGCTGTGGAGAATTCTCTGCTGTAATTGACGCAGAAATTCCGTCAAAATTATAGGCTTTATTAGCTTTATCAAATCTATCATTTGATAATTGAGCGCCGCTTACATTTGCATCGTTATGATATTCAGTTACATCATTTGCATTGCCTGCAAAAGTATAGTTAGCCACTAACGGTCCGGTGACAACAGGAGCTACTTTCTGTGCATTGTATAAATCAGCTACCTCAGAAGGACTAAGCGCTCTGTTGTAAACCAAAACATCGTCTAAAGAACCATGCAAATAGTTCCCCTTATCGATTGGGTTCCAGCCAATACCAAGTGGCATTCCTGTTCCATTTAAAGCACCTGAAACTGCTTTTGTGTTTGCCACAGCACCATTGATATATATAATATCATTAGTACCATCATGAACAGCAACTACATGAGCCCATGTACCTGCTACTAATTCATTTCCACCACCAGCATCCATGTCACTGATACCGGAAGTACTATTCGTAGTGAAAACTACTTTTCCATGACCCGGAACAGAGATCTTCATTCTTGACTGCCATCCACCGTTGTAAAGAATAAAATCTTCGCCAGTCACCGGAAGTTCAGTCATATTGATCCAGAAACTATAAGTAGCAAAATCTGAATTTAATTGAGTTGAATTAGCTGCAGTTAAAGAATCAGATCCACTGAACAAAGCTGCATTATTAGCCCAACCGAATCTGTTGGTAGTAGCGGTTGCACTTCCTTCAGCTTCATTTTCAAATTGAGATGCATCATCGCCATTTCCATTTAAAGAATAATCTGCTACAACATCATCATTCGAACCAGTGAATGTATTTTCGGATGCATATAAGGCAGCAATATCATCATCTGACAAAGCATAATTATAAAACTTAACCTCATCAAGCGAACCGTCGAAGTATCCACCATTATCAATTGCATCATAACCAATGCCTAGAGGCATTGATGATGAATTCAAAGTCCCAGTAATAGCCTTAGAATTCGCGAGTGCACCATTGATAAATATTTTATCATTGACTCCATCATGAACTGCTACTACATGCCACCATGAACCGGCAGCTATTTCATTGCCACCACCTGCATCCATATCACTAATACCGGAAGAGCTATTTGTGGTAAAAACAACTTTTCCATGTGAAGGAACAGAAAGTTTCATACGTTGTTGCCATCCTCCATTAGAAACCAAAAATGCTTCACCAGAGACAGGAAGTACAGTCGGTTTAACCCAGAAAGCTATTGTAGCATAATCTGAATTCAATACATTAGAATTAGGTACTGTAACTTTTGAGGTAGTGCCATTAAAACTTAATGCACTTTTGCCATAACCGAATCTATCAGTTTGTGCAGAAACATCTGTCGCTTTACCTGTATTATGATTTCCACTATTATCATTAGCGTTACCATCCATTTTATATTCAGCTACTATTCCATTAGGAAGTGCAACCTCAGTTTTTTCACTTGCATATAAATCTGCTACTTGCTGACCTGAAAGTGCTCCATCATATATTTTGACTTCATCCAATGCACCATCATAGTAATTACCGCCATCTATTGGGTTATAACCTAAACCCATTCTCGCGTTGGTGCTATTCAAATTGCCAGAAACACTCTTAACGTTTGCCTCAACACCATTTAAGTAAATAATATCTTTGGCTCCATCATGTACGAAAACCCAGTGCTGCCATGTACCAGCTACTAGAGTATTTCCATCTCCTGCATCCAAATCAGAGATTCCTGAAGTACTGTTTGTCGTCCAAACCGGCTTACCATGATTAGGGAAAGAAACCTTATATCTTTCTTGCCATCCACCAAAGCTTATTAGATAAGCTTCACCTTGAGCGGGGATAGAAGTTGCCTTGGCCCAAAAAGAAACTGTAACATTATCGGTATTTAATTCAGCACTACTAGGCATAGAAAAAGAAGATTGACTTCCATCAAAATTCAAAGCACTACCTGAATTACCGAAGCGGTCTTGAGTCAAGGAAACACCATTTACTTTAGCATCACTGCCTGATACCGCATCCCTCGTGTTACCTGAAAAAGAAAAATTAGCTACCGGGCTTTGAGCCATAAGACCCACTGAGCTGATAAGCCAAATAAAAATAAAATTCTTGCATTGTTGTAAATATTTCATAAATAAAGTTTGTTTTATCCAAAGTTTGGAAGTGAATAAAATATACCGGGCACTCAAAATAGTCAGACGTAAAGTTATACTTAGTAAAAAGAGATTTATGATACTTTGGTGGCAAAGTATGATATTTTAATGAACATAAATCATGCATAAACCAAATGATATTTTATAGATGATTCAAATAGAGGAACAAATAAGAATTTTTCATAAATGAGACTTGTTGGTACAAAAATTTCTTAAAGTTGTTTATATATATATTTAAAATTAGAAATTAGAAGTTAGAAATCAGAATGAAGCTCCGATTGCTAGGTCTAGCATGTGAAACAGTTAGGAATAATTGAAAGACTCAACTCTAAATTTATTTGTAAAATTAGGCTGAATCTTTGGCACTTATTAGGCTTTACAAACGTTATCACATTCGACCAAAAATCAAAATAATAAAATTGTAAATTTGTAAACTTAAAATTATTGAATATGAACCTATTAGAGAAAAAGGCTTTTATCATCGCGCAATTGGATAATATCAAAGACGAGGTAATGATGGACGGGATAATTGAGTATATCACGCAAAAGTCCACCCATGAAACTGACGTGCTAATAAATGAGAATATTATCAGCCAAATCATTGAGGAACGAAGAGAGGTCTTAGCTAAACTTGCCCAATAATGTTTACTAAGGAATCTGAATTAGTGATCCACAAAATTGTTCTGGATGAGCATGGTGGCGCAAATGGTACTAGGGATAATAATGGCCTTGAGTCAGCCATTGGCAGGCCATTCCAGACATTTGATGCAATCGGTTTGTATGCTACTTGTTTTGAAAAAGCAGCGGCAATTGGAGAGAGTATAATTATCAATCACCCTTTCATCGATGGTAATAAACGCACCCGTTACGTTCTCATGGAATATGTTCTCAGAATAAACAATTATAAAATTATTTCAAGTGACGAAGGATTATATCAATTCGTTATCCAAATCTCTACAGGTCATTTAAAGTTTGATGAAATAGTGGATTGGTTGAAAGCTAATTCTGCGGAAATATAATTGTAACGCATCCTATCAACCCACTCCGGGGTTGATAGGATGCGTTACATCACCCCGAGTTGCACTCGGGGCTATTGTTGTTCAACCCCTATCGGGGTTTCGTAGGATTATTGACCGCAGAAGCTATTACTGTTTGGAAAATAGTTTTTTGTAGATATTTAACCAATGACTCAGAAGTAAGATTATTTTACAACGCAAAATAACAACTAACAATTAACAACTAACAATTAAATCTTCATCCACTTCTCCACCGCTACTGCATCTTTCGAAGTAAATTTAATTAAATAAATACCCGAATTTAATTCAGAAACATTTAAATCTAATTTATTTATTTCAGATGTTTTAATTCGTCTATAAACTCGTCCTGAAATATCAAGAATACTGATCTCGCCAGAAAATAATTTATTGGTAAATAAAATATTTAATTCAGAATTTCCTGGATTTGGAAATAATTTAATTCCTGAAAGTTTAGCTATTTCTTCATCTGTAGATAAGCTAGCATCCAGGTAATTTTGCTTTACTGTTTGTGGCTGCAAAGCATAATTATATATCTTGACCTCATCTATCAGTCCGGCAAAATTATACTGAGGATCATCAGGTAATATCTGGCCGATCAGCATCGGAATATTACTTTGACGAATCTTACCAGTCTGATTCTTAAATGAAACCAATTCACCATTGACATACATGACCATCGTCTTTCCATCATAGGTGGCAGTCAAAAAATATTTATCGTCTTTTTGCATCGGTTGAGTTGCATCCAAATCTATAATTGAATTAAGTGTATTAACTGTCCATCTGGGAAATCCCTCAGGTGTAATTGATAATTTCCACCTATTCTGCCAACTGCCATGAGACACGATAAAGCTTTCACGTTCCGGAAGCACACCTGGTTTTATCCAGCAGCTCAAAGTAATTCCATCTTGAAAATTCAATACAGGCACAGCTGTCACAGTCACTCTATCATTTATGCCATCGAATATTAAAGCACTTTTATTCTTTCCATTAAGATCATTTGTAAATAGAGGTCCGGATATCACAGCATCCAAATCATTAGCTGTACTATCGAGGCCATTCCCTGAGAAAGGGTACCATGCTACCAAATCACCAACTTCAGCAGCAAATACCTTTACCAATATCGTAATCGATGCATTATCAGCCAATCCACCCGGGTCAGTAACTTTAACACTCAATGTATATGAGCCTTCTGCGGCAGGAGCAGTCCAGGAAGGATTTTCAACTTTATTATTATCAAATGCACCTCCATTAGCAGTCCAGGTATAATCAAGATTGTCTCCGTTAGAATCATCCGCTATACAATTCAAGTCAATACTTTCCCCAGGTAAGACATAGTTTTTCGAAGCCTCAATTTTTACAACTTCTGGTGCCCTGTTGATCTCACCTACCGCATATACCTTAATGCTCAAGCTGTCGCTATTTCCATTTCCATCCGAAACAATAACACTGATATCTGCAGGCCCTTCCACTGAAGGGGCGTTCCAGACAACCATATCTCCACTGCCCGATATAGATCCACTAGTTGAAGACCATTCATAGGTAAACTGGTCGGAATCCTTGTCAAAAACTTTAAGATAAACATTTGTATTTTTAGTAAATTCAACGGTGTCTTCTTCCGCCGCCAAAGATTGAATTCTTGGAGCATAAGTATAACTCTTAGCGGTCTGATCATAGTCAGCAACAATTCCATTTATTAGAAACTTGTTTTTATTATAAGACTCCAATCCCACTGCAGGTGTGATCGTCGCGATCAAAGGGCTATTGGCAGGAATAGTTATTTCCACTGCCCCACTCACTCCTTCCAATATAAAACTTTCGCTGATGGCATCATAGACATTGATTGATTCTGCGCCAACATCTAAATTTACCTTCTTTTCAGACGTATAAGGATTGAAATATAAGTAAGTTGGATAGAATTTCTTCTGGTAAAAATCCGTTTTGTTGAGATCTAAACGAAGAATTTTATCCACATTAGTTTTCTCGATAATTGCTCCCATGTATCCAATACTCGAAGTACCATACAATGCTAAATTGGTTCCGGCCCAACCTCCTTTCACCGCATCACCAGTTGAAAATGGAGAATTGCCATTTAACTTTTCTCTCAATGCTTCATGACCTATTACTCTATCTGGATCATTGACATTGGACCATGCCGCTCCATCTTGTAGCTGCGCAGGAAGGAATCCGGGATAAAAAAGTCGGGTAGCACTGGCTAAATTGACCATCCATTTACCTATCGCTCTTGCAAACTTCTTTTCATATCTAACCATAGGAACCAACATCGCAGCTTGTTGTACACCATTTAATTGGAATGCATAATCATTGCCGTTATCGTTTGCTTCACCGACTAATCCCGAAACATCAAAGCTGCCCCATTTACCCACGATAGTACCCCAACCTCTTAATGGGCCCCTGTTAAAACTCCAATTGACGAGTTTCTCTACATCATATTTAGTTCCTAATTCTGCATTCATTCTTGCAGCAGTGTAAGTTCCGTATGGCAATTGCAATTCGTAGGATGGATTTGAATTTAAATCCTGAAGGAATTCAAGACTCCATTCAGCACCTTTCAGGTATTCCTTGTCACCAGTTTTGATATATGCATTATATAAAATGTAAGCAAACGCACCTGCTGCTTCCGGTTCTTTTACCCCTTCTGCCAGCGGCATCATTGTTTTAAAATTCCATGCTCTGTAATTCATGTTTGGTTTGGACCATGGTGTTTCTCCACCGCCCATTACTTTAACTGCTTGGAGCATTTTATCGGCAATTAATTTAAATTGAATGTCTTTTTCTCCGCCAATATTCGGATACAAATCTGCAAGTTGAAAGAAGAAAATATTTGGCATCATATCGTACCACCAATCATGTCCACTACCGCTATTGACACCATTCAAGTATAAGTTCTCTCCATTTTTTTTATTAAAAAAGTCTTGACTCATTAATATCCAATTCTGTCCATATTGATTGGTTTTATCGATCCCTACCAAAGATGCACCTACCAAAGAAGGCAGTGAATTAATTCCTTCATTTCCTCCCATTGAACCACCGACATAAGTTTGCATGTTAAAGAATTTATTTTCCGGATAATTATTTCCGCTATTTCTGATGGAAATAATAGGAAGGTATTGCCCGGTTTTAGTCACATCGTACACGAATGAATCGTATTTCATTGCCACCGTTTTCCAATCGCGCATGCTGTAAGGACTCGGCTCATTGGGCATTTGGTCTATTCGTGGGATATTGACCTGGGCGACTTGAGCAAAGTTATTTAAAGAAAATAAGAAGAAAATTAAAAAGAAAATCGATCGTATAAATAAATTCATTTGTATTTAGATTGTGTTGTCAAGAGTAAAGAAAATTAGAAGAAAATTATTAGTTATTAATTGATAATCTTAATAATAATTAACAATTAATAACTAACAATTAATAATTAGCATTCTGCACCAATTGCGGATTCAAATCCAGTTCAACCTGAGGCAAAGGAAATACTTCATGTTTACCTACTTGGAAGTCCGGCAACTTATCTTTAGCAATTCCCCATCTTACGAGATCAAAGAATCGATGCATTTCAAAACCCAATTCTACACTTCTTTCATGGCGAACTGCCTGTATCATATCGGCTTGATTCGTGGTAGTAACAGGAGGTAACGCAGTTAGCGGGTCAGCTGCTTGAGCTCTCGCACGCGCTCTGACCAATTCTAATGGCGCTTGAGCTTCAGCTGCTCTTCCCAATTCTGCTAATGCTTCTGCTTCCCAAAGTAGCACTTCTGCGTATCTAATAGGTGTCACATTAATATCTCCATCAGCTTTTTGTGTTGCAGTGCTATCTATTTGAAGGTATTTTCTCGGGCTAAATTTTGTAGAGGAATAAGAATTCTTGTAAACATATCCAAAATAATCTTCATTATTGGATGCTACTGTAAATTTGTGTCGAGGATCTCCCACTTCAAATTCGCTAACGTAACTAGGCGTCACTTCTGCAAATCCATATCCACCTGGAACCTTTTTGGATGCCCACCATTGATTAAGGGAATTACCGACTCCCAATTCTAGATTGGTGTGCTGTATCTCCCATACAGATTCCATATTGTTTTGTGTATTTTCTCTGAAATTATCTTCATAATCCGGCATTAGTGAATAAATACCTAATTCTTTAACCTTATTTACATATATCAATACCTGATCATATTCCTTCGCATACAAATGTGTCTTAGCAGCCAGCGCCAATGCGGCACCTCTTGTTGCACGTCCAGCTTGACCAGCATCATAAGTATCGGGTAGTGAAAGTGCGGCTGCATCGCAATCAGCAATTATTGCTTTATAGATTTCACTTTTTGGAGATTTTGCCGTCTTTAATTCTGATGGTGGAGTTAACTTAGTCAACAATTGCACATCACCAAATACCTGAGTCAATTGAAAATAATAGAAGGCACGCAAAAATTTAGCCTCACCAATTATTCTATCTTTCAAAGCAGCATCCATATCTATGGCCGGAACTTTGTCTATGACAGTATTACATTGATTGATTCCTTTATATTGTAGCTTCCAGAAATCATTAAATTCCGATGTTCTCGAAGTATATGTAAAGAAATCTAATTCTGTCAAGCCAGCCCTGGAACCATCACCACCTGTCACTGCTTCATCTGAAGTTAACTCACCAAAACCCCAATAAAAATTGTTGTTCGAACTATTGAACATTAATGGTTCATAAGCCGCATTGACAGCCTGAATAGCATCGTTGGAGGTCTTAAAAAATGATCCTGCATCCAGGATTCCGATAGGTTCTTTGTCTAAAATGCCACTGCATGAGCAAAGTATAAGACAGAAACTTAAAATGATATATTGTATTGATTTCATTTTTCTAATTTTTAAAACCCAAGATTTAATCCAACAATAAATGTGCGAGGTGCAGGAACTGTTCCCCAGTCGATACCTACAGCAAAATCAGAAGTAATACCCGCCCCATCTGTATCATTATTGTTTGCCTGAATCTCAGGATCCAACCCTGTATATTTAGTAAATGTGAATAAATTTTGTCCGGTGATGTACATCCTAAGACTGCCGATCTTGTTCGTTTTGATCATTGGCTTGAAGTCATAGCCTAAAGTTATATTTCTAACTTTAAGATAAGAACCATCCTGCAAGAAACGAGTCGAAACTCTTCTGTTACCATTTCTGTCATCCAAACTTACCTTTGGAATATCTGTGTTAGTATTGGTAGGAGTCCAATAGTTTTTTATTTCATCATAAGAATTAAACCCTCTACTTTGAGTTTCATAAGCGAAATTACCGTAAAGGAAGTAAACATCATTGCCATAAACTCCCTGAATCAAGGTCGATAAATCGAAGTTTTTATAGTTTAGTGACAGATTGAATCCATAGGTAAATTTAGGAAATGGACTTCCCAGATGCGTTCTGTCATTCTGATCTATTATTTTATCACCATTAAGATCCGCAAATTTTACATCGCCCGGTCTTGTATCTTTTGTTTGAAATGCACTTGCTTCGATCTCTTCCTGACTTTGGAATAAACCATCAGCCTGATAAAGGAAGAATGAACCAATTGGATAACCAACTTCTGTCTTGGTGATGGCTCCATCTGAAAGACCAAATCCACCAAGAATAGGTTCACCATCTGACAAACTAAGTACTTTGTTATTCACTGTAGAGATATTTCCTCCGACAGAATAATTAAGGTCTCTGAATTTATTATTAAAAATTATGCCCAACTCAAACCCCTTGTTCTCAATTGAACCTGCATTGACATATGGCGGATTTTGCTCTCCTCCTGATTGAGGAATCGGAACTCTGACCAATACATCATTGGAAGTTTTATTATAATAGTCCATAAAGACAGATAATCTGTCATTCAACAAACTGAAATCTAATCCAAAGTCATATTGAGTACAGGATTCCCATTTGATCTGAGAATTACCAGTCTCGAGTAATTGCGCACCCGTCACGACTCCTCCACCAAAAGAATATACTCGTTGACCCAATCCCACTAATGAACTATAAGGATAATTGCCTATTTCCTGGCTCCCTAGGATTCCATAACTAGCTCTCAACTTAAACGTAGAGAAAACTTCAAAATTTTTGAAAAATTCTTCATTCGACACATTCCATGCTGCAGAGATTGCCGGAAAAACACCCCATCTATTATCAGCACCAAATCTTGAGGACCCATCCCTTCGAACTGTGGCACCAAGTACATATTTATTTGCAAATGAATAATTGACTTGTGCGAAATAAGACAATAATGCCCACTCTGTCGTGATTCCTGAAGCTCCAATATTTTTGATGTCTGTAGTGACACTATTGTCAATATTCTGAAATAAAGCATCCGTTCTGAAGAAATTATTCACAGAAGCACCAAGATAATTATCCCTATTCTCTATTGCTTCCATTCCAATCACACCCGATATTCTGCTCCTTCCAAAACGCTTTTCATAGTCTGCTGTATTGGTCCAGATTAAATTTCTGCTAAACACTCTTCCTTCATTTAATGAGGTTGGATTGTAGATAGCTTCAGATAATTTTCTCTTGAATTTCTTTTCATTTTCGAAAGTAAAATCACCCCCTAAATTTGTCCGGATCTTTACAGCTTTAAATAAAGTCAATTCCGCAAATATGTTTCCAAATATTCTCGACCTTTGTATTGTCCAATTGGTAGCATCAATTAGTGCTAATGGATTGGCATTTCCATCACCAAAGAGAGTTGGATCGCCTAATTCTGATGATACATTATAATAAGATCCATCAGGCTTGTAAGGATTGAAAACCGGAGCCGCTATCAAAGCATACCTGATTCCACTTAGTTCATTTCCCGGGCCGAATCCGTCACCTGTACTATTACTGACTTGTCTATCTGTGAATGCGTAAGAGATATTATTTCCCACTTTAAACCATTTATTTCCGGTCTCCCCATTAAACCTAAGACTATATTTTTTAAATCCCTGTCCTTTATATGTACCATCCTGATTCAAATATTCACCTGTGATGTAATATTTGCTATTCTCACTTCCACCACTTGCGCTCAACCCATACTTTTGAATAGGTGCTGTTCGGAACACCTGATCGAGCCAGTCAATATCTGGTAATGTATCCAATACATTGTTAGGTATGGTATCCAGTTGTCTTGCAGGATCTCTTAAGGTATTGGCATTTTTAATAGCTGCATTCCTTACATCTAGAAAATCCTTTGCGTTCAGCAACTTAGGCAATCTATAAGCTTTTGCCATACCTATTGATGAACTGAAATTAAAGGATGGAATTCCTGATTTACCCTTTTTAGTAGTAATTACTATGACACCATTCGCCGCTCGTGAACCATAGATCGCAGCCGCAGCTCCATCTTTAAGGATGTCAATTGATTCGATATCTCCTGTGGCAAACATGTTAATATTGGCATTTGTAGGCACACCGTCTACGATATATAAAGGATTGCTGTTGCCTAATGTTCCGACACCTCTGATTCTAACAGCTATGTCATCACCCGGTGCACCTGATGTTTGAGTCACCTGAATGCCCGGTGCCTGTCCCTGAAGTGCCTGATCGATACCCAGCACCACCAATTTTTCAACATCCTTTCCTTTGACAGTCGAAATCGCCGAACTTACATTAGATTTGATCTCTGAACGATAACCGGTGACTACAAGTGCATCCAAAAGTTTGGAATCAGAGACAAGCACTACATCCAGAATGGCCTGGTTGTCTACTTTGATCTCCCGAGTTGTATATCCCACATATGAAAAAACTAATGTAGAATTGATATCACATACGATGGAGTATTTTCCATCTATATCGGTAGCCGCTAATGCTTTTCCATTCTTCTCTAGAATATTAACACCTATTAGGGTTTCATTTTCTGCTTCAGCAACGACAGTTCCTCTCACTGTTATTTGTTGTGAAAATAATTGACCTGACATAGAAAAAATGATCAATGCTAAAAAAATAAAAGCTTGTCTACCTTGTAAGAAGTTGGCTACTCTTTGTTTACAGTATGTATTTACCATATAATATATTTTAAAATTGAGCTTAATTACAATAATCGTAAAGTTATGACCAATTATACTTTAGATATTGATACTTTAACGTGAAAATATGATACTTTTGTGAAATAAGATTTTAGAGTAATTTTTTACCTGAAAGGAAAGTAGTAGATGAGTTTGAATATATTTAGGGAGATTACTCCACTTGGTCAAAATGATGTATATGTTCTTTTAGATTCATATAGTAATGGCTTTGACTACCCAATACATAGCCACCCCGAATATGAACTTAACCTTGTCATGGGTGTCTCCGGTGTTAGATTGGTTGGAGACAATACTGAAAGATTTAATGAATATGATTTGGTGCTTCTTGGGCCCTATCTTTATCATAAATGGACGGGTGATGAATATGAAGATGGTAAACTTAAAAAATATCGGGTTGTAACTATTCAATTTTCTATAGATCTATTTGAAGGCCCTATGTTTCAAAAGGAGCGATTTTATAGAATTCGAAAAATGCTGGATAATTCTATCCGAGGTATAAAATTCGAAGGAGATGTATTTAAGACCGCTATGACTAAAATGCTTAGCCTGACCAAAGACAAAGGTTTTACGAATATACTTGAGTTCATTGATCTTTTGGATTTACTATCTAAGACCCAAAGTATCACGTATCTGGCAAGTGAAGGATTTACGCCAGCGACACTAAAGTGGGAAAGCAAGCGGATCCAACAAGCATACAACTACATCATCAAAAATTTCTCTGAGACTAAATTCAAGCTAAATGATGTCGCTGCCTTAATAAATATGAGTGAATCTGCATTCAGTCATTTTTTCAGAAAATACACTAATAAGAGTTTTACAGAATTCCTCACTGACGTGCGCATAGGTCATACATGCAAATTGTTATTGAGTACAGATGAAACGATCAGCCAAATAGCCTATCGTTCCGGCTTTAATAACATCGCCAACTTCAACCGTCTTTTCAAGAAAAATAAAAACTGTACCCCTCTAGAATACCGTCAGCGGCATAAAGAAAAGACCATTTACGACTGGCAGGAAGAGATTAATATGTGGCAATTCCTACCGCCAAATAGTAAAAATCTGGATATGGTAGGGCCGGCGATAAATACGACGAAGGTGACGCACATTTAGCAATTGTTAATTGTTATTTATTAGTTATTATTCTTCAAAGTGTAAGCATTCTCCCCTAATCTTAATAATTGTTAATTGTTATTTATCACATTTAAAGTATTCCGATTCTTTATTAAAACTCAAATTTAAAAAGAATATTATCTGATGATTTAAAACTATATTTCCCGTTATCCATTTAAATGGATATTTCGGCAAAATAAAAATTAACAATTAATAACTAACAATTATCAAATGTCCTTTCTCAAACAATTCGGCGGCAAAATAACCAAGTCCTTAAAAGAAAAATATAGTAACTCGTCGCAGTGGGATGGTGCCAAATTTTTTAACTTGGAAGAAACCACTATGAATATCAGCTTCCAGGATATGCCGGGATTGCTGAGAAAACAACTGTGCGGAAGGTCCGATAGAGCACCTAAAGGACCTTTAACTGTTGAAAAAATTGATCTCGAAACCTTCACTTCACACAGTGATGTGCCAAAAGCAATTTGGTATGGACACTCCGCTTTGTGTCTCAGAATTAATGATAAAACTATTCTGATCGACCCAATGCTTGGCCCAAATGCCTCACCGATCGCTCCTTTTGCCACAAAACGTTTCAGTGAAAATACTTTGTCTATTATTGACGAGTTGCCGGCAATAGATATTTTAATGTACAGTCACGATCATTACGACCATATAGATTATGATAGTTTTAAACGATTATCGGCTAAAATCAACAAGTATTTTGTGGCTCTTGGTGTAGGTCGCCATTTAGTAAAGTGGGGCGTCGATCCAGATAAGATCACCGAATTTGATTGGTGGCAAAATGCTGAAATTGGTGACTTAAAGATCACTTTCACCCCATCCCGTCACTTTTCAGGTCGAGGCGTCAGTGATCGTGCAAAATCCATGTGGGGTGGATGGGTTTTCACCACACCGAAACACAATATATACTTCAGTGGAGATGGCGGATATGGTAGTCATTTCAAAGAAATAGGCAAGCAACTTGGTCCTTTCGATTTTGGATTTATAGAATGTGGGCAATATAATGAATTGTGGCATGCCATCCATATGTATCCAGAGGAGGCAGCCCAAGCTGCTATAGATGCAGGTGTAAAAGTGGCCATGCCGGTACATTGGGGCGCATTCTCACTTGCCATGCATCACTGGAAAGAACCGATAGACCGCTTTATTGCTGAAGCTAAAATTAAGAATCTGGATGTTGTTACCCCTTCTCTTGGTCTTATATTCGATTTGGAATCAAAAGGGAAGGAAAACTATTGGTGGAGAGAGGTTGAATGATTAATCCTCCCCTAGTTAAAACTAGGGGCAATTGAACGCGAAGATGTTAGAGTAAAAATTGGAGTTAAATTTCTATTGTTTCATTCAAAATCTAACATTCAAAAATCAACATCTCCAAATGATCGCCTGCTGCTCAGACAAGGAACTTCAGCAAGCTCTCATTATTCATCGTTCATTATTCATTATTCATTAACTAGCCTTCGGCTTCCTCTTCGGCGGGAATTTTCTCTTATTATTCCCATGTCCGCCGAATGACTTTCTTTTCAAGCCCGGATTGTACTCTGGAACAGGTCCGAAATGCTCAGGGATTTTTGCTTTTAGAACTTCCTTTCCTAGCAATTTTTCTATTTCAGCAAATTTTCTTTGCTCATTTTCAGTGACAAATGTAAAGGCAGTGCCATCTGTTGCAGCACGAGCAGTCCTTCCAATTCTATGCACATAGTCTTCCCCATCATTTGGAACATCATAATTGATTACCAAGTCGATGTCTTCAATGTCAATTCCTCTCGACAGAATATCAGTGGCAACCAACACCTTTAATTTTTTATTCTTGAAATCTAGCAGTACTTGTTCCCTTTTTGATTGGTCAAGATCACTATGTATCTCTTCTACAGAAAATCCTGAACGCTGCAAATCTCCGGCGAGCTGTTTTACATTATGCTTCTTCGAACAAAAAACAATAATACTTCCAAAATCATTTGATTTAAAGATCGCCTTAATAAGTGGAATTTTTTGATTCTCATAGACTACAAATGCTTCCTGCTTTATTCTCTCAGGTGGCTTGGAAATTGCAATATTTAGTTCGAATGGATCATGAAGGATGGTCTTTGCCATATCTCTTATTCTTGCCGGCATCGTCGCTGAAAACATCAAATTCTGTCTTTTCTTTGGCAATGTCTCAATGATCTTATTGATATCATCACTGAATCCCATATCCAGCATTCTATCCGCTTCGTCTAGGACTAAATAACCGACATGTGTGAGATCTACGTGTCCCATATTTAAATGAGCGATCATTCTACCCGGTGTACACACTACCATATCTACTCCTGTGCTCAATGCTTTCTTTTCATTTGCAAAGGATGGACCATCACCGCCCCCATAGACTGCGATACACGAAATATCTGTAAAATAGGAGATACCTTCCATCGTCTGTGCTATCTGAACAGCAAGTTCTCTGGTTGGGACGATAATGATGCAGTTGATCTTGCTTTCGTCATGCGGCACTGAAAGTAGCTTATGGATAACAGGTAGCAGAAAAGCCGCTGTCTTACCTGTGCCCGTCTGAGCTGAAGCTATTACATCTCTTCCTGCGAGAATGGAAGGAATTACTTGTTGTTGGACTGGAGTCGCATTGATATATCCGATTGAATCGATTCCTTCGATCAATCGTTCATGCAGACCAAATTCTGAAAATGTCAAATTATGTTATTTTAATAAATGATCCTACACTCACCGACTTGTGTCTTTACAGGTGAATATAAATGTAGGAAGTAAGACCAATGATGTTCTTATGGACGCAAAGATAAACAATATTCTGCTTCAAATTATTTAAAGAAATTTGAAAAATTAAGGCTTTAAAGATCAAAAGTAAACCCTTCCTTCAGAAAGGTATTGTATTTATTTTCATCAAACTCATACAACCGGGCAGGTCTATGCGCAACATGCTTTTGTTGTTCTCTATTATCAATGAGAATGTTCATAGCAAGGATCTTTTTTCTGAAATTGCGCTTGTCCAATTTTTGCTGAAGTATGGATTCATAAAGATCCTGCAGTTCTGACAATGTAAATTTCTGAGGTAAGAGTTCAAATCCTATTGGTCGAGTTCTAATGCTATTTCTTAGATGATTAAAACACGCATTAAAGATGTTATTATGGTCGAATGCCAACTTTTTTACATGAGTCACAGAAACCCAGTCGGCACGTTCGGCCAAAGATCCTGGTACGAGACTAAAATTGTTGATATTAATCAAGGCGCAATAAGCTGTTGTTATGACCCTACCGAGAGGATGCCTGTCAACTTCACCAAAAGTCTTAACCTGATCAAGGAATAAATATTCAAGACCTGTGATCTCTTTTAATATTCTGATGGCTGCCTGCTCCAGCTCTTCTTTTGGGCTAACAAGGTTGCCGGGAAGTGCCCAAGTATTATCAAATGGCGCTTCCCTCCTTTTAATCAACAAAATCTTTAGTTCACCTTGGTCAAATCCAAAAATCACACAATCTATTGATAGCCCGAAATGAAAATATGGTTGTACATCTTCCATAATATAAATGTATTAAAAAGAGGATTAGCAAAATTATATATTACATAAATTGTATTTAAGTCATCATTTGATTCCTTTTTCTTACTTGGTGTAAATATAACAATAAGTGTTAAATAATAAATTTTTTATTTTATGTATATTTAATCTAAATAATAATTAGCTTTGTGTCGTTAAATATATCACATGAGGCAGCAAGTTAATTCTCCATTTGATCTACCAAGCAAAACACTATATTTTGGACTTCCTATCGCATTGAATAAGGATAGGAAAAAAGAATGTTGTAAGAAATTTAAAAAAGGAAAACGCTGTAAAAGCTGTCCCGGTCGCAAGAAAAAAGACTAGCTAGCCTTTTTGTTTAGAATCAATTCCAACGAATTAATACCTTTTAGTGAATCCACTCTGGAGTTCTGATAAAAAACCATTGTATACTTACCTGCTTTTTTGAATTTAGCTATTGGCTGTATAGCTATTGGCGCCTTTAAATAGTTCCCGTCCTTTTCTCCCATCCAGGTACCACTGTCATCTGCAAATTCAAGTGAAAGCACATCATTTTTACTGGTTTGGTCAGGATAGATCGAGTGAATTTTTACATAACAGTTTTCAAAAGGAAACTCTTCATTGTGCCGCACATTGAGTTGCATGGTGTACAATTGAGCAGTGTCCTTTATCTCAAAACTGTATTTTAATGAATCTGAATAAGTCCAGACATCATCCTTAATTTCAATTTTTTCAGTATAAATGTTGCCACCATTGCAGGATACCAACGTCATGATTACCGCCATACTAAACAAATAAATCAATTTCATACGGAACATATTGGCTTTTAATATCATCCTGTAAATGTAATACTCTATTGTTGAATTAATCACTGAAGTTTCAGAGCAAATAAAATTTTATAGAAATATTGATATTACTCGGGTTAAAGTTAGAAATTAGAAGTTAGAAATTAGAAATTAGAAGTTAGAAATTAGAAGTTAGAAATTAGAAGTTAGAAATTAGAAGTTAGAAATTAGAATGAGACTCCGATGAATGTGTTCCGCAAATGAAATGCATTGGTTCCAAAATCACAAAGATAACATGATGAGGTAAAATGTGATATGTAAAATGTCGATTAGCACAATATCCCCTTCTGCAAGAGGGTGAACGACGAAGAAAAGGTGCAAAAGCGACCTTTTCAAGGAAGTGAAACGAAACGAAGTCCCACGATAGAGGGACAAAGTGTAGTCAGAACAT